>Ga0335069_10000790_pt1 | contig 51196 bp, 31 predicted proteins | sample Lox_Sample_11_FD_206714 | JGI IMG/M metagenome (GOLD analysis project Ga0335069, IMG submission 206714) | Soil microbial communities from Loxahatchee National Wildlife Refuge, Florida, United States - Lox_Sample_1.1 | ecosystem: Environmental > Terrestrial > Soil > Wetlands | place: USA... | reverse complement strand
TGCAGAAATCGGCATAGGCATATTCGAGCGTACGGGCGGCATTTTCATTTATACCAGCATCATAGGGTACGTAGCCAAGCGAATTATAATAATCAGCACCTAGCCTGCCTACCGAGCTCACCGGGCCAGGTCCCAGGGTATTTTTAATGATTGCTGAATAAAGGGTATCGATATTGAACCCCCTTATACCTTTTAGATAAGCGTCGGCAATAAGTGATGCCGAGTTGGAGCCAATCATACAGTCGCGGTGCCCTGGGCTTGCCCATTCAGGCAGCCATCCGCTTTCGCGGTAGGTATTCTCAAGCCCCTGCATAACCTTGCTGCTCAGGTCGGGATACATCAGGGTGAAAAAAGGGAACACTGCCCTGAAGGTATCCCAGAAGCCATTATCGGTATAGAGATATCCAGGTTCAACCTTTCCATTATACGGACTGTAATGGACAATCTGGTTTTTTTCATTTATTTCATGAAGTCCCCTTGGAAATAGAAGCATCCTGTAAAGACAGGAATAGAATGTTCTTCTCTGGTCCTCGCTGCCACCCTCTACATAAATCCTGCCCAGCTGATTATTCCACTCATTCCTGGCATCATCTTTTTGCTGATCAAATGTCTTGTTCCCGATCTCACGCCTAAGGTTAAGTTCAGCCTGCCCGGGACTTATAAAAGATGACGCGAGCCTGACATTCACCTTATCGCCTCTTTTTGTTTTGAACCTGAGAATTGCACCTGCATGATCTCCCCTGGTCTCAGTTGATCGGCGTTGAAGTGTGTCTCCCCTGAATGTATCGACCGATTCAAAATCCCTGTCAAACTCGGCAACAAAATAATTATGAAAATTTCCAGGAACTCCCCCATGATTATTCCTGCAAAATCCAACAATTTTTCTCTCGGCGGGTATAACTTTCACCATCGAACCGCCATAAAATGCATCAAGAATTATAAACGAGGAGTCGTTTGCAGGGAAAGTAAACCTGAAAATTGAGGCTCTTTCTGAAGCGGTGACTTCCGCCGTGGCATCATAATCGGCCAGGTAAACACTGTAGTAGTATGGCTTTGAGATTTCAGCCTTATGGGAGAACCATGATGCTCTTTCCTTTTCCCTGAACAGCTCATGACCTGTCACTGCCATAAGCGAGAATGCTGCATAATCGTTTATCCACGGACTCGGCTGGTGGGTCTGTTTTATCCCGACGATTTTTTTATCCCTATAGGTGTACATCCACCCGCTTTTCATCTCTCCTGTCTGTGGCGACCAGAAGTTCATTCCCCATGGCATCGCAACTGCCGGGTACGTGTTTCCATTTGAAAGGCTGTAATCACTGTCGGTACCCATGAGGGGATTTACAAGGTCGGCCGGAGATTCTTTCCTTGACTCATTCTCATCCAAACAACCTGCAGATATCTTCAGCAGAATAATCACTAAGAAAAATGATAAAATCCTGAATTTCTTATTCATAGCATTTAAAAATTCTAAAGGATATTCAGCTTCCTGATGTTGTTATAAACTATCTCCGGGTTAAGCCACAACATGCATGCGAAGTCACTCCGTTTGCATGAACCTTGCCCGAAAATTGTACATGGCCTGCACGTCAGCTCATCTGCCGGGACCCTTATTGAATACTCATCAGGCTGCAACCATGCGCCAAAACCTGCCATCGGATCCGTTGCACCCCACACGGAGACCACTTTTGTTCCTGTGAGTGCTGCCATGTGCATATTTGATGAATCCATTGCAATCATCAGGTCAAGCCTGCTCATTACTGCCAGCTCCTCTTCAAGGGTCAGCTTGTCGCATAAGTTCAATGATCCGGGTATTTTCTGGCAAAGTGAAGCTATCCTCTCTTTCTCTTCAGGACCGCCGAAAAGAAGGAACCGAACATTAAAGTCCCTTGCAATATGCCTTGTAAGTTCGACCATATAATCTTCTGGCCACATTTTGAGCTTATGCTTTGCAAATGGGGCCAGCCCGATGTTCCTGACTGCTGAATCGCCCAGGACTTTGGCAGCTATTTCGTCGGCAATTGCTGTTACTTTGATCGGTTTTTCATTTCCAATATGCAATTCTATGCCTGCATGTGAAAAGGTATCGGCATACCTCTGAACCGAATGTTTTAAAGCTTTCTTCTCCCCGCCGACAAGCTGTCTCTTTTCCTTCCTTCCCTTATCTATAACGCTTACTTTAATTCCTTTCATCCTGAACAGGAGAACAAGCAACTTTGTCCTGAGAACATCGTGTATATCTATCACATGATCGATCTTGCCTATTTCGGTCAGATCTCTGAAAAGTCTCAGTATTCCTTTCAGGCCTTTGTGTCTTCCCGAAAACTCGGGGTTAAAAATGATAAGCGATCTGTCCTGCCTGAAAAACGCATTATACAATTTCCTGGTTACCAGGATGGTTTCCACCTCCGGGTGCTGATTCCTTAGCGCATTCAACACTGGAGCTGCAAGGGCCGCATCACCCATTGCTGATGTCCGGATTACAACTATGCGCATCAATATTTCTCGTATGATTTCTCCTCGATCAGACCGGATGAGGTTTTCAGGTTTATTTCCCGTTTTATTTCCGATCTGCGGTCATTGCAGAAATAAACCGACCTTGCCGTTCTGACAAAATCCTCCCCGAAATCCTTTTTTCGTTCCAGGTCGCGGATATGATCCTCAATGTCCCACAACTCACAATTAACATCATACAGAGCCTTGTAGAGAGGATCATCCAGGCCTATTACCGAACCGGCAGCTTCCATCAGAACATCATATTCATTCCTGAGATTGATAAGTTTATCCTCATTCTTTATCCTTTCAAGCTTGATCTGGATTATTGTAAGCTTATCAATTATTTCCCCGTTGGATACTTCAATATTCATGCTTTTTCAATTGCTGATCAAAATTAGTACTTTTTACAATGCTCTTTTTACTTCCTCCCTGCTCATCCTCATTTTTCACTCTTCAATGCCGAAATAACTGTTCACTCAATATGGATCGACATCGATGTTCACCCTCAGTGAGCCGGAGCCTTTGATTTTTTCGATGCCGGCAACTGCCATCCTTATCAGCTCCCTGGCCTTTGCCACCGGCTTCTCCTTTTCAATTTTAATCACAATGCTTTTAATGTACCAGAGCTGAATCCTCGATACAACTGGAAATTCCGGGCCAAGGACCCTGTTCCCGAATGCTTCCCTGAGCTCCTTCGCAAGCAGGGATGAAAACTCGTTCAGCTTTTGTTTATCCTTATGTTTCAGGTTTATCCTTATTATTCTGCAGAAAGGCGGGTAATTGAAAAGCCTTCGCTCCCCGATCTGCGATTCATACATTCCCCTGTAATCATTGTTCAGGACGAACCTTATAACCCTGTCCGAAGGATCTGAAGTCTGGATCACAACACGTCCGTGCTTTTGTCTCCTTCCTGCCCTGCCACTCACCTGCGACATCATCTGGAACGCCCTTTCGTGAGCCCTGAAATCAGGGAAATTCAGCAAGGCATCAGCATTCAGAATCCCGACAACAGTAAGATTTTCAAAGTCCAGGCTTTTCGAAATCATCTGCGTTCCTATCAGGATATCCGTGTCGCCTTTTTCGAAATCTGAAATGATCTTCTGAAAGGAGTGCCTTTTCCTTGTACTGTCCTGGTCCATCCTTGCAACTCTCGCCCCGGGAAAGACAATTTTAATCTCCTCTTCAAGCTTCTCTGTACCATAACCTCGCATTACAACTGAAATATTCCCGCAGCTTCCGCATTTTACGGGAATCATGTACGACGAACCGCAATAATGGCACACAAGCCGGTTAAGCTCTTTATGATAAGTAAGATTCACTGAACATTGGGTACAGGTCGGTATCCAGCCGCACCCGGTGCACTGCAAATACGGGGAATATCCCCTCCTGTTCCTGAAAAGCATTACCTGTTCATTTTTCTCAAGTGCGTCGTCTATTAGCTCAAGAAGCTGTGGGGAAAAATGCGAGACCATCAGTTTTTTTCTTCCAGCCTCGCTTGTATTTGCGACTATAATCTCTGGAAGATTTACTTTTCCATACCGTTCATCCATCCTTACATACCCGTATTTGCCTGAGGCTGCATTGAACATTGATTCCACCGAAGGAGTCGCCGACCCGAGTACGGTTACTGCCCCTGAAAGCGATGCAAGCATAATTGCAGAATCTCTTGCATTATATCGCGGAGCCGGATCGTGCTGCTTGTACGAACCGTCATGTTCCTCGTCAACAATCACGAGACCAAGGTTATGGAAAGGGAGGAATAAAGCTGACCTGGCGCCTATTATCACATTGAATCCTTTCTCCTTTTCTCTTCCTGATACACGGTCCCATATCTCTATCCTTTCCTTATCCGGCAACCTTGAATGATATACAGTTACGGAATTTCCAAAGCAGCTTGTAATCCTGCTCGTTATCTGGGTGGTAAGGGCAATTTCAGGCAGAAGGTACAGGACCTGCTTTCCTTTTTTGAGCTGACCTTCGATTGCCTTTATATAGAGCTCTGTCTTGCCGCTGGAAGTTACCCCGTGTAGAAGAACGATCTCCTTTGCTGACAGCTGATCGTAAAGGGTTGTCAATGCATCCTCCTGGTGCTTACTTAACTCTTTAACAGTTCCTGTAATCCGATCCCTTTTTTCAAGCCTGCTGACCTCAAGGCTGACAGTAAGGATGATCCCTTTTTTCTCGAGTGAATTGGCGGATGCCTGGGTGGCTTTTGCTTCCTTCAGGATAAGGCTTTTTCTTACCGGGCAGAGATCACTTCCCGAAGTATAGCCCGTCAGCCTCAGGTAGGATGTAAGGATCCCCAGCTGGACCGGGGCTGCGGCAAGGCTGTCCATTATTCTGCCCAGTTCAGAGTCGGTGTACTTCCTGGTCATCACAATAAACTTCTCCGATTTGGCTGAATAGGCATCCATGAAGGATTCTGCAGATATAACTGCATTTTTAATGACCAGGGTATTCAGCAGCTTCAATGAGTTTTTGCCGTTTATTATGCCGGGAAGCTTCCTTACCTGCAGTTTTCCGGCCTTTGCGATAAGATTGAACAGCATGAAAAGGTCTTCATCAAGCTCTCTGAATCCTGTAAAATCCTCGTTTACCGAAACAACCGATTCACTTTCCAGGCACAGTCCCGGGGGGAGTGCTGCCCTCATCACCTCACCCGGGCTGCACATATAATACTCCGACATCCATAACCAGAAAGTGATCTGGACCTGGTTTACAGATGCTTTTGTATCGAGCATCTCGATAATGTCCTTTAACTGTCCCAGCTCAGGTTCTTTTTCTGATATAGAGGTAACCACAGCGGTGTAAATCTTCCTTGACCCGAATTCAACAAGCACCTGGGACCCGATACGTATTCTTTCCCTAAATTTCTCAGGAATCCTGTATGAGAATCTTCCCTTAACTGCCAAAGGGACAATAACCTCTGCAAAAAGTTCTTTCGACATACCTGAAACGGAATGCAAAATAAGAATAAAGGCTGAACCTGTAAAGAAATTTTGACTTTAGTCTTTGAAGGGAGCCGGAGAATTCTCAGCCGTTCTTTATAAAACCCGACATTACCGTAAGAAGGTGATCTTTCCTGATTGGCTTAATCAGGCAGGCATCACAGCCGGCTTCGAGGATAATATCCTTGTCATCCTCAAAAATAAAAGCGGTCTGGGCAATTATAGGCAGGGCTTTCCGGATTTTCCTTATCTCCCTGGTAACTTCGATCCCGTTCATTTCGGGCATCTGCATATCGAGCAGAACCACATCCACACCCGGGTTGCTCTTGAGAATACCAATAGCTTCGATGCCCGATCGGGCCATAATAATATTAATGCCTGTATCGAGAAGTATCCTGTTCAGATATATCAGCACATCCTTGTTATCATCAACGAGCAAACAGGTTCTCTTGCTCCAGTCGAGTGAAGTCATAATTTTTGTTGCGTCCTTAGTTCTGATCCTGCTGCTTCCTGCAGGACGATAAGGAATTGTAAAGCTGAATTCAGAGCCTACTCCCTTTTCCGATTGTACAGAAATCCCTCCTCCCATCCTCTGGATCACTTCCTTGGCAAGAGTAAGCCCGACTCCAAGTCCTTCAAACGGCCGGTGATGACCATCAATTTCCTGCCTGAACTGTTCAAAAATCCGGGAGAGGTTTTCCTTTTTGATGCCGATTCCGGTGTCTTTTATGCTGAAAAGCAGGTTCTCCTCTTCCCTTGAATATGAGAGCTCGACAGATCCTTCGAGGGTGAACTTTATAGCGTTGTCCATCAAGTGGTTAAGTACCCTCCTGAGCCAGAGCTTATCGGTGAAAATCAGGTCGCCGTTGTCGCCGAAGTTGTTTTTAACACTCAGAATGATTGGCTTTTCGTTGCGCTTTATAGTCTTCCTCGATTCTTCAATTACCTCGTTAAGTATCTCTGCCAGGGAGGCTTCCTCATAGGTAATTTCAATCTGGGAACTTTCAAGCCGTGAAAGATCAATGATATCACCTATGATCTGCAGAAGCTTCTCGCTGTTATGGTTTATATGATCGATGTATTCTTCCCTGGTGGACCTCGTCAGATCATCGGAAAGAAGCAGGTTTGCGAATCCCACCACGCTGTTCAGGGGAGTCCTGATTTCATGTGAGATATTTGCAAGGAATGATGCCTTAAGCTTGTTGCCCGTTTCAGCTTCAACCTTAGCCTGTATAAGCTCTTCGTGATATTTTCTCAGCGCTGTAATGTCACGTGAAATTGTCAGGTTTCCGATGTTTTTACCATCTGAATCGCGGATGACAACCGATCTTGTGGAGAGGTACACGTAATGCCCGTCGGCATGTCGCAGCCTGAGCTCACCATCGTAATATCCCTTTTCAGAAAGTGCAGAGGCACATTTCTGAAGATAGCCCTTGTCTTCGGGATGGAAGAATGCAGAACTGTCTGATGCTAAATAACTCTCGCGGCTAAGACCGATAATAGAAAAAAAAGCATTGTTTGCAAAGACGAGTTTCATTTCCTCATCATAGAAGGCAATACCATCATCTGCAGCCTGGATAAGGTTGCCGAAGAAATTTTCAGAAGCTGAAAGGTCCTCTGCTAACTCATCATTCCTTGAATGAAGACGTTCATCTGCACTGGCAAGCGATTTGCGCAGGGTTGCAATTTCACTGTCTTTTGCCTTCAGCTTTGATCCTGCTTTTCTTAACATCAGGACAAGAAACAGCATCCCTCCTGAAATTGCTAATACCGCTCCAATAATAATGACTGTCTGCATTACATGTCTAAAATTCTTCCATTCTTGCTAACCTGAATGCAAGTTAGATAAAAAATATTCAGGCCCCTGAACACGGAACAAATATATACATTACAGGTAAATAGTTATGAACAAACCCGATTTACATTTAACAATTTTATTTCTAAATTGCACACGTTTTCAGCCTTGCGGGAGATGGGTTATCGCGATACAACCGACGTGGGCAAACAGTAAAACAAACCATAATGGAAAACGATAAGAGCTTCAGAAGAGGAAGAAAATATACAAACGGGATTATTACAGTTTTCTGGAAGCCAGATACATGCATACACGCTTCTCATTGCTACAGGGAACTGATTGATGTCTTCGACCCGGGAAGAAGACCATGGGTCGACATGTACGGAGCCGGCACACAGGAGATTATTGATACAGTAAACATGTGTCCTACCGATGCGCTAACATGGAAATGGAACGAAGAGGAAAAAAACAATGATATCGACCCCGGGCAGACAAACCATGTTAACTTCAGGAGACCCGATCTGAATATACCAGGTAATGATCCGGTTGCGGAGCCTGTTTCTGTAAAGGTCATGCCCGACGGGCCACTTGTTATAAATGGCACATTCACAGTTCTCTATGGCACGACAAAGAAGGAAGTGAAGGAGAGCATTATCTCTCTTTGCAGGTGTGGAGCAAGCAACCACATGCCATTTTGCGATGGTGCACACAGGAAAGTAGGCTTTAATGATAATTGAAAAGTCATGTCAGAGACAAGGGAGTTCAGGCCACAGGCAATAATTGAAATTACGGATAATGGCCCGGTAAAAATCACGGGGAATATTCTTCTGAGCGATTCGAAAAAGGATATCATGGAAAGCCCTGCCGAGGTATATCTTTGCAGATGCGGCAGATCGCAGAACAAACCCTATTGCGACGGATCACATAAAAAATGACGGGAAGAGGCTATCTTGCGACGACGTGGAAACAGCTCTGGTTCCTTTCGTAAGTTGCCCAGCATTTGTCCTCGTCCCTGAGCTCCACTATCACCTCTGCCAGGGCCTCTTTAAGAAAGCGCCTGTCACATTCCGTCATAAATAATTTCCTGGTTTTAAACCTGATATAGGAAATATCGAATGCATTACCGTTAAGATGCGGGCTGTTTGCCGATGCATTTGAGTTGATTTTCCTGAGCAGTTTCATCTGATCAGTAGTTCTGATCATGGAGGTTACAATAAACCTTGATCCCATTAGCCCGGCCTGACTGGCTTTCTCCCTGAAACGCCTGGCTATTTCCTCAAGAAGGTCCCGGCTGTCGGGTGTCAGGCAGGGATAGCTGTAGCTAAGCTTTTCGACCGTGAGCAGCCTGCCTGAACTTATTCTTACCAGCGAACCCTCCTTAAGTCTCTGCCTGATATCATCCTCATCAGAGCATTCCTTTATTCCCGTTCTCTTTGCTTCTGATGAATAATCTATTATCCTGTCAGTAAGCTTATTGCTGTACACCTGCTGCTTGTACTGAACACAGGCCGGGGAGAAATATACTTTTATCCTTCTCCTGAGATTCCCTGAAACAGCAAGTGCTATTAAAAAAATAATCAGCAGCAGCGAAACGACCGCAGCAGCAAGTTTAATTTTGCCTCTGGTTGTAATTTTCATTCAGGTTCAGCTTGTTTCATTAAACGGAGCCAGGGCATCAAATGTTCACCCGAGAACTTCCTTCACCTTACTGGCTGCTTCACTGAATGAGACGGCTGAATATACTTTTAATCCGGAATTATCAATTATTTCCTTTGCTTCTGTTGCATTTGTCCCCTGCAACCTTACGATCACCGGCACTTTTATCTCGCCTATTGATTTATAAGCCTCCACAACTCCGTTTGCTACCCTGTCGCACCTTACTATTCCACCAAAAATATTGATAAGAATTGCCTTCACCGCGGGGTCCTTAAGTATAATCCTGAAGCCAGCTTCGACGGTTTTCGCGTTGGCACCGCCGCCAACATCCAGAAAATTAGCCGGTTGACCCCCGGAAAGCTTGATAATATCCATCGTTGCCATAGCAAGTCCTGCACCGTTAACCATGCAACCTACATTACCATCAAGTTTTATAAAATTCAGATTGTACTCTCCTGCTTCAATTTCGAAAGGATCCTCTTCATTCCTGTCCCTCATCTCGGCGAGTTCGGGATGCCGGTAGAGCGCATTATCATCAAGGACAACCTTGGCATCCACCGCCAGCACCCTGTTGTCGCTTGTTTTCAGAACAGGATTGATCTCCAGAAGCTGGGCATCACACCCGGTGTAAGCTTCGTATATCCCTGCCAGGAATTTTTGCATATTTTTATTCGCGGTACCGGAAAGTCCCAGCCTGAAAGCAATATTTTTGGCCTGGAAAGGAAGAAACCCGGCTGACGGGTCTATTTCTTCCCTGAATATAAGGTGAGGCGTTTTCTCTGCAACTTCCTCGATATCCATTCCTCCCTCTGTCGAATACATTATTACATGTCTTCCGGAATTCCTGTTCAGGAGAATACTTATATAGAATTCCCTTATTTCACTTTCACCCTTGTAATATACATCCTGGGCTACCAGCACCCTGCTAACTTTTTTGCCTCTGGGCCCGGTTTGGGGTGTAACTAGTTGCATTCCAATTATCCTGCCTGTAATCTCTCCTGCTTCAGCGGGTGATTTTGCAAGTTTCACGCCGCCACCTTTGCCACGTCCGCCGGCATGAATCTGTGCTTTGATAACAAAAAACTTTGAACCGAGTTTCTTCTCCAGTTCCTCTGCAACCATCACTGCCTGATCGGGGTTTTCTGCAACAAATCCTTCCTGGATATCAACATCATAGGCTCTGAGGATAGATTTCCCCTGGAATTCGTGGATATTCATACTGTTTAAATTCGTAACCGGAATAAGTCAACCGACTCCAAAATAGAAAATTAAACCGAGATTTTGACTAATTTGGCTGAAAAACTGAGAATGAGGAAGCGTCTCAACGAGGAGCTGGGGAGGAAGAGCATAAATGAATTCAGGGGATCTGAAAAGCTTCCTGTGATCATTGTGCTCGATAATGTGAGAAGCCATAATAATGTCGGTTCAGTATTCAGGACGGCCGATGCATTTCTTACAGAAGAAATTTTACTCTGTGGAATAACTGCCACCCCGCCGCACAGGGATATTCAGAAAACCGCCCTGGGAGCCACTGAATCGGTCAAATGGCAGTATTTTAAAAGTACAATTGACGCGGCCGGGCATCTTAAGGAGAGGGGTTATATCATTATGGCAATAGAACAGGTGGAAGGAGCTATGGAGCTGCAGGATTTCAATCCTTCATGTAACAGTAAGTATGCTTTTGTTTTCGGCCATGAGATCAATGGGGTTGCCCAGGAAGTTGTGGATTTATGCGATGGGTGCATTGAAATTCCACAATACGGGACCAAGCATTCGTTTAATATCGCGGTCAGTGCAGGAATTGTATTATGGGAAACCTGGAAAAAAATCACGATCGCCGGATGACAGAACGGAGGATTTTTGAGAATAAAAAAGGCTGTCTTTTCAGGCAGCCTTTTATTATGAGTCGGATTATTACTGGACAATACCCTTGAAGGTGTCGTCGTTGAAGTATTTTGCAAATTCAAGATCTGTTTTGGCATAAGCTTTCCAGTCGGCTTTAAGACCGGTGGCTTCACGCAGGTTATTGAATGCATATGTCCTGTCGTCAAGACGTGCACCAACAACAGCTTTCAGGTATGAAGGTTTACCACATTTGCAGAGTTCCTTGAGACTTTCGAGAGTAACCTTAGCCTTATTTACATCACCTTTGAGAAGAAGTGCAAGTGCAAGGTTGTATGAAGGTTCGCTTCCGAAATAGTTAACAGCCTGGTCGTAAGCAGCCTTTTTGATAGCAAGGATGCCAAGTCCGTATTTTGATTCGGCAGTAGCTGTTGTCATCGATGTGAAGAACTCTTCAGCTTTGGCAGCATCACCCTTAAGCAGGTATGCAAAGCCGAAGTTATTCTTAACTATATCGTTGTTCTCAATTGCTTTTGCTTTCTCAAGAGCTGTAACAGCCTCATCGGCTTTGCCCAGAAGAAGATAGCAATAACCAACATTGTTGGCAGCACGGATACATTTCGGGAAGAGTTCCGAAGCTGTCTGATAATAACCAAGCTTTTCATTGACATCCTTTGTAAGGGTGGCTGCATAAAGAAGCTCCTCAATTGAGAGAACCTTCGGGTCAGCCTTGATCTGTGCAAGGATCTGCTCGTCGCTGCGGCCGATCTTATCAACACTCAGGTTGAATTTCGACCTTCTCAGCTGGGGAAGAATATCTTTCTTGAGAACCTCAAAAGCAGATGCCATATTCTTGATCTCTTTCTCACGAACTTCAGGATCGGAGTACATCGACAGAACTCTCAGGATAAGATCTTTATCCTTGATGTTTGATTTCTCCATCTCCGCTTTGAAACCATCCCAGTCTTCAGCAGTTGTCTTTTCATTAAAGAAACCGGTGGCTTTTGCAGCATCAATCTTTGAAAACTCCTTCTTCAGGAATTTATCGGCAGTGGTTCCGCGTTTTACCGAAAGTTTCTCGTTGAAATCATATTTACCATCAGGTGATGCATACGAACTGATCTCGGCAGATTTAAACTGACGGTTCTGGTCGGTGCTTACCTGCTTGATATAATCTTTCAGAAGCTTGATCTCGTCCTTTGTAAGCTCGGTGCTGCGGATGTCCGACATGTTGATGAGATACTTGATGTCTGCCGACTGGCTCTCCGGGGTTACTCTGACATACTTGTCGGCCATCATTATCGGCTTGACATTTACATCGACAAGGGTTGATGTGGCAATGACACCGTCGGCAATCTTAACAGGATCAAAATCAAGTTTTGTCTTGCCTCTGGTAGCTTTTACCCTTACAACAAGCTGTGACATCTTCATTGCATCCTTGTAGGGGATTTTGTCGGTATAGGTGAACTGACCTCCCGAAGCATTTGAAATAGACTTGTTGTTCTGCTGAACACTTTCACCTTGGGCTGATACACTCTTATAAGGTGTTTCACCGCCATCGTAAGTAAGAACCGGGGTAATATCAAGTACGGTCTTCTTATCGAAATACTTCTGCGGATAAGTACCTTTGATCGTTACTTCTACCATTCCTGCATGTGCCTCAAGAACTTTTGGCGTAACCTCATATTTTACAAGGTTAGCGTTCTTTTTCATCTTATTCAGGCCACTGCAACTCACCATAACAGTTGCAGCGAGCAATAGGAATAAATAGCTACTGATTTTTTTCATGGTCTAAAGATTTATTGTTTATGATTTGATTTGCTTGATTTACAATGAACAATATAGTAAAATTAACAATTTCATGCAAATTTAAAAAAAATAGTTCATCTTTTTGTTCCTGCCCTGAATAATTAAAGAATGATCTTGTTTATGCCCGGAGGGTACTCATCATAAAAGATCGTGTCCACTATTCTTGCAAAATGATTGTCGTGTTCCACAAAATCAGCCTCGTTTATGTCGATAATAAGATACTTGTTCTCCGGGTTTTGCCTGAAAAAAGAAAAATAACTGTCCTGTATCTTCTTCAGGTATTCCACCGAAATTGACTTTTCAAAGGTCCTGCCTCTCCTTTCAATATTCTGAAGCAATTTTTCAGGCCTGACATGCAGATATACATAAATATCAGGCTTTGGCAACGATCCGTAAATAATGTAGAAGATCTGCCTGTAAAGGTTGTACTCATCGCCTGAAAGTGTGGAGGCAGCAAAGACAAGCGATTTCATGAAATAATAGTCGGCGATGGTAAAGTTCTTGAAGAGATCCTGTTCTACCAGCTCTTCTTTCAGCTGACGATAACGGCTGGCCAGGAATGACAATTCAAGCGGGAACGAATATTTTTCGGGATCGCTGTAGAACTTTGGAAGAAATGGGTTGTCTGCAAAACGTTCCAGTATGAGCCTGGCGTTGAACTGGTCGGCAATTCTTGTTGCAAGCGTTGTTTTTCCGGCACCGATATTACCTTCAATTACCACATAATTATACTTGATCCGCATCTTGGGAGCTGGTAGGGTTTACGTAAATCAAATTTAAAAATAGCCCCGGGATAAACAATAAAAAATCCGGGCTAATGCCCGGATTATTTATTCGTTGTTCTCCTTATGATCCCTGTGTTCCCTGTTATCCTTGTGATCCCTGTGTTCCCTATGATCCCTGTGTTCCCTGTGCTCCCTTGGTTCCCTGTGATGCTCGTCTTTTTCCGATTGTGGCGGTCGTGGAAGGAGAACTTTTCTTGAAAGCTTAAGTTTTCCGTTCTTGGGATCGATATCGATTAGCTTCACCTCTATCTCCTGGCCTTCCTTGAGAACTTCATCAACGGTATTTAGCTTCCTCCACTCAATCTCTGAGATATGAAGTAACCCGTCCTTGTTCGGGAGTATTTCAACAAATGCACCAAACTGGACGATGGTTTTTACTTTACCCTTATAAATCAAACCAACCTCGGGAACAGCTACAATTTTCTTTACCCAGTCGAGAGCCGCAGTAATAGCCTCCTTGTTCTCACCGAAGATGTTCACATCGCCGCAACCATTTTTCTCCTCAACCACAATTGTAGTACCGGTCTCCCTCTGGATCTCCTGGATAACCTTTCCACCGGGACCAATGAGTGCCCCGATCATGTCCTTAGGAATTGTAAGCATTTCGATCCTTGGGGCATGAGGTTTGAGTTCAGGACGTGGTTCAGATATAGTCTGTTCCATTATGCCAAGTATATGCAGCCTGCCAATCCTGGCCTGCTCAAGGGCTTTTTCAAGCACTTCATAGCTCAGCCCGTCGACCTTGATGTCCATCTGTGTGGCGGTTATTCCATCGCGCGTCCCTGTAACCTTGAAATCCATGTCTCCCAGGTGATCCTCGTCACCGAGAATATCTGAAAGGATGGCATATTTCTTCGAATCTTTATCTGTAATCAGGCCCATCGCTATACCTGAAACGGGTTTCCTCAGCTTGATGCCTGCATCCATCAATGCCAGTGTTCCGGCACATACTGTCGCCATGGATGATGATCCGTTCGATTCAAGTATATCCGAAACCACTCTCAATGCATAGGGATTTTCCGTCTCCGGCGGAAGCATATTTTTCAATGCCCTGTGTGCCAGGTTTCCATGTCCGATCTCCCTCCTGCTTATGCCTCTGGCAGCCTTGGCATCGCCGGTGGAGAACGGAGGGAAGTTATAATGAAGGGTAAACTTTTCAGTACCCTGGTTCAGAACTTCATCAATGATTTTCTCATCCAGCTTTGTCCCGAGCGTCACGGTTGTCAGTGACTGTGTCTCACCCCTGGTGAAGAGCGATGAGCCGTGGGTAGCGGGAAGCGGATCGATCTCACAATAGATCTGCCTGATCTGGTCCGTTTTCCTTCCGTCGAGTCTCAGTCCTTCATCAAGGACCAGCCTTCTTGCAGCCTCCTTGTGAACATCGTGGTAATATCTTTTGGCAAGAGTCTCATTCACTTCTTCCTCGCCGTACCGGGCAAGGAATTCTTCTATTACTACTTCAAAAGCTTCGGTTCTCTTATGTTTGTCTGCAGTAAGGGACCTGGCCACATTATAGCATTTTTCATAGGTCTCATCCCATACTTTCTTCTTAAGATCCTCATCATTTTCCTCGTGACAATATTCTCGTTTCACCGTTGTTCCAACCTCCTGGGCAAATTCCATCTGGGCCTTGCAGTGAAGCTTGATTGCATCATGAGCGATCTTGAGAGCTTGCAGCATATCAGATTCAGATACCTCCTTCATTTCACCCTCAACCATAAGTATATTATCGTAGGTGGCACCTACCATAAGATCTATGTCTGATTCTTTCAGCTGGGTTGCCGTAGGGTTTACAATGAAGTTACCGTTTACCCTTGCCACGCGTACCTCTGAAATCGGTCCGTTGAACGGGATATCTGAGACGGCAAGTGCTGCTGAAGCAGCCAGACCCGCGAGTGCATCGGGAATAATATCCTTGTCAGCAGAGATCAGGTTTATGGTAACAAATGTTTCCGCGTGATAATTGTCGGGGAAGAGTGGCCTCAACGCCCTGTCCACGAGGCGTGAAATGAGAATTTCATAATCTGATGGTTTTGATTCTCTTTTCATGAATCCGCCCGGGAATCGTCCCGATGAAGCGTATTTTTCCTTGTACTCCACCGAAAGCGGCATGAAATCGGTGTCTTCCTTAGCATCTTTAGCCGATACGACGGTTGCAAGCAGCATCGTCGTACCCATTTTCAGCAATACCGAACCATCGGCCTGCCTGGCAAGCTTTCCTGTTTCGAGAGTAATAGTTCTCCCGTCGCCGAGATCAATTGTTTTTTGAAATATTTTAAACATGATAAATGATTTTATGGGAATGAAACTACGAAAGTGGAATATTATTAAGAAAAAAGGCAATTCAGAATTGCCTTTTTCCCTATTTGCGTAATTTCAGCGCCTTTATGATTTCACGATATCGGTTGATATCTTTAACTCTTAGATAATCGAGAAGCCTTCTCCTTTTTCCGACAAGTTTAATAAGCGCACGCTGTGTGCTGTAGTCTCCCTTGTTCTTCTTAAGATGCTCCGTAAGATGTCCGATGCGGTAAGAGAAAAGCGCGATCTGCCCTTCAGCAGTTCCCGTATCGATCTCCGACGTTCCAAAAGATTTGAATAACTCCTGTTTCTTCTCTGATGTCAAGTACATATCCTTAATCAATATATTGTTTATCCAAATGTAGACCGAGTCTCCAATTTTGGAACGCAAAAATAAGACTTTTTTATGTAAACTATCAAACAATTTGATTTTTTTTTATTTTCTTACCATATTAAATAAGACCTGTCAGGCAAATTTTTACCCTGTCCCTGTTTCATCTTAAATAAAAACCGGAGCAGGATCTGAACAGTCCGTTCATATTAATGACGGGGAAACAGCTCTTTGAGTTGCGTTGCTTGTTGGATATATAAGGCTGTTTATCAAACAAATTACGGGTTTCGTCAATTTGCCGGGTATCACGACTCCATAATGACCTCTTCCGGGTTTTTCAGTATGGCTCCCGAGGCAATGATCCTTTGTCCTATCCTGCAGTCGAGGCATCTTCGTTTCCGGCAGTAACAGGTCTTAAGCTGCACAAGCGCCTGTGTGTCAGCAGCTGATCCGGGATGAATTCCGGCCGACTCCCATTCCGAGATTACAGAATTAGACTCGGGGCCTATCTTCTCTAAAAATTCAACCGAGCGGTCAGAGAAGCTTCGTTCTCCCCTGCTTTTTCCATACGCAAATATGATAGGGATTACCGTGTTGATGAGAAGTATCTTAAGTGCCATCTCACCTGTTCTTTTCATTACCGGGCGACTTGACTTTCCAAATACATAATGGTCAGTCCAATAAGAGGATGCTGTTACCTCGAAAAGCTTTTTCAATTCACCGGGATCTTTCGATTCTATGGTTCTTGAGAACATTCCTCCGGCCGTACAAAGGAGTGATGACAGCTGCGAAAGTCTAATGGTTGGAAAATTTACCGGCCTGAGCCGGCTGAATTTCCAAAGCCAGCCATGAACAGGATTAAGGGAATATTTTGATGACAATACCCTGAATTCTTTTGACAGTTCAAGAAAATACCTGTCTTCGGTCGTGCTTTTGAATAGACCCTCATCCAGTAATCCCGCAGTTCCGAAAAGCAGCGATTCCACCTGGAACAGGTTGTCGGAGTGTTTCTTAATGACTTTATATGGAAGGGCGGCTGAAAGCATTTCGAAAGGTCCTGTATTTACCCTGAATCCGAAATACCTGCAGACCAGCCGGTAGAATGTCTCTTCCCAGTCATTGCCTGTCTCCCTGTAAATTGTTTCGATGAAGCCGCATTTGCCTGACAATCGTTCGACCATCAGAGCTTTTAACCAGCATGCAATAAAGAAACGGTCGCATTTTCCAATTTCATCCTGGCATGCAATAACTGCCGGATTATTAACCAGGTTAAGGTATTTGTCGTGTACACTTCCTGAAACCCTTATTGCTGAAGTCAGCACCTCCCGGCCCCTGGCGTTCCTGACCCTCCTGTCATTCTCCCACACTACATGAAGAATGACATTATCGAAGGAATGATCGCGGTGATGCCCATGAAGTTCAAAATCGGAAGATTTAATGTGAATCTCGACATTTCCCGCCCATTCGGTACCTCCAATCCTCAGGCGAGAGTTGAAAAAATCGGGACCTGCATCATGGTTATAATCTCCGGTGCTGATTACCTCGATTTGTGACCCGGTATTATCAGTAAGGCTCGACGGGTCGAAAAGCTGGTATTTCCAGACAAAATGCAGGAACTCTTCCTTCATGGCGGCAAGATATAAAACAGTACAGCGAGAAGTTAAATATAAGGAAACAGGGGGATTAAATCAATAGATAAAATGGAAAAAGAGGTCGCTCACTGCGTTCGCAATGACATTTAAGAATAAATACAGGTTCCTGCTTAAATGAGGTTTCTTTCGGCCAGGTATTTCTCCATCTCCTTCTGAACCTCTTCAGCTTTTTCAGCAGCTGTCTTGTCGAAGTTTTCCGAATTGTCAGCAAAAATAATCGCCCTGGAGGAATTAACCAGCAATCCGCAGGTGCTGTTCATCCCGAATTTTACCACCTCCTCGAGGCTTCCTCCCTGTGCACCGATACCGGGAACAAGGAGAAAATGATCAGGCACTATCTTCCTTATCTCTTTCAGCATTTCAGCACGGGTTGCACCAACCACGTACATCAGGTTGCTTGTGTTTCCCCACTTTTGTGAAACGGTAAGGACCCTTTCAAATAATCTTATGCCGTCTTCATTATGGTACTGGAAATCGCTTGCCCCCTTATTGGAGGTGAGAGCCAGAAGAATTACCCATTTACCGGGATATGACAGGAAAGGGATGACAGAATCTTCACCCATGTAGGGTGCTACGGTTATGGCATCGAAAGGAAGGTTTTCAAGAAATGCTTTAGCATACATTTTCGATGTATTTCCGATATCGCCCCTCTTGGCATCAGCAATAATGAAAAGAGACGGATCTTTCTCCCTGATATAATTTGCTGTTTTCTCGAGTGTCTCCCATCCTTTTGCCCCGTTCCATTCATAAAAAGCTGCGTTGGGTTTATAGGCCACAGCATATTTATAAGTTGCATCAATTATTCTCCTGTTAAACTCAAAAACAGGATCTTTTGCATTTTTCAGGCAGGAAGGAATTTTATCAGGTTCAGAATCAAGTCCCACGCAAAGAAATGACCTCTTGATCTTTATATTCCCGAACAGCTCTGAATAATTCATCTTATAAAATTATTGAATGTTACTCTCTTTTAACCTTTCAGCATTTTCTGCCATCTGAAGCTTGTCAAGCACCTCCTGTATGTTTCCATCCAGGATCGAAGGAAGGTTGTACACTGTAAAATTTATCCTGTGGTCAGTCATCCTGCCCTGGGGATAATTGTAAGTCCTGATTTTTGCAGAACGGTCGCCTGTCGATACCATTGTTTTCCTCTTCTTTGATATCTCGTCAAGGTATTTCTGGTATTCAAGATTATACAACCTGGTCCTCAGCTCTTTCAGGGCCTTGTCGTAGTTTTTCAGCTGCGATTTCTCATCCTGGCAGGTCACAACAATACCTGTGGGGATATGAGTTAGCCTTATGGCTGAATAGGTTGTGTTGACGCTCTGACCACCGGGACCTGAAGAGCAGTAGGTGTCCTTCCTTATATCTTCATTTCTGATTTCCACATCTACCTCGTCGGCTTCGGGAAGAACGACAACTGAAGCAGCGGATGTATGAATCCTTCCCTGTGTTTCAGTCTGCGGAACTCTTTGTACCCTGTGAACTCCTGATTCATATTTCATTATCCCGTAAACACCTTCCCCTGTGATACTTAATACGATCTCCTTGTATCCGCCTGCCGTACCCTCCGAATAGTTTGTTACTTCATATTTCCAGCCCCTGGCTTCACAGTATTTGCAATACATCCTGAAAAGGTCCCCGGCAAAAAGACTTGCCTCATCACCGCCTGTTCCGGCCCTGATTTCCATCACCGCATCCTTGGCATCCTCCGGGTCGGCAGGGATGAGAAGCACCTTAATCTCTTCCTCCATCTCGGGCACACTGGCGCTGAGCTCCTCGATTTCAAGCTTTGCCATTTCACGCATCTCCTCATCCTTTTCAGTGGAGAGCAGCTCTTTTGCACTGGCCAGGTTTATAAGGGTGAGCTTGTATTTCTCGTATGCTTCTATAATAGGCTGAAGATCCTTGTATTCCTTATTCAGCTTCACATATTTCTTCATATCCGAGAGAATATCCTGCTGAGTAAGGAGGTCCCCTACCTCAACGAACCGGTGTTTGACTCCTTCAAGTCTCTCGAGTATAATGTTATTTGCCATAAGGTTTGAATTTCAGCCTGCAAAGATAATAAAAAGGCTCAAAGGCACAAGGGCTTGACGACGTAAGGGCAGTTTAGCCTCCGGGCTGTTCCACCCAACGACTAATACTCAAATGTCCCGAATTCTGATTTTACAGTCAGCTTTTTTGATGGTGATGCTTCAACATGCCCCACGATCCTGGCATCCAGGTTAAAGCTCGCCGAGATACCAATTATTTTGCCAGCTGTTTCTTCATCAGTATAAATCTCAAACCTGTGACCCATGTTAAAGACCCTGTACATCTCTTCCCACTGAGTACCCGATTGTTCCTGTATCATCCTGAAGAGAGGGGGAAGTTCAAAAAGGTTATCCTTGATAATATGGATTTTACCGGCAAAATGAAGGACTTTTGTCTGTCCTCCGCCGCTGCAATGGATCATTCCATGAATTGATTTCCTGAAAGAAGCCAGTGCCTGCCTTATCACAGGGGCATAGGTCCTGGTCGGGGACAGAACCAGCCTGCCCGCGTCAACACCCAGCTTTTCAATTTCATCGGTAAGCCTGTAACTGCCGGAATAGACCAGGTTCTCTTTTATTCCCGGGTCAAAGCTCTCGGGGTATTTCCCGGCCAGGTACTTTCCGAATATATCATGCCTGGCCGAGGTAAGTCCGTTGCTTCCCATCCCTCCGTTATACTCTTTCTCATAAGTTGTCTTTCCTGAAGAGGAGAGACCGACAATAATATCGCCCGGCCTGATGTTATTTGAAATGACTTCTCCGCGTTTCATCCTTGCAACAACCGTGGAATCAACTATGATTGTCCTGACAAGATCACCGACATCAGCGGTTTCTCCCCCGGTCGACCAGATCCCGATACCCAGCTCTCTGAGTGATGCCAGTATCTCCTCATTGGCATTTATTATAGTGGAGATAACTTCTCCGGGAATCAGGTTTTTGTTCCTGCCGATTGTAGAGGAGAGCAGTATATTGTCGCACGCTCCTACACACAGCAGGTCGTCGAGATTCATAATTACAGCATCCTGGGCTATACCCTTCCAGACCGAAATATCTCCTGTCTCCTTCCAGTAAACATAAGCCAGCGATGATTTTGTCCCGGCCCCGTCGGCATGCATGATATTGCAGTAATCCTTATCGTCACCCAGCAGGTCCGGAACTATTTTGCAGAAAGCAGAAGGGAAAATTCCCCTGTCGACAGAAGAAATTGCCTTATGGACATCCTCCTTATCGGAAGAAACACCCCTGCCTGCATAGCGTGAACCGGAAGCCATTGAAATAATTTAAGGCACTAAGTTAGGAAAAAAGAAGATAGCTCTATTTCTTCTGCGACTGGTAGTCAGTTCTCAGAACCTTGAATTCCGTTCTTCTGTTAATCTGGTGAACGATCTCCTTCTGCTCATCACTCGACAGGGTATTTATGAACTGTTCGGAAAGAACTGTTCCCGTCTTCAGGAACTGGTACTGGCCTGCAAGATCAGCATCAACAACTTTTGGACTTGACTTGCCATAACCTTTTGCTGTAAGCCTTTCGATCTCGATACCCTTGGATACAAGGTAATCGACCACCGACTGGGCCCTTTTCTGGGAAAGTGTGAGGTTATAATCTTCAGCAGCCCTCGAGTCGGTATGAGAGCGGAGCTCTATCGTTACCGTCGGGTTGTCGTTGAGGGTCTCCACCAGCTTATCGAGAGTAACCATCGATTCGGGTCTGAGGTCCCATTTATCAAAATCATAAAATATATTAGACAGCTCGATTGGTTTATCTATCGCGGTCAGAAGAATTGTCACCATGAAATCCCTGCTCTTTTCCTGCCCTTTCGTGGTCTCCTTTTCCTTGCCATTCAGGTACCCTTTCTTGGAGGCAAGGAAGATATAATCGACTGCCGGCTTGAGCGAGAATTTGAAATCGCCTCCTGTTCCTGTCTGTGTTTCAAAGTTAGTACCGTCGCTGGCAATCAGCTGAACGGTAGAGCTCTGGATCGGGGTTCCTGTCTTTTCATCCTTGACCAGGCCAGAAACATTGAAGCGAAGAGGTGGCAGTTCAAATGAGTAGAGTTCATCATTGGCTTTCCCTTTTCTTGTGGAACTGAAAAGACCGGCTTCAGTGGCATTCTGGAATGTGATTCCGAAGTCGTCGGAGCTGCTGTTAATGGGAGCCTTCAGATTCTGGACAATATATGATCCGTCCGACTGGGGAACAGCCTTGAAGATGTCGAGACCACCCATGCCAATCTGTCCGTCAGATGCGAAATACAATACTCCATTGGTCCGGACGTAGGGGAACTCCTCATTTCCCGCAGTATTAATATCGGGACCGGCGTTCTTTGGTTTTGACCATGGTCCTGAAACTTTTTCCCGTGTAACATACCAGATGTCTTTCCCGCCAAAACCGCCGGGCATGTCCGATACAAAAAACAGGGTAAGCCCGTCGGGAGAAATTGCAGGATGAGCGGCTACTACAGAGTCGGCAAGCAATCCAATGTCTTTAGGCTGGTCCCACGATTCGCCTTTCCTTGTCGAATGCATGATCTTGCAACCCTTCCGTTCCCTTTTTCCTGCTTCACACCTTGTAAAATATATCTCTTTATAATCTGGTGTGAAATTAGGAGTACCGTCCTCATAATCGCTGTTTAAAGGCTCAACAGCAACAGGGGTGCTCCATTTCCCTTTCTTATCCAGCCTGCTCTCGAAGATATCGCTGAATGCCTGGCCCGTTGCCCCGTGTGTTTTATTTCCCATGGCATCGTCGCGGCTTGAGGTGAAGTAGATGACTCCAAAATCGTCGCGTGCATATGCAGGGCTGAAATCATCGTCCTTTGAGTTTACATCCTTCATTTCATCAACCTTGTAAGCTTCGGGATTCCTGGTCCATTCCTGTGCAAGCTCGCATGACCTGATTTGCTGGTCCGCCCTTGGATCGGACGGCACGAGCTGCTTGTATTTTCTGAATTCATCAGCTGCCTGCTGATACCTGCCATTCTTTTTTACTGCATCTGCATACCAGAACTGTGCATCGGGCTTCGTATAAGCCGACCTGATAGCTCTTTTATACCAAATTTCTGCATTCTTAGGATCATTAGTCATCCTGTAGCATTCAGCCACCATAAAGACCATTTCCGTTTTTATGGTCTTATCCTTCGATTTGGAATATGCGTTCTTGAAATGATCGAGAGCTTCAAAATATTCTCCCGATTTATAGAATTCATAAGCCTTATCGGCTTTCCTTTTCTGAGCAGCCAGATCAGGAGAGACCAGAATTGTAATAAGCAATATGATTGAAAGAGACCATCTCATAATCCGAAATTCATTATGCAGTAAATGTAATCAATTTTGATTATTCCGGTAACAGGATAAGAACGCCCCTGTGCCCCGAATATTTTGATTTTGCCATTAATTCTGAAAGGCCCTACCGGGAGGCGAAAAAAAGACGGCCATTATGGCCGTCCTACCAACCTTACTATGAAAAACCAGAATTATCTAGTGAAAAGTAATTCCCTGTATTTCGGAAGAGGCCACATCTCATTGTCGACAATCAGTTCGAGCCGGTCTATATGATCGCGGATTTCATCGAGGTATGGCTTAACCTTACTTTCATAAGCAATTGCCCTCTTGCTGAGGTCGGCAATCTTATTAGCCTTTTTTCTTTCCTCGACCATGTCGTAAACAAGTTTCTTTATGGCTGTGATATGATCCGAAATGGTAATGATAACCTCTTTTCTTGAGCCTGCGAGTCGTTCAAATTCCGTCGAGTTAAAGATCTCCTTCAGCCCCTTGACATTTTCAATAAGAGATGTCATATAGGTAATACCGGTCGGAACAATATGATTTATTGCCAGGTCGCCAAGGACCCTTGCCTGAATCTGGACCTTTTTAATAAATTTTTCATATTCCACTTCTACCCTGCTTTCCAGCTCCCTGTCAGAGAGAATGCCTGAATCGACGAGTACCTCTTTGGCCCGGGGTGTAAGGAGAAGGCTCAAGGTTTCCGGAACGCTTTTAATATTATGTATTCCTCTCTTGGATGCTTCCTTGATCCACTCATCGCTATAGCCGTCGCCCTCGAATCTTATTCTTTGCGATTCAATAATATATTTTTTCAGAACCTGGAAGATGGCTTCATCCTTTTTCCTGCCTTTCTTGATGATTACATCCACCTCCTCACCGAATTTTTTAAGCTGATTTGCAACGGCCGCATTCAGGATAATCATTGCTGCCCCGCAGTTAGCGGAGGACCCTACAGCCCTGAATTCAAACCTGTTACCTGTGAAGGCGAACGGTGATGTCCTGTTCCTGTCGGTGTTGTCGAGAAGTATTTCCGGGATTTTCCCTACACCCAGCTTAAGCTCGGTCTTAAGCGCAGGAGTCATCTTCCTGTCGGTTACCTTAGATACAATATCTTCGAGGATTCCTGAAAGATAGGTACCAAGGAATACCGACATTACAGCCGGCGGAGCTTCATGACCACCGAGACGGTGTGAATTCGGCTCATTTATAACGCTTGCAGCGAGAAGGGCCTGGTTGTCATTTACAGCCTTGACAACGTTAACAAGGAATGTAAGGAACTGGAGATTTGTTTTCGGGTTTTTACCCGGTGAAAGAAGATTCACCCCGGTGTCGGTAGCCATTGACCAGTTATTATGTTTTCCCGAACCGTTAATCCCGGCAAATGGTTTTTCATGAAACAGGACCCTGAAATTATGTTTCCTGGCCACTCTCCTCATCACATCCATTATCAGCTGGTTATGATCAACGGCAAGGTTGACCTCTTCAAAAATAGGGGCACATTCAAACTGGTTCGGGGCGACCTCATTATGCCGTGTTTTAACCGGGATTCCCAGCTTGTATGCCTCAAATTCAAAGTCTCTCATGAATGAGAGAACTCTTTCGGGTATAGACCCGAAATAATGGTCGGAAAGCTGCTGGTCCTTTGACGACTGGTGGCCCATTAGTGTTCTTTCGGCAAGCATCAGGTCAGGCCTGGCATAATATAAGGCCTCGTCGATCAGGAAGTATTCCTGTTCCCATCCCAGTGTTGCAATGACCCTGTTCACGTCACGGTCGAAATACTGGCATACTTTTACTGCAGCCCTGTCGAGTGTTGCCAGTGCTTTCAGGAGGGGTGTTTTATAATCGAGGGCTTCGCCCGTATATGAAACGAATATTGTCGGGATGCAAAGGGTTGAGCCAACGATAAAGGCCGGTGATGAAACGTCCCATGCCGAATATCCCCTGGCTTCAAATGTATTTCTAATACCTCCGCTGGGAAAACTTGAAGCGTCAGGTTCCTGCTGTACCAGCAGATTCCCGGAAAATGTTTCTATCATTTTTCCTTCTCCGGTTCTCTCGAGGAACGTATCATGTTTTTCCGCAGTTGCATCGGTAAGAGGATGGAACCAGTGAGTATAATGGGTAGCACCTTTTTCGAGTGCCCATGCTTTCATCCCGGTTGCAACCTGGTCGGCAATCTGCCTGTTTATGGAAGTACCTGTCTCAATAGCCGTCTTCACAGCTTTAAATGCCTCTTTCGGAAGATACCTCTCCATTTTGGGAAGGTCAAAAACATTCGTCCCGAAAAACTCAGATGAAATACGTGAAGGTATCTCCACCTCAAGAGGTTTCCTGTTGAACACCTCTTTCAAAGCACTAAATCTTAATTCTGCCATAATCCGTTTAATATAATTTGTACAAAATTAGATATATTTTTCTTTATACCCCCATTTTGAGTACTTTTTTCCATTTATTTATCAATATTTTTTAAACACACCCCTGTTTTTTATAAGTCAATGCCGGAATTTAGAGTTTTTTTCGGCTTCTTATTAAAATTAATCCCGGTCACCCCCGTCGTCTTATCTGCCGTGCTCCAGGCTCCCAATCCACTTACCGGTTTCTTTCATTTTATAATATGGTGTATTGGCCTTGATATAAAATGAATTTTGTTATATTTGTCGCCTGTATTTTTAAAGAATAAATAAATAATCCATAAATCGATCTAATTCATGTCAGCACTTCAATTTCTGAGGGAAAAGGCAGGAGTCCTGGTAGCAGCTGTAATAGGCCTTTCGCTATTTATTTTTGTAGTCAGTGATTTTTTCGGAAGGGGAAGAAGTCAAAGGATCCGCCAGAATAAATATTATGAGATAGGTCTTGTAAACGGTGAAAGAATATCTTACCAGGATTATGAGGAACGTGTTCAGAACCTGCAGGAGATATACAAACTTTCAGGAACATCAAATATCGACGAGAAGACAGCCGAGTCAATTCGTGAACAGATATGGCAGAATATCATCAGGGAAGACATCCTTGAGTCGAAATATAAAGATCTCGGAATCGCTGTAACTGATGAAGAACTAAATGACCTTGTGCTTGGCAATGACCCACATCCCATTGTAAAGCAGCTCTTTACAAACAGGCAGACAGGGCAGTTCAACAAGTCTTTTCTCGTTCAGTTCCTGAAAAATACAGAGGCTGATGAAAATGCAAAAAAATACTGGCTCTATTTCGAAAATAATATTATTTCCGACAGGATGGGTACTAAATTCAACAGCCTTGTGGGCCGGGGTGTTTATGTAACCTCCAAGCAGGCTGAATTTGAAAGCCAGATTAACTCAAGAACTGTTGATTTCAGCTATACAATGAAGGGATATTCGGCTCTGCCCGACAGTTCAGTATCTGTCAGCTCTGCCGATTACCGTAAATATTATGATTCGCACAAGGAAGATTTCAGGAGGAGTATAAGCCGTGATGTTGAATATGTCACTTTTGACATTAATCCTTCCGAGGATGATTTCAAACAGGCTGAGCAATGGATCGGCAAGATCAAAGGCGACTTTGAGACAGCCGAGAACCCGGGTCAGTTTATAAATTCCACATCCGATACAAGGTACACTGGCGCTTTCATTACCCTATCAGAGGTTCCTGACAGCCTGAAACAGTTTGTGAAGAAAGAAAACCGCAGGCAGGTTTATGGCCCATACCTTGATAAAGACACTTACAAGCTGGCAAGACTTATTGATGTAGCAGAAAGACCTGATTCGGTTCATGCCCGTCATATCCTTATAACTCCGAATACTACAGGATCGGTTAAGAGAGCAAGGGAAAAAGCCGACAGCCTGCTCACGCTTATTAAAAAAGGCACCCCGTTTGGCTTGCTGGCAACCTCGGTATCTGATGACAAGGGTTCTTCACAGACAGGCGGAGACCTGGGCTGGTTCAAGGAAGGACAGATGATAACACCTTTTAACGACTATTGCTTCTCAAGTAAAAAAGGGGATATCAAGCTAGTTGAAACTTCATATGGAGTTCATATTATAGAAATTCTCGACATCTCAAAAAAAGAAAAGAAATACAATCTTGGCGTAATCGACAGGAAGGTGGTTCCCAGCAGTCTCACAAACCAGAAGGTTTATGCTGAGGCCAGCAGGTTCGCAGGGAACAATACTTCCATTGAAAAGTTTACCAGATCGGTATCCGAGCAGAAGCTGAACATGAGGATTGCCAACAGCATCACGCCCCAGCAGAAGAATCTGCCCGGCCTCGATAAGCCAAGGGCCCTGATAATGGCGCTTTTTCAGACCGAGCCTAACAGGATTGTTCTCGATCAGAGCCAGCAGGCGGTATTTGAAGTAGGGGATAAGTACGTGGTAGGATTCTGTACAAAGGCAGTCGAGGAAGGCATCGCACCCATCGAGGATGTCTTAATTGATGTCAGGTTTGCGGTAATCAGGGAAAAGAAGGCTGAAAAAATTTCTCAGCAGCTCCTGTCCCTTTCATCGAATTCAAAGAGTCTTGAGTCGATTGCAAATGCTATCGGAGGGAAAGTACAGGATGCATCACAGGTAAGCTTCAGGTCTTATTCGGTAACAGGTGCCGGCATTGAACCGGCGCTTATTGCTGCCGCAACTGCCGCCGAAAAGGGTGTACTTGCAGGTCCGGTCAAGGGCAACAACGGTGTCTTCATGCTTACGGTAAATAATGTCAATACAAGCGCAAGCGATGATGTGAAGCTGCTCAAAGAGAGGCTGGCAGCCACTTTCCGCATGAGGGGCAGCTACGAAGCCTACGAAGCCATGAGAAAGAGCGCGAATGTTGTCGATAAAAGATACAAATTCTATTAGCAGAATAATCCATCAGGAAAAAGGGCTTCAACAGGAGCCCTTTTTTCATTTACCTGCACGCCTAAACTTGTTTTTTAGCCACCGTCGAGGTACGATCCCCTGGGTGTACAAAGTTATTTCCGGAATCTTTCAAGTATTGACGGATCATCCATCTCCCTTGCCAGTCCTTTAATAAATTCATCCGGGACAGACAGCAGGTCGAGGATAAGAAGCCCGTCCACGCAATTATTGAATTTCGGATCTATGTTGAATCCGACAATTTTCCCGTTTATTTCAAGGTATTTCTTCAATAGTACAGGAAGCCTGTAACCAGGTTCAATATCCAGGATTATCTTTTCAAGCTTGTTTATGTTCTTATCAGATGAATCGATAAATACTTTATGATCCGACAGTTTTTCGAGATCCACGATGAAATCCTTTTTCGGTACAACAAATTTAGAAAGGCCGGAGTCGAAGAAATAGCTGCGGATGAATCCGACAATCAGCTTCTTTGAGAATTCGGAGAGATCATTGCTTATGCTAACAGGGCCGATCAGGTACCTGTATTCTTCATGCCGGAGCAGAAAGACCATGATCCCCTTCCACAGCAGGAACAGGGGAAATGCCTTTTTCTGGTAGTCCCTTGTTACGAACGATCTTCCCAGTTCGAGTGATTCTGCGAGTTTTGGCAGGAATTTTTTCTTAATCCTGAAGAGTGAGCTTATATAGAATCCCTTTATCCCGTAAATCCCAGCAATCTCTTTCCCTTTTCCTATACGGTAAGACCCGACAATCCTGTTTTCGTCAGTATCCCAGATAAAAAGATGGTAATAGTAAAAATCGTACTCATCGAGGTCAATGCTTTTGCCGGTCCCTTCGCCGACGTCCCTGAAAGTTATTTCCCTCAGACGCCCGATTTCGTGGAAAATGTTAGGGATAATCTCGGCCGGGGCGCAAATGGCTGAATAGTTTTTGGCTGAAAAAAGTTCGTATTCCTTCCTTACCTTAAGGAATTCTTCCAAAAGGATGCTTTGTGGAACGGCTTCGACCACTGCTTCTTTTTTACCGTATTTTTTGATGAATCTCCGGTTTCCTGTTTTCCTGGTTTCGATGGCTGAACCCAGGGAATAAACTTTGGCCCTGAGGTACCTGCCATAATATGTTATATCAGAGAATTCAGACTGTTCCTTAATTGAAACCGGTGCGCCTATTCTTATTTTTATTGTTCTTTTCTTTTTTCTCAGAAGTTCTACCGGCAATGGGTTCCCGGGATTTATCCTCTGGAGCATGTGAGCAATTCTTGTTCTGGTCCCGTGAAAATAGACAGGGATAACGGGAACCCCGGCCATTCGTATCAACTTCAGTGCAGCCGGTTTCCACTCGCGGTCAATAATAATTTTCCCGGAGACCCAGTGTTTGGAATCTTCGGCAGTGGGGAATATTCCGAGGCAATGACCCTCATTCAGATAAAACAGGCTTTTCTTAATTCCCTTGTAGGAAGATATTCCCGGTCTGAAGCCCTCGGTGGTATTAACCGGTATTATAATATTCCTGAAAGGTTCTGCTGATTGGAGCAGGTAGCTGCCCAGAATTTTGAAGTCGGGTCTTTTAGTATTAATAAGCCTGTAGAGAAGCATTGAATCTATGCCCTGGTACGGGTGGTTTGAAATTACAATAAACGGTCCCTTTTCGGGGATATTGGCAAGGTCGTCGTCGGGGAGGTCGATTTTAAGGTCGAGGATTTCGAAGAGAGCATTAATAAGGGATACAGGGTCTTTTTCCCTTGCATTGTTATATACGTCCCTGAGTTGGTTTAAGTTGAAGATATGAAGGAGTGTCTCAGAGAGAATTGTGCCTTCGGGGATAATTTTATTGGTATTTTCGGAATTATTCTGGGTGTCGGGTATATCCATTTCAGGTTGGGGCGGGGGTTGGAAAGCAAATATAATAAAAAAAAGGAAGCCCCTCATTCGCCGTATGGCGGATAAAAGGGGCTTCTGTTTAAAAGTCGGCGACGTCCTACTCTCCCACTAACGCAGTACCATCGGCGCTGGCAGGTTTAACTTCTCTGTTCGGAATGGGAAGAGGTGGTGCCCTGCCGCTATAGTCACCTAAAGACGATAAAATATCTTAACATGAAGGTTAGGAAAGTTAATAAGTACACTCTAAAAGCACACGGGTAATTAGTACTGCTTGGCTTTGACATTACTGCCTTTACACCTGCAGCCTATCAACGTCGTAGTCTGCGACGACCCTTAAGGGAGATCTCATCTTGAGCGGAGCTTCGCACTTAGATGCTTTCAGTGCTTATCTTTTCCAGACATAGCTACCCTGCGGTGCAGCTGGCGCTACAACAGGTACACTAGAGGTCTGTCCAACACGGTCCTCTCGTACTAGTGTCAGGATCTCTCAAATCTCCTACGCCCACAACAGATAGGGACCGAACTGTCTCACGACGTTCTGAACCCAGCTCGCGTGCCACTTTAATCGGCGAACAGCCGAACCCTTGGGACCTTCTCCAGCCCCAGGATGTGACGAGCCGACATCGAGGTGCCAAACCGCCGCGTCGATATGAGCTCTTGGCGGCGATCAGCCTGTTATCCCCGGAGTACCTTTTATCCTTTGAGCGATGGCCCTTCCATACGGAACCACCGGATCACTATGCTCTAGTTTCCTACCTGTTCGACTTGTATGTCTCACAGTCAAGCGCCCTTATGCCATTGCACTCTCCGCACGGTTACCAATCGTGCTGAGGGCACCTTGAGAAGCCTCCGTTACTCTTTTGGAGGCGACCACCCCAGTCAAACTACCCACCAAACAATGTCTTCCCGATTAATCGGGAGTTAGGTTCCAGATAAATAAAGGGTCGTATTTCAAGGGCGACTCCACGATTCCTGGCGAAACCGATTCATAGTCTCCGACCTATCCTACACATTATTTACCCAAAATCAATGTTAAGCTATAGTAAAGGTTCACGGGGTCTTTCCGTCCCGTTGCGGGTACCCGGCATCTTCACCGGAACTACAATTTCACCGAGCTCGTGGCTGAGACAGTGCCCAGATCGTTACACCATTCGTGCAGGTCGGAACTTACCCGACAAGGAATTTCGCTACCTTAGGACCGTTATAGTTACGGCCGCCGTTTACCGGGGCTTCAATTCAGAGCTTCTCCCGATTGCTCAGGATAACCCCCCCTCTTAACCTTCCGGCACCGGGCAGGTGTCAGGCCTTATACCTCATCTTTCGATTTCGCAAAGCCATGTGTTTTTGCTAAACAGTCGCCTGGGCCATTTATCTGCGTCCCTCTTGCGAGGGAGACCTTTTTCCCGAAGTTACAGGTCTAATTTGCCTAGTTCCTTAGCCACGGATCACTCGAGCACCTTAGGATTCTCTCCTTGACTACCTGTGTCGGTTTGTGGTACGGGCACCGTATACCTGAAGCTTAGGAGTTTTTCTTGGAAGTCTGATTAGGATCACTATCCACTTGCCCGAAGGCTCATGGTACTGTCAGGTTCATCATCCTCAAGCTGTTAACCTGAAGATATAACTACACCCTTTAACGTACTATTCCGTCAGTACGCGGATCTTTCACTACTCCGTCTCTCCATCGCAGTACACGGTGGTACTGGAATATTAACCAGTTGTCCATCGGTATCACCACTCGGCTTAACCTTAGGACCCGACTAACCCTGATCCGATTAGCGTTGATCAGGAAACCTTAGTCTATCGGTGGACAGGTTTCTCACCTGTCTTATCGTTACTTATGCCTACATCTGCTTTTCCAGACGCTCCAACACACCTTACGGTACATCTTCAGCGCGACTGGAATGCTCCCCTACCACTGCCGACCAAAGTCGGCAATCCATAGCTTCGGTAATATGCTTATGCCCGATTATTATCCACGCACAACCGCTCGACTAGTGAGCTGTTACGCACTCTTTAAATGAATGGCTGCTTCCAAGCCAACATCCTAGCTGTCAAAGCAGTCGCACTTCGTTTAATCAACTTAGCATATATTTAGGGACCTTAGCTGATGGTCTGGGTTCTTTCCCTTTTGTCCACGGACCTTAGCACCCGCAGGCTCACTCCCGGGGATCATCTTACAGCATTCGGAGTTTGTCAGGGGTTGATAGGCGGTGAAGCCCTCTAGCCCTATCAGTAGCTCTACCTCTGTAAGATTTCCGCCGAGGCTGCACCTAAATGCATTTCGGGGAGTACGAGCTATTTCTCAGTTTGATTAGCCTTTCACCCCTATCCTCAGTTCATCCAAAGACTTTTCAACGTCAACTAGTTCGGCCCTCCATCCCGTGTTACCGGAACTTCAGCCTGACCAAGGATAGATCACAAAGTTTCGCGTCTACCCCCACTAACTATACGCCCTGTTCAGACTCGCTTTCGCTTCGGCTCCAACTCTTAAAGTTTTAACCTTGCTAGTGAGGAGTAACTCGTAGGCTCATTATGCAAAAGGCACGCCGTCATCCCGATAAATCGGGACTCCGACCGGTTGTAAGCGAACGGTTTCAGGTACTATTTCACTCCCCTGTTCGGGGTTCTTTTCACCTTTCCCTCACGGTACTGGTACGCTATCGGTCTCTCAGGAGTGTTTAGCCTTGCCAGATGGTCCTGGCAGATTCAGACAGGATTTCACGTGTCCCGCCTTACTCAGGATACTACCTATATTATTAATACTTGCATGTACGGGATTATCACCCTCTGTGATGTAACTTTCCAGAAATCTTCCATTTGATATTAATAATAATGTTGATAGTCCTTCAACCCCGACATTGCCGAAACAATATCGGTTTGGGCTATTCCCCGTTCGATCGCCACTACTAAGGGAATCACTGTTGTTTTCTTTTCCTCCGGGTACTAAGATGTTTCAGTTCCCCGGGTTAGCTTCCCGACAAGTCGGGATTCCTGACCTTCAGCCAGGAGGGTTGCCCCATTCAGAAATCTGCGGATATAATGGATATTTGCTCCTCCCCGCAGCTTATCGCAGCTTGTTACGTCTTTCATCGCCTCTGAGAGCCAAGGCATTCACCATTCGCTCTTATTTACTTTCTTGAGTAATCTCTTATTAACTTTCTTGCCAACATGTCAAAGAACCTTATGAGTACCAGGTTACTGGGTACAGGGTCAGGGTTGTAAAACAACGCTAAACCCATGTACTCTTAACACTAAACTCAAATATCTTTTTATAGCCGGAAGCTGGAAGCTGGAAGAGGGAAGTAAAAACTTCGGACTTCTGACTCCTGACTTCTGACTTATAATAATGAAGTATATACCAGGCGGATAAGCATCCATCACCCTTAAGGGGATCAGGAAAACAGTTCGGGCTTCTCCAGAAAGGAGGTGTTCCAGCCGCACCTTCCGGTACGGCTACCTTGTTACGACTTAGCCCCAGTCACTAGTTTTACCCTAGGCCGCTCCTTGCGGTTACGGACTTCAGGTACCCCCAGCTTCCATGGCTTGACGGGCGGTGTGTACAAGGCCCGGGAACGTATTCACCGCGCCATGGCTGATGCGCGATTACTAGCGAATCCAGCTTCACGGAGTCGGGTTGCAGACTCCGATCCGAACTGAGACCGGTTTTTGAGATTCGCATCCTGTCTCCAGGTAGCTGCCCTCTGTACCGGCCATTGTAACACGTGTGTAGCCCTGGACATAAGGGCCGTGCTGATTTGACGTCATCCCCACCTTCCTCTCGGTTTACACCGGCAGTTTCGCTAGAGTTCCCGGCATTACCCGCTGGCAACTAACGATAAGGGTTGCGCTCGTTATGGGACTTAACCCGACACCTCACGGCACGAGCTGACGACAACCATGCAGCACCTTGCAAAGAGTCCCGAAGGAAATCCGGCTTTCGGCGGAATGCACTCTACATTTAAGCCCAGGTAAGGTTCCTCGCGTATCATCGAATTAAACCACATGTTCCTCCGCTTGTGCGGGCCCCCGTCAATTCCTTTGAGTTTCAGCCTTGCGGCCGTACTCCCCAGGTGGATCACTTAATGCTTTTGCTTAGCCGCTAACAGTGTATCGCTAACAGCGAGTGATCATCGTTTACGGCGTGGACTACCAGGGTATCTAATCCTGTTTGCTCCCCACGCTTTCGTGCATCAGCGTCAGTAATGGCCCAGTAAGCTGCCTTCGCAATTGGTGTTCTGTGTAATATCTAAGCATTTCACCGCTACATTACACATTCCGCCTACCTTGACCATACTCAAGACTAACAGTATCAATGGCACGTCTACAGTTAAGCTGCAGGTTTTCACCACTGACTTATAAGTCCGCCTACGCACCCTTTAAACCCAATGAATCCGGATAACGCTCGCATCCTCCGTATTACCGCGGCTGCTGGCACGGAGTTAGCCGATGCTTATTCCCAAGGTACCGGCAAGTCCCTATACATAGGAAGTTTTCTTCCCCTGGAAAAGAAGTTTACAACGCATAGCGCCTTCTTCCTTCACGCGGGATGGCTGGTTCAGGCTTCCGCCCATTGACCAATATTCCTCACTGCTGCCTCCCGTAGGAGTCTGGTCCGTGTCTCAGTACCAGTGTGGGGGATCACCCTCTCAGGACCCCTAAACATCGTGGCCTTGGTAGGCCGTTACCCTACCAACTAGCTAATGTTACGCATGCCCATCCTGTACCGCCGAAACTTTAAATATAAAAGGATGCCCCTTCATATCATTATGGAGTATTAATCCGAATTTCTCCGGGCTATTCCCCAGTACAGGGCAGGTTACATACGCGTTACTCACCCGTGCGCCGGTCGCCATCAGAGTATTGCTACCCTATGCTGCCCCACGACTTGCATGTGTTAAGCCTCCCGCTAGCGTTCATCCTGAGCCAGGATCAAACTCTTCATTGTAAAAATTTATCTTGAATTTCCTCGAAGACCCATCCTGTGACTCATTCCAAAATACTAACAAGTTATCTTGGCGAGAATCTCTCATCTCGCCTGGTGTGCTACTTCATAGTTTCAAAGAACTTTTTTCAAACTTTTGGGACGCCAAAGTTAATACTTTCGTTTAACTCTTCCAAAAAAATCGAGATAATTTTTTCCGGCTTTATCCCACTTTATCTCTCTCCTCAACCAAGCCGGAACACTATCTCTTTTTTACCCTTCAACCAACCTTTTCGCCTCAAAAGCGGGTGCAAATGTATGAAACATTTTTTCAATCCGCAAAATTAATTTCAAAATATTTTTCGAAAATCTTTTTGCCATCATTTCACCCGGTTGATTTACTGCCTTTTAACAGCTCATTTTTTTTCGCAGTCAAAAGTGAAAAAGAAACCTCCCGATTATCCCAATCATTTTAAAGAACATTTCCCTCCTTCGCAAAAGCTTCTGAGGGCTAATCCCGCCTTCGCGAGTTCCGGTGGACCGTGTCCGCCGAAATTCGCCCCGGTGAGCGTAGGTGGAGAATAAGGGAGTCGAACCCTTGACCCCCTGCGTGCAAGGCAGGTGCTCTGGCCAACTGAGCTAATTCCCCAAGTAGTCCCGCCCGGAGTTGAACCGGGGACCTCTACATTATCAGTGTAGCGCTCTAACCAACTGAGCTACGGGACTGATTTCAGCCTGAAGTTTAAAGTTTAATGTTCCAGGTTCAACATCTTGGTTACAAGGATCTCTTTCAAGTCGTTTTACCAACACTGAACTTTGAACCTTAAACCCTGAACTCAATTACAATCCATCAATGAACTTTCCCTCAATCGTATTTTTGGGACGCCAAAGTTATAAATACATTGTATTATCACAAAAAAATCATCAAGATTTTTTATCACCGCTGTATCTTTAAACTCAATACTTCCATTTATCCGTACCTCTAACACAATTTCAAAAAGCAGTTGCTTCTTCAAAGCGGCTGCAAAGATATAAATTGATTCATTACTCACAAGAGCTGACAAAAAAATATTAAGCCAATGATGTGACACGGTTCATGACATACCATATATATATAGAAAGACCGGGAAAACCATCATCATGCAAATAAAACCGCACGCGTTACCTACGATAAATGAAATTGCTTATTTTCGTACATAATTGTTCTGATGTCAAACCTGGTAATCATACCAACCTATAAGGAGAGGGAGAATGTTGAAGCCATTATAAAGGCTATCTCATCTCTGCCACTGGAATTTGACATCCTAATTATAGACGATAATTCACCCGACGGAACTGCCGGAATTGTAAAAAGCCTGCAGCCGTCCTTTCCAAATGTTAACCTGATTGAAAGACCCGGAAAAATGGGATTGGGCACTGCGTATCTGACGGGTTTCGACTGGGCACTGTCAAAGGGCTACACGTATGTTTTTGAAATGGACGCCGATTTTTCACACGATCCGGCCGACCTTGTCAAGCTGTACAATGCGTGCGAAAAGGATGGTGCCGATCTTGCTATCGGATCAAGATACATTAGCGGTGTAAACGTGGTGAACTGGCCGCTGACAAGGGTGCTGATGTCTTACTTTGCATCCATCTATGTCAGGATCATCACCGGCATGAAGGTTAAGGATACAACCGCCGGATTCAAATGTTACCGCGACCAGGTTCTTAAAAGCATAAGAAAATACAAGATCCGCTCCGTGGGCTACGGTTTCCAGATTGAAATGAAATTCACCGCATGGAAACTTGACTATAAAATTACCGAGGTACCCATAATATTTACCGACCGCAAACTCGGTACTTCAAAAATGTCGGGAGGCATATTTAATGAAGCTTTCTGGGGCGTCCTTTCCATGAAGCTCAGAAGTATCTTTACTGCTTACCGGAGATAATCAGCAGCTCCATATCTTTCTATGAGCTCCATCCTTATCAAAAACGGGACAATAATCAATGAGGGAAGAATTTTCCGGGGAGACATCCTTGTTATTGATGATCAGATAAAAGCTATCGGAAATACTGAACCCGAAACCATCCCCCCGGCAACAAAAAATATTGATGCATCGGGATGCTATGTAATCCCGGGGATAATCGACGACCAGGTACATTTCAGGGACCCGGGTCTTACCCACAAGGCGGATATTTTCTCCGAAACGGCAGCTGCAGTTGCAGGGGGCATAACTTCATTCATGGACATGCCCAACACCGTTCCTCAGACCATCACCGTCAACCTGCTTGAGGAGAAGTATAAAATAGGCGCCGGGAAGTCATTGATTAACTTCTCATTCTATATCGGGGGCACCAACACCAACCTAGATGAACTCCTGAAAACGGACCCGGAAACCGTGTGCGGGATCAAACTGTTCCTCGGTTCCTCAACAGGTAACATGCTGGTTAATGACGAGAAGGTGCTCAGGGAAATCTTCAGGCGTTCAGGGATGCTCATTGCATGTCATTGTGAAGACGAACCGACAGTCCGGAGGAACGCCGACATTTACAGGGCAAAATACGGTGAGAACGTACCGGTTAAATTCCATCCGCTTATCAGGAGCCGTGAAGCCTGCTTCATTACCTCGTCTTACGCAGCCGCCCTGGCGGGAGAATTCAATTCACGGCTGCACATACTGCACCTTTCCACGGCAGATGAGCTGAAACTGTTTTCTTCGAAATCACCTGTTTCAGAGAAGAGAATGACCGGTGAGGTTTGCGTACACCACCTGTGGTTTGAGGAATCCGATTATGAGATGCTGGGTAACAAGATAAAATGGAATCCTGCCATCAAAACAATTTACGACAGGAACGCCCTTGTCGACGGAGTAAACAGCGACCTGATAGATATCATCGCGACAGATCACGCACCACATACCCTGGCGGAAAAATCAGAATCATATTTTAAGGCTCCTTCCGGCGGCCCGCTTGTTCAGCATTCTCTGCTTGTAATGCTTGAACTTAACAGGAAGAACAGGATCTCTCTGGAAAAGATTGTGGAGAAGATGTGTCATAATCCTGCTATAATATACAGGATAAGGCAGAGGGGCTTCATCCGCGAAGGTTATAAAGCCGACCTGTGCATATTCAGCCGGAGCCAGCCATGGACAGTCACCTGCGAAAACCTGCTCTACAAATGCGGATGGTCACCCTTCGAAGGATTCAGCTTCTGCAACGTGGTGAAATATACGATTGTCAATGGAAATATTGTCTACGACAACGGTAAAATTGACATGGATCACAGGGGTGAAAGATTATTATTTAACAGTAAATAACCGAATTATGAAAAGAATATTCATCCTTGTTGCTGCCATCCTGGGTTTCCTGGCCGCATTTGCATCCTGTAACAACAATACAGAAAGGAAAACATCCTCCTTTCCTTCAGCAGCCGGTCCAGACACTGCAGGTCTGATACTTGTCGGTAAGGGTATAATTACAGATATAGTTCTGAAACCCGATAGTACGGGCGATCCATGGGAAGTTGAGAAAGTAAAGGGCTTCACCGGAGAGAAAATGTTCAGGACACTATTCGAGAATATCCACAATGGGTCGGTAACCGTGTATGATGTAAGGGAAGACAAAGCACTTAAGGTAAAGGAAGTCAGTGAGCTGGAGAAAGAATTTAATTCCGATCTGTCGCGGATAGGCAAGGTTCAGTTCACGGAAGACTGGTACTTTGATCCGGCGAGGAATTTCATGATCAAAAAGATAAAATCCGTATCCTTCGGTTTTTCGCTGAAGCCTGAAGGTGAAATGGCGACAAGATACAAGGCCCTCTTCAGGCTCAGGTAGAGGTTTGCCTGTATTTCAGAGCTTTTTCATAACAAATCTTACTATCCTCCTGGTCTTTTGTTCGAGGAGAATTTCCCTGCCTCCGGAAATGAGCTCGATCGAACCCGGGGTATAATGCCTGATCGAAAGCATTTCCACATCATCATTATAAATGGCTTTAAAGTCCTTCTTCAGGTCCTCAATCAGGTTGTTAACCTTTACCCTTTCATCATCAACACAGACATTTATGCTGACAGCACTTGCCTGTACAAGGTTAACCTTTATCCCATGAACCAGGAATGCATGAAAAACTCTTCCCAGGTTATCTCCCATCACAAAGGAAAAATCTTTTGGCAGAATAGAAATGAGTATCTGATCCTCCTTTTTAATAAAAACAGGTATGATCCTCTCCTGGTTTGCATCAGCTTTTATAATTGTACCGGGGTCATCCGGATGGAGAAATGACTTCACATTAAGCGGGATATTCTTATTATGGAGAGGTTTAATCGTTTTAGGATGGATAATCTTGGCTCCCGAGAAGGTCATTTCAACGGCCTCCTTATAAGAAATTTCATCAAGCCTTGTAACGTCAGGTAACCATTTCGGGTCAGCATTGAGTATACCCGGAACATCCTTCCAGAAGACAACTCTTGAGGCGTCGAGGATATTCCCAAGTATTGCTGCAGTATAATCCGACCCCTCCCTGCCCAGAGTCGTTGTCTTTCCCGTTAAAGTGGCTCCGATAAAACCCTGCGTGAGGAAGATTCTGTCGGAATTAAAATTGAAACTGCTTTTTATTCTGACCGAACTCTCATCCCATAAAATATTTGCATCCCTGAAACGGTCATTTGTTATCAGGTTCTCTCTTATATCAACCCATTTAACCTTCACTCCTGAATTGTTAAGGTACCCGGAAATAATAATGGTTGACCATATCTCGCCAAATGATACCACCTGGTCGTATTCAAAATCATAATTCCCTTCGTATGGACAGGAGAGATATTCCTTCAGACGGTCGAAGGTTTTATTCATGATATTGCCTGTTTGTTCTGAAGCGTAAGAAAGTTGCGACAATACATCCATGTGGTATCTGAATACTTCTTCAAGAAGTCCTGAATACTTTCCATCTCCGCTTATCCATGACCTGAGTACCTTTTCGAGGGCATTTGTTGTCTTACCGAATGCTGAAACTACAATAACAAGCTCCTCCTTTTCCGAAAGGACAATCTCCCTGAGATTCCTTATTCCTGAAGCATCCCTGACAGATGCACCTCCGAATTTATAAACTACCATGACCGAAATTCAATAAAATTAGCCTTACAATTTACAACAATCCTGAATAAAGATGAATATATATGGTTTTTTAAGGCCTCTCTTAATTTCAGCCATTAGGCCAGCTCGCTGTTTATTTTGTAAATTTGTGAACATCAACCTTTATAATGAAGAGCTACAACATCACTACATTAAACGATTTCATAATCAGGAAACAGAAGGATTTCCCGTTTGCGACAGGTGAGTTATCTAGCCTTCTTCATCATATAGGAACCGCTGCAAAGATGATCAACAAGAAAATCAATAAGGCCGGTCTTGTAGATATCATCGGTAAGACCGGATTTGTCAATATCCAGGGTGAGAATCAGCAAAAGCTTGATAATTATGCAGATGAAATATTCATAAGTGCTCTGCGGTCAAGCGGTCAATGCTGTGGAATAGCAACAGAGGAGAACCAGGATGAGATAGTCTTTACTGATAAACTGGCGAAAAAAGGGAAGTACATCGTTTGCATGGATCCTCTCGACGGATCATCCAATATTGATTATAATGTATCTGTTGGATCGATCTTTTCAATTTACAGAAGGATAACCCCAAGAGGTGAAAAAGCAGCTCCTGAGGATTTTCTTCAGGCCGGGGAAAAACAGGTTGCTGCCGGCTATATTATTTATGGATCTTCCACTATGATGGTGTATACTACAGGTAACGGCGTAAATGGTTTTACACTTGATCCTTCGATAGGCGAATTCTGCCTTTCTCATCCGGATATAAAAGAGCCACCTGAAGGTCGAATCTATTCAATAAACGAAGGATTCTATGTCCATTTCCCGCAGGGAGTAAAAAAATATATAAAATACTGCCAGGAAGATGATATAAAAACCTTCAGACCCTATACTTCAAGATATATAGGTTCACTCGTTTCGGATTTTCACCGGAATCTGCTTACAGGAGGGATCTTTATGTATCCCGAAAATGAAACAGCGCCAAAAGGTAAGCTAAGGCTCGTCTATGAGTGCAACCCGATTGCATTTATAGCAGAGCAGGCAGGTGGCATTGCTACCAATGGCTTTGACCGTATTCTGGATATACTGCCGGAATCTCTTCATCAAAGATCTCCGTTTTATGCCGGGTCGAAAGATATGGTAAAGAGAATTCAGGAGTTTCTTTCCTCCCCCTGACAACACAGGTGGGAGAATCAGATTGCCAATTATTCATATCGCAATGCTTCCACGGGATTCCTTGTTGCTGTTTTCCAACTCAGCCAGCTTATAATCAAAAGCGCCAGGAATATTTCAAAACAAACTGCCACTGCAAATATCCAGATTCTGAGGTCAGTACGGAAAGCAAAATTCTGTAACCACCTGACTGCCAGAAAATATGTAATCGGACAAGCGACAAGGCTTGATGCCAGAATCCAGATAATGAACTGCCCAGATAAGAGCATTGATATGCCCTGGGTCCGGGCTCCCAGAACTTTCCTTATACCTACCTCTTTTATCCGTTTACTGACAACAAAAGATGCAAATCCAAACAAGCCCAGACATGAAATTATCATAGCCAGTAATGTAAATACAGACAGTATCTGCCCCGTCTTTTTTTCCTGGTCATAAAGTTCGAAATAGGCATCCTTAAGGTACCGGTAATTCAGTTTCGTTTCAGGTAAAATATTCTTCCATGTGCTCATGATATAATCAAGGGTGCCTTTTATATTACCCGGATTAACCCTTATTGTCAGAAACACATACATACCGCGCTTCATAAATATAAGCAGCGGATTTATTTTTTTGTGAAATGTTTGCAGGTGAAAATCCCGGACTACCCCTATCACATTTACACCCTTTTTGAATTCTTCTCCGGGTATCATCAGTTTTGACCCAACAGGATTGACCAGTCCAAGTGACTTTACCGCGGTCTCGTTCAGGAGCACGGATTCAAGCCGGTCGGTTGAAAACTGACGGTCAAAATCCCTGCCATCGGTGATTTCCAGGCCCAGCGATTTAACAAATCCATAGTCGGCCGGCAGTGCCTGTATGTTAACTGATTTATCAGAAGATGCTCCGAAAGGCGTAACGCTAATGTTCATCATGCTGTTAACTCCTGGCAATGTATAAGCTCCGGAAACATATCTTACATTGGGATTTTTTAAAAGTTCATCTCTCAATACCTCATACTTGTCACCAATCTTCTGGTCCTGCCCGGGGAAATTTACGATAAGAACATTTTCTTTATCAAAGCCCTGTTTTGAGTTTTTCATGAAGCTAAGCTGCCGAAAGATTATAATTGTTCCAGCCAGCAGTATTATTGAAATAGTAAACTGTAACATTATCAGTATCTGACGAAGAGTCAATTTATTCCGTATACCCAGAGAATCCTTCCGCAAAATTTCGATAGGATTGAATCTTGAAATATAGAACGCAGGATAACCTCCTGCTATGATGCCAACTATCAGAACAATTGAAATCACAATTAACGAAAGCACTGTAAAATAGCTGTTTTGCAAAACGAACTTCGCTCCGAGATAGGAATAAAGCCTGATATAGAAACCATCAAAAATGAATACCGCTATTATTGTTGATATAACGATAACCACAAATGATTCGGTCATGAATTGAAAGATCAGGCTTTTTTTATCCGCACCTGCTGTTTTGCGAATTGCCACTTCCTTTATTCTCCCGATGTATTGTGATATTGAAAGATTCAGAAAGTTGAAACAGGCTATTAAAAGGACAAAAACGGCGGCGGAAAAGAAGATTATGACATAGGCTTTGTTACCAGTGGGGCCCGGACGTCCTCTGACTTCAGAATCCCAATAAACATCTTTTAATGGCTGAATTATAAATTTCATCCTTGCTGAAATCCATTCCCCGGTATTTTTTTTAAGAAGGTCAGCAAGTTTTGGCGTTATGTTTTTTAGCGATCCCCCTTTTCTCAAAAGAATGTAGGTCAGGTCATCGCCCCAAGAGTTCCAGGGTTGGTCGGTTGACCTGCCCAATGCCTTTAATGAAGAATAGGATACAAGGAAATCACACTTTAGATGAGTATTTTCCGGAACATCCTCCATAATACCGGTAATTTTCAATGGAGTATCATGGTATAAAAGTTGCTGGCTGAGCGGGTCTGAACTTCCAAAATATTTTTTTGCTATTGTTTTTGAAATTACAACTGAATAAGGATCTGCAAGAACACTCTTCAGGTTCCCTTCTATAAGACTGAATGAGAATACCTTAAAGACCCCGGAATCAGCAAAGAAAAAATCAGGTTCTCTTATCTCCTGTTTATTTTTGTCCTTTATTATTGCGTCAAAGTCTTTCACGAGCCTGACAGCTAACTCGACCTCAGGAAGCTGTGTATTTATAGCAGGTGCTAATGCCGGCATAACTCCTGCAAATTTCATCTTACTCCCTTCACTCCCCCATTCAAGTGCGACACGGTAAATTCTATCTTTTTTCTTCTGGAAATTTTCATAGCTCAATTCGTTTATAACATACATCATAATTAAAAGACATGCAGTTATCCCAAGGGTAAGTCCGGTAATATTAATCAGCGAAAAAAATCTGTTTTTTACCAGTACGCTGAAAGCTGTTTTCAAGTAATTCCTAAACATGGTATGTATCTTTGGGTTTATCAGGGATCTATAGGGATTTTTATTCGTACCGCAGAGCCTCAACCGGATTTCTGTTTGCAGCCCGCCAGCTCTGCCAGCTGACAGTAAGTAATGCAATACCCAGGGCAATGATCCCGGCAACTGCAAATATCCACCAGCTCATTTTTGTTTTATACGCAAAATTATCAAGCCACCTGTGCATTATATACCATGCAATGGGACAGGCAATTATAAAAGCAATTCCGACCCATTTAACAAGGTCCTCATTCAGCATCAGCATTATCTCATAAATTTTCGCCCCATTGACTTTACGGATACCTATTTCCTTGACACGACGCTGGGATGCAAAAATTGACATCGCGAGGATACCCATGCAACATATGATTATGGCACTGACTGCAAACAGTGAAAATGTTCTTCTGAACCTTAGTTCAGACTGATACATATTCTTTATCGCATCATCAAAGAAACTTACCTCCGTGGGAATAGATGGTGAAAGCTCTGATACTGTGACCTTAATATCATCCACGGTACTTTTTAAGGATTTAAAATCGCTGGTTACTACAGTCACGATGCAATATGATGCATAAGAATCATTTCTTATTGCAAGGGAGGCAATAGGCTGATTTAAAGACTTGTAATGAAAATCCTTTACAACACCGATTATTTCAGCAGTAGAAACCTGCTCGCCCATCATACCAATATTGATAGTTGCGTTTAACGGGTAGGTCAGCCTGTTTTCACGAATGAAAGTCTCATTAACCACAATTTTCTTTTTATCGGCTAAATCGTTATCATCATATAAACGTCCCGAAATCAATTGCAGTCCAAGTATTTCAAAGAACTTCGTATCCGCGCTGAAAGTGTCAAAACTGACTTTTTTCTTTTCTCCGTTCTGGTTTAGTTGTGTACCCCATGACGAAATGAGTTTACCCGGAAAGTATTGTGAAAAAGAAACTTTCTTTACAGCAGGCTTTTGTTCCAGCAGGTTTCTAAGCACTTCTTTCTTCTGATTCAGCGGACCCGGTATTCTGATTCCTAAGATATTACTCTGGTTAAATCCGAGATTGCTGCTTCCGAAACGAACCTGTTTCTGGACCAGGAATGTAAAGGAGATGAGTACGATGGCAATTATAAATTGCAGAGTGACAAGAATTCCCCTGACCGAGAAATTGCTTTTATTTTTCCATACTGTTTTTTTCAGATTATCAACTGCTGCCGAGGATGAGATTTTCAAGGCAGGTATTATGCTGAAGATAAAACTCAAAACAAAAATGACAGTCAGCGACAAAACACTAAACAGAATGGAAGTGATTATTTTCGAACTGTATTGGATCCCGGTATATTCTTTAATAAAAGGACTGGCTGCACCGACGAGCTCAACCGCGATTACCAGGGCTGCCAGAAAAAAGAGGAACGACTCGGTAATTGTATTCCGGAGCAATAAATATCTTGTTGCTCCGAGCACTTTCATAACCCCTGTCTGTTTTATTTTTTCCTGCCACTGAGAAGATGAAATATTGATAAAATTGATAAGTGCAATAATCAGCACCAGGAAAGCCACAAGAAGAAGGATCCGGATTTTTCTTCTGTCCCCGTTAATAAGATAATTGGTGCCAAGAAGAGAAAAGTTTGAAAAATAGATACTTTTTAAAGGCGTCAGCTTTACATTCTGATACCCTTTCTGGTCTTCTTTCGGAAAAAGCAAGAGAATGGCCTTGCCTGTTTCAACAGGATCGGTTCCATCTTTAAGAAGAAGGAATGTCTGAAAATCACACCACCCCCATTCTGTATACTCTCCTCCATTCTCCTGAACTATCTTCCTCGTGGCTATATTTGTTACTGCACTGAATTTAAGGCATGTTCTGGCATCCGGCTCTTCAATTACTCCGCTAACAGTAAGGTTTTTGTCATTATTAAGCAGGATTATTTTCCCCAACGCCTTTTCGTTTCCAAACAGTTTGTTCTCCAATGTTTTTGTTATCACAACTGTCATTGGTTCATTCAGCGCTTCTGAACTGTTTCCTTCAATGAACCTGTAGCTGAAGAGCTTGAAAAAACCTTCATCGGCAAATATAAGATCAGATATTATTGGCTCTTTATCCCCGACCTGGAATACGGGAGCTTCCCAGGTTCCTCCGATTCTAACCGCTGATTCAACTCCCGGAATACTATTATCAATATGTTCTTTAAGAACACCCGGTGTATAGAGATGGTCATCAAAACCATATAAATAGACCCGGCTGCCATTTGAGTGAAAATTGTCCGTTGTGAGTTCGCTGTAACAATAGACAGAAAGTATGATCACAAGGGTCAGGCTCAGGGATAAACCCAGCAGGTTGATCAGGTTCGTTACGGGTTTGCGGGTAAAATTCCGGACTATGGTCTTTAATACAAACATTCTGGCATTATTATTAAACCAGGTACTGATACTCTCAGGAAATTGATGATTATCAGGATACCTTTTATTTCTTCAGTTTTAATTCTTTGTACTACCAGAATTATGCCAATTATGTAAAAGCCTGATATATATTTATATACAAATCGAGGCAGCTTTTAGAAGTAAATGTTTTTTACAATTAAGCGTAAATATATTTTACACTTTGTTGATTTTCAAATTGTCTTCCATTACTTTTGAATATAGAAAATACAAAGATCATGCAGTCACAGAAAGGGAATGTGCTGGTTATTGACGATAATAAGAGCATCCTGAGTACGCTTGAGATACTTCTTACACCTGTATTTCAATCTGTAATAACTCTCACCAATCCTAATAATATCCTTACGGAATTAAGAAAGAATGAATATCATCTTATAGTTCTCGATATGAACTTCCAGTCGGGAATCAATAGTGGTAATGAGGGAATTTACTGGCTGGGCAGGATCAAGGAGATTTATCCTGAGATATCAGTTGTGATGATTACCGCGTATGGAGATATTAATCTTGCGGTTAAAGCACTTAAAGCCGGGGCATCTGATTTTATTCTCAAACCCTGGGATAATGATAAACTTTTGGCGACACTAAAACTTGCAATTCAGCTGAATTTTTCAAAGAGGGAGATAAAGCAGCTCAGGGAGAGAGAAAACGTATTAAAGGAGGAGTTTAACCGCGGCCAGAAACATATTATCGGGTCATCACCCCAACTGATGAAGGTACTTTCCCTGGCCAGGAAGGTTGCCAGGACCGATGCCAATGTGCTTATTACAGGTGAAAACGGGACGGGCAAGGATCTGATAGCAAAGGAGATCCATAGCCAATCGGAGAGGGCCAGGGAAATGCTCGTCACAGTTGATATAGGGGCATTGACTGAAACTCTTTTCGAGAGCGAATTATTCGGTCATGTTAAAGGAGCATTTACTGATGCCCGCGAAAACCGTCAGGGAAAGTTTGAGATTGCTGATAAAGGTACCCTCCTCCTCGATGAGATCGGGAATCTATCTTTTCATCTTCAGTCAAAGCTGCTTACGGCTATTGAGACGCGTCGGATTACACGTATTGGTTCGAATCAGTCTATTGCAACAGATATCAGACTTATCTGCGCCACGAACAGGAACCTTGAAAACATGGTCAAAGATGGACTCTTTCGTGAGGACCTTCTGTACAGGATAAATACTATCCAGATAGAAATTCCTCCTTTGAGAGAGAGGGGAAACGATATTGTGATCCTCGCGGATTTCTTTCTGAAGAAATTTGCTTATAAATACAACAAACCTGACATAAGGCTGAACAAGCAGGCATATGATAAGCTCCTCGATTATTCCTGGCCAGGCAATATCAGAGAACTTCAGCATACTATTGAGAAAGCGGTTATTCTTATTGACTCCAATATCTTAAGGGCAGATGATCTGCCTCTGAAACAGACAACTGCAATGGACAGGACCAACCAGTTTAACACATTGCAGGAGATGGAGAAGCAGATGATCAGGAAAGCCATCGAAGAAAACAACGGGAACTTTACAGCTGCAGCAGATCAGCTGGGAATTACTCGTCAGACTCTTTATAACAGGCTCAAAAAACGACTCAAATGATAAGCAAAAACCTGTATTTAAATATTATTATCAGGGTTATACTCGTTGTGGTCTTTTCGCTTCTCCTTGGTTACGTGATTTTTGTGTCGAGGTCAGTACGTCTTTCCCTGATTGTTCTTTTCATAATTGTAATCCTCACAACAGGAATGATAACCTATCTGAATTCGACAAACAGGCGAATCAGATACTTTTTTGATTCCGTTAAAAATGACGATTCAAACCTCACCTTCCCTGTTAATGCCAACCAGAAAAGCTTCAGGGAACTTTACCGGAGCATGACCCGGGTAAATGATCAGATTCAGCAGCTTAAAATTGAGATAAGACAACAGGAGCAATATTTTCAGCTTCTGACGGAACAGATAGATACTGGAATAATCACCTACAATAAGAAGGGAGTAATACTACACGCCAATACATGTGCAAAAAAATTACTTAATGCGGAAGCACTGACTCACCTGAAGCAATTAGCCCGCATCGATGAAAAGCTTTTACAGGTTGTAAGCAATATTAAACCTTCAGAAACGAGGTTAATTGCAATTAAAACTGAACGTGGAGAATTTCAATTGTCCCTGAAGTCAACTTCATTCAAAACAAAGCATGACGAATTGATAATACTTTCTATACAGGATATTAAAAATGAGCTCGACGAAAAGGAGCTTGAATCGTGGATGAAGCTGATTCGTGTATTAATGCACGAAATAATGAACTCAATCACTCCAATCACATCCATCTCTGAAAGTCTTTCAGGCATATACCTTCCGAACGAAAACATGGTTCAGCCCGAACAGCTTACACACGATGCCATAAGGACAACTGTCCAGGGGTTGAAGGTAATGAAAGAACAGGGAAGGGGTCTGATGACGTTCGTCGAATCATACCGCAAGCTCACCCGGGTCCCTGATCCGGTCAGGGTTAAATTCAAAGTGCCAGATCTTCTCAGCCGTGTGCAGGTGCTTTACAACTCATTTGAAAACAGCGAAAAAGTTCCACTTTCTGTTTCCGTCATAAATCCCGGGCTTGAACTTTTTGCGGATCAGAACCTGATATCACAGGTACTTATAAACCTTCTCAGGAATGCTCTTGAAGCGAATTTAAATAATTCCGAAGGCAGAATAAGTATGAAGGCTTCAGCAAATATTGACAATATCACAGACATTTGTGTGATTGATAACGGACCGGGTATAAATGAAGAATTACTGGATAAAATATTTGTTCCTTTCTTCACCACCCGGAAAACCGGATCGGGTATCGGACTTAGCATTTCAAAGCAAATCATGAGAATGCATGGAGGAACAATAAGTGTCATTTCCATTCCTGGCAAGGAGACTGTTTTTTGTCTGAGTTTCCGGGGCTGAACAGAATTTCAGAAAAATGATGATAAATTTGCAGCTCTTTCTGATTCATGAAAGAAAACGAAATAAATAATATTTATGGCAGCCACCCTGCAGTGGTATCACTTACCGGATCATTATCAGAAGAATCTGCCGGGACGGTATGTATTGAAGGGTTATCAGGTTCGGCTAAAGCCTTCGTGGCTGCGAGTGTGTTCAGTTCAATGCAGACGACCCACCTGGTCATACTTCCCGAAAAAGAGGATGCCGCCTATTTTTACAATGATCTTGCTGCAATCCTGGGAGAAGAGCATGTTTTTTTCTTCCCTTCGACATATAAAAGATCCGTTCAGTACGGCCAGACTGAGCCGGCAAATATTGTTCTCAGAACCGAAGTTCTTAATTTCCTTTCATCGGGTAAGAGAAAAGGGATAATAGTCTCCTACCCCGAGTCGGTGATGGAAAAAGTTGTAAGCAAGAAAACCCTTAGAAAGAACACATTCAATATTTCAAAAGGTGATAAAATCTCCCTCGAATTCCTTGAGGAGATGCTTCACGAATACAGTTTTGACAGGGTTGACTTTGTCTATGAACCGGGCCAGTATTCAATCAGGGGAAGTATAGCCGATATTTTTTCCTTTTCTTCGGATATCCCTTACAGGGTGGATTTTTTCGGTGAGGAGGTCGATTCGATCAGGTCATTTAATCCGGAGGATCAGCTTTCGGTGGATATGCTTAAGCATATGACAATAATCCCGAATATCCAGGATATCTCTATAGATATAATTAATGACAAATTTACCGACTTTATTCCTCCTTCTTCAGTTGTCTGGATTGAAAGTTCCGCGTATATACGCGACAAGATAAACGGCATATTCCAGCAAACAGGCCAGAAGGATGATTCAGAGCTTGTTTTCGGCAGGAAGGAATCGATTATTACGGGAAATCACTTTCTGGATGAATGCCAGAAATTCAGGTTGGTGGAATTCGGGAGGCAGGGACTGTTCTGCCAGTCAAGGCGATTTGAATTCCGGACCGAACCTCAGCCGGCGTTCAATAAAAACTTTGAGCTCCTGTCGGCACATCTGAGGAGCAACAGTGAAAGCGGCTTCGTAACCTGGATCGTCTCGGAGAGCGATTCACAGATTAGCAGGCTGAACGATATTTTTGCAGAGATAAGCCCTGACGCCTCGTTCAGGCCCATGCTGGTAAATCTCCACGGGGGCTTCACGGATCACGACCTGAAGATCGCGGTTTATACCGATCATCAGATTTTTGACAGGTATCATAAATTCAGGATCAGGGGCTATTTCACGAGAAAGGACAGTCTCTCGCTCAAGGAACTGACCGGCCTGAATCCCGGCGATTATGTTGTGCATATCGATCATGGTATTGGCAGATTCGGCGGACTGGAAAAGATTGAGGTAAACGGTAAGATCCAGGAAGCGATAAAGCTTGTTTACCGCGATAATGATATCCTGTATGTTGGTATACATTCACTTCACAGGATTTCAAAATATAAAGGCAAGGACACTGAAGAGCCAAGAATTTACAAGCTCGGGTCAGGGGCATGGCAGAAGCTTAAGCAGGCCACAAAGAAAAGAGTTAAGGACATAGCCAGGGATCTTATTGCCTTGTATGCAAAGAGAATGGGGTCCCCGGGATTCCCGTTCACGCCCGATTCTTACCTTCAGAGGGAGCTTGAAGCATCGTTTATATATGAGGACACGCCCGATCAGCTAACTGCAACAATCGAGGTTAAGAAGGATATGGAATCTGATCATCCGATGGACAGGCTTGTATGCGGTGACGTGGGATTCGGGAAAACAGAAATTGCCATCAGGGCGGCATTTAAAGCAGCATCCGACAGTAAACAGACAGCTGTGCTCGTACCGACGACAATCCTGGCGTTCCAGCATTACAGGACTTTCAGTTCCAGGCTCAGGGATTTTCCCTGCAAGATTGAGTATATAAGCCGTCACAAGAGACCCGGTGAACAGAAAGCAATTCTTGATAAGCTGAAGAAAGGAGAGATTGATATTATTATAGGTACGCATAAACTGGTGGGGGCCGACGTTGAATTCAGGGATCTTGGTTTGCTGGTTATAGACGAGGAGCAGAGGTTCGGGGTTGCGGTTAAGGATAAGCTTAAGAAGCTGAAAGCCAATGTCGACACGTTGACGCTTACCGCCACACCGATTCCAAGGACGCTTCAGTTTTCCCTGATGGGATCGCGCGATCTTTCCATAATCAATACCCCGCCTCCCAACAGGATGCCTATCGTTACCGAGCTGCATGGTTTCAATGACGATATTATAAAGGAAGGAATTGAATATGAGGTCAGCCGTAACGGACAGGTCTTCTTCATACATAACCGTGTCGAAAACATCAAGGATATTCAGTTGATGATCAGGCGGCTGTGTCCAAATATCAGAAGCGCCGTGGTCCACGGCAAGATGGAAGGCAAGGATATTGAGAATGTCATGTTTGATTTTATCCAGGGCGACTATGATGTCCTGATTGCAACAACAATAATTGAATCAGGGCTCGATATCCCGAATGCAAATACCATATT
>Ga0335069_10000789_pt1 | contig 51215 bp, 43 predicted proteins | sample Lox_Sample_11_FD_206714 | JGI IMG/M metagenome (GOLD analysis project Ga0335069, IMG submission 206714) | Soil microbial communities from Loxahatchee National Wildlife Refuge, Florida, United States - Lox_Sample_1.1 | ecosystem: Environmental > Terrestrial > Soil > Wetlands | place: USA... | reverse complement strand
ACCAGGATGCCGCCCAGCACATAGCCCAGAATCATGGGCTGGCGAAGCGTCCTCGCCACACCGCCACCGACCACCGCAGCGCCGAACACGTAGGCGAGGTCACGATAGAATAGGGCGTCGGCTGTCATGGGAAGGTAGTCTAAATGACAAACCGACGACCGGATATTGGAATCTTGTCCTTCCTGGCCGAGGGCTCACAGCTTAAAGCTGAGAGCTAGTCCTTCAACAACTGCCGCGCGATCACCAATCGCTGCACTTCGCTCGTACCCTCGCCAATCGTGCACAGCTTCACATCGCGATAGAACTTCTCCGCCGGGTAGTCTTTGATGAACCCGTAGCCGCCGTGAATCTGCACGCTCTCATTGGCGCAGCGCACGGCAACTTCGCTGGTGAACAGCTTTGCCATCGACGATTCCTGTGTCGACTTCATGCCAGCATCTTTCATCGAAGCTGCGCGGAAAGTCAGCAGCTTGGCCGCTTCAATCTCGGTCGCCATGTCTGCCAGCTTCCACTGGATCCCCTGGAATTCGCTGATCGCTTTGCCAAACTGCTTGCGCTGCTTGGAATACCTCAGCGCGCATTCGTAGGCACCCTCTGCCATGCCGAGTCCGAGGGCAGCGATCGAAATGCGACCGCCGTCGAGCACCCGCATGGCGTCGATGAAGCCGTCGCCTTCTTTGCCAAGCAAGTTTTCCGCAGGAATCACGCAGTCTTCGAAAATCAGCTCCGAGGTATCGCTGGCGCGAAGGCCGAGCTTGTTTTCTTTTTTGCCCGGACGGAAACCTTTCGTATCTTTCTCCACGATGAACGCCGAAAGCCCGTGCGTATGCGCGGTGCGATCGGTAACCGCGATGACGACCAGCACGTCCGCATAACGGCCGTTGGTAATGAATGTTTTCGTGCCGTTCAGCACCCAATTGTTTCCCTTGCGGACAGCGGACATGCGCGCGCTGCCGGCATCCGAGCCCGAGGAAGGCTCAGTCAGGCCCCAGGCTCCGATGAACTCTCCCGTCGCCAGTTTGCTGACGTACTTCTTTTTCTGCTCTTCGTTGCCGGCGAGAAAGATGTGGTTCGAGCACAAAGACGTGTGGGCGGCAACGATGATGCCTACCGATCCGTCGACTCGAGACAATTCTTCGATCGTGGTCACATACTCGACATAGCCCATGCCCGGGCCGCCGTATTCCGTCGGAAAGATTGTGCCCATCAGGCCGAGCTTGCCCAGTTCTTTGATCGTCGCCAGAGGAAACTCGCCTTCTTCGTCCCACTTCATGACGTTGGGCGCAATTTCGCGCTCGGCAAACTCGCGCACGCTCTTCTTTAACTGCAACTGTTCTTCATTCAGTTGGAAATCCAAGGGCTCCTCCGACAAAATTGTGTTGAAATTGGATCGCACAGCGGGGAGTCGAGTGCGAAATTTGATTAGAGCATAGGGTCAAGCAGGACGGAAGTTACTCGGGGTGACAAAAAGCAGACTGCATAAAAGCCGCATGTTTATTGCTGATTTCTTTCCCTAATAAAGAAAAGCCAACCGACCGACTGGTCGTAAGGAATTCGCCTAAGCAGATTTTTTCTCGCCAGCACCGAAAATTTTCTTCGCCATCCAAACCGGCGCAACGAAAACGTGAACGGGATTGGTGAGGAACGCCGGCTTATTTCCTTCAATAAGATGCCCCAGCCAGGCCAGCGCAAATGCCGCTGGAATCAGCAGCAAACCGATGATCCAATGGAACCAAACCACAATCAGCGATGAGAATCCGACCGGGATCGCGATCATGTGCAGCGCGCGATTTACCGGATGGTTGTGCGAGTGATCGTAGTGTGAGTAGAGACCCATGGTTCACTCCCCGTTCGTGACATCATAACCCTAAACATAACCACAGAGGGCACAGAGGTTCACGGAGAGAATCCTAGCTAAACCCGGGCCAGAAATCGTTCGAAGACTTCGTTAGAGAGCAACCTTCCACGAGGCGTCAGACGGACGACACTTCCCTGCTTCTCGATCAGTTCCAAATCGCACAGTTCAGACAAAAAGAAGGACTGAGTTGAAACTGCATCGTTACCAAACTCTGCTGCTAACTGATCGAGATCAACTCCCCGATTCAGGCGTAAGCCCAGAAAAAATGCCTCTTCCAACGCACCCACCCGATCGACAATCGTTTGCTGCAGCGGCTTTCCCGCCACGTAATCCTCCAACGAGTCGGGAGTCGAAAATCGGACTGCGCCCTCCTCCGCGGGCAGCATCGAATGCGCATCGACTCCAAAGCCGAAATACGGCTGCCGTGTCCAATATTTCAGGTTGTGGCGCGACTGCATCCCCTCTCGTGCAAAGTTAGAAATTTCGTACTGGCGAATGCCCGCGCTATCGAATGCATCGCACGCCAAGACATAGAGATCAGCCGTCAAGTCTTCGTCCGGGACAAAGTGCGCATGATAACGCGTTCCTCCAGCGATCAATTCCCGCCCGAGCCGCGAATCCTGGTCGATCTCCAGCATGTAAACGCTGACGTGCGGTACGCCGCTCCTGATCGTCTCCTGCAATGAAAATTTCCAACTTTCTTCGGATTGGTGGGGCAAGCCTGCAATCAGATCAATCCCGATGTTTTCAATGCCGGCCTCGCGCAAGGCCGCGATCTCACTTGAGACCACTTCCCGCTTGTGCAATCGGCCCACAGCCGCGGCCTCCTGATCGACAAAAGATTGAACACCAAGGCTCACTCGATTCACCCCGCATCGGACCAACCCCTCGATCATCGACTGACTCAAAGTGCCGGGCGCGCACTCCACCGTGATCTCCGCGCCCGGCTCAACCATGAAATTTTGCGAAACCGTGACAAACAACTGCTCCAGTTGCTTTATCTCTAGAACTGTGGGAGTTCCGCCGCCAAGGTAAATGGAATCGACCGTGCGCACCAGGTTTCCGCCCATTTGTTCGGCGGTAGACGCGGCCTTCTCGACGTCTTCGCTGACCCGGTCGATATACCGCTGGAACACGGCCTTGGAGAAGACATCCGACGCAAAGTTGCAGTAGGTGCACTTGGTGCGGCAGAAGGGCACAGAGATATAAAGGCCAAGAGCCATGCATCGATTATCCCACCCGGCGTAACGCGGGTCGAAGAATGGGCATCTGATTGAAAGCAGCCAGCACAAGTTAGCGGTACAATCGCACTCCATGCTTCCGAGAGTTGTTATTACCGGCATTGGCGTAGTCAGCCCCAACGGGCTTGGCAAGGAAGCCTTCTGCCGCTCCATCCTTGCAGGCAAGTCGGGGGTGAAGCGCATTTCTCGTTTCGATCCCTCGGAACTTCCCGTCCACATCGCCGGAGAAATTCCCGAGTTCGACGAACTGGCATGGGTAGACGCTCGCGAGCGCAAACATGTCTCGCGAGTAGTGCCATTGGCCATTGCTGCTTCGACAGAAGCGATTGGCGATGCCGGCATCGATCCCTCCGCCATGTCGATGGACGAGAGGCGATCGATTGGCGTCGTCTTGGGCACCGGCGGCGGCGCGCAGGAATTTTCCGAAGAGCAATACCGCCTCTGGCATTCCGGCCACATCAAGCAAGTCAGCGTGTTCTGCATTCCCAGCGGAACCATGGGCACCATCCCCAGCGAGATTTCCATGCGCTTCGGGTTCCGCGGCTATAGCCATGTTGTCACCGCTGGTTGCACGTCTTCAACCGATGCGCTGGGCTACGCTTATCAACACATTCAAGCGGGAGTGCAGCCGTGGTTTCTAGTGGGAGGAGTTGATTCCGACATCACGCCTGGAATAATCAAGGGCTACTCGCTGCTGCGCGCGCTTACGCAATCGTGGAACGACGCGCCGGAGCGGGCATCTCGACCTTTTTCGGCGGACCGTGATGGTTTCGTAATCGCCGAAGGATCCTGGATGTTCATCCTCGAAGAGTACGAACATGCTCGCGCCCGTGGGGCGCGAATTTATGCCGAGATCACCGGCTACGCGTCGACCTGCGAAGCGTACCACCGTGTCCGCATGAGCGACTCGCCGGAGGAACCGGCGCGTGCGATCACCTTGGCGCTGCAAGAAGCCGGGATTGCCCCGCAGGATGTTCAATACGTCAATCTGCACGGCACTTCGACCGAAATGAACGACCGGGTGGAGACGCGGGCGCTGAAGCTGGCGTTGGGTTCTCAAGCTACTAAAATTCCGATGTCAGGACTGAAATCTCAGATCGGGCACGCGCAGGGAGCTTGCGGTTCTGCCAGCGTGGCGGCGACGTTGATCGCGATGGAGCACGGCAAGCTCCCTCCGACCATCAACCTCGACGTTGCCGACCCGGAGTGCGATTTAGACTACGTTCCCGAAGTTGGCCGCTCGGCACCCATCGAGCACGCGATCTGTAATTGCGTGGGATTTGGGTCCAAAAACTCAGCGCTGGTACTCAAAAAAGCCGCATAATCTCACCACAGAGGACACAGAGATGCACAGAGCACCTCCGTGCCCTCTGTGGTAATGGTTTTTAAATACCATCTCCTGCCCCTCTCTCCCCATCTATTTAAGGTATCTTTGACTAGCGCATGGCCCAGCAGGAAGAAGAAGTACTAGGTAAAGCGTATGACAGCCGCCTGATGCGGCGTCTGCTGACGTATTTACGGCCCTATCGGTGGCAAGTTGGCATCGCCCTGGGGTCTATTATTCTGAAGGCGGGCGCCGACGTTCTTGGGCCTTATCTCACCAAAATTGCCATCGATCGTTACCTGGTCAAGGCGCCCGGCACACATTCGCCTTTCGATTCCTTCCTCAGCAGCCAGCCCCTGACAGGCATTGCGCAGGTTGCCGCGCTTTATGTCGGCGCCCTGGTTGTCAGCTTCCTGCTCGAGTACCTGCAGACCTACTTCATGCAGTGGACCGGCCAGATGGCGATGTACGACCTGCGCAGCCAGATCTTTCGCCACCTGCAGCGCATGCACATCGGCTTTTACGATAAGAATCCCGTCGGCCGCCTGGTGACGCGGGTGACCACCGATGTTGACGCGCTCAACGAAATGTTCACCGCCGGCGTGGTCTCGATCTTTGAGGACATCTTCGTGCTGGCAGGCATTCTGGGCATCATGCTCAAGATGAATGCCAAGCTGGCGCTGATCACCTTCGCCGTGCTGCCAGTTATCGCCTACGCGACCAAAATCTTCCGCGACAAAGTTCGCGATTCATATCGACGTATTCGCGTTGCCATTGCCCGCATCAATTCCTACCTGCAGGAACACGTCAGCGGCATGGTCGTGCTGCAGCTGTTCAATCGCGAGAAGCGCGCCTTCAAGAAATTTTCCGAAGTCAACGAAGTGCACATGGATGCGTTTAAAGACGCAATCATGGCTCACGCTGTGTATTATCCGATCGTCGAAATTTTGTCGGCGGTGGCGATTGCCTGTGTAGTCTGGTTTGGCGGTAATGACGTCATACGCGGCACGGCAACTCTGGGCGTGCTGGTGGCGTTCATCCAGTACGCGCAGCGCTTCTTCCGGCCCATCCAGGACCTCAGCGAAAAGTACAACATTCTTCAGTCAGCAATGGCTTCGAGCGAGCGCATCTTCAAGCTGCTCGACACACCTGTCGAAATCACTTCTCCCGCGGTGGTAAAAGTGCCCAACGGCCCGGGCCGCATCGAGTTCGATCACGTGTGGTTTGCGTATCGCGCCATGCCGGAGAAAGATAAGAATGACGGCGCATCGCCCGTTCACGACGAGAATAGCTCGACGGAACCGTCGTCGGATCTCGACTGGATTCTCCGCGATGTCAGCTTCACCATCGAACCGGGCGAGACGGCGGCGATCGTCGGCCATACCGGCGCCGGCAAGACAACCATCATTTCTTTGCTGATGCGTTTTTATGATGTTCAGCGAGGAGCGGTTCGCATCGACGGCGTCGACGTCAAAGACATGGACTTGAACGAACTTCGCCGCCGCTTTGGCGTCGTCCTGCAGGACCCGTTTCTTTTTACCGGCACGGTCGGTGGCAACATACGCCTCGGAACCGACTGGATCGAAGACGAAGACGTGGAGAAAGCGGCTGAAGATGTGAACCTGGCTGACTTCATCCGCACCTTGCCCGGCGGATTTAAAGAAGAGGTGCGCGAGCGCGGGAGTACGCTATCAACCGGACAGAAACAGTTGATCTCGTTCGCCCGGGCACTGGCTCACAATCCAAAGATCCTCATACTGGACGAGGCCACCTCGAGCGTCGATACGGAGACCGAATTCCGCGTTCGGGAAGCTCTCAATCGCATGGTTGAAGGGCGCACGTCGGTAATCATCGCGCACCGGCTTTCGACCATCCAGCGTGCGGACAAGATCATCGTCATGCACAAGGGCAAGCTGCGCGAAATGGGCTCTCACCAGCAGTTGCTGGCCAACCGGGGCATCTACTTCAAACTGTATGAGTTACAGTACAAAGACCAGGAGCTACCGGCCGTGCCGCCAGTGACGGCCAATGCCGATGATTAACTCCTCGCTAATGAAGGACTTGAGCTTACTTCTGTCTGGTCTTTCGTAATCCTGCCTCGCCGATTACCCCCATCTAGAATCCAATTAACTCCCCTGCTCCGATTGGAATGGAACCCAAGGCATTTCAGGACGTCGCTAAAAGGACTCCGGCTCCGATTCTGGCTCAGGTACGTCAGATCGAAGGCCGCGAGTGGTGGCTTTGGGGCTTCGCCGTCACGGTAACGCTGGTCTTAACTCTGGGCATCGTTTCCTTCACCTTTCCCTGGTTTCGCTGGGCGGATAAGGACGCCGAATACTGGTTCGATCTGCGCGAGTGGGTGCGCGGCCTGGCAGGACTGGTTCTGCTGTTCGACGTTTACACCGTTTACCAGCACATGCAACTGCACCGTATCCGCCGTCAGTTGGCGGAGCGAGATCAGCTGTTTCAGCTTATCAGCGAAAACGCCGCTGACATGATTGCGCTGGTCGATAAGGACGGCCATCGCATCTACAACAGCCCGGCGTATGAAAAAGTTCTGGGCTACTCACCCGAAGATCTCAAGCACACTTCTTCATTCGATCAGATCCATCCCGACGATCGCCCTCGCGTGATGCAGGCCGCTGAGAAGGCCCGTCAAACCGGCCAGGGTGAGCGAGTCGAATACCGCATTCGCCACAAGAACGGAAACTGGCGGACCGTGGAATCCACTGCCAGTGCGATTCGGGATGCGAGAGGCGAGACCGAACAACTGGTCATCGTGAACCGTGACATCACCGAGCGCAAGCGGGCGGAAGAAATGCTGGTTCATAACGCCTTTCATGACGGCCTTACCAATCTGCCGAATCGCGCGCTGTTCCTCGATCGTTTGCAACATGCGCTGACGCTTTCCAAGAAGCACGTCAACTATAAGTTCGCGGTGATGCTGATCGATATTGATGAATTCAAGATCATCAACGACAGCCTGGGGCATGGCCCGGGCGATGAACTCCTGATTGAGATCGGAAAAAGGTTGCAGGAATCAGTCCGGCGGGCCGACCTGGTTTCACGGCCGCGTGGCGCAGGCAGATTGTCTGACGACAGTACGCTCGCTCGCCTGGGCGGAGACGAGTTCACCATCCTGCTTGACGATATTCGCGACGCAATCGAAGCGGTGCGCGTAGCCGAACGCATTCAGGCAGAACTGGCTGCGCCGTTTACGGTGAACGGGCGGGAGGTCGTGATCTCGGCCAGCATCGGCATTGCCTCCAGTACGACACCGCACACCGAAGCCGAGCACCTTTTGCGCGATGCGGACATCGCGATGTATCGCGCCAAACAGGCGGGCAAGAAACGCTGTGAAGTGTTCGACACTGGCATGCATGCCACCGCCTTGCGGCGACTTACGCTCGAAACCGACCTGCGAAAGGCAGTCGAGCAGGGAGAATTCCGGGTTTTCTACCAGCCCATTATTTCGCTGGCGACGGGCAGGATTACCGGCTTTGAAGCCTTGAGCCGCTGGCAACGTCCGGAGGGAGTGGTTCCGCCGCTGGAATTCATTACCGTGGCAGACGAGACGGGCTTGATCATCCCCATCAACCGCCAACTGCTGCGGGAGGCGTGCCGGCAAGTTCTAATATGGCAGGCTCAATTTCCGGCAGAGCCGCCGTTGAAGCTCAGCGTGAACGTAACTCCGAAAGAATTCGCCCAGCCGGACCTGGCTGGAGAAATGGGCAAGATCCTGGGGCAGACCGGCTTCAGCCCGACCAACCTGCAAGTGGAGATCGTCGAAACCATTGCCATGGGCGACGCCGAGAAAGATGGCCGCATTCTCTCGCAGCTTAAAGGCCTGGGCGTGCGCATGAGCATCGACGACTTCGGCACCGGATATTCATCCCTGAGCCGCTTGCGCCGCATTCCGGTGGACACTCTTAAGATCGACCGCGTGTTTATCATGCAGATGGACACGGACCCGGAAAGCCGCGAGATCGTTCGCGTCATCATTACGCTGGCGCACAACCTCGGCCTGAAGGTTGTGGCTGAGGGCGTCGAAAAAGAAGAACACGTGCAACTGCTGAAGGGTTTACAGTGCGAATCAGCCCAGGGTTACTTTTACTCGAAACCGGTCGATGAGTCTGAGATCTCGAAGCTTTTAGCGACAATCAACGGACCGAAAGCCGCTTCTGCAGGGGCCTAGAGAACGACGCGAGGCGACCTGACTTTCAGCAAGCCGCCCCACCCAAATTATTCCTGACCGTAAAACTTCAGGGCCATCGCACCATGCGTCGCTGCTCCACCGGCGCGCAAGGCTGCCGCGATCAGCGACGCTTCCGTCACTTCTTCACGCGAGGCGCCGGCTGCCTTCGCGTTCTTGGTGTGGACCTCAATGCAGTACGGGCATTGCGTCGTGCAGGCTACGGCCAAGGCGATCAATTCGCGATATTTTCGAGGGATCGCGCCATCGTCGCGGCCGACAATCTTGTCCAGATTCAACCACGCATTAAATTCCGTAGACGCCAGTTTGCCCATGTCTTTCAAAAACCGCAGGTCCGCAACATCATGGTAATGTTCGCTCAAGTTTCATCCTCCAAGTCACTTCTAAATGAGTATCGATTCGCCTTCAAACTTTTTGAAGTTACTCTGAATCAGGAGTGTTTGACAACCTGAGTTCGCCGGAAGATTCATCGACTTTGTCTCCTGCTTGTAAAAACTTAAGTGCGAAGATTTGTTTTGGCACTCGCAACCTTAGGGCAGAACACACCTTACAATGTGTCCCGTGCAGATTCTGATCTCGGCTGGGGAAGCCTCCGGAGAAATGTATGGCGCGCAACTGATACGCGCGCTTCGCCGCGGTGACACTCGCCTGGGCGACACATTCACTCCATTTCAAGCTGGGCTGCAAAACAAGAACCTGCAATTCTTCGGCGCCGGCGGCGAGCGCATGCGAAGTGCCGGCTGCGAGATCGTGGTCGATGCCAGGGATCTCGCCGTCGTCGGCATCACTGAGATACTGAGCCACCTGCCGAAGATTTACGGCTTATACCAGCACTTGATCGAAGAGGCCGATGCCAGGCAGCCTGCGCTCGCGGTTGTGATCGATTCCCCCGCATTCAACTGGCGCGTAGCCCGCCAAATGCGCAAGCGTGGAATCCCGGTGGTGTATTACGTCTGCCCGCAATTCTGGGCGTGGCGGCAAGGCCGGGTGAAATTGTTGCGCAAATACGTGAACAAAGCGCTGGTAATTTTTCCCTTCGAAGAGAAGTTCTATCGTGATCGCGGAGTGGACGCGACCTTCGTAGGTCATCCTCTGGCTGATGTTGCGCCTCCCCGCATCAGCCGCCAAGAGTTCGCCGAGCAGAACGGCCTGAGCCTCGACAAGCAGTGGATCACGATTATGCCGGGCAGCCGCGCCAAGGAAGTCAGCATGAACTTGCCGACGATCCTCGAATCGGTGGACCGCCTGGGCGCGGATTACGAATATCTCTTGCCCATCGCGCCTACCTTGTCAGCAAATTTCTTCCGCGAGCGAGTCGGACAGCGGCCACAGATTCATCTTGTACCTGAAGCACTGCCAGCGCTTTTTCATTCGCGGGCGGGGATCATCGCCAGCGGCACGGCGACCATCGAGGCCGCGCTCATGGGACTGCCGTTCGTGATGGTCTATCGAGTCAGTGGACTCACGTACTTGCTCGGGCGTCCGCGCATCAAGGTGCCTCATTTCGCGATGGTCAACTTGATCGCCGGCCGAAAGATCGTGCCGGAGTTGGCTCAGCACGATTTCACTGCGGAAAACGTCGTCCGGAATCTCCAGGAGATTCTTCCCTCCGGGTCGGCGCGCAGCGCAATGATCGAAGGCCTGACCATGGTGAGCCTGGCGCTCCGAGGGCCGGCCACTCCTAACGAAACTGCGGCCGACCGCGCGGCGCAGGCTATTCAGCAGCTCTTGCCCAACGCTCCCCTGCCGCCATCCAGGTCGAATCCGTCATGACAAGGTTAGAAAATTGTCTAAGCCTTGTCCTACCAGCATCTTTTGGTTCACAATCTTCATCATACGGAACGGTGGGAGACGCTCACTTAATGTCCTGTCAGGCTCGACGTCAGCGCTGGATTTACCTCAATTTTCTTCTTTTTACGCTGCTTTTCGCTCTTCAGGCTCTGGCCGCGGAACGATCGAAGCTGCGCGTAGATGATTACCAGATTGACGCCGAAATTACCCCGCATACCCACAAAATTGAAGCTAAGGCGCGAGTCAAATTCACTGCGCTCGAGCCGATCAACTCCGCGACGTTTGAGCTGCACAACGGACTGCGCGTCACCAAAGTGTCCGACGACAGCGGCAAGCCAGTGCAAGCGGAACGGATCGCGCAGGACTTCAGCGTGCGCGTGGAATTGCCCAAGCCCCTCAGCAAAGACGAGTCCACAGCGCTCACATTTGAATACGACGGCACGCTCGATTCTGCCGACGACAGCCCCGTGCAGGGCCTCAAGCTGGCCTACATCGGAGATGACACAACATATTTGCTGTATGCCGGGCGCTGGTTCCCGGTCAGCGGCTTCGGCCTGAACCGCTTCACTTCGACCATGCACATTACGGTTCCGGCACACATGACCGTGATCGGAAGCGGCAAAGAAACGGAAGCGACATCCACCGCACCAGGCGGCAAGAAGCCGGGGACAATGCCTTCGTTGCCCGTCAAGACTTTTACGTTTGTCTCGGAAAAACCGAGCTTCCCCGGCACCATCATCGCCGGATCTTTCCAGGAATTTAAGAGCGACGAGGCCGGCACCGACATGCACGTGTTTTTCAAGCCCGTCCATCAAAACCTGGGAACGCAATATGCCGAGACGGCGGTTAAGGAGCTGACGTACTTCATCACTCTTTATGGGATTCCGCCGTCGTCAACCTTGCGCGTGGTGGAAATTCCTGATGACACGCTGCCCTCGGCCTGGGCCCCGGAAATTGCGGCGATCTCCAGCCGTGCCGTGACCGAGAAAATAAACTATCGGCTCTTGGCGAACACCATCGCTCACCAATGGTGGGGTGTGGCTGTCAGCCCGGCTTCAATCGACGACTGGTGGTTGAGTAGCGGCTTCTCGCGCTATTCAGAGGCCCGCTACGTCGAAACCGCCGCCGGACAAGCTGGACTGGAAGAAGCCGTAAAAGATATGTCAGTCGGCGCTCTGGCCTATGACACAGTTCCGCTGGCCACCGTCGGAAAGCTGGATATGTTCTCCCCCGAATTCCAGTCGCTGGTGACCGACAAGGGCGCAATGATTCTCCACATGCTGCGCTGGATCGAAGGTGACCAGAAATTCGATCACACCATGCGCACGTTCTACACCAACTACAACGGGAAATCGGCTTCGGCGACGGATTTTCAAAACATCGCCCAGCAAGATTATGGCGACAATCTGACCTGGTTCTTCACGCAATGGCTCAATTCAACCGGAGCACCGGAATTTAAAGTCAAGTACACGGTTTACCGTCTCGGGAATGCTCGTGACGTGAAGTCCAAGGCCGACAGGACACCCGGCTTCCGCATCGTTGGACAGATTACGCAGGATCTCGATCTCTTCCGCATGCCGGTCTTGCTGAAGATCGACACTGACGGTAAGACCGAAGAGAAGCGCATCGACGTGGTGGGCACTGACTCGGCGTTCACCATTGAAACCTTTGGCAAGCCGCGGCGAATCTCGATCGATCCTGACAACCGGGTGCTCAAGAATTCGAGCGATATTAAGCTACGCGCCTCCATTCAGCGCGGTCAGGCGCTAGTCACACAGGGCGACTTCGCGGGCGCGCTCTCGGAATACAACAAGGCTCTTGAGGTGAACAAAAACAGTTCGCTGGCACACTACAGAATTGCCGAGGTTTTCTTCCAGCAAAAAAACTTCCAGGCCTCTGCGAACGCCTACCGCGACTGTCTGAATGGTGACGGCGAGCCGCGATGGACCGAAGTTTGGAGTCATCTACAACTGGGCAAGATCTTTGACATTACCGGCCAACGCGAGCGCGCTACCAACGAATACCGCCAGGCACTGCAGACCAATGACAATACGCAAGGCGCCTTGGAGGAAGCCCGGCGCTACCTTCAGAAGCCGTTCGAACAGCCCAAGAGCAACGCCGGACTGACCGGCCAATAAGCTGGCCGCCTCACCGCGGCGTGTGATGGCTGCACTTCTCGCTTAATCAATTTCGCGACAGACTTCCAGCGTCGAGGTCTGTCGCATGCTGATTAAACTTCTGGCGGGAAGCGCTATTCTGATTTTCCTGGTTTGACTGGTGGCCGTGCTCCAGGGCTGGAGCAAAAGCACACTCTCCGGACGGCTCGTCTCTCTGAGCTTCCTGCTCGCCTTCGGCGTCGCTGCGATGTGGGGAGCACGCAAGTTGGGACTGCACTTCTAAACTAGAATGCCCAGCGCAACAGAGTCGCACCGACCGTAAATCCCGCTCCAACGGCTGCCAGCAACACCAGGTCGCCCTTTTTCAATTTGCCTTCCTGGCGAGCAGTATCCATGGCTAATGGGATAGTCGCAGACGTCGTATTCCCAAAGCGATCGATGTTCACGATCACGCGTTCCATCGGCATGCCCAGACGCTCCGCAGTTGCCGTGATGATGCGTTTGTTCGCCTGATGCGGAATAAATACGCTGATATCTTTTCCGTGAACACCATTGCGCTCCAGCAATCTCTCGCAGACTTCCGCCATTTTTTTCACGGCAAACTTGAATACCGCCTGCCCATCCTGGTGGACGTAGTGCATTTTCTTGTCGACGGTCTCATGCGTCGACGGATTCAAGCTGCCGCCACCCGGCATGTACAGCGAAACTCCACCCGAGCCGTCCACTTCATGCAGGAAATCTATGATGCCCAGCGACTCGTCAGCCGGCTCCAGAATGACTGCCCCCGCTCCGTCACCAAAAATCACACACGTCGCGCGATCGGTGTAGTCGATGATGGAGGACATCACGTCCGCTCCAATCACCAGCACCTTCTTGTGAACCCCCGAAGCAACAAAGCCACTGCCTACTTGCAGCGCATAGACGAAGGACGAGCATGCGGCGTTCATGTCGAAGCCCCAGACATTCTTGGCGCCCAGCTTGTTCTGTACCAGGCAGGCGGAACACGGGAACAACATGTCAGGAGTGACCGTGGCGACGATGATCGCGTCGAGATCGGATGGATCCATACCGCGCTGGGCCAGAACACGCTTGGCGGCCTCGAAAGCGAGGTCACTGGTGGCAACGCCTTTGTCGACAATGTGCCGCTCCCGAATTCCGGTACGCTCCAAAATCCACTGATCGTTGGTTTCGACCAATTTTTCGAGATCTTTGTTCGTCAACAGGCGCGGCGGGACATACGTACCCAGGGCGCTGATCTTCACGCGCACAGCTTGGCTCACTATGTATTTCTCCGGGTGTGAAATGTAAAACGGCTATTGTGACGCACGCGGACGGAATGCGCAATGATCTGACAGCGAACGGCAGGAGAAAATCATTAGCCAGGCACCGGCGACCCACTGCACACGCTAGAGCCCGTTACCGTTGCTTCCTTCCGGACCTGGCGGGGTTGGCGGGAAGACGTCGCGCGGGACCGATGCCTGACATTTCCATACTAACATTGCTCTCGCTTTGCCCCGCCTGACGCGGAGGAATACGGACGTACTCTTCCCTTCGGCTCGGAAATCGCGAACAATATCAATCAGTATGTCCGCGTCGGCCACCGTTCGAACGAGCAGCCCACTTCCGCCTGCCATCGACCGGTTCTTCGAACTGGCTCTCTACCTTCTTGTTCTGGCTGGCTTCGGAACGTTGGCTTCAACCGGCGGCCTGGATTTTCCGTCCGTGGCGCTGGTAACTCTGGCATTGCTCGTCCGCGGATATTTTCTTCTGGTCCGGCAGAGCGCGATCATGTCGAGTCGCTGGGTCACAACGCTGACGATTGCTTACGTCGCGTTCTATCTGGTGGATTACTTTGTCCTCTCGCAATCTTTCTTGAGTTCCACGGTTCACCTCGTCTTGTTTGTTCTGGTGCTCCGGCTTTTTTCGTTGCGGCGAGATCGCGATGCCTACTTTCTGGGCGTAATTTCGTTCCTCATGGTGCTCGCCGCCGCCATGCTGACCGTCGACACAACATTCTTGCTGGCGTTCTTTGGCTTCCTGTTGATCGCGGTGGTAACAGTCATCCTCATGGAGGTCCGCCAGGCTGCGACCAAAGCTTCAGTTCATCCTGCATGGGGAATCAGAGCGGGTGAAACTCGGCAAGTTGGCATCTCGCTCGCGGCCACCGCGCCATTGATGGTCGTGCTCATCTCACTCGGCGCGACAATCATCTTCTTCTTGCTGCCGCGCATCTCCAGCGGATTTCTCAGCGGATACACACCAACGAGCGCCATCGCTACCGGCTTCAGCGACCACGTGGAATTGGGGCGTATCGGCGAAATCCAGCAGTCCAGCGCCATTGTCATGCACATTCGCATCGATAACGACTCTGGCGGCAACTACGACTTGAAGTGGCGCGGCGTCACCCTCAGCGTATTCGATGGCAATACCTGGTCGAATCCGCACGACGCACACCTCGCGCCGCGCTCGCCAGATGGCGCTTTCCTCTTGTCCTCTGTCCATCACAGCACTGGCACTATTCACTATCGCGTTTTGATGGAGCCGCTCGGCAGCGGCGTATTCTTTCTCGCGCCGGTTCCGCTGACCTTGCAGGGCAACTATAGATTCATCGCGGTAGATGGCAGCGGCCAGGTCATCGATCCCGATCCCGGGCATCCCATCACGACCTACGAAGTCACGTCTGATATCTTCCGTCCTTCAACATCGCAGCTCCGCGCGGCCGGAGGCGACTATCCGCCGCGGGTGCTTCTGGAGTATTTGCAAGTTCCGAAGATCGATCCGCGCATTCCTCAATTGGCCGAGCAAATCACTGACAAGTATTCGAACAACTACGACAAAGCAATCGCTCTCGAATGGTATTTGCGGACTAACTTCGGTTACACACTCCAACTTCCTCCGCGTCATCACAGCGACCCGCTGGGGTATTTCTTGTTCGAACGCAAGCAAGGCCACTGTGAGTACTTTGCATCGGCCATGGCAGTCATGTTGCGCACGCTGCACATTCCATCCCGCGTCGTGAATGGTTTTCGTACCGGCGAATTCAACGACGTCACCGGCCAATACCTGGTGCGTGCGAGCAATGCGCATTCGTGGGTGGAAGCCTATTTCCCAGGTTACGGTTGGATCACTTTCGATCCCACACCCGCCGCGCCGGCTTACACGCGCAGTTCGTGGGGACGCATCGGCCTATATCTCGACGCGATGAGTTCGTTCTGGCGCGAGTGGATTGTGAATTACGACACCACACACCAGGCAGTGCTCGGGCGCAACGTCGCCCGCGACGCTCTCAGCCGTTTCTTCGGCCTGCAGGACTGGGCACGAGGCGAATACAACAGCCTGTTGTCGGGTGCGCGCAACGCACAGCGAAACATCTCCGACGCACCAGAACGCTGGGGATTCGGCACGCTACTGGTTATTGCCCTCCTTGCTCTGGCCGCGAATGTACGAAGGATCTGGCGGGCAATTCGCACACATCGGATCGCAACTCATCCAGAGAAAGCTCCGGTGACAGCCGCAAGCATCTGGTATGAAAGAACTCTCAAGCTGTTAGCCCGACGAGGACATCGCAAAGAACCGGCTCAGACTCCGGCGGAGTTCGTCACTTCGCTGTCCAACGAAAGCTTGCAAAAGTCCGTGCGGACGTTGACCGATCATTACGAGCGTGCCCGGTTTGGGGAATCGAGCGAGGACGCGGCAAAGCTGCCCGAAATGTACAAAGAAGTTTCGAACGCAAGCAAGAATTAGTCAGCGTCATCCCGAGCGCAGCCGCTCTTCAGTCGGAGCGGGGGGTCTCACAGCGCGGTGTCCCAAGGCGAATATCCGAATGTCTTAGGCGAGCGCTTCTGACCTGTCTGAAATGCTAAAATAACTAGATTCCATGCCCTATCCGGACTCTACTGTAGCCCTCGAAAACGAGCAGAAGACTGCCTCCAAGCCGCCCAAAGTCGGCTTCGTGAGCCTCGGCTGTCCCAAGAATCTCGTCGACAGCGAGGTCATGATGGGCATGCTGGCTCAGTCCGGCGCCGAACTCACCCCGAGCGCCGACGACGCCGATGTCATCGTCGTTAACACCTGTTCCTTTATCGAGAGTGCGCAGCAGGAATCCGTCAATGCCATCCTCGAGATGGCCCGCCACAAGATCGAAGGCCGCGCTCGTAAACTCGTCGTCGCCGGCTGCCTGGTCGAACGCTTTCGCGAGGAGATTCGCAAGAACATCCCCGAAGTAGATGCAGTCGTCGGCACCGGCGAACTGGAGAACATTTTGCACGCCGCAGGAATTCAGCCTGCGGCTGCGACGAACTCTCCATTCAAGATTCTGACTTCGCGTCCCGAAGGCGACGCTCGGGCAGCGCAGGGCCGGTTCTCGCGCGAATCGTGGGACGGCGCCATCGCCGACCTGCCCAACTATCTTTACGACGAAGCGACGCCGCGCGTTCTCATCACGCCCAAGCACACGGCTTACATCAAGATTGCGGAGGGCTGCGATCATCCGTGCAGCTTCTGCATCATCCCGCAGCTGCGCGGGAAATTTCGTTCGCGACGCTTCGAGTCCGTCGTCGCTGAGGCCGAGCGCCTTGCTGCTTCCGGCGTTCGCGAAGTCACGCTCATCGGCCAGGACACAACCTGCTATGGCGAAGATTTCGATTTGAAAGATGGCTTGGCGCTGCTCCTGGAAAAGCTAGCAGCGATTAACGGCCTACGTTGGATTCGCTTCCTTTACGCGTATCCCAACAAAATCACCGGGCGATTGCTCGAAACCATCGCAGCCAACGAAAAGATCTGCTCGTACATCGACGTCCCGTTGCAACATGCCTCGGCCTCAGCTCTTAAGCGCATGAAGCGCGGTGGCGGGGCTGACGTTTTTCTGCGATCGATCGAAAAAATGCGGCGGACCATTCCCGGCGTGACGCTGCGGACTTCTTTCATCGTGGGCTTCCCCGGCGAGACCGAAAAAGAGTTCGAAGAACTCTGCGACTTTGTTGGCGAAGCCCAATTCGACTGGATGGGCGCTTTCGCCTATTCCGACCAGGATGGTGCCACCGCATTTCACTTGAAAGACAAACTTTCGCATCGCGAGATCGAGCGCCGCCGCAAGCATCTGATGAAAATCCAGCAGCGCATCAGCAAGAAGAAAAAGAAAGCCTTGATCGGCCGCGAGTTTGACTTGTTACTCGAAGGTCCATCGGAAGAGAGCGACCTTCTACTCGAAGGCCGGACGGCAATGCATGCTCCGGAGATCGATGGCAAAGTTTTCGTGAACGATGTCCCGGAGGGCCTGACGCCTGTTGCCGGTGAATTCTATCGCTGCCAGGTTACCGAAGCTCACGACTACGACCTGGTCACGAAGATCATCTAATACTTCATGCCTCGCAAGAAACGCGCGACTATTTTGCGTTGCCCAACCTGCAGGACCATTGTCGGCAGGAAAGATGAAGACTTCCCTTTCTGCAGCGAGCGCTGCCGTCTGATCGATCTTGGCAAGTGGGCAAGCGGTGCATATGTGATCTCGTCCCCAGTGCACGACATTAGCGACGCAATCGAGGAGGGCGGCCCTGACTTTGGCAAGAAACAATAACCTTCAATCCCGCCCCACCACAGCCGCCGAGGACGGCGGCGCTACCCGATGAACTCCCTCGCCACGGCAATCGCAACTTTCTTCGGCATCGGTCGGCTGCGCCCCGGCCCAGGCAGCTGGGGATCGGCCGCTACAGTGCTTCTCTGGTGGCTTTTAAGCCGCATGACACCACTCAACTCACAAATCTGGGTCGCATCTGCGCTCGCGCTCATGGTTATTGTCGTCGGCATTCCCGCGAGCACACGTGTCGCTCGCACTACCCGAATCAAAGATCCGCAGTTTGTCGTGATCGACGAAGTCGCCGGTCAACTGATCGCGCTGATTGGCGCACCCGTAGCGTGGAAATCTCTCCTGCTGGGCTTTATACTTTTCAGAGGGTTTGACATTCTCAAACCTGCTCCCGCACGCCAGCTGGAACACCTGCCCGAGGGTTTTGGCATCGTACTGGATGACGTAGCGGCTGGGCTTTATGCACTGATTTGTATGCAGGCCGCCCTGCATTTTGGCTTCTTACCGCGATAAAATCGAATTAGCACGCACCTCATGGGAATCTCCGATCGACTTTTGGGCAAGAAGAACGTTAACGGCAAGCCGCATATCGTGTCGGTTCAACCGGCCGCTGCGTTGCCCGGTGGCGAGGTGCGCATTTCCGGCACTGACCTTCGCCCGCACGAACTTCGGCGTCCTCGGGTGCGTGTCGGCGAAGTTGAAGCTTCGGTGGTTATCAGCTCCGACGATTTCGTAATCGCTCGCGTTCCCTACGGAGCCGCGTCGGGCCCGGTGGTCGTTTCCACCAACGGCAGCTCCAGCAATCCGCACCAGATCAAAGTCGCCGTTCCCATCGCCGATAATCTTCACCCCGTCGCGAATCCCGCGCTGGACAATGAAGGCAACATCTACGCCTGCTTTTCCGGCAATCGCGGGCAAAAAGTCCCGGTATCGATTTTCAAGATCGATACCAATTACAACGTGAAGCCTTATCTTTCCGGTCTGATGAATGCCACCGCAATCGCCTTCGATCGCGAAGGCCAAATGTACGTTTCTTCTCGCCATGAGGGGGCTGTCTACCGCGTCGCCGAAAACGGCACCATGTCGACTTATGCCGAGGGCATGGGCGTCGCCACCGGAATTGCCTTCGATAAAGTCGGCAATCTCTACGTTGGAGATCGTAGCGGAACGATTTTTAAGATCGCTCCCGATCGTCAAATCTTTGTGTTCGCCACTCTGGAACCCAGCGTTTCTGCCTATCACCTCACCTTCGGTCCCGGCGGCGATCTTTTTGTCAGTGGACCCACGACTTCGAGCTTCGATCACATTCACAAAGTCGATCCCCAAGGTAATGTCTCGACTTATTTCCGCGGTCTTGGTCGCCCACAAGGCATGGCCTTCGATACCGAAGGAAATCTTTACGTCGCCGCTTCATATTCCGGCAAGCGCGGCATCGTGAAGATCACCCCCGGCGGCCTGGCCACTCTCGAAGTCGCCGGTGCCGGGCTCGTTGGTCTGGCATTTGCCCCGGGCAAGTCCGCCGTCCTGGCTACAAATAGTTCCGTCCATCATCTTGCCTGGAACATTGCCGGTCTGCCGCTGGTCGAAATGTCTGCCTAAGCCCTCCACACCAGAATCTGATTTAGACTTTTAGCAATGAATGCCGAGATCATTGCCATTGGCTCGGAACTTCTCACTCCTTACCGCCAGGACACCAATTCGCTTTACCTGACCGACCAACTCAATCAACTGGGCGTCGAAGTCGTTTTTAAGTCAGTGGTCGGCGACAGCCTTGCCGACCTCACGAAAGCAGGCTCCATTGCGATTTCGCGCGCCGACATCGTCATTTTCATGGGGGGCCTCGGTCCGACTGAAGACGATCTGACGCGTCAAGCGGTGGCTTCGGCGCTGGGCCTCACGCTGCAACGCGATCCCAAGCTGGTGGCGTGGCTGGAGGAGCGTTTCGCCGCGCGCGGCTGGAAGATGGCCGCCAACAACCTGCAGCAAGCCGACGTGATCTCCGGCGCAACCATCCTTCCCAATGCCAACGGATCGGCTCCCGGACAATGGATCAGCGGCAAATTCGAAGGCCGCGACAAGATTGTCATGCTGCTCCCCGGCCCTCCATTCGAATTGAAAGCGATGTTTCAGGAGCAGTGTTTCGGACGCTTGCGCAACAAGCTGCCGGCGCAGCACATTGCCACTCGCGAGATCAAGATCACGGGCATTGGCGAGTCTTCGTGCGACGCGCGCGTCGCGCCGATCTACAAGCAATTCACCGACGTGCGGACCACCATCCTCGCCGGCGCCGGCGAGATTCAGCTTCACTTGAAAACGCGCGGCAACTCGCTGCCAGCCGCGCAGGAGCGGATCGATCAACTCGTCGCCAAGATCGAGAACGAACTCGGCGACCTGGTTTTCTCCGACAACGGCGATTCCATGGAGCAGATCGTGGGCTACTACCTGCAGATGCGTAACGCCACTCTGGCGGTTGCGGAGTCCTGTACCGGCGGATTGCTCGCCGAGCGGCTGACGTCAATCAGCGGTAGCTCGCGTTATTTCGTCGGTGGCGCGGTCGTGTACTCAAATCAACTAAAGAACGCCTTTGCCGGCGTGCCGCTGGAGTTGATCGAAAAACATGGAGCTGTGAGCAAGGAAGTGGCCGCCTCTCTCGCTGAAGGCATTCGCAAGCGTTGCAACTCAACTTTCGGAGTTGGCGTCACCGGTGTCGCAGGTCCGACCGGAGGCACCGAAGCCAAACCGGTCGGTCTGGTTTATCACGCGATCGCGAGCGAGACAGGAACTGATGTCGTGGAGCGTAATTTCGCCGGAGACCGCAAGCGCATCCGCTGGTTCGCCAGCCAGCAGGCCATGGATATGGTGAGAAGGAAGCTCATGTAGTACTGAGTACCTTGTACCGACTACTTAGACTATGGCACAGCACTACAAGGATCTAGTCGCGTGGCAAAAAGCGATGGACCTAGTCGTCGACGTGTACGCAGCGACAGAGAAGTTTCCGTCACGAGAAAAGTACAGCCTGACCGATCAAATTCGACGGGCGGTTGTTTCGGTGCCAAGCAATATCGCCGAGGGGCAAGCCCACTTTAACAAACGCGAGTTCCTACATTTCTTGAGGCACGCTCGCGGTTCTTTAGCAGAGGTCGAAACGCAAATGTTGCTCGCAAAAAAACTAAATTACTTAAGCGATGAAGATGTCACTAAATTGTCGGCGCAGATCGACGAACTAGGCCGAATCATGAGCGGACTGATCCGCTCCCTAACAGAATGAGTTTTTCTAGGTACTCGGTACAAGCTACTCGGTACTATGAGGGTTTTTGTCGGAATAGACATCGACGCCGCCATCCGCGAGCGCATTCAGCGCTTCATGGATGGCGTGCGGGGTTTTGCGCCCGATGCGCGCTGGGTGCGGCCGGAATCGCTTCACGTCACTCTGAAATTTATCGGAGAAAAGCCAGCTGAGAGTGTAGACAAAATCGAGCAAGTTCTGGCATCAATCAAAAGCGTGCCGATCCAAATCACTTTCCGCGGCTACGGATTTTTCCCCACTGCCAAATCTGCTCGAGTCTTTTGGATTGGCGTTGAAGCCGGACCGGAGCTTCCTGCCTTAGCGAAACAAATCGATGAGGCCACTGCCACCCTCGGCATTCCGAGAGAAAATCATGCTTTCGGTCCACACCTCACACTGGCCCGTGGTGGCAATCGGTCCGGCGCTCCTGCCTGGCGCCAAGGCGACGTTCCTAACCGCAACTTCAAGACTCTGCAGGACAAATTGGCGGCCATGCTCTCGCCCGAATTTGGTACGATGACCGCCCAAGAGTTTTTTCTCTACGAAAGCAAACTGATGCGCGGAGGCTCGCAGTACACGAAGATCGGCCAGTTCTCGCTAAGCAAAGCCTGATGCCCCTGACTATCACCATCATTTACAGTTATCTTTTGGGGTCGATCCCCTTTGGCTACATTCTGGTGCGCACATTCCGCGGCCAGGACGTCCGCCGGACCGGTAGCGGCAACATCGGCGCGACCAACGTCTCACGGACCTCTCCGTTACTCGGAATCCTCACGCTGGCACTCGATGCAATCAAGGGTGCGGCCGCAGTGTGGCTCACGCAGCAGCTGTTTCCCGGGAAAATCCAACTCTCCGCCACCGCCGCCTTGGCCGCGGTCGTCGGCCACATGTTCCCCATTTGGCTAGGATTTCGCGGCGGTAAGGGCGTGGCCACCGGATTGGGTTCATTCGCCGTGATTTTTCCCAAGACCGTCCTCATCATGATCGGCGTCTTTGCCGCGATCTTTCTCGCGTTTCGCTACGTCTCGCTGGCTTCGATTCTCACGCTCGCGCTGTTTCCGATTTTTGTGTGGGGGATCCAGCCAGAGGCGACTCCCGCCGCTCTCGCGATCACCGTTGCCGCTTCCCTTTTGATCGTTATCAAACATCATGAAAACATTGCCCGGCTCGTCTCCGGCAGCGAGCCCCGATTCCAAAGGAAGCGCGCATGAGCCGCATTGCCATCATCGGCGCAGGAGCATGGGGCACGGCGTTATCGATCGCGCTTGCCCGCCGAGCCCTTCACGAAATTCGGCTGTGGGTACACGAAAGTGAAGTCTGCAACTCGATCGCCAGCCGCAAGACCAACGACCTCTACCTGCCTGGTTATTCCTTGCCGGAATCAGTGACTGCGACCAACTCTTTCGAAGATGCTCTCAATGAAGCCGAAATCATCGTCAGCGTCATGCCCTCCCGCCATTGCCGCAGAGTGTTTGAAGAGATGCATCCGCATCTCACACCGGAGATGCTGATCGTCAGCGCGACCAAAGGTCTCGAAGCAAACACCCTCATGCGCATGTCGCAGGTGATCACGCAGGTGGTCGAAACTGGCGCTAGTTTCACACCACAGGTCGGAGCAATCAGCGGCCCCTCATTCGCGCAGGAAGTCGCGCGCGGCGACCCGACCGCTGTCACCATCGCTTCCAAAGACGACGCATTGGCCGAGCGCATCCAACGAGAGTTTAGCGACGCGCAATTCCGCGTTTACACGAACAAAGACGTAACTGGAGTCGAGCTGGGCGGTGCGTTGAAAAACGTAATCGCCATCGCCTCCGGCATCTGCGACGGCCTAGGTCTTGGACACAATTCCATTGCCGGCTTGATCACCCGGGGTCTCGCCGAGATCACTCGCCTCACAGTCGCTTGCGGCGGTCGTCAGGAAACCATGGCGGGCCTCGCAGGTTTGGGAGACTTGGTGCTTACCTGCACTGGAGGCTTGTCGCGTAACCGCAGCGTGGGCGTCGAACTTGGCCGCGGCCGCAAGCTTCCGGAGATCATTAATTCCATGCACGGCATGGTCGCGGAAGGCGTCTTTACCACTCACGCCGCTGTGGAACTGGCTCGCTCACGAAGAGTTGAAATGCCGATCACCGCTCAGATGGATGCAATCCTGAATAATGGCAAGCCGCCTCGCGAAGCCATCCACGAACTGATGACCCGGAGCTTCAGAAGTGAGGCCGGCTGATTCAGTGGATGCTATTCGCCACCCTGTAGCTCTGCTTCCAGCGCCTTGGGATCGGGAATCAGGAGGGTCCGGCCGTCAACACGGATCAGTCCTTCTGCCTGGAACCGGCTGAGGTTTCTCGAAACCAGTTCGCGTACGGTTCCGATCTGCGAAGCCAGTTCCTGGTTGCTCGCAGGCAAAGTAACTTCCAACCCGCCTCCTGTGCGCTTCCCCTCGCGTTGCGCCGAACGCAGAAGAAATGCTGCCAGACGATGGCGGACGGTAGTAAAGGAAAGTTCCTCAATGATTCCAACCAGCCGCCGCAAGCGCGCACCAACTACGCGCAACACTTTCAACGCGACCTGTGGGTGAGAAAGGCATAATGATTGAAAATCCTGCTTGCTGACAAAAAGCAGGGTTGCGTCATCTACCGCCGAGACCGACGCGGGATAGTTTCCGCCATCGAATACTGGCAACTCAGCCACCGAACTGCCTGGGCCGTCGACGTTGAGCACCTGCTCACGCCCGTTGATCGACGTCTTGAAGATGCGGATGTGCCCGGACTCGACGACGTACAAACCCGTGCAGGGCTCACCTTCGCCAAACACCAGTTCTCCCGCACTGTATTGCCGCGGTACACAACGCTGTGCGAGGAAACTCAGTTCACTCTCGGTGAGTCCTGAAAAGATTGCGACCTTAGCCAGAGTCGCGTCTGCGTCGATTCTTGACTTGGTAGCTGGCACGCAAATCCTGCAGGCTCTAGCTTACTCCCACCGGATGCTCCTGCTTCTTCTCCGGCTTGGTCATCTTGGGCTGGTAGACGCAGAACGGCTCTTCGTCCAGATAGTCGCCAGTCGCCGCAAACGCCCTGGCGCGGCATCCCATGCAGACATTGCGGAACTCGCAGCACCCGCACTTCCCCTTCAGGTTGCCGGTATCGCGCAGCGCGTTGAACACTTCGGCGTCGTTCCAGATGTCGATGAATTTCTGTTTCCGCAGATCGCCCGCGATCACCGGCAGATATCCGCAGGGAAAAACTTCGCCTTCGTGCGAGATGAAGCAGACGCCCGTACCCGCGAGGCAGCCCTTGGTCATGGCATTCATGTCAGAAGGATGGCCGCTGGGATGTCCAGTATGGTTGCCCATGGGATGGCCGTGACCTTGGGGCCGCAGGGAGATTCCGGTTCCTCCCGGCATCAACATGTCAGTCGGGCCGATGTTCGACGCATCCGGTGGCGTCCCTGCGACTCGCGCTGCGGCTTCCGCCGAACGGCGTTCTGCTGCGCGCCGCTGACGAACCACGCGGAAATAATGCGGTGCGCAGGTGGCCTTTAACTCGATCTCGCCCTTAAGCGATTCATCGTAGAACCAGTTCAGCATGCGCTCATACTCGTCCGGAGGCACCATCTGGTCGTCGGCAATGTCTACACCGCAACCCACTGGAACCAGAAGGAAAGTGTGGAGCGCATCCGCACCGAGCGATTTTGCCAGGTCCAGAACCAACGGCAGTTGATGCGCGTTATGGCGCGCGATGGTCATGTTGATCTGCACTGACATGCCCAAACCCTTCAGGTTGCGCAAGCCTTGTGTCGCCGCTTCAAACGCTCCCGGAATACCCCGGAAGGTATCGTGAGTGGCGGCATCAGCACCATCCAGGCTGATCGACACTCGCTTCACGCCAGCATCGACGATCATGCGCGCGACTTCCTTGGTCACAAGCGTCCCGTTGGTCGCGAGAGCGACCCTCAGCCCTTTGTCGGTGGCATAACGGGCAAGCTGGAAGATGTCGGAGCGGAAGAGCGGCTCGCCGCCGCTGAGCACCAGGATGGGGTTTGCCGCCTCTGCGATCTGGTCAATGATGCCCAGCGCCGTATGGGTGGACAGGTCTTTCGGCGAACTTAATTCGGTTGCACTGGCCCGGCAGTGAACACAGCGAAGATTGCACCCTTTGGTGACTTCCCAGAAAATCAGCCGTGCTTTGCTCTCAGCGTGTGCGTGCCCATTGCCGCTACCTGTAACCATTGGCGGTCTCCTTCCTTTCGGAACCTGGTCATTACGGGGAACCTGCTCTCACCCCTTGGCAATGAGCATAGAGAAGGGCCAACCATCCATCCGTGACTGATGTCACGAGAAATTGTGATGTCGATCACACTTCAGGGCAGACCAACGAAACGCCCGCAAACTACAGATTCACAGCCACTTACGGCCCCACTCCTCCGGTGTGGCAGTCGCTGCAGTTCACTTGGGTCAGGTCGCCGATGTCGATGGGATGCTGGAATTTGATGGCTCCCATCGCCGTCGGTGAACCCTGCCCTTCTTGCTGGCTAAGCACGGTATGGCAGGTGTCGCATTCTTTGGGAATGACTTTGCCCTCGGCGCTGACGTGTTGCCCGTCGTGGCAGCGGAAGCAACCGGCGAAATAGAAGTGCCCGATGTTGTTGGGATGCGTCTTCCAATTCAGCTTCATCTCGGGGAACTGGGTGCGGGCGTAGATTTTCTGCACTTCATCAATGGCGTTGCGGATGTCCAACTCACGGCTTCTCGCAAGATCGGGATACTTGCTTTGGTAAAAGTCATGAATCTCCTTGGCAATTCCCTGCTGAGCTGCTTCAGTCGTCGCATAGTCACCGGTGAGAGCTGAAACCGCCTGCTGCTTGATGAAAGGCAAGGAAACGTCGATACGCTTTGCCAATAAGGCCTGGTCCACCGCCGTGTCAGGGGGGACATAGATGTGGGTCGGGCGGTTGTGGCAATCGACGCAATCCATGTGGTGCCGCGGCGCTTTCGCAATCTGGTCTTTGCTCAAAGTCGAGTCTTTCGCGAAGTACTCCGTGACCCGCCCTTGCATGTCCTTCACATGGATATAGGGAATGGTTTGACGATCCTCGTCGGCGGCAACGTAATTAATCTCGTTCGCGATGTTCATGTGCCAGTGGATGCCTTCCGGCGCGCCGGTTGCAGGATCGCCCCCGCCGGTATGAATCAGCATTTGTATCTGGCGGCGAGTATTTTTTTCGTCACTGGCGTAGTGGGTGAACACCTTTAACTGGGCACCGTAGAATTTTCTCGGCCAGTGACACTCTTCGCAAGTGTCCTGCGCCGGACGCAGGTTGTGCACCGGGGTCGGAATCGGCCGGGGATAGGTCTTGAATGCGGTGGCGAAGACCTGCCGGGCTCCAGATAACTTTGACTTCACATACCACGTCGCGCCCGCTCCCACATGGCACTCGACACACGCTACGCGTGCATGCGGAGAAAGCTGGTATGCGGTAAATTCAGGATTCATTACCGAATGGCACAACTGCCCGCAGAACTGGACTGAATCGGTGAACTCATAAGCGCGATAACTGCCGACCACGCTCATCATGATGAAAACGATGACAAAGCTGAAGAAGAATGCAAACGTGCCGCGCTGACTGGGATCATTGAAATCAACGCTCAAATAGCGTAATGGCTGGCCTGGCTGCTGAGTGCGGCGCTTGCGCCGGTCATACCAGATGCCCGCCGGAATCAGCAGCAATCCAAAGATCAGAAATCCGGGCGCCACCATGTATGCCAGGATGCCGATGTAGGGGCTGGGCTTCTCGGACAACATATCGATCAGGAAGAGGAAAAGAATGTTGGCCAGGCTAACGAGTGCCAGCGCAACGCCCGCCAGCGAAATTGGATTTCGCAGCAGCGCTCGCACTTGGCTTATAGATTTGTTCTGGTTCGGTTGCGGCTCAGCCATCAGTCATCCCCCAAACGCCATTCGTTCACGACCACACGATAACCCACAAGAACAGGCCTGCAATTTTTCGATTGTGCCGATTGTCGTCCACTCTGCAGGACAATGCAAACGTTTATTACTTCTTTAGCGGCCTGAGTTCACCGGCTCTTCATCGGGTGATTCCAGCTTTTTCCCTTCCTCACAGGCGCATTCAGCCGAGGGTTCAGACGGCTCTGATTTCGCGTGCTGTTGCGCTGCTTCCAACAACGTGGCCGCATCGAGTCCGTGCTCCTCGCGGTAATGCTCGAACGACATCTTTCCGTCCCACCACGCCCAATTCATGGGATAGACATCGGGATCGAGGAACACCTGGTAGAAGTGCCAGACCACGATCGCGAGGGTTGCCAGCACCGCTTCATAGAAGTGAATCGAGGTGGCCACATCCAGCCACCAGCGCGGCATCAGGTTGCCAAAAAATACTTTGGCCCAGAGCATGATCCCGGTGGAGGCCATCACGATCAATCCCCAAACCAGCGCCCAGTACTCTGCTTTCTCGGCGTAATTGAAACGCGCGAACTCGGGCTTTTCCTTGCCGATGCCGAGGTAGTAAGTCAAAGTCCGCAACACATCGGCTGCGTCTTTCGGCACAGGCATGAAATCCTTCATTAACCGGCGACCTTGACGATTCAGGATCAGATAGAAGACATGGTAGATGCCGACGCCGACCAGCACCGATCCAGCCACGCGGTGGACGATCCCGCGCACGTGCTCGCCCATTCCGAGCAGCCAGGCAAACCACGAATCCGGGAACTTCAGCGCGAAGCCAGTAATTACCAGCACGAAGAAGCTGGAGAGCAGGAGAACGTGCTGCACTCTCTGGTGCTTGCTCATGCGAGTCACAACATGTTGCTCAACCTTGCGGCGCAGCAGGGCCTTCCGCCGCCAGATGATCAGGTTGTGCAGGATCATTCCGCCGATCACCACCACGATCATGCCAATGTAGAATTTGCGGATCCACCGCACTGCGATGCTGCCAGTGTCCGCAGACAGCGGCGCGTCCACGTGAACTTTGGCGGAAACAAATTTGTCGGTCACGCCCGGATGGCACTGACCGCAAGTCTTAACCAGGTTGGCCTGGCTGATAGTAGACCGGGGATCGTTTGAAGGCAGGATGTTGTGCACGCCATGGCAGCTCGCGCAATTGGCGACCACCTTGGAACCAAGCTCCGAAGCCAGCCCGTGATAGCTCTCCAGGTAAGTCGAGACACGGCCATCCGGCATGTCAAATTCCTTCGACAGCCGCACGCCTTCATGGCAGCGCGCGCACGTCATGCGGGCAAGATTTTGCGTTGATACCGAAGAGTTCGGGTCAACGTGCGACTTGATCGAGTGAATGCCATGGCAGTCGGTGCAAACCGGAGCCTGCCAGTTCCCGCGTGCGACCGCCTGCCCATGGATGCTCTGAGCAAACGTCTGTTGTACCTGACCGTGGCACTTGGCGCAGGTCAGCGGCACATTGAACTTGAAAATCGTGGATTTTGGATCGCCCGCCGCGAGAATCTCGTGCGTCCCGTGGCAATCCGTGCACACCGCCGCTTTCTCGGATCCCGCCGCGACTGCTTTGCCGTGCACGCTCTCCTGATACGACAGGAACGGTTGCGCGCTGTGGCCACTCGCTTCCATGACAAACTTCTGGCCGTGACATACACCACACGTCGCTGGGATGTTGGCGTGATTCACTTTTGACTTCGGATCGCCCGCCGCCAGCAGTTCATGCGGACTTCCATGACAGTCGATGCAGGTTGCAGCGTGCGTATCGCCTGACTTGATGGCCTTGGCGTGAAAGCTGCGATCGTATGCCGCCTGCTGATCGGCATGGCAGGTCGAGCATTGAACCTTGGCCGGCGTGGTTTCGTGTGGCGACGTTTTCAGATCGGCGTGGCAGTCGACGCACTGAAACATGCTGCCGTGCATCGACTCTTTGAACTTGTCTGGATTTACGTACAGGCTGATGGTCTTCCCATTCACTTCGTGACTGAGACTGGAATCGCCATGGCAAGCGAGGCAGTCGTCATTCGTCGGCTTGGGTGCGGGCTTTTGTCCGGCAATCGCTACCACCGAAAAAAACCATACTGCCGCGAATGTTAACGTTGATTTCTTGAACTTGCAGAGTCCCCTTGCCATGTTGTTGCCTCGTCTTTCCTCAGCCTTTACTGCGTCTCCATTGTTCTGGGTGAGGCAAAATGCAGCAATGAGACTACTCACGCGCGCTTGTGACATTGATCACGAGCGGCTGAGACTTTGATTACAGCGAGATGTGCAAGGTACCCGGGTGCTCGAGCCTGCAGGACTGCCTGGTTGTGACTTTCGACCGAAGGAAACGAACCAGAACCAGCGTGTGCGCTAGTGAATTCTGGCCCGCCGGACCCGCCCTAAGCCCACGGCCCTTACCCGATCGTAGGCAAAGTGCAGATCCTGGCTGAGAAGATTGACCACTTGCAAGCAAGCCTCACGATGCGCCTGCAGGAAGGGCAACAGGTCCTTGCGCTTGATGACGGCAACTGACGAATCTTCCAGCAGTTCGGCGCTCATTTCGTGACACCCACCGGCGAGAGCGGCGCTCAATCCCAAAATCTCACCCGGGCCAACAACTCTGAGCGTCAGGCGCTCCCCGTCTTCTGAGCACACGGACAAACGTCCCCGGCCACCACACATCACGAAAATTTCGCGGGCTGGTTGTCCTTCTCGGAACAGAACGGTGCCGCGCGGATGGGAAACGACCGTCTTCAATCCATCGAACTCGCGCAGTACGTCGCTGGGCAGATCACAAAACGCCCGGTCTGCCCGCTCCACACATTCGAGACAACTGGTTTGGGCTCGTTCCATGGACTCTGAATACCGCAGGGCAGGTGCAAAAACAGTGATAGTAGTCACGCGTCTGCGTGAGACTGCCACATTTTGCGCTCAGTTGTTGGTCGCGATCAGCTTCAATGCCGCTTTATTTCGAATGACCAAAGTGGAACCCTTGGTCTGCACGATCTGCCGTTTTTTCAAATCGGCAAAAAGACGTGTCACAGTCTCGCGTGATGTTCCAATCATCTGCGCGATCTCTTCGTGGGTGAGCGCCAGGCGCAAACGCGGCTCCGGCTTGGCGGCTTCGCCGTTTTTGGAACTCCATTCAAGCAGCAACTTGGCCAACTTCTCGCCAGCCGAATGTGACAGTCCCAGTGAACGGACTTCATGACATGCGGAGTTATATTTTTCGCTCAATTGTTCTGCGACTTTGAAGCAAGCATCCGAGTGGTCCTTGAGGAAGCGAAGAAAATCTTCACGCTTGATGAAATTCACCTGGCACGGATCGATGGTTTCTGCTGTCAACTCATAGGGCTTGCCTGAGACTGCGGCACTCAGGCCCAGCACCTCGCCGGGTTCGGCGATCTTCACGATCAGGGTCTTGCCATCAGTAGCGCAGATCGACATCTTCACCCGGCCCTTGCAGAGCACAAAAATCCCGCGCGGCGCTTGACCTTCGACAAACAAGACCGCGCCTTTGGGATAGGCGGTAGCGTACTTGATGTTCTCGAAGGCCTGGAGAGCTGCCGCCGGCAGGTCGCAAAACAGCCGTTCCGTCCTGGTCTTGCAGGTCAGGCAACTCTCGACAATGTCTAATCCGTATGGTGAAAGCACATGCCACCCCCTGCGATGCGGTCCGGCGAAACGGCATTTGACGAACCGAGCCCTGTGACCTGCATCACGAGGCTAGTGTCCGCCCTCGCCGCAACCCTTAGCTGTGACTCTGGCCACAAGCGTTTGTGATGTAACTCACAAGGACATAACTGACTTTCGACCGCTAGATTTAGCCGCATTTTCAGGGCATACTAGGGCATCGACATCCCGCCGGCAGCAGCGGGGATCTCCCATGTTGGTACCAGGCACAGAACGTGTGAAAGCTGACCCCTCGTCATCCGAGAGGGAAAGCTCCGAGCATCGACAGCGCAGCCGAATGGTGATGGCACTCGCCGTCCTGCTGTTGGCGCTGGGAGTAGTGTTGCTGAAAGATCGTGAACTGATGCCCTCCGCGGCATCGGCGCCCGAAGCTAATTTCGTCGAGCAACAACCGGCCTTGAAGCCTGTGGTCCCCACCGCCGAAGCTTCGACCGAAAGCCTGCCGCACAACCAGCCCACACAACCCTCAGCAACCGAACGGAAGCGAAAAACACCGCCGCCGGCCACGCCTGAGCCATCACAAGAGCAACCAGTGGTCGCTACCGAGCGCGCAGTTCTTCCGCCTCTCGATGTGCAAGTCATAGCGGGAAATCAGCAGCATGCGTTAGTACCGGCCAGCAATGCCGTGAAAGTCGATATGGGAACCCCTGCGACGCGCGAAACCGGGGTGGCCACCGAGCCTGCGCCGCCAGTCGCACGCGTTCAGGTGTCGCGAGACGTAACCACCCGGGTTTCGCGCTCAGTGCAACCCGAATACCCGGTCCTGGCTAAGCAGATGAAAGTGCAAGGCGCAGTGGTACTGCAGGCCTTGATCGGTAAAGAGGGAAGTATTCAGGATCTGCACGTCGTCACCGGACCGGCGATTTTGGCTGCCGCGGCGCAGGAAGCGGTACGCCAGTGGCACTTTAAACCCTACTTTGAGGGTGGTCAGGCAGTCGAAACCGAAGCCCGCATCACCGTAAACTTCACCATCTCCACTTACTGATCGATTGGCAAGCTTTACGCTTCCGCCGCTGAAGTTCCCTCTCTCCCCGCCGATGAAAAGTAAAAGCCTCCAAGTGCCATGGTCGAACTGCAGAATCCGGAAATATTGCGCGCGGTTCTCGACAGCCTCCGAACCGGAGTCGTGATTTCCGACCGGAACGGGACTATCCTCTTCTGGAATCAAGGTGCTGAACACATTGCGGGACACGCCCGCCATGACGTGATCGGCCGCTCCTACCACCAGAACATCCTTCATCAGTGCCAGGGGCGCGCTTGTAGAGACTGTACCGCAGAGTGTCCCTTCAGCCGGGCACTGCACGACGGCAAGCCCGTAGAAAGCCGGATGCGGCTTGATCACAAACACGGCCACAAAATACCGGTCGTGATGCGCGTGTCTGCTATTCGCGACGCGCATGGGTCGATCATTGCCACCGCGGCCAGCTTCGAGGCGCAACGCTGGCACCCCGAAATCCGGCGCGACCAGCGCCGCCCGGTTCCGCACGAGTGTGTCGACGATGTGACTGCCACCGCAAGCCGCGGCTTCACGGAATTCAATCTGAAAGAAAATCTCGCCAGTTTCAGCGAATATCACATCCCCTTCAGCATCATTCACCTGCAAGCGGGCGAGGTGGGCCATTTCCGTGCAGCCTATGGCCAGCAGGCCTATGACGCGGTATTGCGCGTCCTGGCAACAAATTTGTTGAACACGTTTCGTCCCAGCGACTTCATTGGGCGCTGGGGACAGGACGAATTCATCGTCATTCTGATGAATTGCAGTGGAATCGGCGCCGAGAGGGCATTTGAACGGGTGCGATCGTCGGTTTCCTCGGTCAACATTTCCTGGTGGGGAGAACAGATCTTCTTGAAGGTCGCTGTTGGGTATGCCTCGGTTGAACCGGGAGATTCCATCAATTCGTTACTCGAGCGCGCGAAGCACATTGCCACAGCGGACCCGCATCCCGCGCACACACTAAGCGGTAAAAATGCAGCCGCGGGTTCGCCAGGCTAGTCATGTTCGCAATTATAGGAATCGTGGTTGTGTTCGGAGCCGTGGTCGGCGGCTACCTCATGGAGCACGGCAACCTGCGCGTGCTCATCCAACCAGCCGAACTGCTCATCATCGGAGGTGCCGCCGCAGGCACCGTGCTGGTGGCGAACCCTCTTCATATCTTGAAAAAAATCATCGGCGGATTCGCCGGCGTCTTTGCCGGATCGAAGTTCACTAAACAGAGATATCTCGACACTCTGAAGATGACCTACGACCTGCTGAACAAAGCGCGGCGCGAAGGCCTGATTGCACTCGAAAGTGACGTGGAGGCCCCCGACAAAAGTCCCATCCTTTCCAAGTACACGGCCTTTGTCAAAGATCATCACATCCGTGATTTCGTTTGCGATACCATGCGCATGGCCGTCACCGGGGTCGATGCCTTCGAACTCGATCAACTCCTCGATCTGGACATGGAAGTGCACCACCACGAATCCGCGCAGCCGGTGGCATCGCTGAGCACCGCAGCCGATTCCCTTCCCGGCCTCGGAATTGTGGCTGCAGTCTTGGGGGTCGTCATTACCATGGGCGCGCTCGGCGGGCCTCCGGAAGAAATCGGCCACAAAGTCGCCGCCGCCCTGGTCGGAACTTTCCTGGGCATCCTGCTGTGCTACGGACTGATCGGCCCCATCGCCGCCAATCTCGCCAAGCTCGCCGACGACGAGCACGCCTACCTATATGTTTTGCGTGTAGTGATGGTCTCGTTCCTAAAGGGCACTGCACCGATTATGGCGGTCGAATTCGCCCGCCGCGCCATCCCCGGACATGTGCGCCCATCCTTCCAGGAAGTCGAAAAACTATGTCGCGGTGGTGGCGGCGAAGCACCTCCGGCCGACGCTGCTGCAGCAGCGTCCGCTTAGGTCCGATAAATGGCCGCCACCCGTCCCATCATCATCAAGAAAAAGTCCGGCCACGGCGGGCACCACGGAGGCGCGTGGAAAGTCGCCTACGCTGATTTCGTCACCGCGATGATGGCGCTGTTCATCGTGCTTTGGCTGTTGAACAGCAGCAAGAAAATCCAGGAAGCGGTGGGCGGATACTTCCGCGATCCCACCGGCACCGCCAAGAATATCGGCAATGGCATGACCGGCTCCGGCAACAGCGTCTCCTTGTCAAAAGACGACATGCCGAAGCTGAAAGACGAACTGCAGAAGCGCCTTCACCAGCTCAGCAACTTCGACAAACTGGAAAAACAGATCGAAATCACCCTGACACCGGATGGGCTGCGAATTGAATTGCTGGAAAGTGAAATCGGAACTTTCTTTGACAGCGGAAACCCCGCGCCCAACAGCACCGGCAAGGACTTGCTTTCTTTGCTGGCCGAAGAGTTGGGAAAATTACCCAACAAGATATCCATCGAAGGACACACCGATTCCCAGCCATACTCTGGAAAACGCGGCTACAGCAATTGGGAACTGTCTACCGACCGCGCCAATGCAGCGCGCCGGTTGATGCAGGAAAAAGGGCTTCGGCAAGACCAGGTCGCCCAGGTTCGCGGCTTTGCCGACCAACTGCCGCGCAAGCCGGACGATCCCACCGACGCCTCGAACCGCCGCATCTCCGTCATCGTGCAGCATCTCGACAAAGGTCCCGAAGAGCCCGACAATTCTGCCTCCAAAGAGGCACCCGCACCGGCTCACGAGTAAACCCGCGTTCCTCACTTGCTACCGCCTCTGTAACCTTCGTCCTTGCGCAATTGCCGTTCTCTTCCGCTACAATGATGCGTTTGGCTTTCATACGTAAGAGCGAGGAATCATCCTTGTGATTATCGGTGTTCCGAAGGAAAGCTATCCGGGGGAGCGGCGCGTCGCGCTGGTCCCCATGGTCATCCCCAATCTCAAGAAGGCGGGCTTCGAAGTGGTCATCGAGGCCGGAGCCGGGCTGCAAGCCGGTTATCCCGACTCGCTGTTCACCGAAAAAGGCGCGAGCGTTCTACCCGACCGCAAGTCGGTGTTCGCCAAGGCCGACATCATCGTGCAGGTCCTTTGTTACGGATCCAATGATGTCACCGGCGAAGCTGACGTTCCGCTCATGCGGAACGGGCAGATCCTGATCGGCTTCCTGCGTCCGCTCGGCTCAGTTGAAGTCTTGCAGAACATCGCGCGCACCGGTGTAACCTCGTTCTCGGTAGAACTGATGCCGCGTACCACCCGCGCCCAAAGCATGGATGCGCTCTCCTCCATGGGTACTGTCTGCGGATACAAAGCAGTCCTTATCGCTGCCGACACGCTTCCCCGCCTTTTTCCCATGATGACCACTGCTGCCGGCACGATCACACCGGCACGAATCTTCGTGATCGGCGCGGGCGTCGCCGGACTGCAGGCCATCGCTACGGCGCGACGCCTGGGTGCAGTCGTTTCGGCTTACGACATGCGTCCCGCCTCCAAAGAACAAGTCCAAAGTCTGGGCGGACGTTTCGTCGAATTGCCCCTTGAAGCCAAAGACGCGCAGGACGCTCGCGGTTACGGCACCGCCCAGGACGAGAGTTTCTACGCCAAGCAGCGCGAACTGCTCGCTCGCGTCGTGGCAGAGAGCGACGTTGTAATCACCACGGCCGTCGTTCCTGGCAAGAAGGCTCCGGTCCTCATTACTGCGGACATGGTTAGGTCCATGGCGCCGGGTTCGGTGGTCTTCGATCTCGCGTCAGAGCGTGGCGGCAACTGCGAATTGACCCAGACCGGCAAGATCATCGTCGACCATGGCGTGACCATCATTGGCATCATCAATGTCGCATCGAATGTGCCGTATCACGCCAGCCAGATGTACGCGAAAAATCTCACCACGTTCCTTTTGAACCTGGTGAAGGATGGCAAAGTTCGTCCCGACTCGGAAGACGACATCATCCGCGAAACTTTGTTAACTCGCGGCGGCGAGATCGTAAACGCACGCGTCCGCCAGTTCCTGTCGTTGCCGGAACTGGTAGCGAAGTAGCTTTACCTTTGTCATTCCGAGCCGTCCGCAGCCGCGCAAGCGGAGAGGGCGTGTCGAGGAATCTGCGGTTGTACGTTGTAGGAGGCCTAATGGGTGGTTCTTTAATCGACGGCTTGTTCGTTTTCGTGCTGGCGGGCTTCATCGGATTTGAAGTCATCCGCCGTGTCTCCCCGCTGCTGCACACTCCGCTGATGTCGCTCACCAACGCTCTCGATGCCATCGCCGTCGTCGGCGCCATCGTCCTGGTCGGCGAGCACAAAAGCAACCTCTCATTCATCCTGGGTTTCATCGCCATCGTTGCAGCCACTAGTAACGTGGTCGGCGGCTTTCTCATCACCGATCGCATGCTGAAGATGTTCAAATCCAGCCGTCCGACAAAACCATGAATGTAGAATTCGCAGGCAACCAGCACATCATCGAAATTCTGTATCTCATCGCCAGCATTCTCTTTATTCTGTCGTTGAAATGGTTGAGCGCGCCTTCCACCGCCCGCCACGGCGTGCTGGCCGGCGAAATCGGCATGGTGCTGGCCATCGCCGGAACCCTGCTCCACCACGGCATCATCGATTACAAGTGGATCGCCATCGCGCTGGTTCTCGGCTCGGGGATCGGTATCCCGCTCGGCTTAGTCCAAATGACGGCCGTGCCGCAGCGGACAGCGCTGAGCCATGCCTTCGGCGCTTTATGCGTGACTCTCGTCGGAACCTCGGAGTTTTATCTCCGCACGCCGGACGTCTCGCGCTTCATGATGGCCGTACTCAGCATGGAAGTAATCCTCGCCTCGCTGACCTTCACCGGCAGTTTGATGGCCGCAGGAAAATTGCAGGAAGTCCTGCCCCAGCGCCCCATCACATATAAGGGTCAGAACATCGTCAATCTCGGCGTGCTGGCGATCGCCATCGTCGTCGCCGGATACCTGGTGATGCATCCCGGCGCGAAAGAACTCTTCCCTGTCCTCATCATCGTTCCTCTGATTTTCGGTGTGCTCATGATCGTGCCCATCGGCGGCGCGGACATGCCCACCGTCATCTCGCTTTTGAACTCCTACGCCGGCCTTTCCGCGGCTGCCATGGGATTCGTCCTGAACAGCAAACTGCTGATCATCGCGGGCGCGCTTGACGGGTCATCCGGCTTCATCCTTTCGGTGATCATGTCGAAGGCGATGAACCGTTCTTTCACTAACGTGCTCTTTGGTGCATTCGGACAGGTCGCCCCGACAGCGACTGGAACTGCCGAGGAACGCACGGTTCGCAGCGCCACCGCCGAAGAAGCCGCCGGAATTCTGGCCGCCGCCAATCGCGTGGTCGTCGTTCCGGGATACGGCATGGCCGTCGCCCAGGCGCAACATAAAGTCCGCGAGCTTTACGATTCGCTCACCAAGAAGGGCGTCGACGTGCGCTTCGCCATTCACCCTGTCGCCGGACGCATGCCGGGTCACATGAACGTGCTGCTCGCTGAAGCCGACATCCCATACGACAAGCTGATGGAAATGGATGATATCAACGGTGACTTCCCCCAGACCGACGTGGCGCTCATCATCGGCGCCAACGACGTCACCAATCCCGCGGCGCGCACCGATCAGTCCAGCCCGATTTTTGGCATGCCCATTCTCGACGTGGACAAGGCCCGCACCGTGATGGTCATCAAGCGCAGCATGAGCCCAGGCTTCGCCGGCATCGACAACCCGCTTTATTACATGGACCGCACCCTCATGCTATTCGGCGACGCCAAGGCGTTCGTAAACAGCATCGTGCATGAACTGGCAGGAAATTCGCACTAAGAAGTTTCCAAATATTTTGTCATTCCGAGCGAAAGTAATTCATTCGCTTGCGAATGAATTACGAAGTCGAGGAACCTGCTGTTCAATTCGTAAATCTCATTCCAGAGGTGCCATCGGCTTCGCACAAAACTCGAAGCTCGGGCCCGACCGTGAGATTATCTGATCCTCTTATCCGGCGGAGGTCCAAACTGTGAGATGGCAATTGCGTAGCCAACCCACAGCTCCAGTACCGCAATTGGGACGTACCACGGGAAGCCGAGATACTCTAGAACCAAGAGATATAAAAGAACGTGGACGAGCGTCCATGCCACGAAAAATGACACGAAAGACGGATTCCTGAACTTGCTTCGGTATCCCCACCCAACGATTAAAAAGAAGAGCACCGCTGCCCAAGCACTGAATACCCATCCTCTACTTATACGAAATTTATCAGCGAGTAAGAATGCGCTGCCAACCAGCGCAATCAGTAGCAGCGCCGAACCAAGCAGCGTCAGCCGATCAAGTAACTTTTTACCTCTCGTCGCCTTGTACGCCGCAGCAGACATTGCGCCCCTGCCCCGCCTATCCTCCTGACTCCTAGAAACTAGCACAACGTGAAATGCCGCTCCCCATGTGCCGCCCTGTGAACTTTCCCACCCTCCCCAGCGTATACTCCTCAAGCCTGAGGTATCCATGGATCACGAAACGGAAGTTTCCCCAGAAATTCAGCCGATTCCGGCTGTGCCGCCAACCGCCCTCGAACCTGTCGCGCCACCGCAGCCCTCGACCCTGCGAAAAATCTTCTTAGGCAAAGACGGCCTCCGCGCGGGCTGGAGCCTGCTTCTTTTCATCGCGATCCTCGCCGGCCTGGGTTTCTGTATCAATCGGACGCTTCACATGCTCCACGTGCCCAAGCCCGACCCAAAGGCAGAATGGTCGCCACTCTCCGGAATCCTTGGTGAAGGCGGCTCGTTCCTCCTGGTGATGCTCGTTACCTGGATCATGTCCAAGATCGAGCGACGCTCATTCGGCGTCTACGGCATGGGCGACCAGCGCAAGCTGGCCCACTTTCTTGCCGGAATGGCGTGGGGTATCGTCGGCCTCTCTGTGCTGATCTTCACCCTGCGGCAAGCGGGATTCCTGATAATTGATCGCCGTCTGCTATTTGGCACCGACATCCTGCGCTACGGAGCCGTCTGGCTGTTCGGATTTTTCCTGGTGGGGCTGTTGGAGGAGAACATCACTCGCGGTTACGTGCAGTACACGCTGACTCGCGGCCTGGCCGCCATCTATCAGAAACTCTTCAAGACGCAGCACAGCACTGCGCTGGGATTCTGGACCTCGGCCATTATTTTTTCTTTCCTGTTCGGCTTGGGGCACAAAAGCAATCCCGGCGAATCGCCTATCGGCGTGGTCGCGGCCGGCCTGGCCGGTTTCGTTTTTTGCCTCAGCCTGTGGCGGACGGGCTCGCTGTGGTGGGCCATCGGTATTCACACTTCATGGGATTGGGGCCAGTCTTTTCTTTATGGCGTAGCTGACAGTGGATTGATGGTGCAGCACCATCTCCTCGCGACGCATCCGGTCGGCAGGCCGATTCTCAGCGGCGGCGCCACCGGGCCCGAAGGCAGCATCTTCATTCTGGGCGTGCTGGCATTGATCGCCGTGATCGTTGTGTTGACTTTGCCGCAAGGCCGCTACGGCAGAGAAGCGAGTGCGTTTGAGTAGATTTGAGCCGATCGACCACGATTATCTAAACCAGCCTCTCGCACCCGCTTTCCCCGCGTTACTTTGCTGGCACCAAAACGGGTGCGCCTTTGTCCTTAACGAAGAACACGACGAACTTTGCCGGCTTGGTTTTGCTCGCATTCCGCCCAACGACGTGGACATCGTCCGGACCTTCATAGAACGTCTGGCCCGGCATGACAGTCGTTTCCTTCCCGCCTCTTACCTGCATCACGATTGAGCCTTCCAGCACATAGATGAAGGCATTTGCGTTGTGCCGATGGACGGGGTCTGAACTCCCCGGCGGATACTCCACGGTGATCATCAAACCTTCTTTGCCAGGCAGGCTGAGGTCTTTCGACATCAGTTCCGTTACCTTCGCTTCCTGCGCCAACAGCATGCTCGACATAAGACACATCACCGCCAATATCGCTCTCGTGAATGCCATAAGCTGCCTCTCTCGCCCGCATGGCGGGCAGTGGTTTCGTGTAGCAACTATGCTGCTTTTGGAATCTGCGACGCGGGCTGGCTTAGCCAGGTTTCGAAACGCGTCTCGCCTAGCCGCGCATCCTTGCCCGGAACCAGTGTCTGGTCATTGATTCTCGCCCCGGAGTAAAGCGCGTTTGGGTCCGGAACAACCTCGCGGGAATCGTTGATTGAGGCCAAACGCCGTCGCACCAGCTCATCAATGCGGAACTGCTCCGGCCCGCCAATTTCAATAACACCATTAACCGGCGCGCTTAGCGCGACTGTCGCCACTCCCGTCGCGACGTCGTCAGCGGCCATCGGCTGGAACAGCACAGGAGGCAAATGCACCTTGCCGTCGACGATGGAAATGTCCGCCAGGCCCTTAAGAAACTCAAAGAACTGCGTCGCATGCACGATGGTGTAAGGGATTGAAGATTCTCGGATCAGTTTTTCCTGAGCGATCTTGGCCCGGAAATAGCCGCTCTCGGCCAGCCGGTCGGTACCCACGACCGATAAGGCAACGTGATGCCCGACTTTCGCCGCCGCTTCCTGGGCAAGGAGGTTCCGGGTGGATGTCTCAAAAAAATTCAACACGGCTGCATCGTCCCACGAAGGAGCATTAGAAACGTCGACCACGACGGCAGCGCCTTTCAACACTTCGCTGAGTCCCTCGCCCGTGATAGTGTTTACGCCGGTGTTGGGCGCCGCGGCGACTGCCTCGTGTCCCTGCTCGTTAAGCTTCTTCACCAGTTTCGATCCGATCAGTCCAGTACCGCCGATCACTACGATTTTCATAATCGTCTCCTTCATTCTTGACCGAGGCATGGCAGCACCCGCGGTCTCTTGCGCTTGCGTGAGGCAAAAGTGCCTTCAGTATTTTTGTGTGATTCATGGCTTCGGCACCTTGAATCGTCTGGTTCGAAGTGCGTACCCTGCGCGAGAAACTGCGTTCGATTACGACCGTGGCGATTAAGTACTGCTGGAGTGTAATAACACTAGTCCAAGTGCTCGGGAGAAATCAATACTGTGTATTTGTGTTCGCCAGGTTCAGGCCAGATAACGGAGTTCGCGGTCCCGACTGTTGTAGCGCGGCCAGGTCGGAGGACTTCTCCCTTGTAATCACGCATATCACATAAGATGGTGCCTCTCGTCACAGAAATTCCGGCCACCTCAGCAATAAGCTTCCGCCGTCACTGCCTTCTGGTCTGTTGGTGGCCCCTTTTAGACCGGTAGCTTTTATCAAACCGCACTACCATCCCTCCAGCGGGACGACATCAAGGAGATCCCGTCATGAAAAAGTCCGCGTTCCTCCTAAGTGCCATCTTGTTCGCCTTGGGCTCGGTTCTAAGCTATGCGCAAGCTCCAGTCCCGTTCATCAATCTGCCGCTCATGCCTGACGCCACTCCGCCGGGCGGAAGTGATTTCACCATCACGATCAACGGCACAGGATTTGTTTCGAACTCGGTTGTGAACTGGAATGGCACGCCACTGCAGACCCAGTTCGTTAGCCAATCGCAATTAACCGCGACAGTTCCCGCAGCAGACATCGCGATGGCGAACACAGCTTCGGCCGCGGTGGCAAGTCCTCTCCCGGGCGGAGGGACGTCGAACGTCGCATTTTTCGCAACTACAGCTAAAGAAGACCTCGTGGCGTTCAAGCAGGCTTCGCTTCCGGGCGTGGGCATAGACCCTGAAGTCACGGTCGCGGGTGATTTCAACCGCGATGGCAATCTGGATCTCGCAGTCGTGAACTGGTGCGGAAGCGACCCGAGTTGCAATTCGCCTGGCTCTGCTTCCATTTTGCTCGGCGACGGTACCGGAAACTTCTCCCTAGTCTCGTCTCCTACCGTCGGCCGCGGCCCCTGGTATGTGGCGACGGGTGACTTCAACGGGGACGGCCGAATCGATTTGGCTGTGGTCAACGATGGATGCGGGAATCTTGGCTACGGATGCGGGAACACCGGCACGGTTTCCATTCTGTTAGGGGACGGCCTAGGTAACTTCACCCTGGCGTCGTCTGCAAGTGCCGGTATTGAACCAACCTCGATGGCGGTGGGCGATTTCAACGGCGACGGCAAACTGGATATGGCGGTCGTTAATAAAGGTGCCGATTGGGGAAATGGCAGCAATCTTTACATTCTACTGGGAGACGGAACTGGAGACTTCCAACTGGCATCATCCCTGCTTCAGCAACAGAATCCCGCCGCGGTGGCCGTAGGTGATTTCAACGCTGACGGCAAGTTGGACCTCGCGGTTGCCAAAGACCGTGACGCAGTTTACATCCTGTTAGGCGACGGTGCCGGCAAATTCAACCTATTCGCGTCTCCCGCTCAAGCAGGATGGCACGAGTCGGTGGCCGTGGCCGACTTCAACAGCGACGGAAGGCTGGATATCGCAGTCGACAATTTCTACGAAGGTACGGTTTCCATTCTGCTGGGAAACGGCGACGGAAACTTTGCCCCAATTTCATCTTCGACGGCCGGCCCATATCCGAGATCCATGAAAGTTGAGGACTTCAATGGCGACGGCAAGCTGGACTTGGCGCTGATCAATTCCGACGTTGGATCGGGTGCTTCCGTTTCCGTTATGCTGGGCGACGGCGCGGGCAACCTTACCTTGGTTTCAACGCTGCCGACGGGCGATACCTCGTACTCGGTAACGCCAGGTGACTTCAACGGTGACGGCAAACTCGATATGGCAGTTCCGCTACGTCGCGTTAATGAACTCGCCATCTTGCAGTCGGGAGTATTTCCGTTGGTTACTGTGTCTCCACCGAGCCTGTACTTCGATACGCAAGTGTTGGGGACGAACAGTCCACCCCAGCCCTTAAACCTGACCAACTCTGGCAACGCAACCCTTGAAATTGCTGGGCTTGTGGTTAGCAAAAATTTCTCTCAAACCAACAACTGCCCCCGCAAGTTGCTGCCGGGAAGACAGTGCACGGCGAAGGTGGTGTTCGCACCCCGCGACCTCAATCAGATCACGGGCACGATCATGATTACTGACAATGCTCCAGATAGCCCACAAACGATTCCCTTGCAGGGAGCCGGTACGGTAATAACTCTGTTGCCGCCAAGCATGGATTTCGGCGACCAACCGGTTGGAACCACCAGCACGCCCCAGGTGGCCACCTTGACAAACTACGCTCCCAAGACCGTCATAATCTCCAGTGTCAAGATCACCGGAGACAAGGCCTCGTTCAAGATCCAGAGCACTACTTGCCGCACCCATCTGCCAGCCAAGGAAAGCTGCACCTTCGAGGTGGTCTTCGCACCCAAACGGAAGGCAAGGAAGAGTGCGACCATTGAAGTGTATGACAACGGCGGTGCCAGTCCGCAGAGCGTCGCGCTTAACGGTAACGGAACGTAACTAGGGCAATTTGGCGACTGGAAGTAGCCCACTAACATCGAATCGAGAAAACGGACGGCACCGGCGTTTCGCGCTTCTGACGAAGCCTGGGGATCTTAGGGTTTATCCTCTTCACCAATCTTCAGGTACATCCCCAGGCTTCCGCTTAGTACGTTACATAAAATCCCGTAATCACCGCCCCCGCCGTACATGTCCCCACAATCACCCGGTTGTCATTCACTCGTCCGGGGTCCGTGATGTCGCATCCCGGCGCATCAAATTTCGTGAACCTGCCCCCGGTGAGCAACGCGCCGTGATCGTTCGAAAGATCATCGCTCCAGGAAAGCACGACATCGCCCGCGTTGTCGATTCCGCGCGCGATGGTCCCAACCGCTCCGGGAACGTCGATACCCGTGAGCTTGCCGCCGTGATACAGCGACGATCGCGAGTTCCCGTTCTCGTCCTGCCAAGCAATGAGCGCCGAGCTATCGTCGTTTACATCCCAGATCGCAGTCTCGCCGATTCCCAACTCCACTGAGTGATAACTGCCGTCAAAGTACCATCCGCGAAAAACGCCCTGCTCGTCCTCAGCCTGTCCGACTACACGCCCACTATCGTCAATGCCGAAGGCGAGAGAGAAAATCGATCCCGGCGGCTCAAGACTGGTGAACTGATTATTCGAATATGAGAACGCGTGATGCGTGCCGCTGTCGTCCAGATAGAAACCGACGATCGTGCCATTAGAGTTGATGTCTTCAAGGATTGTGGCAAACGCCGCCTTCGGATGGTCCAGCTGGCTGAGTTTTCCGTTCGCTTCCACCAGCCCGTGGTAGATACCATCTGCTCCCAGACAAAAACCCACGGCGAAGTTGCTGTTGTTGACGCCGTTCAGGTGAGTCTCGCTCGATCCAGGACATTGCACAAAATGAAATTTCGCCTGCGAGGTAGATTGCCCATAAACCATACCTGCGGCCAGAAGAGGAATAAAAACCAGGAATCGCAGTTTCATGATTTTTCCTTGGACGTACAAGTTCGATTGAAAACCCAAGTAGACAGGAAGAACGCTACAAGCTATTCGCAGCAGAAGAGCTTGTCAATAGAGAGAGATTGCTCTAGTCAGGCCGGACACCCAAAAACTTTCCCATCTCCTGCAAGGCCTTGTTCAACGCTTGCCGAAACCCGCTGTTGCGTGGCCGCGCACCGACGAAGCCGAGGTCATGCCGCAGCTGGCCGTCGACCACGCTCAGATTCGCCCAGCCCAGCATTTCCTCGCCCCATAACATCGGCATCGCGTAGTGACCCATCTTGCGTTTATGGGCGGGCACGTACGCCTCGAACTTATATTCCCAGCCCCAGAGCAAGCGAAAACGCCTGCGGTCCCAGACCACAGGATCGAACGGCGAGAGAAATCGCAACTTCTCATCGACCTGATAGCGCCTCGCTCTGGGATTCTCACCCTGCGGCCAGAACCATAACACGCCATCGGTCTCGGCGTAGGCATATCGAGATTTCGCTCCCTCTTGTACTTGCCGCACCTCGGCCGCTAAGTGCGGCACTCCAGCGCGCAGCAGCCCACACAGATATCCCAAACTCCCAACCGGTAGCGGCGCATACAGCCGCACTGCAACGTCCAGTAATTGACCCGCGCGTGCCAGCCGTGCCTCAGGACTATCCTCCTGCGCAGGGTGCTCGATCGCCTCGTAGAACCGCGTGCCATCTTTTCGTCGCACCACGCGCAGCAGTCCGCGATAGTGCAGTCCCTCCAGCAAATGTGTGCTGAGATTCAAATCGGCGCCCCACCACCTGATGCGGCCATGGTCGAAACGTGCCAGCACTTCCTTGGAGTGAGTGCAACCGTTTTCGCGCACAAACGCCAGCACCTCCTGAGCGTGTGCCTCCATTTTGGCGTTCCATGCGCGCCACGTGTTAGGTGTTCCCCGAGGATGCAGTAAGGCAACCGCCTCGCGAGGCAGGAAACCGTAGTTGATGAAGAACGCCTCTTCAATCGGCAAACGCGGGTAGCGCCGCTCCAGATCGCCGACGCGATAATCCTTCACGCGATGGGCCAGGATCAGATCCTGCGCCCGCGCCGGCGCTCGCATCGGGTCAGCCTGCACAAAGCCCAGACGTGTAATCGCTCGTGACAGGCTGGTGGGCTTAAATAGGCTGCGCGCAATCGCATATCGGCGAAGCTGCTGCAGACTGGGGGCTTTGAGCGGGCTCACGCGGGGCGTCCGTCTTCAATGGTGAACTCCATGCCAATAGATTATCAATGTCCGCCGGTAATGCCGTGACTCCGAGCGTGCCGAAAATTTCGGCTGGGGTGCGAGTAAAGCAGGTTCCTCCATGCGCCTCGCCGCTACGCGGCTATGGCTTAGTCGGAATGACAAAGTTTTTTGTAGCTAAAAATGAAATTGTCATCTCGACCGGAGAGAGGCGAAAGCCGAACGGAGTGAAGAGACCTGCTGTTGGCGAGCAAAGCAGGTTTTAGAAGTCCCTAGTTCAGATCCGCGCGCAGCGGAGGAACCACTTGCCGCAGCAACGTCCAATCGTTGGCAATGTCTTTCTCTGACACCTTGGCATTGGACCCGCGCTGCAATTCGAGGTGCAAGCGCGTCGCCAGCAACGTCCCGGTCAACGACGGCGGTGCGGAAGTGCTGAGAATGTTCGAGCGCGAGATGCCCAGGTCGATCAGTTGATCGCCCAGGCGCATCGAGAGCATCGGGCGTCCATATTCGTCGACTCCGGGTTCGGCCATCGCCTGCAGGCGCGCCCAGGCTTTGGTGCTTCCTTTGATGCTCGCCTCTTGACCATTCTGTGCCAGCAGCGTGCTCAACCTTTCAGCGTAAGCGCGGCGTCCGGCAGCATCCAGCGGCGGTTGCGGCCTGCCGCCGGGAATCAGCACCATGGCATCGCGCGTAGGATCAAAACGTCCGCCGCCGATGTACGCGGCTGCAACGCATCCAGCCAGGATCGGTTGCACCGCCAGCAGCGGCACTACATACTTCTTCGATTTCAACAGGCCCTCGGCCACTCCGTGAGGTGTCGTACTCCGGGCAATAGTACCCGGCACTTGCGGAATTACGAAGCGCGCCGAATGCAGTTCCGGATGCTTACCGCTGAATTTCGACAGCGACTTCGCCATCTGCTTGGGCGTCGAAATTCCCAGGTCTGCAACCAGGTTCCGGTGCAATGCCTTCGGGTAGTAAATATTGATGACTTCGCGCACAAAGTCAGCGCAGTTCTGGGTCAAGCTGACATAGCGCATGCGGTTCGGCTGCGCGTTCAGCGCTTTGATCAGCCGCAAGTCCTGCGCTTCGCTGGTCTCAATGGTGAATCCGTAGATGGTCCGGTCGTAGGAAGCGCCTGCCAGCTGTGTCCAGTTGCCGGATGGAACTTCGCCATTCTCCAAGTCGGGCGCGATGTCCTCGAGATGCCGTTTGCGGTACTCGTTTCGCAGGAACGAAACCAGCTTGGGATTGGCCAGCAGCGGAACGTCATCGAGATTGTCGACCGCATAGAGATAAGGAATCAACGGAACCGCGACCCAATCGTAGCCTGCAACCTTGTTGTAACGGCCGATTACAACTCCCGTTTCGCCGCTGCGGCATGGGCGCAGCGCCAGCGGCGTCTCCGCGCAAATCCGGTCAAAGTAAAGCGCAACGTGCCCTGTCCCGGTGAAAAAGCCGAGTTTCCCGTAAGGCTCTTCCAGCAGAAGGGTCGCATCCGCCCGGGCGCACCGGGGCAGCGCTGCCAGAAATACAAGCAAGCCCAGCAGTTTCAAAGACTTACGAAATTTGCAGAGGGCACACATCTCCCTTGATATTAAACCCGCCTTTAGACGATTAGTTACGTGGAAAGGGTTGTCAGGTTACCGAGGTCATGCCAGCTAACTGCATGTCAGCTAAGCACATAGAGTCCAATTATGACCGTCAGGCAATACTGTGAACGCCCGCCGGCGCGGGGGCACCGGCTGCGACCTGTTCATACACTCGCAAGACTTGCTGCGCGGATGCGTCCCAGGAATACTTCTGCGCTTGTTCGTATCCGCGCTGCCGGATCTTCTCGCGCAGAGACTGGTCCACTAGCGAGCGGTGCAGTGCCCACATGATGGCAAAGACATTCTCGGGATTCACCAGGATCGCCGCATGGCCGACGACTTCCGGCAGCGAAGATGTGTTGGAGGTCACAACCGGCGTCCCATGCGCCATCGCTTCGAGCGGCTGCAAGCCGAAGCCTTCGTAGAGCGACGGGAAAACGAAAACTTTCGCGGCGTCATAAAACACGCGCAGCATTTCGATGGGGACGAAGCCCATGAAGCGGACATCATTCTGCATCCCGCTACGGATCACCGCCCGTCGAAGGTCAGGGTGCTTGGAGAGTTCATCGCCGATGATGATCAACTTCAGATCGGGAAATTGACCCTGCTTCTCGAGTTCTGTCTTAAGCGCAGCGAATGCCTGAATAATCCGCAGCAGGTTCTTATGCGGGCTGATTCGCCCTGCATAAAGGAGGAACGGATAGGTGACCAGGTAACGCTCCGCCAGGATTTGTTTGTCCTGCTCCGATGCGTGCCCGCGCAAGAAGCGTTCATCGATGGCGTTGTACACCACCTCGATGTGACGCCCCGAAATACGAAACAGCTTTTCGATTTCGCTTTTGGTGAAATTCGAAACCGCAAGAATCCGCCCGGCGCGTTTCAAGACTTGTCTGGTCAGGTGAAAATGCAGCCTTCTTCTGAGATCAGAGCGGTCTCGAGCCCGCGACATGTACTCGACGACGTCATGAACCGTGACTACGTACGGACATGGCAATTCGCGTGGTACCCAGAACAAGTACGGGATGTGAACCAGATCACAACGCAGGCGTTTGATCAGGGCGCGGAATTCCATGTAGCCCTTCGCGGTGTTGTCAGGCCCTACCAGAGGAATCGTCTGGAAATTTGCCGGGAGAGATCCACACTCGCTGACTTTCTGCGGATGCCCGATCAGGAAGTATTGGTTCGAATGGTCGAGCCTGCCCAGAGCACGGACGATATTGCGGGTGTAGGTACTCACCCCAAATTCCGTGATCCGCCGAATATCGATTGCTACCTTCACGGTACGAACACAGAGCTTACATCAGCCGGATGCACTGCTTAAGGGAAAATCTAGCCCCGCTCTGCCATGTGGCCAATCCATGGAAGTTTGAAAAGCTCTCCCTGGAGAGCTTTTACCATAGCCACCACCCAGGTGATGACCCACGCCAGGGCGACCAAAATGACCGCCAGCCATCCCACCAGGAAGCCGATCGCAGGAATCAGCGCCAAGACTTCAAACACAAGTCGCATGACGACCGCCGCAATTACAACCGCAATGGCGAAAAAAATCGACTGGAGAGAGTGGAAGCGCACGAAATGATTCCGCTTGAAAGGCATGACCCAGAGAAAGATCAGCGCCGGAATAAACGTCAGATATGCCAGAGCTCCAGCGACATTCTCCTTGAGAAATCCGGTGCTTCCAACGGCGGAAGGCGTATCGATCATTCGGCGGCCACATCCGGGACAAAAGGCAATGTGATCCGGCATCGACGCGTTGCATTGCGGGCAGACGGTAGACATGGTTGGTTATACGACCTGGCGAGGGCCTTTCCGGCTGCAGTCCTCGCAGACACCGTAGATCTGGAAGGTGTGGCGGGTCGTCGTGTAGTGGTGTTTGCGGCCAATCTCATGTTCCAGTTCGTCGATTTCCGGCGAAAAGAACTCTACCGAACTGCCGCATTGCGTGCATACCATGTGGTGGTGGCTGCGACGATTGTACTGATGCTCGTAGCGAGAAATACCGTCGTGAAACGCGACTTCACTTGCGAGCCCACACTCCGCCAACAGCTTCAACGTGCGGTAAACGGTGGTGAAGCCGATTCTCGAGTCCTTTTTCTGAACCAGGCGGTGCAGTTCATTGGTCGAGAGGTGTTCGCGGGTTTCTAAAAATGTCCGCAGGATGGTATCGCGCTGCGCCGTATGCTTCAGTCCGACACGCTTCAGATGCTCATGCAGAATCTGTTGGGCCTCACGCATCATCTCCGGTGAGATGGTAGGTTGATCGTCGATGCGCTTTTGCAGCATGCCGTGAAAGTGGTTAACCGAACACAGCGATCATAAAGGCCTTTGATGAAATGTGCCAACCGGGATCACAAGCGAAGGGCTGGTAAAATCAAATTTCCGCATGGTGACGTCAGCTCCCCCTCTTTCTCCTCCACACCGCACGCGACGCATTGTCGCGTGGAGTTTTGTAATACTTCTGCTCTTATCGGCGGGGATTCTCGCGTGGCTTTGGTCCGTTACCCGTTCCGCGCTCCCGCAGATTGACGGACGACTCCACATATCCGGCCTAAAGGCTGCGGTCACCGTCAGCCGAGACGGTCATGGCATGCCGACCATCGAGGCCAGCGATTTTGATGACCTGTTTTTCGTCCAGGGCTTCGTCACTGCTCAAGACCGGCTCTTTCAGATGGACGGAATGCGGCGATACGCCGCTGGCGAACTCGCCGAAGTCATCGGCCCCAGCCAGGTGGAGCATGATCGTCAGCAACGGATCCTTGGATTACGGATGGCAGCGCGAAAAACGATTGAAATCAGTACGCCCGAAGACCGGGCCCGCCTCGAAGCCTATGCGCGCGGCGTGAACGCGTTCATCGATTCGAGCCGCAGTCATCTCCCGGTCGAATTTCGCATTCTTGGCTACGCCCCGAAGCCCTGGACGCCCGAAGATTCGGCATTGCTCGGCGCATACATGGTTGAGGATTTGAGTACGACTCCGCTGCACGCGATCTGGCGCGAGAAAATCCTCGCCAAGCTTGGGCCGGAGTTAACTGCCGACCTGTATGTGAATTCGTCCTGGCGCGATCGTCCTCCGACCGTGATGCGTCCAAACCTCGGCGATGAGATTAAGAAAAACAACAAAGATAACGATGACGAGGAAGACGACGACTCAGATGAGGGCAACGGAAGCTCAGTCACATGGCTGATTCACGGTTTTGCGGAATTCCCAAGTCGCCTTTTCTCTGATGATCTGCCTCTGGCTCTGGGCTCGAACAACTGGGTGGTTTCGGGCGCTCACACCGTGACGGGAAAGCCGCTTCTCTCGAATGATATGCATCTCGGGCATCAGATGCCGAACCTCTGGTATGCGGCTCACCTCAAGTGCTCGGCCGCCGGTGTGGCTTTCGATGTTGGCGGCGTGACCTTGCCCGGTTATCCCTACGTAATCGTCGGGCACAATCAACGAATCGCGTGGGGATTCACCAACGTCGGTCCGACAGTTGAGGACGTGTACGTCGAAACGGTAAACGGCGAGGGGCAGTATCGAACGCCCGACGGTTGGAAGCCGCTCGAGCATCGAAGCGAAGTGATCCACGTGAAGGGCAAGCCCGACGAAACGCTCGACGTACAGTCGACCCGTCACGGGCCAATTGTGACCGAGATTGTTCCGGGCGAAACCAGAAAATTAGCTCTGCGCTGGACTTTATATGACGGAATTCGCAATCCCTTTTTCGCGTTGAATTCGGCACGCAACTGGGATGAATTCCAAAAAGCGTTTTCGATCTTCGACGCTCCCGGCCAGAACGTGGTTTATGCCGACATCGACGGAAACATCGGATATCACACCACTGGCAAAGTTCCCATTCGGGCCTCCGGCGATGGAAGCCTGCCGGAAGATGGCAGCGACAACACACACGAATGGACCGGCTACGTGCCGTTTGACAAGCTGCCGAGTGTGTACAACCCCTCTTCGGGGATCATCGGCACCGCGAACAGTCGAATCACTCCGGACCAATATCCGTACTCAATCAGCGTGGAATGGGAAGCTCCTTGGCGTTCTTCGAGAATTTATCGCGTGCTGGAGTCGGGCAGAAAGTTTTCCGCGGT
>Ga0335069_10000788_pt1 | contig 51257 bp, 47 predicted proteins | sample Lox_Sample_11_FD_206714 | JGI IMG/M metagenome (GOLD analysis project Ga0335069, IMG submission 206714) | Soil microbial communities from Loxahatchee National Wildlife Refuge, Florida, United States - Lox_Sample_1.1 | ecosystem: Environmental > Terrestrial > Soil > Wetlands | place: USA... | reverse complement strand
GCCGAAGTGATGAAGGCCTTGCAGGCAAATCCGAAGATGCTTCCCCCGCGTCCCCCGGATCCCATCAAAACGCCCAAACACTAGCGTCGCGGCCATCTTCAGGTGGCCATGTAAAAATCAAAGCCGCACCTTCCATGTGGAGGTGCGGCTCTTTTCTTGCTACGATTGGGGCAACGCGTCCTACACATTCCCGCCCGAAAAGACAATTCCAATCCGCGACCTCGGCTTGCCCTTGCGCACTCTCTGATTCAGTCCCGGAATTCCCCCGGCGCGCAGCAACGGCGCCAGAGCTACCGCGCTCGACGGCTCCACCACCAGCTTCATCCGCTGCGCTACTAACTGCATCGTCTCCACAATCTCTTTCTCGCTCACCAGCAACACTCCCGCCACTTGCTTCCGCAAAATCGCAAACGTTCGCGGCGCCAGCGAAGCCCGCAGCCCGTCCGCAATCGTGTCGCTCGATTCCAGCGATTGCAGCCTCCCGCTCTTGATCGACCGATACGCATCATCGGCAAGCTCCGGCTCGCACCCATAAACGCGCACTGTCGGATGCACGCCATGCGCGCCAAGGCATGTTCCGCTCAACAGGCCGCCGCCGCTCACCGGCGCCAGCACTGCATCCAGGTCGGGAAAATCCTCCAGCAATTCCTTCGCGGCCGTCGCCTGCCCCGCAATGATCCGGTCATCGTCGTAAGGATGGATCATCGCCGCGCCGGTTTCCGCCTGTATTCGTGCCGCCGTCTCCGACCGCGCCGAAACCTTCGGCTCGCAAAATGTAATCTTCCCTCCGTACGATTCCACTGCGCGGCACTTTACTGCCGGTGCGTTCTTGGGCATCACAATCCACGCCGGAATCCCGCGCCATGCCGCCGCGCACGCCACCGCTGCCGCGTGATTCCCGCTCGAATGCGTCACCACACCGTGCGCTGCTTCTTCCTCACTCAGGGAAAAAATCGCATTCGTCGCCCCACGAATCTTGAACGACCCGGTCTTTTGCAGGTTCTCGCATTTGAAGAACAGCTCCGCCTCGGCCATCGCGTTCAGCGAACGGCTGGTCATCACCAGCGTGCGATGAATCCGCGGACGAATCCGCTCGTGGGCCTCCTCGATCGTCTTCCAATCGATCGAGGTCCCCAAGTCTTCCGGGGTCAAATGGGTGCTGGCCATACCGCCAGTGTAGTGCATCTAGCCCTTTAATTTATAGGCCTGGATCGGCTTGTTCAGGGCTTGGAACGGGCTTTGGAAGTCAGCTCTCAGACCCTATGATTCTGGCCTCCCGGGTGATACCCTATAGTTTCGAAGAGCAGCGTAGGCGCGCCCCTCCCCGCACCGCGCGCACCTAATGTCATGGCCATCAACGAACGCCGACATCTCGAGCGCTACCGTCTTCGTATCCCCCTGCGTTTCCGTGCCCTTACCCTTGCTGGAGACAAAAGCGAACACTTCACCGAGGCTATCAACGTCTCCCGAGGCGGATTTTTCTTTGTGACCTCTGCGCCCTTGCAGGTGGGAATGCCCATCGAGGCCACGATCCTGATGCCCACGGAAGTCACCGGTGGTAAGCCCGATGACACGCACTGCCGGGCTCGCGTCGTCCACGCCAAGCCCGATTCTTACAGTGACGGCCGTATGGGTTTCGGCGCCGAAATCGAGGCCTACATTGAGGCGGAAAAACCCAAGACCCCCGGACCGGAACTGGTCAGGCCCGCCGCTCCCAAGTCCCTCCAGAAACCCCAAAACCCCTAATCCCTTTGGGAGATGTATTTCATGGTCGTGGCGATGAGCCTTGCCGTGCCCTCGTAGGGATCTCCTTCCGTATCCCACTCCATGGAGAAGTAGAAGTTGTTGCATAACCCCTTTTCACCTCAATGGAATCAATAACTTAGCCAGGTTATGCAATGCGCTCTAGCCTTTGTATTCATATTTCAAAGCGAGGGCAAAGACGCGCGCCATATCAACACGGACCGTCTGCCCAGCCTGTGTGATCGTGTCCTTTACATGAGAAATGCCGTAGCTCCGTACGAACATTTGATCCAGCCCGCGATACGCCTCTTCGGCAGGAAGCGCAACGAGGCTGTTGCCGAAGTCGGGTAGCGCACGCAGCCACGGGCTGTTGACACGATCGAGAAGCTCCACGAGGAGAAAGGGGTCCTCGCTGACGGGATTGTCGTTTTCCAGGTGGACGACGATATTCCGTGAAGCGGCGTATTCCGCGATAGGCTTGAAGTGTTCCGTGAGGCGGCGGGCATCGGGCCTTGCACCCTGTGCCACGGAGATGTTCGTCCGCACACTCGGTGAGCCGAGCGCCGCCGCCGCATCAATCCACTGCCTGCAAAAGTGTGAAGCGCGGTCACGTTCTTCGGCTTCGGGGGAGTAGAGGCTACTTTCGCCATCCGCAGCGATGTTTGCGAAGGTGACGCCGACCTTGCCGGCAGCGCTACGAAGATCTTCGAGATAGGAAGGTTCGAGGGAAGGGAAATGCTCGCTCCACGACTCTATGTGGTGAATGTCGAACTTCGCGGCAACGTGAGCCGGAAAGTTCTTCAGAGCCATCTTCGTTTGCGATGAGGGCGCGGAATCGGATCTGCCGATAATGAATTCGCGAAACGGATAGGAGGCAATGGCGATTCGGTCGCGAGGGGCCGCCGGGAAATGCACGGTTGGTCCGTGTTCTTGCGCTACCGCTCCGCATAGCCCCGCAAATGGGTATCCAGGCGCGGAAATTGGCAAAGCCAGGGAAACGATTGCGCTCTTCAGGAAGCTTCTACGAGGAATGCGTTTCATCGGCCGCGATTGTATCAGCAACGTGGCACAGGCTTCAGCCTGTGCTCCGACGACCACTCAACCCAATTCAGCGCCAGTCATCGCCGGACCGGCCAACTCAAATCCCTCCACCTCTTCCACCAGTCACCAATCGCCAGTCGCCCTCACTTCGCAATATTAATCGTTGTCTTCCCGGCGCCAATGTTGTCAAACCGGTCGTACGCCCGCACCGCGATGGTGTGCTCTCCCGGTGAAAGCCCCCGAACGGTGAAGCTGTAATTTTCCGTCTTGTTGTCGCTGATGCCCTGCGTCGGAGCCAGCAGAATCCAGTCTCCCCCGTCCACGCTGTATTGCGCTCGTTCGATGCTGCTCGTCGCATCCACGGCCGTAAAGGAAAAGTCGTACGAAACACCCTTCGACCGGTCCGCGTTCATCCCTGTCGCGCTCGCTTCCAGCTTCTGAATCACCGGTGGCGTATTGTCGATTTCAAACCGCTCGCTCTCCCGCTCGGTTTTCAAAGCCACGTTCGGCGGGTTGGAAGGCGCGTCGCTTGCCACGATCTTCAGGTAATACGCGCCATCCGGCATTGCCGTAGCATCCCAGGTGAAATATTTCTGGTCCAGGTTGTCCTTCAGCAGCAGCCAATCTTTCTGGTTCTCTCCGCGGAAGTAGAGCGCGTAGAGCAGGTCGTCGTCGTTGTCGTCATGCGCTGTCCATAGAACTGAAGCGTATCCTTTTTGCGCAATCCCCTGCGGCGGCTGATCGAACTTCGTCGTGGTCGTGGTGATAATCGTCCCCATCGCGGTCGGCGCCGAAGGCTGCTTCAGCGTCACCATTGCGGGCTGACCCGTAATCACCACCGCCTGCTGCACGCGCACTCCGGGATCCTGCATTGCGATGCCGTCAATCACTGGCGCCACATTCTTCGGTAGATACGCCACGCTTACCCAGTCGATCCCGTCTCCCAGCCGTCCGTCGTGAATCACGGCCTTCCATTGCAAAAAGCGCGCAGGCGGTGCCTCGATCTGCGTCCCCGAGGTCGCATACGGCCCGAACCACCGCGACCACTCTTTCCCCGGGTCTTCCGTGTTCCCGCTGCGCGCGAAGAATTCCAGCCGGGGTTCTTTCGACTCTTTTCCGCTGCTCGCCGCCGCATTCATCGCCGGAGGTCCCCACCACTCGATCCGCCCCCATTCTGAAAACAGCTTGGCGTCGAGCGATTGCGACTCAAACGTTCCTTCCCCCTCGTATTCCGGTCCCAGCGAAAACACCTTCCCCGGATTGGCCGTACACAAATAAACCTTTCCGCCGCTCGCTCGCGCGATTCCCGTGATTTGCGATGAGCCTGATTTTGCCAACTGCGCGTAGACTCCGCGCCCGTCAATCACCAGCAGCGAGCCGTTATTTCCTGTGCCTGCCAGCAGCCGCCCGTCTGAGTTCAAGCCCAGCGTGTAAACGATCTCGTCACGCGAACTCCAGATCTCCTCCGGCGCCCCATCCGCTGCGATGCGGTAAATGCTACTGGTAATGGCCTGCGGAAATGCCAGGAATGGCGTGGCGCCCTGTACCCCAACGGAAGGCACATTCGTAATCGTCGTCGTTCCTTGTGAAGTCGTAATCACAGCCGAGGGTACCGCTCCCCCGACGCGCGTCTTCTCTCCAATGGCCGCCACATACAGCGTTCCATCTGGCGCCGTCGCCAGCGAAGTCACTTCGCGCTTCGCCGTCTCATAGAGCACAAACCCTTGCGCTGCGCTGCCGTCCGATTTCTTCGTGCCCCGCGTAATCCGCAAGATTCGTCCATTCGGCTCGGTTCCTGCCAGAAGACTGCCTTTCGCGTCGAAGCCCAGCACTTTGATGTGCGCTTCATCGCTGGCATAGAAAAGCTCGCTCTTCCCATCCGGCGCCACGCTGTAGATTTGCCCCTTATCGCCCGTTGCCACATACAGCGTGCCGTCCGCGCCAAACGCCAGGTCCCAGATGTATTTCGTCTTGGGATCGAAGAACACGCTCTTCTCGCCGTTCGCGGAAACCTTGTAAACCTTCCCGTCCGGCGACGTCCCCACAAACAACGTCCCCTTGGAGTCGAACGCAATCGCCTGCACCAACAAGTCCGTGGACTCAAACACCGTCTTCGGCTTCCCGCCGCCTTCAAACCGGAACACCTTCGCGGGTGAACCTCCGCCCGCGTACAACACGCCATTCGCATCCGTTCTCAGTGACCATAAATACGAAGCGTCCGCGTCCGCCAGCAGCGAAAATTTCGGCGCAAGCTCCAGGTGCCCGTCGCTGCGCACCGCCACGCCCTTCGCCGTGCCCTTCTGAAATTCCTCGTACGTGGATTGCCGCCACCGGCGCGTGTGCTCTGCCAGCAGTGAAGTTGCTGCCAGCCCCAGGATCAGGCAGGGCAGTGTGACGCGAACCAAACGTTTTGACATGACAGGTTTCACCGGATTTGCAGATTCAAGGAGATCAGCCCGCTGACCGGGCCGCCCAGCGCAATCGAAGACTCACTGGCCAGCGATTCCCGCAGCACCTGCACGCTGCCGGGCCCCGGCCGTCCATCCACCACATTGATTTGCGAAAGCGGAACGTTCGGCATCTCCTTGTCGTCCCAGACCAGCGTCGGTGCGGGCACAAACAAACCCACATACAGACGGTCGTTGTGCCGCTCGCGGTTGATCATTGTAATGATCTGGTCCAGGCCGTTCGGTCCACCCGCTCCACCCATGCCCGCGAACATGAATCCCCGCGAAGCGCGGTTCATCCAGTCTGCGTCGCTCACCAGCACACGCAAAGTCGTTCCGCGCGCAATCTGATCCGGCACGTGCACGGTCGTCTCTTCAATCCGCGCCGGCCCGCGATAAGGCCGCAACAGCACGCGCACCTTCAAATTTTCTCCCGGCGCTGCCTCGCCCTTTTCCAGCCATGCGCTGTCCACCGCGAACGACTGCCGCCCCGGTTGGCTCTCCACGCGCAGCGTGATGTGCTCGACGCTCGGCACCTCAAATTCATTCGTGAACAGCCGCCCGAACGCGCTCTGGACCGCCAGCGCAATCGGCAAATTATCCGGAGCCATCGTGTCCGTCGGCGCCACGGACGTTTCGATCTGCACCGGGATGTGGCCCTTCAGCCGAATCTCTCCGGTCAGGTGCAGCGTCGTGCCCTCGCCGTACAAATAGTTCTGGCTCACTCCATTGAAAGTCGTCAGCGCCACCAGTAGTGGTGTCAGCTTCGGATGATTCACCACTTCAAAGTGCAGCTTCTTTTCTTCGCTTCCCTTGGCAAACGTCAAATCCAGCGGAATCATCGCGGGCGGCGGACCGAGTTTCCCGGTCACGGCGGTCAAGTGGTCGCCGGTAATGGTGCCGATGGGCTCGCCGCTGTTGACGATTTTTGTGGACGCCAGTTCCGAAGAGAGCGTGGTCACTACGCGGCTGCGCGACATCGGCCACTGTACATTCCCAAAATTCAGGAACGGATGCCCGCAAAGATAAACGTCATCCCCGCGCACTGCCGTTACCGTACACGCTGAATTGATGGAAGCGTCACCCTGCACCAGCACCATTCCCGCCATATCGCCCGGCTGCAACTTATGTTCTTCCGGCTGCGCCTTTTCCGTGCCGCCCTGCGCCGCCACGAATCCATAGCTCTGCAATTGCGACGTAAACTGCTGGACCGCCGATGGCTGAAATCCCGAAAACACCAGTGGTGTCTCAATCGGCTGCAGCGCCGCGCCATTCGGCATGGCGTTCTGCGCAACCGCATTCGTCGGCAGCGCAAATTCCCCCTGATTCTGGATTGCCGCCGCGCCCCCCGTGGGCGGATGCAAGATATCCTCGATCGGCGTCACGCCCGCGATCGCTTCCTTCGTGAAAATCCCCAGCTTCAGCGAAAGCGCCCCGGCCAGCTTTCCTTCCAGATACACCGGGCTGCCGCTCATCCCGGCTACCACGCCCGTGTGCTCGACTTTCGGCCCCTTCAGCTCTACCAGAATGATGGACTGCTTTGGCCCCAGGAAATTCGGCATCACGCCCAGCACCACCAGGTCAAACTTCTCCACCTGGTCGCCCGCAAACACCGTGTACGCATACCCCTGCATCCCGGGCTGCACCTGCGCAAGCGGCAGAATTTCGTTGGGCTCGGGCGGCGTGGCGGCAACGCCCAGGCTGGCAGCAAACGCTGCCGCTACAAATAAATACGGAATGCGCTGGAGAAAACGGCCAATCATCAAAGGAAAGGTCTCCCGGACCGCACAGAAACGCGAGCGCCCATAATACCGGGCAGGGAACTGGTACGCAATTCAACCGCCTGCGTAGACGGTCTAGTCCCCGGGACTTAGACGTTCTAGAACTGCGTCCGGTTGTGTGGCCCTTCGGTTCTGTGGGAGGATGGGCGGGATAACTCAGGAGGGATCATGGCTGAACCAACCAGAGAAGAATTATTGGCGAAGATTGCCGATTTGGAGAAAAAAGCCGAAGGCCGAAAGAAGGGCGCCTTGGAATTTCGCGTGGGCGAAAAAGGCGGCGTCAGTGTCTATGGGCTTGGCCGTTTTCCCGTCACGCTTTACTACGAGCAGTGGGTCCGCCTCCTCGACATGGCCAAAGACCTCCGCGAATTCCTCGAAGAAAACAAGTCCCGCCTCAAGCTCAAAGACCAGTAGGGCCCGCTTTCTGAAGCGGGCCGCTCTTCGCACGCCAATGTATCGCCTACTCGTGTAGGGGCGGCTTTACGCCGCTCGATGTGGCACATGCACTAAAACGAACAGCGCCCTAGGCGTGACACAAATCTTCGCGTATCAAGCGACGCCGCAAAGATGTCCAAGGTTTCGTTCGCCCCTCTGGGGCTCTTCCAGCTCTTGCTCAGGAAACTTATTTTGCAAAGCTCATCGAGACGTGGAAGTAATGAGGAGCGCTTGGCGGATGCGGAAATTCATCTTGTTGCAGCGTCTGCCTCACACACGCATATATGTTAGTTTCGTGATCTACGTATAGGCGCAAAACATGACCATCTTTCCCGATGGCCGCAACGAACGAGAACGACGATGTGTCGGGACGATTCGTCAAGGCTAGGCAAGACTGAAAGACAGAAGAGTATTTTTTCTCGTAATACGGCTTCAGATCAAGATGAATATATGCCTGTGAGGCACGTTCTTTCTCTTGCGCATCTGCCAGGGCGGTGGCTTGTTTGCAAGAACTTGCGAGTTCGTCTGCTCTAGCGGCAGTGATCAGCAGTGAAATGAAGACTATGGCAGAGAGTTTCTGAGTCATTTACGCCTCAAGCTTTTAACTCTAGACTTTAAACTATTGAACTTCTTCAATCTCGATGATGCATCGCGAAAATCTTATCCGTCGAATCTTCATACGGATAGACGTGCACCATCCACCCGAGAATCACGGGATGAAAGCGCCCGCCCGCGGCGTCGCAGGCTTCCTGCGTGGTGATCGAACCTTGCAATCCAAATTTTGTCCAATCCGCGTTCTTCATCTGTCCCAGCGGCGGCAGGCACAAATTCGTATGCAGGTGCCACGTCGCGATGCTCAGCGGCACACGCGCGTTTAGCTGCTCTTCCGTCGCGCGCTTCGGCATCGTGTACATCGCGCCCACCAATTCGTAGCCATCCGCGGTCTTCTTATAGAGCAGGGAAGTCGGCCGCGCCGGATCGAACGTAAACGCTTCGAGAAACCCGTTGGTGTAATTCGTGAAGTGGTATTCCTTCTGCGGCAATTTCGGCGCGAAGATCTTGTACCCGTTCTCGAGCGCCACGTGGTAATCCTTGTATTTCTCGATCCCGGCGCGCAACTCCTTTGCAATCTCGTTGGCGCGTTCGACGTCCGCCGCTGTCTGCGGGCGCGGCGAAGTCATGTGCATGTGCGGCGTGTCGCCGTGGTGCATATGCTCCATGTCGTGCATCGCGCCGGATTCGGAGGATTTCGCGTCGTCCGAGTCTGCGTCCATGGACATGCCAGGCATCTGGCCGTGATCCATCTCCTGGCCCTGCTGTTGGCCTTCCTGGGAACTCGCAAGCTCTTCGGGCGAATTTTGTGCCACTACGGGTTGGCGGTGATTCGGAATTGCGGCGAGCACCACGCCCACCACGAAGAGCGCTCCAAAGCCGATCGCGGCTCTGGTCAACAATTGCATTACGGCACTGCGGGGTGACATTGGAATCCTCACGTTCTTTCTGACGCTCCGTCCTCTATTCATAATACGAAGCGCCCCACCCGCTTCTTTCAGCCGATTTCCCGTCACGTTCTCCCACGACACTGTCCGGCAGGACAGGCTGGAGGCGTTGTCATTCCCGCATGGCTTCGGGATAATCGTTGCCGTGGCCGAAACTCCGGAACAATACCGCACGCGTCTCGCCTCGTATGTGGAAGGCCGCGATCCCATCGCCATGCAACGCGAAGCTCCCACAACCATTGCGCAACTCCTCCAGAATGTCCCTGTCGCCAAGCTGAAGCAGGCCCCCGCTCCTGGCAAATGGTCGATTACGCAGATCGTCATGCACCTCCCCGAAGACGAACTTACCAGCACCTGGCGTTACCGGCAGATGCTGGAACATGACACGCCCGATTTGCTGGGTTTTGACCAGGATTTATGGGCGCGGCTGAGCGACTACGCGTCCTGGGATCCTCAGGACGCGGTGGCCATGTTCCGCCTGCTCCGCGAGGCCAACCTCAAGATGTTTGCGCAACTTGCTCCCGAGCAATGGGAGCGCCAAGGCGTCCATGCGGAACGTGGCCGGCTGACGGTGCGAAGCCTCTGCTGTCACATGGCGGCTCACGATATCAATCACATCGAACAGATCCGCCGGATTCTGAATTCCAGCCGTTAGCGGTATCAGACCGATCATTCCACCGCATGCTAAAATCTCTTTACGCATGACAACGGAAATCATTCATCCCATCCAGTCCGTCTCCGGCCCGCTCGAGCTCCCCGGCGACAAGTCCATTTCCCACCGTTACGCCATTCTGGCCGCCCTCGCCGGCGGCACCTGCGAACTCCGCAACTTCGCTGCCGCCCAGGACTGCCACAGCACCTTGGGCTGCATGAAAGCCCTCGGCGCCGACGTGAAGGTGGAGGGCACCACGGTCAAAATCACCGGCCACGGGCTCCACGGCCTGAAATCGAGTTGGCGTGCCCTCGACGCCGAAAATTCCGGCACCACTATCCGACTGCTCTCCGGAATTCTGAGCGGCCAAAACTTCACCTCGAAAATCACGGGAGACGCTTCGCTGCAAAAGCGCCCGATGAAACGCGTCGTTACCCCGCTGCGCCAGATGGGCGCGGATATCCGCGCCAAGGACGACAATTTCCCCCCACTGGAGATCCATGGCGGCAAGTTGCATGCGATTCACTACGAAATGCCCATGGCCAGCGCGCAGGTGAAATCCGCCATTCTGCTTGCCGGCCTCTATGCGGATGGAGTCACACAGGTCACCGAGCCGGCGAAAACGCGCGACCACACCGAGCTCGCTCTGGAAGAGTTTGGCGCGCACCTCGAAAAGCGCGGCCGCACCATCGCCATTCACGGCATGGCTGGGAAAAACGGCAAGGCCGCGTTGCAGCCAAAGTGCCTCGATGTCCCGGGTGATCTCTCTTCCGCCGTTTTCTTTATCGCCGCCGCGTCGATGTTTCCCGAATCGAATCTCTATATCGCCAATGTCGGCCTGAATCCCACGCGCTCTGCCATCCTTGATTTCTTCCAGCAGATGGGCGCCGCAGTCACCGTTTTGAATCTGCAATCCAAGCAGGGCGAACTGATCGGAGATCTCGCCGTGAGGGGCGCAAAACTAAAGGGGGGCTTACTTTCGGGCGATCTAGTGCCGCTTCTGATTGACGAACTTCCGATGCTTGCCGCGCTCGGTCCCTATACCGAGCAGGGAATTGAAATTCGTGATGCCCAGGAATTGCGCGTGAAGGAAAGCGATCGCATCGCCGCCCTGGCCGAAAACCTGAAACGCATGGGGGCCAAAGTCGAGGAATTCCCCGACGGCCTCCGCGTCCAAGGCTGCAGCGCCGGCCAGCTCCACGGCGCCGAAATTGATCCCCGCGGCGATCACCGCATCGCCATGGCCTTCTCCGTAGCAGCCCTCGGCGCCTCCACAGACACCAAAATTCTCGACGCCGGATGCGCCGGCGTCTCCTTTCCCACTTTTTTCAAGGAACTCCACCGCCTTGCCAGCGGCAAGTAATCAGCAATCAGCGATCAGCAACCAGGAAGAAGACAAAATTAGGAACTGGGGATGCTGTGGCTGTTGTGACTGTCTCTTTTCCTTCTGGGAACCGAGCGCATCCATTCCCCCAGACGCATGCAGTGCCAGATTGGTTCTGGCCCCCACAATTCAGCATTCACACAATCTCGCTCTTCTCTTTTGTTTCTTTTTTCTGATTACTGATCGCTGATTACTGATTACTGCTCGGTGGATGGAGGAACCACATGCGGTGGTTCCGGTGGCTTCGGCACCTGTATGGACGGCGGACGCGGCGGCACCGCCATGCTCGTCCGGCGAATCGAGATATTGCCGTAGCTGGTCTTCAAGCTGATTTTCGGCCCTTTTCCAGAACCGTACTTTCCGGCCAAATGTGAATCTCCGGCTTCGTTCTTCGAAGCGGCAAGCCCGGGAAACTCCGAATCAATATCGCAATTGTGGCAATCCGCAATGATCTCGAAACTCGCGCTGCCCGGAAGTGTCAAAGCGATCTCCGAGGAAGAATTGTTGATCTGCACGTCTTCCTTCGGCGCAGACGAGAACCGCACGTTGATGGAACCATTGCGATTATCCAGGTTCACTTTGCCTCCGGGGTTGTCCACGCTGATTTCCGTGTCCCGTGTACGTGCCGTCAGGTTTCCCGGCGCGTCGGCGATGTCCAGGTTGCCGGAGCCCGCCTCCAGATGTCCCGTCAGGGCCGAAAGCGTCATATCGGTTTTCATCGAAATCAGGCGCACGCCCTTCAGCACTTTGTCCGCGCGCACGGGGCCGTAAAAGTCGCCGTCCACGGTGAGCCCGCCGTCCGCGTCCGTTACCTCGATTTCGCCGCCCTTGCCGGAGACCTTCACGTCACCTTTCGTGTCGGCAATCTTGGCGTCGCCTTTGCGCATTTCCACATTGACGTCGCCCGCTGTCTCGCGCACGTCCACGTCACCATTTCCGCTGACCACCGAGATGTCCTCGGAAAGCCCGCTGACGGTGATGTCGCCCTTGTCGGTTTTGACCGAGAGCAGGCACTTTTTGGGAACGACAACTTCCAGGGCCACGCTGATCCGCGAGTCGGCCTGATCGTATCCCGTCGGATGCACTTCAAAGCCATCGCCGTTCTGTGAGATCACCACATTCACAGGCTTAGCCAACCGGCCGGCCTCCGATTCGCTCCAGCTCCTCGCAGACTTTTTCGCCGTGACGCGAATCTCCGGTTCGTCCGAGCCGCGCACGCTAATATCGCCGCGGCCATTGTGCACCAGCACGCGTGCATTCGCCGGAACTTTCAAGGGAGCGACGTCCACGTCGAACGAGTAGCTGTCTCCGGGTTCGATCATGCCGCCAATTTTTTCCTTCGTGACGTCGTAGCCAACGACGGTGCCCAGCAGAGCCAGCATCCCCAGCACCAGCAAAACTTCGCCGCCGGTAATGCGCCCGCCATCCGCTCCGCCAAACCTGCGTCCCACGGTGCGCTCGTACAACTTCACCGCGCCCCAGAAAATAATCAGCAGCGGCCACCAGTGAGCGAAAAAGCCTTGCAAGTCCAAATGACCGTAGTTGTGGAGGAGCAGCAGGATGCCGCCGGAAATCAGAACCAGGCCAGAGAAGAGTCCGCTGCTGCGTGTCGGCGTGGCCATTGAGGATTATTGTCCCTGAGCCGAAAAAGGCGTCTGCGAGCCACTTACGGGAGGCACCGGCGGAGCGGGAGGTGCGGGAGGCGCGCTCTGCGGGGGAAGGGAACTCACGTGGCCCTCGCGCGAGGCCATCGAGGATGCCAGATGCAACAGTCCAATCACGATCAAAAGCACCGGCCAGGTGTTGCCGAAGTAAAAATTCCCTCCATGTACTTCATTCAGCAGCCACAGCACCCCCAGCGTGATGACCACGGCGGGGCCGGCAAAACTTCGGATCGTGCAACTCTGGCAGCTACACTTGATGCGATTGCCCATCAGTTCCTCCGCCTAATCCTTCCCGCCCACGCGGTTCCTCAACATGAAAACTCCGATGCCAATCAGCAGCAGTGGCAGGAAAAGCTGCTTCACCCGGAAGAAGTCGAAGAAACCGAAATTGTTCAACAGGAACAGCGCACCCAGGCCGATCAGAATGATCGGGCCCAGCGGCCTCCGGGAACTCCAATTCTCAAAGGGATCACTGACCGGTTCACCGGCCGCCTTGGCCTTCGCCACACGCATCGCGTCAATGGCCATGTAAAACGGGAAGACGCACACCAGGAACACAAAAAAGGCCTGCATATTGTCGCCAAGATCGCTGGCCAGCCCGACAATGATTCCGCCAAAAATCACGATGTGCAGGATGGCCTTGTTGTACTCGCCGTTGTAGACCGCGCCGAGGCCGGGAATGAATCCAAGCAGGAACGCCACCACCGGCCCGCCATGGTGCTTGGCTGCTCCCGGCGAAACCACCACGACAGGGGACGACGGCGCCGCATTGGCAGCTGGAGCAACCGCAGGAGCCGGCGGCAATCCTACATGTTGCGCCAGGCAGTCCTCGCAATACAAAACGTCGCGCACCTTGTGACTGCAGTCGCCGCACATTGCTTTTCCGCAATTGCGGCAGTAACCGGATGCCTCCCGATCAGGATGCACCGCACAGTTCATTGAATGGTCCTCCCGCCAACCACGGGAAGCTCCGCTGCCAGAAGCTCCAGTTCGTGGCTGATTTCGTTGGCGCGATTCTGTTGCCGGGGCTGAGCCGGCTTGCCGTTGTCGGTCTGGCCGGGCGTCTTTTCCGGCAGGGACTTTGGCAAAGCGTCTTCCGGCGTCGTCTGCAGGTTGTTCTCATCCTGTCGCAACCGCGACTGAATCTCGTAAACCACGCGCAAATCGCTGACGTATTTCACGGTTTGTGCGCGCAGCAGATGCACCCGGCGGTCTGCGTTGCGATAAATATTGGTCGGCCGCAGATCCGACACTTTCGGATTCTTGAACGAGAAGCCCAGCGAGCTGGCGACAATCACCAGCGTGGCCATAATGCTTGCCGCGCCGTACGCGAATTTCGGCGTGGCCATGCCGCGAATCATTTCCAGAAACGCCTGCCAGCCCGTCACTGTTTCGCGCGGGCCCAGCGTCTTGTCTAGGATGGCGTACACGAGGCGGGGTGGAGCCTCGATCTCTTCCATCGCGTGCATTTCGCCCACCAGGCTGCGCACGCTCTTGAGCAGCGGCGCGCACTGCGGGCAGGAGTTCGCGTGCGCTTCAAACTCCGCGCGCTCCCCTCCCTTCAGTAGTCCATCGAGATAATCGCTCAGCCGTGCTTCCACTACATCGCAAGTCCAGGTCATGGCTTGCCCCCTGGGAACGAAGTTCCCCTTGCCCGCCAAAACAAAAACTGTCCGAGGCTCATCCTCTTCCTCATGCTCTTCATGCCGGCCGCACTCCCATCTGCTGCAAGACGCGTGCCAGTTCAATCCTTCCGCGGTTGATGCGCGACTTCACCGTGCCTTCCGGCACCGCCAGCACGGTCTGAATCTCCGCGTATTCCAACTGCTGCAAATCCCGCAAGATCACCGCTTCGCGCAACTCCGGCGAAAGTTTCGTCAGCGCCGACTGCAACTGCACGCTGAGTTCTCCCAACAGCGCCTGCTCGTCCGGCCTGCGTCCCGCTGATTCCTTGTTCTCTACTACTGCCATCTTATCGTCCAGGGAATCTGTCACGCGGTCACGCTTGGTGCGACGGTAATGATCAATCAATAAGTTCCGCGTCACACTCGTCACCCAGGTTGCAAAGCCACCATGCGCCGAACGGTAACTTCCCAGCGTCCGGTAGACCCGAAGGAACACATCCTGTGCCAGGTCTTCGGCTTCCGTGCGGTTGCCGGTGAACCGGTAGCAGATGCCATAGATGCGGCGCGTGTGGCGGCGCACAAGTTCCTCCCAGGCCGAGCCATCGCCCTGGAGACATTGCTGGACCAGTTGGGCATCCTGCTCCAAGCTTCCTCAGCCCCATCTTCCAGTCACCTGGCCGGGGAAACCCCGCAGGTGGGTTTTTCGGCCTGCCAATGAATGGAACGAAAAGTGCACCGGAAATGTTCCCTGTCGCAGGACTATCCCAACCGACCGTTTGGGTGGCATCTTACCCACTCTGGCGCTGACTTACAATCCTTTCCTCTATAAATGATTGGAACCAAATTAGTTATGCGTCCTTGACGCAAGGCCATGCTCGCCCGTACTCTGCTTGCGCATGAGGTTAAAGTCGAGGAAAGCGATCTTCTCGGGGCTGGGCATCCTGCTTGCAGGATACCTTGTCTATCGTTTTCACGGTTCTCTCAGCTTAAGCCAATTCAGCGCTGCCCGGCTGTGGCACGCCGTACGCACCGCCAACTATTTTTTGCTCTTTCTCTCAGTGGTGGGCATCTACGCCTGCTATGCCTTTCGGGCCTTGCGCTGGCAGAAATTCCAGGCACACGTCGGCCCCGCTCATTTCTGGAGCATCTACAACATGAATCTCGCCGGGTTCGCGGCCATGTTTGTGTTGGGTCGCGTGGCCGAGCCAGTGCGCCCGATGTTGATTGCGCGAAAAGAAAAAATTCCCATATCGGGCACGTTTGGCATTTACGCGCTGGAGCGGATTTTGGATGCGGCGTGTACCGCCGTTCTTGCGGCTGTGGCTCTGCTGATCTTCAAGCCTTCCGGTGATGCGGAAGCCCAAATGGCAGCAGTAGCGTTCGAGAAGGGCGCGAAGAGTGCCGGAACCGTCTTTGCCCTCATCGCCATCATCGCCTTTATCGGGTTAATTTACCTGCGACTTCATGGTTCTGCGTTTCTGGAAAAGCGTATGCAAGGTTGGCTGTCGGAACATCACGGCTGGCGGATGGGTTTCGCCCGCAATCTCCTGGAATTCCTGCGCGGGGTCCAGACAATCCGCAGCTTCGGCGACGTTGTCGCAGCCATCGTCTATTCAGTGATTCACTGGTGGCTGGTTGCTGTCGTTTATTTCCTGATCATTCACAGTTTCGGCGGGCGAATGGGAGAAATGACATTTGCCGATTCGTTGATGGTGCTCGTTTTCAGCCTTGTGGGCTCGGCCGTCCAGCTTCCTGCGGTGGGCGGCGGGGCGCAGGCGCTTTCTGCGTTCGCTTTGATGAAACTGTACGGAGTCGAGCAGGAAGCGGCGGTGGCGTCCGCGATGATCTTATGGCTGGTGACATTTGCCGCCTGTGCGCTCGCCGGCCTGCCCATTCTGTTCCGTGAAGGCTGGTCGCTGGGTGACTTGAAGCGCCTCCGCCAGCAAGAAACCGCCGAAATCGACGCCGAAATCGCCGAACCCTCTGCATAGTGCGTTCCGCAGTACCTGCTTCCAGCAGGCAAGCGCGCTTGCCGCCAAGATGGCGGCGCTACCAACCCAGCGCTACTTTCTTTCTGATTACTGATATCTGATTTCTATTTCCTGTAATATGCTCGTAGCACCAGAGGAGACTCCATCGAGTGAAATGCCCGTTCTGCGCGCATCTCGACGACAAGGTCATTGACTCCCGCGAAGGCCGCACTGGCGACACCATTCGCCGCCGCCGCGAATGCCTCAAGTGTTCCCGCCGCTTCACTACCTATGAGCGCATTGACGAAATTCCCTACATGGTCATCAAGAAAGACGGCCGCCGCGAGCGTTTCGAAAGGCAAAAGATACTGCAAGGATTGCTGAAAGCTTGCGAAAAGCGCCCCGTGCCTACGCCGAAACTCGAAGCGATCGTGGATGAAATCGAAGGCGTGGTGCACGAGGCTACGGAAAGGGAACTGACCACCACGGAAATCGGCGAGATGATCATGCACCGCCTGAAGAAGCTCGACAAAGTCGCCTACGTGCGCTTCGCCAGTGTTTACATGGACTTCAAGGATGTGCAGGAGTTCATGTCCGAGCTGAAAAACCTCCTGAAAGACCGTGTTGTGAAGAAATAATTGGGGCCGCTACAGGTGCTTCCGCACGGCGGTTCAGCCCGAATCCATGACCTGAAAAGCGGCGTCAAGACGCCGCACTCCAAAAAAATGTCGGCGCGCCGACATTTAAAGTAGTTTCTTAAGGTTATATATCAACTAATAACTTATCATGCCGTAAGCTTTTGAGGCCAGGGGAGTTTGCATGATCGGGCATTCGAACGGCACCTGAAATTGTTGGATTTTTGCGGCTTTTTGCAAATCCGGGTTCTTCCCGTTTTGGAATGAGATTCTAATGATCTTGCGCGGCATTCCTATTAGCTGCTCTTTCCGGTAACCGTCTCGGAAGATTCGGTTTACGATATCCTTCGCATGAGAGGAACTTCCCGGAGGATATTCGAAATGCGTAGACCATGGTTCGCGCTTGTTACTGCTTGCCTGCTGGCAAGCGGCGTTTTGCTGGCCGAGAAGTCGCACGCACCGAAAATCGATCCGCAGCGCATGAGCCAGATCGTGAAATACCTTTCGAGCGACGCGCTGGAAGGACGAGGGACAGGACAACCAGGAGGCGATGCCTCGGCCAACTGGATTGCCGAGCAGTTCAAGAGCTACGGATTGAAGCCGGCCGGGGCCAACGGAACATATTTCCAGGATGTGCCCATGGTCGGGCTGCGAACGCTGCCGGAAACGACGTTCGAATTCGTTCCCGCAAACGGCGCATCGGTCCCACTGAAAAACTTGGAAGATTATGTCACCACGAACGAATCGCAAACGGAGACCGCGGATATCGACGCCCCGATCGTGTTCGTCGGCTACGGCATCACTTCGCCGGGAAACAAGTGGGACGACTACAAGGGCTATGACCTGCACGGAAAAGTGGCGCTGCTGTTTGTGAGCGAGCCGGAATCGAACGACCCGAATTTTTTCAAGGGCAAAGTGCTGACCTACAGCGGCCGCTGGACGTACAAGTATGAAGAGACCGCGCGGCGCGGCGCCGTGGGCACGCTGATTATTCACCGCACCGATCTGGCCAGCTATCCCTGGGACGTGGTGCGCAATTCCTGGGGCGGCGAGCGCTCGTATTTGCAGTTGGATGGAACGCCCAGGCTGAAAGCGGCTTCGTGGATTCAACTGGAAGTGGCGCGGAAGTTGGTGGCGATGGGCGGCTACGATCTGGACAAGTTGTATAAGGAATCGCAGTCGCGCGATTTCAAGCCCATCGAATTGCCCGTACATCTGAAGGCGCATGTTGCGACAGCGGTGCGGCCATTTTCCTCGCGCAATGTGATCGGGATGGTGGAACCTGCGTTTGGGGATGCCAGAAACTCGGAAGGCGTTTTGTATACCGCCCACTACGATCATTTCGGGATTGATCCGGCGCGCGCGAAGGGCGATCAGATCTATCACGGTGCGGTGGACAATGCGACGGGCTGTGGCGTGTTGCTGGAGTTGGCACACGCGTGGGCAGAGACAAAACCCGCAACGCCGCGCTCGATTTTGTTTGCTGCGGTGACCGGGGAAGAGCAGGGATTGCTCGGCTCGGAATATCTGGGGCGACATCTCGACCAGTTACCTGTCATGCCGATCCTCGATCTTAACTACGATGGGCTGGAGCCGCTGGGTATTCCCGAAGAAGTGGAAGTCAGTGGCGCGGAGCGCACTTCCTTTTATCCCGAAGTGGAAAAAATCGCAAAAGAATTTCACTTGGAGATCAAGCCCGACGCGCATCCGGAGGCTGGGTACTACTACCGCTCGGATCACTTCAGTTTGGGTCACCAAGGAATTCCAGCTTTTTCGATCAGCCAGGGAATGAAATTCAAGGGGCACGACAACGCCTGGGGCGAAGCACGCGCCAAGGACTATGTGGACAACCGCTACCACAAGCCTGCGGATGTGTTTATGGATTCCTGGGATTTCACCGGCGTCGCCAAAATGGCCAGCTTCGGCTATGCGCTGGGCCATGCTGCCGCAGCCGATCCAGATATCATCCGCTGGAATCTCAACGACGAGTTTGAGCCCGCGCAGAGGAAACTTTTCTCTAGCGACGTCGACGGAGATGCTTTGTTCGCCGGGCACCCGCAGCTCCGGCCGGTCCAAATTCCCGCCTTTTTCTATCCACCCCTCGCCCGCCAAACGCGGATCTCAGGAACCGTGGTGGTGCGCGTGACAGTTGGGACCGATGGCAGTGTCGAAGGCGGGCAGGCCATCAGCGGGCACGCGCTCCTGAAAGGCGCAGCCGAGGACGGGGCCAAGAAAATGAAATTTAATGCGCAAGCAGACGGCAAACGGACTTTCGATCTGACCGTCGAATATGCCCTGGCAGACGGGATCCCGCCCTACCGAGGGATTCACGGAGGCACGGTTGTTGCGCCGCTGCACCTCAGGCTGTACGCGACTCCGGTGGAAATCAATACGATGCAGACGACGTCGAGCCGGAATTAAAGAGGATTCCCCGTGGAGAGCGACGGGTCGTATGCCATCCCTAGGGGAAACGCCGAAGAGGAGTACGGCGAGGGGCGAGATCGAAGCCAAGACCTCAGGCCTTGCGCGCTGGGCTAACTTCTTCCGCGCCTCCGGCGCTGTGCTACCAACTACCAACTACCAACTTTTTTCTGATTACTGGTCCCGATTACTGATTACTTTATTTCGGCCAGACGCCGGCGGTGAAGGTTCGTACCGTGGTGAAACCGAGGCGTTCGTAGAGGTGGACCGCGGTGCGGTTTTCGCTGGTCACCGTAAGGGTGAGTTCATTGAACTTTTGGGCGCGAAGTGTCTCGGCTGCGGTCAGCATGAGGACGCGGCCCAGGCCGTGGCCCTGGAATCCGGGCATGACGCAGATTTGCGTGGTGTGGCCGACGCCGGCGGAAACCTCGCTGGTAAGCACGGCGCCGACCAGGTCGTCGCTGCCGGGTTCATGCAGCACGAAGGAAGCGTTCGGCAAGAATTGGCCGCAGCCGGGCAGCAGAATGATGTTCTTCAGGAATTTCAGCGCGCCATGGCGGGTGCGGTATTGATCGTTGATGTCGCCATCCACGTGATTGGCATACGCCAGATAGATCAACTTAGCGCAGGGTTCGAAATAGCGGTCGTTCCAACGGTCCAGGCGCAAGCCGGAGTTCGTGCTTGGTACGGGATCTCTTCGCCCCATCAAATCCAGCAGCATGAACTGGCGCGAATACAAACGGAATCCTTGATCGCGCAACGTGTTTTCCACCGGCCCCCCAAAGGGCATTAACTGCGCCTCGATCCGGTGCAACTGCGGGAGCGCCCGCATGGCGAAGAGCATTTCTTCCAGCAGGCGGCGTCCCACGGGTTCCTGATCCTGGCTCGGCGAAACGTAGAGCCCTCCGATTAAGCCTTTGTAATCTTCCAGGACGTAAAACGAATAGCCGACCGCGTGGCCCCCCTCAAACGCCACACAGCCCGAAAGTGCGTGCGCGTCCAAGAAGCGCTTGATCAGATCAAGTGCGCTTCGGTAGTCCCAATGGAGTTCCTCTTTCCAATGGCGGGCTTCTTCCAACAAAAGGGGTTCCAACTGGCGGACGGTTGTTTGGCGGAGGTCAATGATATTCATCGGGGACGGCAGGCCACCTGCCCGCCTGCGCACGTGCCATCATAGCTGATTCCGGGGAAGCCCTGCCAAATCCACCCGCCAAACCCGATACAAATCGGGCACATTGCCCCCAGAAGGGAAGCCGGGGACGGGAACCTGCGTGCTACATTCGGCTTAAGCGTTGCCAAATGTGGCCGCGACGGAAATTTGACATGCTGGCGGAAGCCAGCCCCTAAGCCCATGTCTATTATTGACGAATTGCGGTACCCCAGACGCTGGTACACGAAGCTACTCACCATCATTCTGGCCTTGATTTTCTTTGCCTTGCTGGCCACGGCGGCGATTTCGGCCGTTTTGACCTATTGGATCATCAAGCCCCAGCGCAGCAGCTCCGAAATCAATCTCAACACCTTCCCGGGACGGCCGGATGAAGTCACCTTCACGGTGCCAGGAATGGGCGATCGGCAGGGCTGGTTCTTTCCTGGTCTTGTGGGCGCGCCCACGATTATCCTGCTGCACGGGTATGAGTCCAGCCGCGGGGAACTGCTGACGCTGGTTTCTGCGCTGCAGGATCACCAGTACAACGCGTTTGTGTTCGACTTTGCGGCGCACGGCGCCAATGGGGGCTACACCACTTTCGGCTACAAGGAAGCGGACGAAGTGCGCGCGGCGATCGATACCCTTGCGCAGCGCAAGGACGTGGACCCGGCGCGCTTTGGGATTTGGGGCTACAACCTGGGGGCGTACGCCGGGCTGAGGGAAGCGGAAAAGGATCCGCGCGTGCGCGCGCTGGTGCTCGATTCGGTCTACGACTACCCGAAGCAGATGGTGAAAATCGGGGTAGAAAAGACCGGCGTCGGTGGCTTCCCCATGATGGTGAAGTCGGCGCAGACCTGCTTTGAGTGGCTCAACTACGCTTACAAAGACGATCCGCCGCTCTCCGCGAAATTGAAAGCGTTGACCGGTGTGCCGACGCTCTACATCCAGGCATCGGACGATCCGGAACTGGCTGCGATCACGCGCCAGATGTTCTTGAAGGCCCCCGAGCCGCGCGAACAGGCCATCCTCGCACACGGGAACTTCGTAAACCTGGCCGACGACGAGAAGCGCGATTACGAGAATCGCGTGGTGTCGTTCTTTCTGACGCGGCTGCCGGTTACAGGCGCGCCTATTTCCGCCGCGCCGGTCGCTGCACCGACCGCCAAGGCACCCGAAGCCGCTCCGGCCAAGACTGCAAAATAGCCTCAATTCCAAAATTCTACATTGTCTTCTGATTGCGAATTTCGAAGGCGAACCATCCGGAAGAGCCGAGACGGATTGAGTTGTCGGGGCAGCTCCAGCCGGTAGCAACATGACAGTAGGGCGAGTTCCGCAGCAAAAAGCCCTCCTGTAGATGCTCCGGATCCCAGGTGGGAATTTCGCGGTGCAGGTAGAAATTCAAACTGAACTGCTGGCCGCGGTGCATATTCGAGACGAATATCCTGTCGGCAGGAATTTGGTGTTCTTGAAGCTCGACAGCGAGTGTCTTCCCCGATGGGTCGTAGGTGAGCCAGGGCGCCGCGACCAGTTTGAAGGTGCAAAGCAGAAGCAAGATGGGCAAGACGCAAAGCGGCGCGGCCAGACGGAACGACGTGGCCCGATTGCCCGTATTCGCCAGAAGTAGATTGGCCAGCCCGAAAAGCAACAAAGCACAGGCAACGGAAACCATAGCGAACCCAATAGGCTTCGTGATGTGAAGTGGGTGAGCCAAAGCGATGAGTAGGGCAGCGGCGATGGCGCACAGTCCGCTGAACGCAAGAAGGAGCCAGCGGAACGTTTTTTCTTCGATTTGCACCAAATAGCTGATGGTGCGCGCGAGCAGAAGGCCAATCGCCGGAACCGCCGGAAGAATGTAACCGGGGAGCTTGGACTTGGAAATGGTAAAGAACAGCAGGCAAAACCCAGACCACGTCAGAAGAAGAATCGTGGTTGCCGAGGGGAGTCGGGTAGGAACAACGCGGAGAAGTCCATAGAGGAGCGACCACAGGAGAACGACCGTCCACGGCAGGAACGCAATCAGGAGAATCGGCGCGTAATACCAGAAAGGCTGAATGTGCTGGAATTCGGGAGTGAGGAAGCGCTTGAAGTTGTGTTCGATGATGAAGACGCGGAAGAAATCGGGATTGCGGCGGGCGCAGAGCATGTACCAGGGAAGTGCTGTGGCACAGAAGCTGGCGATGGCCACTGGATGAAGACAGCGGAAGGCGTCGCGCCAGCGCTTGGTGAAGATGGCCCAGAAAAAAACCGCTCCACCAGAAAGAATGATAGCGACGGGACCTTTGGCGAGTGTCGCGAGGCCGAGGAAGAAACCGAAGAGAAGCAACGAAAGCAGGCCGCCGGGCCGCGTGGTCGTATAGAAAATCATGTTCGGGGTGAAGAGTGCAAAACCCTTGGGTTCGACAAGGCCAATAATCCCGGCGGCGAAGACCATGGCGATCGCGAGCATGGCTGCGAAGGGCATGTCGGTGGCGGCGGCGTGGGAGAAGCCGATCATGCCGACGGTGCTGGGCAGCAAGAGCAGTAGCCAGCGCGCCGTTTCGGGTCCGTAGATGCGTAAGGCAAGCCACGCGAGAGCAAGCGTGGCAAGCAGAGCGCAGACTGCGCTGGGCAAGCGGGCCGCGGCTTCGCTGACGCCAAAAAGTTTGAAGCTCAGCGCCGCTCCCCAATAATAGAGGGGAGGCTTTTCAAACCAGGGCTTTCCGTAGAGGCGTGGCGTGACCCAATCGCCAGATTCCGCCATGTCGCGCGCGATCCACGCATAGCGCGGCTCATCTGGGCCGACGAGGCCAATGACGCCGAGGTTGTGGAAGTAACAGAGATAGAGCGTGGTGAGAATCAGCGCGGCCCAGGCGAAGCGCGCCAGGGGAGAGAGTGGCGATGCGTTGGAGGGTTCGGTGTCAGTTTGTGCCACGGAAAGAGGAGTTTAGCATTGTCGGTGTATCTTGGAAGGATGGAATGGCTGCAATACGCGGTGGCCTGGGCGTTTGTGAAAACGCTGGGCGTGTTGCCGCGTCCACTCGCGCGCGGACTTGCTGCCGCAACCACGAGGCTCTTGCTTCTCTTTCTGCCGAAGCTACGCAAAACCGCGGAGTTCAACCTCCGACTGGCGTTTCCTGATTGGACTGAGGCCCAACGTCGCACTGCGCTCAAGGGCATGGCGCGCAATCTTGGCTGGATGGCGGCGGAATTCGCGCGGCTGCCGAAATACACGCGCGAGAACATCGAGGAGGTGGTGATTCTCGATGGCCACGAGAATTTTCTGGAAGGGAAGAGTCGCGGCAAGGGAGTGATTTATCTGACCGGGCACATCGGCGCGTGGGAATTGTCCTCGTACGCGCACGCGTTGTATGGATTTCCTCTGCACTATATGGCACGGCCGCTGGACAACGTGCCGCTCGATAAACTGGTGAATGAGTACCGCGGGCGGTCCGGGAATCGCCCGATTTACAAAAACGATGCGGCGCGCCTGATGCTGAAAGTGTTGAAAGAGGGCGGCACACTGGGAATCCTCGCCGACCAGAACACCATGCCGGGCGAGGGAATCTTCGTGGACTTTTTTGGCGAGCAAGCCTGCACGACTACCGGCATCGCGCGGGTCGCGCTGCACGCGGATGCCGCGGTTGTGCCCGGGTACGCGTATTGGGATGCCAATCTACGGAAATACCGGCTGCGCTTTGAGCCGCCCGTCGAATTAACTCGCACGGGAGACACGGAGCGCGATATCCGGGAGAATACGCAGAAATTCACCAAGGTGATTGAAGGAATCATCCGGAAGTATCCGGAGCAGTGGGTGTGGATCCACGCGCGTTGGAAGAATCGGCCGGAAGGCGAGCCGCCGCTGTATCCGTTTTTGTGAAGAGGGAAGAAAAGAAGGATTAACACAGAGGCCGCAGAGGGCCGCAGAGGACACAGAGAAGAGCGGAGGCGGAGATGAAATGGACGGCAGGCGAATTGGCAAAGGCGATTGGCGCGCAAGTCGAGGGCGACGCTGCACTGGAAATTGCCGGTGTGGCCGCGCCGGAGCGCGCGGGGGCGAAAGAGTTGATCTATGTGGAGGCGGCGAAACATGCGGAACGCGCGGGGGCGTCGCAAGCCAAGTGCGTGGTGGCGCCGGACGGGTTTGCGCTAGCGGGAAAGACGATTTTGCACAGCGCCAAACCGAAGGTCGCGTTTGCTAAAGCCGCCGCGCTCTTGCTGGAGCGTGCGCCTGTTGCAGTGGGCATCCATTCCACGGCGATCGTGGCACCGCTTGCGCGCGTAAGCACAAATGTAAGCATCGGACCGTATGCAGTGATTGGCGAAGACGTCCACATTGGAGAAGGAACGCAGATTGGCGCGCATTGTGTGATTGGAGCGGGAAGCTGGATTGGGGAACACTGCAGGATCCATCCGCGGGTGACGCTGTATAGCGGCGTGCGCGTTGGTCACCGTGTGGAGATTCATGCGGGAGCGGTGCTGGGCGCGGATGGTTTCGGTTTCGCTTTCGACGGCGAACGATATTGGAAATTTCCGCAGGCCGGGCTGGCGGAGATTGGCGACGACGTGGAAATCGGCGCAAACTCGACCATTGATCGCGGCTCGTTGGACGACACGCGCATTGCGGAAGGCGTGAAGCTTGATAATCTGGTCCACGTCGGGCACAACGTGCAGATCGGACCGCACACGGTGATTGCCGCACAGACGGGAATCTCCGGCTCCAGCAAGCTTGGGCATCACGTGGTGGTTGGCGGCCAGGTGGGTATCGCGGATCATTGTACGCTTGAGGATGGCTCGATCGCCGGCGCGCAAGCGGGGATTCCCACCGGCAAGATTATCCGGAAAGGGCAGACGGTGTGGGGCACGCCCGCGCGGCCGCTGGACCAGTTCAAGGAAGCGTATTTCTGGTTCGCGCGCTTGCCGGAATTGGCGGAACGCCTCAAAAGATTAGAGAATGGAAAATAGAAAATGGGAAAGAAGAGAGTTAAAGCAGAGAATCGCAGAGATGCAGAGGTCGCTGCGAAGAGAGCGGAAAGGAAAAGATGGCGGGAGTGAAGACAAGCACGGGGACGCTGTGGAGAGTGGTCGTGGTGGGCGGGCACACGCGGAGCATTGGGAAAACGCAACTGGTGTGCGACATCGTTTCGGCGTTTCCGAAGACCGAGTGGATTGCTGGGAAGATCACGCAATACGGGCACGGGGTTTGCGCGCAGAATGGAGAAAATTGCGATTGCGCGCCGGAAGAGCACGTCTGCGCGCTTGATTGGGAAGCGCGCGCAGACACGGGCACCGATAGCGCACGCTTTCTGGCGGCTGGCGCGAAGCGGGCGTTCTGGCTGCGCACCAAGCAAGGGTATCTGGCGGAAGGGATGCCGTTGCTAAGAAGGGCTTTGGAAGAAGTGGCGATTAGCGAGTGGCGAGTGGCGAGAAAAGACGGAAGAGAAGGGTCTGATGAGGGACGAAGCACGGCTGTGATCCTGGAAAGCAACTCACTGATGCAGTTCGTGAAGCCTTCGCTTTACTTTGCCGTGATTGATCCGTTGAAGGAGGATTTCAAACCCTCGGCGCAGATCGCTTTGGACCGAGCGCATGCCCTGGTGCTGCGGGGTGAACCCGGCGGCGATGGTCCCCCAGCCCCTTTATGGATGAAGCTCCCGACAAAGCTTCTCCAGGAGAAGCCATCGGTGCTGCAACGCGAAGGGCAGCCCCTGCCCACACCGCTCGAGGTCCTCATCCACCGCATGCTGGACGCCCCTCCCAACATTCAACTGTGACACTTTCTGCCATCCAACTGTTGTCGGATCGACATCTTACCCGTTGACCGGTTTTTCCGGGCCAGAGATAATAAACAAGGATCGGGGGTGCCTGATTGGTCAAAATCAGGTGACCTTCTGGAAGTTCAACGCATCAGACAGGTTAGTAGTATTCCTGGGGACCGCTGGGGGTGTACTCCCGGCCAAGGCTTTCGCTCACAGAGGAAGAGGAATGGCGTCTTTTGTTCGCGTAGGAGAACAGATACCTGTTGCCCCGGCACCCGCGCCGTGGCGCCAGGAGGCGTGGGCCGAGAAGATTGAAACCGCCGTCCGCAACGGGGCGGAGTATCTTCTGTCCATCCAGGCGGAGGAAGGCTACTGGCACGGGGAACTCGAAGCTGACACGACGCTCGAGTCCGACTACATCTACTATCTCCATGTTCTTGGCAAGGCCGATCCGGCGCGCGTGGCCAAGTTGGCCAATTATGTTCGCCAGCGGCAACTCCCTGATGGCGGCTGGCCGATTTATCCTGGCGGCCCTTCCGAGCTGAACGCTACCTGCAAGGCTTATTTTGCGTTGAAGCTGGCAGGTGATTCGCCGGACTCTCCGCAGCTCACCAAGGCGCGCGAGACTGTACATCGCCTCGGCGGATTAGAGCACACCAATTCGTATGTGCGGTTTTATCTGGCGCTGGTCGGCGCGGTGGGCTGGGAACTCGTGCCCGCGATTCCGCCCGAGCTGATGCTCCTGCCGAACTGGTTCTATCTGAACATTTACGAGATGTCTTCGTGGACGCGCGGGATCGTCATCCCGATGGCGATTCTGTCCGCGCTGCGGCCGGAATTCCGCCTGCCGGAACACGCGCGTGTGGATGAGCTCTTCAATGATGCGTCGCAGAAAGATGCTGCTTTTAGCTGGAGCAAACAGCTGATTTCCTGGAAGAATTTTTTTCTGGCCATTGACCGCGGGCTGAAGCTCTACGAGAAGCTGCCGTGGAAGCCGCTGCGGAACAGAGCCTTGCGCGAGGCGAAGCAGTGGATGGTGGAACACATGGAGCGCACCGAGGGGCTCGCGGCGATCTATCCCTCGATGATGAACTCGATTTTTGCACTGATGGCGCTCGGCCATGGGCCTAACGATCCGTTGACTTTTCGGGAGATCAAGGAATTTTCGCGCTTCGAGATTGAAGAGGGCGACACGCTTCGCCTGCAGCCGTGTGTTTCACCGGTGTGGGACACCTGCATTGCGATGGTCGCGCTGGAAGAAGCCGGATTGCCGGCGGATCACCCCGCGTTGGTGAAAGCGGCCGACTGGCTGCTAACCAAGCAGATTCTCGGGGGCGGCGACTGGCAGATCAAAAATAAAGATGCTGAGCCGGGGGGCTGGGCGTTTGAATACCGCAACGATTTCTATCCTGATGTGGACGACACTGCGTTTGTGCTGATGGCGCTGCAACGCGTGAAGTTCCCCGACGAAAAGCGCATGGAGGCGGCGCTGCGCCGCGGCATCCAGTGGCTGCTGAGCATGCAGAACCGCGACGGCGGTTGGGGCGCGTTTGACCGCGACAACAACAAACAGATTTTGTGCAACATTCCTTTCGCCGATCACAACGCGATGATCGACCCTTCGACGGCGGACGTCACCGCGCGTGTCCTTGAGTGCCTGGGACGCTTTGGTTGGCCCGCAGATCATCCGGTGATTCGCAATGCCGTGGGCTTTCTCACCAAGGATCAGTGCAAGGATGGTTCGTGGTTCGGGCGCTGGGGCGTGAATTATGTGTATGGCACCAGCGGGGTACTGCGGGCGCTCGAAACAGTTTCCCTGACGGCGCAGGACTATTGTGCTCGCGCCGTGGCCTGGCTACGCAAGATGCAGAAGGCCGACGGCAGCTTTGGTGAATCATTGCTCAGCTACGAAATGGTTTCGACGAAAGGGCAGGGCAACAGCACGCCTTCGCAGACGGCCTGGGGCTTGATTGGGCTGTTGGCTGCCGCGGATCCGGATGATCCGGCGGTGGGCCGCGCGGCGGCGTACCTGGTGCAGCAGCAGAACGCGAATGGTTCCTGGAGCGAAGACGATTTCACGGGCACGGGTTTCCCCGGCGTCTTCTACCTGAAGTATCACCTCTACAAGAATTCTTTCCCGGTGTATGCTCTGGCGAGATTCCGCAATCAGGGCAAGAGCGTTGAAGAGTATCACGCGTTCACCTTCCGGCCGGACGAATTTAGATTGCGGAGCGGATTGTACGCAAAGCGCGCAGGTAGCGCTTCCTAAGCAGAGGAATGCGGTATCCCCTTGGCCTAGTGTTGGACTCCGCGAGACATCTCGCGTCGCACAAATTCCGAGGTCACAAAAAAATCCCCATGATGTTGTCGTTGGATCCGATGGGCGGATGTGATTCGCCCTGCGGTTGCAATGGCAACGGCTCGGGCGTGGCAGAAGAGCGGCCGATGCTGACTGTGGAGCAGTGCGTTGAGGCGATGCGGGAGTGCGACACGCCCATCGTGGCCATCTATGGCGGCGAGCCGCTGGAATATCCGGAAATCGCGCGGCTGACCCGCGAAATTCTTGCGCGCGGCAAGCACCTTTTTCTCTGCACCGACGGCACACACATCCGCCGCCACCTGCACATGATTCCGCCGTACACCAATTTCTTCTGGAACATACGGCTTGATGGTACACAGGAAGCGCATGACGCGCGGGCGGGCCGACTGGGGCAGTTCGCCGAAGTGCTGGACGGCGTGAAGGCCGCGAAGAACGCGGGGTTCTTTGTCCTGGTGACGAGCACGATTTATCCGGACATGAACGTGCGCGACGTCGCTGCGCTCTATGAAACACTGCACGGGATGCACGTAGATGGTTACATGCTCTCTCCGCACTACCCAACGCACAAGCTTTGCCGCAATTCCGCGGCCGCCTTCCATGAGAAAATGCGCGATCGTTTTCGGGAGGCCAGCGTGCTTTTGCAGGAGTACAACCTGCTGACCTCGCCGATTTACCTGGAATATTTGCGGGGAGAGCGGGAGCTGGATTGCTGCTCGTGGGGCAGTCCAGTCTACGGGCCTAAAGGTTGGGCCGAACCATGCCACCTGCTGAACTACGGTCACGAAAATAACTATCAGACTCTGGTGGAGAAAACGGTCTGGGAGAATTTCGGTCGCGGGATGAACCCGCGCTGCGAGCCATGCCTGAGCCATTCAGGTTATGAGACCGCGGCGATCCTTGGAATGAATCCAAAAGCCGGGGATTTTTGGAAACTCCTGACGTGGCAATTGAATGGCAGCCTGGGCGAAAAACGCGAACGGGTGCGAAAGCCATGACCACACTAGTGACCGGCGCGGCGGGATTTCTCGGCAGCCACGTGGCGCGGCAGTTGGTCGCCCGCGGCGAAGACGTGCGCGTGCTTATGCGCCCCTCGAGTAGCAATCGCGCCATCAGCGATTTGTCGCTGGAATACGTCACCGGGGACTTGCGCGATCCTGCTTCGCTGGGCCGCGCCATGGCTGGCGTGAAGCGCGTGTTTCACGTGGCGGCGGATTACCGGTTGTGGGCCAAGCGCTCGCAGGACATTTACGATTCCAACGTGGGCGGCACGAAGAATTTGTTGGCGGCTGCGAAGCGTGCAGGCGTCGAACAATTGATTTACACCAGCACGGTGGCGACCATCGCAGTCGACCGGCCGGAACTTCCCAACGAATTCACGGACGCGAAGCTCGAAGAGATGGTCGGGCATTACAAGCGCTCCAAATGGATGGCGGAACGCGAGGCTTTGCAATCCGCGAAGGAAGGCCTGCCAGTGATTGTGGCCATGCCGACGACACCCGTCGGCCCGTGGGATTGGAAGCCGACGCCTACCGGAAAAATCATTCTGGATTTTTTGAATGGCAAGATGCCGGGTTATGTCGAGACCGGACTGAATTTTGTCGGCGTCGAAGAGTGCGCAACGGGCCATCTGCTGGCGGCGGAAAGAGGAAAGGTGGGCGAGCGGTATCTGCTGGGCGGGGAGAATCTGACGTTGAAGGAACTGCTGGACACGCTGGCGAAGATTACCGGCCTGGCGGCACCGTCCATGAAAATCCCGCACGGGCTGGCGTTGGGTGTAGCCTACGTGGAGACGGGGTTCTCGCGCTTGCTGGGCAAGGAACCGCAGATTCCCGTGGAAGGCGTGAAGATCGCGCAGCACAAGATGTTCGTGGACGTCTCGCGCGCGCCGCGGGAACTTGGCTTTCAGTCTGGATCCGTGGCGGCTGCGTTGGAGCGGGCAGTGCGCTGGTATCAGGCGAACGGTTATGTGACGCCGAGACGCGCCAAGAAGATGAAATTGGCGGCGTGAAGAAGGAAGCAGGGAAGTGGGGAAGTAACGAAGTAATGAGGCAGAGAATCGAAAATCAATGCGCGTACTGGTGACATTTGCGGTGGAAGCGGAGTTCGCCCCTTGGCAGAAGCTGCGCAGCTTCAATCTTCTTGACTATCAGGGCGTGAAGATCCGGAAAGCCAAAATCGGTGGGGCCGATGTGTGGGTGCTCATTACGGGAATCGGCGTACACGCGGCTTCGCGATCCATGGACCTGATGCTCGGGATGGCGGACAAGAACCAGTATTTCGACGTGTGCATCTCCAGCGGTCTTGCCGGCGCACTTTGCGATTCCCTGAATGTGGGCGACGTCGTTGCTCCCAAGGAACTGATCGCGGAAATGCAGGATTCGGCGCATGAATCCGGGCGGTTGGAGGTGGACGCCGAGCTCCGGCAATTGGCGCTGCAACGAGGCGCAAAAGACGCCAACTGCTTGTTCACCACGGATGAAATCCTCATCAAGGCCGACCAGAAAAAGTCCTGCGCTTCGCGCGCGCAGTCAGTGGATATGGAAAGCTTTGAGATCGTGCGGCAGGCCACGGCCTGGGGTGCGCGCAAAGTCGTGATTCGCGCGATCAGCGATTCCGCGACGGAAGACCTGCCGATCAATTTCAACCGCACGCTCTCTGAGAAAAATGAAGTGAGCCTTGGCAAGGTCATCGTCGAGCTTCTCAAGAAGCCGCTGGCGCTGCCGGCGCTGATCCGGTTTGGCAAGCAGAGCCAGCATGCCGGAACGCGGCTCGCCGCGTTTCTGGAAAACTATCTCCAGGAAATCTGCAATCGGGAGACAGCGCAGCGTGCGCAAGGAGTGACCGCGGCATGAGCGGCGCTGGAACCGTCGTCGAACAAGTGCGCACGCTGGGACCGATCCCGAAGACGATGCGCGCGGGTGTGTACCGCGATCAAGGCGTCGTCCGCGTGGAAGAGGTACCCGTCCCGGAAGTGAGCGATGGTGAAGTGCTCATCAAGGTCGCCGCTTGCGGGATATGCGGCACGGACATCAAGAAGATCTTTTACCGCTACGTCGAACCGCCGCAAATCCTCGGGCACGAGCTGGCCGGCACGGTGGTCGCGATCGGACGCGGAATCACCAAGTGGAGGCTGGGCGACCGCGTGATGAGCTTCCACCACATCCCGTGCGGAAACTGTTTCTATTGCGAGCGCCGCATGTTTTCGCAATGCAAGCTCTACAAATCTACGGGCCTCACGGCGGGATTTACGCCAAACGGGGGCGGATTCGGGGAATACGTCAAAGCCATGCCGTGGGTGGCTGAACGCGGGATCGTGGCGCTACCGGACAATGTCAGCTTCGAAGAAGCCACCTTCATCGAGCCCATAAACACGATCGTCAAAGCAGTACAAAAGGCCCGCGTCAAGGCTGGGGAGATTGTCCTGGTCATCGGCTGTGGCCCCATCGGTTTGCAGTTATTGATGGTTAGCAAGATCGAAGGGGCGCGCATCTACACGAGCGATCCCGTGGCTACCCGCCGGAACAAGAGCCTGAAATTGGGAGCCGTTGAGTCATTTGACCCTAACGGTGGTAAGCTAGTGGAAGAAATTCGGGCCCGTACCGAGGGCCGGGGAGCAGACGCAGTTCTTGTAGCCGTGGCGCATCCTGCGGTGGTGGTGGAAGCGTTGGCGGCGGCGAGGCCTGGGGGGCGGGTGCTCTTGTTCGCCGCAAACGACCCCGTGACCAAAATTGAATTTCCAGCCTCGGCGGTGGGGATCGACGAGAAGGAAATCCTAGGCAGCTATAGCGCGGCCGTTGACATCCAAGAATCAGCGGCAGCCCTGGTGTTGGGAAAGAAACTGCCGGTCATGGATATTGTCACCCACAGGTTCCCCTTGGCTAGAATTCAGGAAGGTCTGGAATTGGCGGCTCACCCGACGGAGAGTTCGTTGAAGGTTTTGATAACGCACGAATGAAAACCGCGGCTCCCAAAAAGGCGGAAGTCGGACTGGATGAACCCATGCTCCAGACGAAAATCGTGGTGCCACCGCGCATGACCGCCGCCGTGCTCTACGGCAGCGAAGATCTGCGAATCGAACAGATTGATGTTCCAGCCGTGGCTCTGGATGAAGTTTTGTTGCGCGTGCGCCTGGCGTTGACCGACGGCACGGATCTAAAGGTCTGGAAACGGGGATATCACGCCAAGATGATTCAGCCGCCCGCTGTCTTCGGGCACGAAGTGGTCGGCGAAATTGTGGCTGTAGGCAAACGCGTGGATTCCAAGTGGCGCCTCGGCATGCGCGTGATTGCCGCAAATTCGGCGCCGTGCCTGCGCTGCTATCACTGCCGGCGCGGCCAGGAAAATCTTTGCGACGATCTTTTGTTTAACAACGGCGCTTATGCCGAGTACATGCGTATTCCCGGACGCATCGTCCGCGAAAACATGCTGGAAGTGCCACACTCCGTGGACGATCACAGCGCAGCGCTTGTCGAGCCACTGGCTTGCGTGCTGCGCGGTGTACACGAAATGGAAGTGCGCACGGGCGATACGTCCGTGGTGATCGGCTGCGGGCCGATTGGTTTGATGTTTGTGCGCATGCTGACGCGGCGTGGCGTGCGGGTGATTGCTTTGGCAAGACGCGAGGCTCCGTTGGCCGTAGCACGGAAGCTGGGTGCTTCGGCGACGGTAAACGTTACAGAAGTCTCGGACGTGGCCTCCGCTGTGCGCGCACTGACCGATGACAAACGCGGCCCGGACTCCGTTGTCGAAGCCGCCGGCAACCCGGCGACCTGGGAACAGGCGCTGGCCATGGTGCGGCGTGGCGGGGTGGTGAACTTCTTCAGTGGCCTGCCCACGGGAACACACGTCGAGATCGAGCCGGCTTCGATTCACTACTCCGAAATCAAGATTATTTCGCCGTTCCACCATACGCCCCGCTTTATTCGAGAGGCGCTTGAGGCCATCCGCCGCGGCGATATTTCCGCACAGGACTTTGTCACCGAAGATATCCGGCTGGAAGATCTGCCGCAGGCGTTCGAGCGCATGAAATCGCGCAGCGGCGAAATCAAATTGGCTGTGCGCCCCTGACGGCTGGCTGATTCCTGATATCTGATTACGGATACACGTAGGGGCGGCTTTATGCCGCCTCGAGGATAGACACCTCTGATGTTGCGTCCGAACGAACTCGAAATTGCCGCGAAATTGCCACCGAGTGGCTGCGCGCCGCAGGAGGCGCAGGCGTATACACGCTGGCTGGCGACGCACCATTACGAGAATTTCAATGTGGCTTCGTGGTTGCTACCGAAGGAACTGCATCGGCATTTTTACAATCTTTACGCGTATTGCCGCTGGGCCGATGACCTGGGCGACGAGATTCCGGAGAAAGAACGGGCGCTGGAGTTGCTGGACTGGTGGGAGCACGAGCTGGATGCGTGCTACGCCGGGCAGCCGTCGCATCCCGTGTTCGTCGCGCTGCGGGAAACGATTGTCGCCAAGGATGTGCCGAAGCGGCCATTCGCCGATTTGCTGAAGGCGTTCCGGCAAGACCAGGTGGTGAAGCGCTACGACACCTGGGAAGGCGTGCTGCACTACTGCGTCTATTCGGCGAATCCTGTTGGGCGGCTGGTGCTCTACCTTTGTGGCTATCGCGACGAAGAGCGGCAGAAATTATCAGATGCTACCTGCACCGCACTGCAATTGGCGAATTTCTGGCAGGACGTTTCGCGCGACCTGGACATCGGGCGCATTTACATTCCGCTGGATCGCGCGGCCGCCCATGGATTGAGCGAAGCCGATATCGTGGCGCGGAAATTCGACCAGCGCTACGTGGTGCTGATGCAGGAACTGATCGAATGCACGCGCCACCTCTTTCATAAAGGAATGCCGCTGGCAAAGCGCGTGGAAGGCAAGCTGAGCGTGGACCTGGAGATGTTCAGCCGCGGGGGACTGGCGGTGCTGGGCGCCATCGAGGCCATAGGGTACGACACGCTGCATCGGCGGCCCGAGGTGGGCAAGGCTAAGCAAGTGCGGTTGCTGGGGCGGGCAATCATCACGCACGTTTTTGGGAGTTCCGAGGCAAATCGCAACGGTGGATTTGCCCGCGAAGGCGCAAGTTTCGTCGCTGCGGATTCGTCTGAATTGGACATCGCCGCCTCGTACAGCCACTGCCACCGGATCGCGCGATCGGCGCACAGCAGCTTTTATCCGGCGTTTTTCTTGCTACCCAGGGCGAAGCGGGACGGCATTGTGGCGCTTTATGCCTTCATGAGGTTGATTGACGACGTTTCGGACGAAGGTGAAGATGTGACGGTGAAGCAACGCGGGCTCGCGCGATGGAGGGCGGCGCTCGACGAGGCGCTAACCGGCCAGTCGCAGGCCTTCGACGGCAACGCGGCGCGTGCGTTGCCCGAGAACGACCTGCCCGGCGAGCGCGAGGTGCTGCCGGCACTGGTGGACACGATGCGCCGCTACCGGATGCCCGCGCGCTATCTTCACGATCTGATCAGCGGGGCCGAAATGGATTTGACGATTCAGAAATATCCGACGTTCGAGCGACTGAAGGAGTATTGCTACCGAGTCGCGGGAACTGTGGGCCTCACGTGCACGCACATTTTCGGGTTCAACGATCCAAAGGCGCTGGACCTGGCAGAAAAGCTCGGCCTCGCGTTCCAATTGACGAATATCCTGCGCGACGTTCACGAAGATTTTCAGTTGGGCCGCGTCTATCTGCCGGAAGAGGATTTGCTCCGCTACGGCGTGAAGGAAGATGATTTCGGCCGCGACGAAGCCACTCTTGGCGTGCGCGAACTGCTGCGCTTTGAAGCCGACCGCGCCTGGAAGTGCTACGAAGAAGGTTCGCAGCTGCTGAATTTGATCGAGGAAGACAGCCGGGGCACGCTGTGGCTGCTGGTGCATACCTACAGCGCGCTGCTGGCGCGCATCGAATCGGTGGATTTCGCCGTGTTTGGAGAGCGCGTGCGCCTCTCCAAGCCGGAAAAAATGATGTTGATGGCCAAAGCGCGATTTGGGCGTCACACGGAAGAGAACATCCTTGCAAAACGCGATCGTGATCGGCGGGGGGCTGGCCGGGCTCTCGGCGGGCGTCGCGCTGGCTGAAGCCGGCTGGCGCATACGCTTGTTTGAGCAGCGGCCATTTCTCGGCGGCCGGGCAACGTCCTACGTGCTGCCGGACGGCGAGCACGTGGACAATTGCCAGCACGTGACGCTGGGCTGCTGCACGAACCTCGAGGATTTTTACCGCCGGGTGGGCTCCGCGGGGAAAATCAAGTTCTTCGACCGCCTGTTGTTTCTGGACCCGCAGGGAAGAACCGGCGAGATGCAGGCGGGAATCCTGCCCGCGCCCTTTCACATGACCGGGTCGTTTGCCACGTTCGCGCCCTTGACGCCCGCCGACAAGCGCAGCATTGCGCGCGCGATGCTCGACATCCTGCGACGCAAAGGGCACACGGCGGACCTGGACGAACCGGGTGGCATCTCCATGTTCGAATGGCTCAAGCGCCGGAAGCAGACTCCGGGAGCGATCGAACGATTCTGGCGTGTGGTGCTGGTCAGCGCGCTCGACGAGGAACTGGACCGTACCGATGCCCGCTTTGGCGTGGATGTCTTTTGGAAAGCGTTTCTCTCCAACCGCAGCGGCTATCGCATGGGAGTTCCAGCGGTTCCATTGGCTGAACTCTACGACGGCTGCAAAGCTGAGATAGAAAAGCGGGGAGGGGAAGTGAACCTGCGCACGCCGGTTCGCGCAGTCCGCCTGGAAAATGGGAGCGTCTCCGGCGTGGAGTTCGACGGCGGGCGGGTGGAAACGGCGGACGCTTATGTCTTTGCTCTGCCGCATCAAGCAATGGCGGAACTTGCCGGCGAAGAGATGCGCCGTATCGAGCCCGCTTTCGCCCAGCTCGAAAAAATTGGCGTGGCCCCAATCACGGGTGTCCATTTCTGGTTTGACCGCGAAGTGATGCGCGAGCCGTTTGTAACCCTGCTGGATACCACTACACAGTGGATCTTCAATAAGACCGCGCTGTATGGCTCAGGCAACGGCGCCGGAGAGGGGAAAGGGCAGTACCTGCAACTGGTGATCAGCGCGTCCTATGATCTGCTGCAAAAGCCCCGGCAGGAAATCATCGATTTGTGCCTGAAAGAGGTGCAGCAGGCCCTGCCAGCAGCGCGGGAAGCGAAGCTCTTGAAGGCCACGGTTATCAAGGAGGCGGCGGCGACATTTTCGCCGCAACCCGGGGTGGACCGGCTGCGTCCAAAGCAAGAGACTCGTATCGGTCGAATGTTTCTGGCCGGCGATTGGACCGACACCGGGTGGCCCGCGACCATGGAGGGCGCCGTCCGCAGCGGATATTTAGCGGCGGAGGCGGTGCTGCGCAAGGCGGGCACGCCTCGCACATTTTTGCAGCCGGATTTGCCGCCGGATGGCTTGTCGGCGTGGCTGTAGCTCGCCCTTTTAGGGGCGAGGGGTTTCCTGCCACATGTACGATCGAGGCAAAGCGGGGCAGTCTCAGGCCTGAAGGCCTGAGCTACAGTGTGAAGGTTGTGAGACGCTGCTCGGACACGGTGAGGCCTTCGGTGGCGCGATCGAGGGCTGCGTAAGGTTCGGGGTGGGCGGCCATGAATTGCTCGAACGAGTTCGCGGAGTCCCAGTAGTCGAGGGTGAAGTAACAGCCAGGGCGGGAAAGATCCCGCAGGAGGCGTGTCTCCCGGTAATGCGGATCGGTACGGAACAGCCGGGCCCAGTCGCCATCGGCCCCATAGACTGTTTGAAACCTTTCTTCACAACCGGGCTTGACTTCGTACTCCCAGAGGATTACAAACATAATTGTCCCATCTTCTGCTCTCGCTACCCGGCAATCCAGGAACACTTCAAAGGGGAAGGCTGGCCTGCCGAGCGATTGTAGCAACCCGATTGGATAAAAGTCGCCCTGAGAACCTCACCGTAGTTGTGTAATTACCCAAGGAAGTGGCAGTCCGTCGAGACTGGCGGACGGAGGCGTTTGTGGATCGCAAGTATGGTCACCGCGGCTATCGCGACGCGGAAAAGCATGAAAAGAGAGAACGGCAAGAGCGGAAGCCCCCGCAGGGCGGGCCGCGTGGAGCGACGGATCATCTCGGTCCGCGCACGCCACGCATGGTCGGGACGGTGACGCGCGCTCGCTGCTCCAACTGCGGCGCCGTGCTGGTTTCGGGATTCGACCCCAACGGGAAGTGCCCGAAGTGCAATTTCGAGCTGCACTGTTGCAAGCAGTGCCGGTTCTTCGATTCCGGGGCACAGTTTGAATGCACGCAGCCAATCCCGGCGCGCGTCACGCCGAAAGACGCCAAAAATGAGTGCACATTCTACGAATTCCGCATGACCATAGAAAAAGACACCGCCCCGACTTCTTACATGCAGCCCGCCCAGGTCCCCACGGAGGCCCCATCCAACGGCCGTCCCATGGATGCCCGCCAGGCGTTTGAAAACCTCTTCAAGAAGTAAATTCCACTCGGCAGAGCAACTAAGTCTTATGAGTTTTATTCCACAGGACGCACAGTGGTACGTGGCGGATATTCTGGAAGAAATCCGAGTCGAGGGTGATCCTCGAAATGTCGTTCACCGAAACACGGTGCTGATAAAGGCAGACTCCCCCGAGGATGCGTACGCAAAATCCATTATGTTGGGTAAGGAAGGGGAGCTGGAGTACTCCAACCCCGGCGGACGGCAAGTCCGCATTGTTTTTCGGGGCTTGGCCGACCTAAACGTTATTCACGGCGAATTGAAGCACGGAGCCGAACTTTTCTACACCGAGAAAATAGGCGTGCCTGAAGAAGAGATTAAGCGATTGATACAGACCAAGGACGGCTTGGCAGTCTTCAGAGAGACTAAGAAATCGACGGGACCAGATTACAGCCCCAAAGAAATTATGGACCAATTGGATCAGGCCTTATACCCGAACCGAAAAAGATAGGTGTGTCTATCACCTAACCCGGAATGCCGGCGGGGTAAAGCCCCGCGCCTACGGCTTTTCTGCGTTTGGGGCTCCCAACGGAAACAGCGTCGGCGCGGTGGGCATTTCGCTGGCGATTGGCTCGAGTTGCGGGTAGTGCTGCCGCAGGTCGTCGGGCACCTTCACTTTGCTGCCTTTCAAGATGCTGATCAGTTGCAGTGCGTTCACCACGGCTTTGCCCTGATAGTGATTGTTGGTGATTACGTAAGTGTCGTGCGTGCGTTGCTGCACCTTCTGAATGCGTTCCACCCAGGGGTTCAGTTCTTCCGCGGAATAGAGATAGTTGTAGCGTTCGTGAGCGGGAGTCGCGGGGTTGTCACTGAACCAGGTGTCATAGCGGCGGCCGTGCAACCGGACATAGCCGACGGGCGAAGTGCTCTGCGCCGTGGGTGTCATGGAATTGCCGATCACCGGCTGGTCAATGTTGCAGAACCCGGCGTGATGTTCTTCGAGTAGTCGCAGCGTTTCCTGCTTCTGCCACGAGGAATGACGCAACTCGACCACTAGCGGATAGTCGGAGAAGCGCTTCAGCAGAGCCGCAAGATGCTTCACCGTCTCCGGCGTGGAGTGAAACGAGAAAGGGAATTGCAGCAGCACCGCGCCGAGCTTTCCCGCATCTTGCAGGACATCAAATCCCGCCCGCACCTGCCGTTCGTCCTCAGCGCTTGCCGAAGGCTCGTGCGTGAAACGCTGCCAGAGCTTCGCGGTGAACACAAATGCGGGATTCGCCTCCACGCGTTCGATCCAGGTGACCGCATGATCCGGGCGAATCGGCTGGTAGAACGAAGTGTTGATTTCGATGGTGTCAAAGAACTGCGCGAGGAACGCAGCTTCGTGAAAGCCTTTCGACCGCCGCGATGGATAGACGTAGCCTGCCCAGTCCGGATAAGACCAGCCAGCGGGGCCGATGCGGAGTTGACCGGCGGGGCCGCCCGAAACTTTGCCGCCTTGCTTTTTGGAAGCCATGGAATGACCTGCAGCTAGGCTAGGAATTCCGTCCCTGCGTGTCAATGCGCGCGGGAAGAGACATACGTTACGATTTGTGCTACTAGGCCGGACCCGCGTGACGCGGGGCGTTGCGTTGTGCCATGCCGCTTGTTATGCTGCCGTTGCTATGCGGTGCAGAGTGCAACTGCGTCGCAACCCTTCCAGAGTTCGCTCCAATCCCTACAGGTGCAACCATGAACGTTTCCATTAGCTATAAGCACGTTGACGCACAACAGCCGGTGGCCGTGGAAGTGATGCGCCGGCTGGACAAGCTGAACCGGCTGCTGAAAAGCTACCAGCCGGACATGATCCAGCTGAAAGGGGTTTTCTCCCGCAATCAGCGGACCGATGAACAATCCTGCGCTTTGACGCTGTCGCTGCCCAGCGGCACGCTGCACGCGACAGGCAATGGCAAGAATGTGCTGGCTGGGTGCAAAAAGGCGTTCAGCGAAATCGAATCCCAGGTGAAAAAGCACCAGTCCCGCTTGCGCCGCGAACATGAATGGAAACGCAAGCGGCCCATCCATTAAACCAGGCAGGATCGAAAAATAAAGGCGAAGAACACCTGGCTGTGTTTGCGCAGCCAGGCAACTGCATCCTATTTTACTATTCTCTCTTGCGCCATTCTGCTCCGAGACGCCAGGCGGACTAGACGAGGCGGCCGTCGGTTCATTGTTGGCTCGCTTGCTCATCCAAATCCCGAGCAGGTAAGTTCTGCGGTAAGAGCATCTCGTTGCAATTAAGGAACGACGTGCGTGTATGATAATCCGGACCTAGGAATTGACTAGCGTGGTTAGATAATTGCGCCCAAGTATGCTAATGGTTTTGTCGCAATTCCCATGATGACGAGGACTACCTATGAAAGCCATCAGGCTGAACAGTCCGGGCGGGCTTGACCAACTGAAACTGACCGAGATGGAGGCTCCGGGTCCGCCGGGTGCCGGTGAAATTCTTGTACGACTTCATGCAAGTTCGCTGAATTTTCACGATTATCTGGTTGCCATAGGGAGGCTTAAAACAGATGACGGGCGCATTCCGCTGTCTGATGGCGCCGGCGTGGTTGAAGCGGTGGGGGATGGGGTGAGCGAGTTTGCCGTTGGCGACCACGTCGTCTCATGCTTTTTCCCGAAGTGGCAGGATGGCGAGCCGACTACATCCGGTTTTTCTACAACGCCCGGCGATGGAATTGATGGGTACGCTCGCGAAAAGGTGCTGACGCCAGCGAACTGGTTCACGCTTGCGCCAAAGAGCTATAAGCACTGCGAGGCGGCCACACTGACTACTGCGGGCCTGACCGCCTGGCGAGCCCTGGTCACCGACGGGCGTATAAAAGCGGGAGACAGCGTGCTGACCTTGGGAACCGGCGGCGTTTCCATTTTTGCGGTTCAATTTGCAAAGGCCATGGGTGCAACGGTCATAGCGACTTCCAAGTCCGATGAGAAGTTGGAACGCCTCAAGGCACTTGGGGCAGACCACGTCGTTAACTACAAGCAGCAGGAAAACTGGGGCGAAGTGGTACGTAAGCTCACGGGTGGGCGCGGCGTCGACCATGTCATCGAAGTCGGCGGCCCCGGAACTTTGCAACAATCGATCACTGCGTGTCGCATCGGAGGCCACATCGCACTGATCGGCGTGCTTACCGGCGTTGCTGGCACAGTTCCCACTGCCATGCTTATGGGACGGCACCAGAACCTGCAAGGCCTTGTCGTTGGGAGCCGGCAGCAACAGAAGGAAATGGTACGAGCGATTGAGGCAACCAAACTCAAGCCCATAATTGACCGGGTTTACCCGCTGCGTGAATTAGCGGCGGCGTTCCAGAGGGAAGAACAGGGCGTTCACGTCGGAAAAATTTGTATTGAAATATAGAACAAGTCCCGCGGGGGCAACTATGAACCGGTTCGAACAGGCGGTGTATGACTGCATGAAGCCTACTGCAGAACTTCTGGGACGAACGACAAAGCCACTGCATCGGGCGATCCTCCTTAACTTCTGGCGGCATGTGCACCTGGAGGGCGCTGGAGAGCACGACAAGATCCTGGCACCGGACATGATGGTGGATCACCCCGTGTACCGGGTAACTTGGGGAACGAGCCCCGCCGTTATTGAAGGGAAAGAAGGCGTGCGAGGGTTTTACAACAGCGTCGGCGAGACAGTATTATGGCACTCCGATGACCGCCTCGCTGTCGCGGATTGGGGCATCTGCGATGAGATCACTTTCCATCAACTCGCCGTAGGCTCAGACCTCAGGCTCATCGGCTATAAAGTCGATCACGCGGACAGGCTCTATCATGTCTGCAGCCGGCAAGCCTTCATCTGGCCCTATGACGAGCGGGGCAGGCTGATGGGCGAACACCTCTACGAGGATAAGACGAGCCTGCGCATTGAAGAGGTGGATCGCTCGGAGGCAATCACGCCCGCGCGTGTACGCGAGATTCACCGCGAGTTGCTCCGCAAACTCGAAGCGGAGCGCGGACCCGACTTTTGGGTTTTGGGGGAGCCTGCTTGAACTTCAACTGCGGCTAAGATTGCGCGTGCTCGTTTGTGTTGGTACCATTCTCCAGACTTTGCACGCACCCCGGATTAATTTGCATACAACATGGCCGATAAGCACTCACGCGTGGTGGTAAGAATTCGCGAAATGATCCTCCAGGGAGAGTTGCGCCCCGGGCAGCGCGTGCGTGAAGTGGAACTTGCCAGCAAGTTAGGAGTGTCCCGAACTCCTGTTCGCGAGTCATTGCCGATTCTCGCACAGGAGGGAGTGCTCACCCAACTCGACACGCGCGGCTTTGTTGTCAGGGCGTTCACGCCGCAAGAGATCATGGATGCCATTGACGTCCGGGGGGTGCTGGAAGGCCTGGCGGCGCGCATGTTGGCTGAACAAGGGCCGCCACGCCGGCTTCTGCATTCACTTCAAGAGTGTCTCCGCGATGGCGACGCGATTTTTACCAAGGGACACTTGGTGCAGGCTGACGAAGCGACTTACGGGGACATGAACCAGAAGTTCCATTCGTTAATCATCCATGGGGCGGGGAGCAAAGTAGTCGCGGAGGCAATTGAGCGCAACAGCAGAATTCCATTTGCGGCCGCCCATGCCATCGCGTTTGACAAGGTGGACCTGCCCCGCATGTACGATTGGCTCCGTTACGCCCACTTGCATCACCATGCCATCGTTCAGGCACTAGAGAACGGCGAAGGCACCAGGGTCGCCGCCTTGATGTATGAGCACGCTTGCGTCGCCAAGACGAGCATCAATATGACTCGCTCGGCGGTGCGATTCACCACGGACAGCGGAGAATCTTCGCTTCTGGCACAGGGCAACGGCCATTTCCCCGGGGTGTGAGTGGAACCTCTCTGTAGTGTGGCAGTCAGTGAGGTTCGCGCGCGATGCGGGATTGCAACTCTCGCCTGTTACGTAGTTTTGCTTCAAACCAGAGCCGATTATGGACTGGCTGACGCGCATTCGTTCTTTCGTTACACCTGCGCCGTGCGCCAGCCTTTCGCGTAGGTTTCCCGCACGACTTTCGAATAGGGCACGGGGCTCACCACTGCGCGAATTTCCAGCTGCTTGTGACGCTCCACCGTGGGTTTCTGCGAGCCGCCGCCGGGTTCGCCCCAGACGAGTTTGACTTCCGTGCCGATTTCCACATCGGCGTCCACCACGCCCAGCGACAGCATGGAGCGTTCGTTGTAGCTGTAGCCGGTGAACATCGACAAGCCGACGGTTTTTCCGCCGATCGTCACTTTGTCGTAGGACGCCGACGTGTAGTTAGATTGCGGCAAATCGATGTATTTGTAGATATCCCCCGGTTCGAACAGAGACGCGAACACCTTGACGACGTCCTCGGAGTTCCAGGCATATGTAACTTTTTTCCGGTGTGGCTTTCCGGCCATTTTTTCGAGCGCTTCGCGTCCGATAAAGTCATGATCGAACTTGATGAATGGCCCGTAACCCAAAGCGTACGGCGTCATGTAGTAGTCCTCGATGTTGGTCGAATCGAAGCTCCCTCCCACCGAACCGCTTCCTTCGTAACCGGTCGCCGGCAGCCACTGGCGATAAGCCTTCATTTTCTTGGCGGTATAAACGGCGGGCAGTGGTGACGGGATCCAACCTGATTCCAGAGCATTCGTCGAGTAGGCCCGGTTGCCGACCTGCCGAAGACCAAAATCCTTTCCGGCGGCGACGATTGCGGCGCGAATTTCTTCACGTTCCTCGTAAGGTCCCCAGACTTCCAATCCCGGGGCGCCGGCCATTCCATGGCGCAGGGCACGCACTTTGCGGCCCGCGATGTGGATCACGCCCATGTGGAAGAATTTGATTTCCGGGACTGGCCCGCCGTTTATCTTCTCGAGGATTTGCGGGGCATTTGGACCCTGAATCTGAAAACGGTAGCAACTCCGGACCACGGCTTTGCCTTTGGGATCGGACGGGGAGCGATCATCCTTCTCGATTTTGACCCGGAACCCCCCGGTCTCTCCTTGAAATTGAATCCAGTTGCCGGCGGGAGCACGTCCGACAAAAGCCAGGCGATTCTCCTCGAGATGGAAAAGAATGCCGTCGCCGATCACGTAGCCATCGTAGCTGCAGGGAGAGAAGTGTTTGGCGCGGTTGACAGGAAAATTCGTGAAACTGTTGGTGGCCAGATAGGAGAGCATTTTCAGGGCGTCCGGACCTTCCACATAGACGTTGGCCATATGGTGCGTCTGGTCGAATAGAACCGCAGTTTCACGCCAGGCGCGTTGCTCGTCGCGCCAGTTGGAGTACTCCGTGGGAACAACCGGATAAACATAGGCTCCGATCTGCGAATTGCGCAGCATGTTCACCGGATTGCCGGCGGCTTGCAGCAAATCTTCCAGGCTCTTCTCTTTCATGTCCCTTCTCCCTCGGCAAAATTGCGAGTCCCCCTGGAGCGCCCGGGGGGTTTTGGTGAGCAATGCAACCCCAGTGCAAAAGCCCAATCGTCTGGAGTGTTCCCAACGTTCTTACCAGACGCGCTCGTTCAGTACACGGAACATACCAGATTCCCGGCGGGAATTTCGATAGTTTTTTCCGTGCGCTTAATGCAGATACAGCGGAAAGTTTCACACGGGCCAGAATCGGCAACATATCCATCATCCACGCCTGTGACCAGCGACTGCCGATCAGGCTTACTTCCTGCGGCGACTCCGGCGCGTCTCGGACCGCGTCGAAGGGGTAGGCTGCGCATCCGTGCGCCTGCGGTCTAGGGGCGCCCGGCTTTTCTCGTTGTTTAAATGCACGAATTTCTTGAGAAGGCGAAGAAAAGTCCTCTGCTCGTCCTTGTTCAGCGGCTGCACCAGGCGACGATTCATCATGTAAACGGAAGGAACCAGCTTTTTCAACAGAACCACGCCTGCGGGCGTGAGATGGAGCACGCGAAACCGCTTGCTTTTCATCGGCATCATCCGCTTCACCCACCCGCGCTCTTCCAGCCTCACGGCCAGGTCTGCGGCAGTAGAAGTGTCGAGAGCGCAATAGCGAGCCAGCGTGACCTGATCAATGCCGGGGTGATCCTGCAGAATGCGGAGGACCGCGTACTGGATGGGCGTCACGTCATAACCGACCGTGGTGTAAAACATGGACACAGCGATCTGGTGGGCACGGCGGATCAGGTGCCCCGGTTGGTCGTAAACGTCAATGGACAAGTCATCGTCGGCGGGCAATCCGTCGTCCAGTTTCGACGAGTTATTCGATACGAGTTTGAGGGAACGATTCATGATTCGCTCTGGCGAACACCTGATCGGAAAGAGTCTCTCCCTGAGTTTCGAGGAGAAGCTTAGCACAGGCCTTGCGACTCCGATGCACATCTATTAAGCTCCCCACGTTGAGTACACTTAACGATCGAACGGCTGTCCTGAGCGCGCCGCTGCGACCCGTGCGCTTTTTTTCGCCGGACGTCGAACTGGTGCGCCAGGGAGACGACGCCTCCTTGATGCGGTCGCTTGAGCCGCTGGCGCCCTACGATCACAGGATCGGAGACTGGCTGGATCGCTGGGCACAGGAAGCGCCAGACCGTGTGTTCCTTGTCGAACAAACGACAGAGGGCGAACGGACCATCCGTTATGGCGAAGCACGTGAAGCCGCTCTCAATTTTGCCGAAGGCTTGCTGCGGTTTGAACTTAGTCCAGACCGGCCGCTAGCCATTCTGGCCGCGAACGGCATCAATCATGCACTGATCATGCTGGCGGCACTCTACGTGGGCATTCCCCTGGCGCCGATCGCGCCGGCCTATGCTCTGCAAAGCACCGACTACTTGAAGCTTGCCCACAGTTTTCGGCTTTTGACCCCTGGAATGATTGTTGTTGAGGATGGAGAACTCTATCGGCGCGCGATTGAGCAAGCCCTGCAGGTGAACATTCCCATCGTCGCCCTGCGTAATGCGTCCGCTGCACCGAAGATGGTTGATCTCGCTACGCCGCGGGGTGACGGAAATCGCCGGGAAGCCGTCCTGGCAGCGGCGGCACGAGTCGGCAGGAATACCGTCGCCAAGTACCTTTTCACTTCCGGTTCGACCGGGATGCCAAAGGCGGTGATCAACACCCATGGCATGCTGTGTGCCAATGCACAGATGAAACGGCAGGTCGCGCCGGTGCTTGAGGATGAACCGCCTTTGATGGTGGATTGGGCTCCCTGGAATCATACCGCTGGCGGCAACAGCAATTTCAATCTCATTCTTCACAATGGCGGCACGCTTTATATAGATCCCGGAAAGCCGACTCCCGGTTTGTTTGACGCAAGTCTGGAGGTGTTGAGGCGGATCTCCCCGACAATCTATTTCAATGTGCCCAGGGGCTATGAGCTCTTAATTCCGCATCTCGAGGTTGACCGCGCTCTGCGTGAAAGATTTTTCCAGCGCGTCAAATTTCTCTGGTATGCAGCCGCCTCGATGCAGCCGACGACGTGGTTCGCATTGGAAAGCCTGGCCGTCAAAACTGTCGGACAAAGGATTTTGACAGTCACGGGCCTGGGCATGACGGAAACGAGCCCTATCGCCATGTTCGGGACCAGGGATGATAACGGCCCCGGCGTGGTCGGCGTGCCCGTTGCCGGTGTGGAGCTGAAATTGGTTCCGCACGATACCAGCTTTGAGGTGCGCTATCGAGGACCTAATGTGACTCCCGGTTATTGGCGAGATGCGGTGGCCACGGCAGCCGCATTCGATGATCAGGGGTTTTTTCTTTCGGGCGATCTCGTGAGTTTCATCGATCCCCAGCGGCCAAGAGCGGGGCTGCGCTTCGATGGACGGATCAGCGAGGATTTCAAGCTGACTTCCGGAACACGAGTGAGTGCCGGCAAGCTGCAGCTCAACGCGCTGGAAGTTTTGCGGCCGCTGGCCAACGACGTTGTGATTGTAGGCGCCGACCGGCAGGATGTGCGCATGCTGATTTTTCCGGATTGGGAGGCGTGTGCAGCCGCCCTGGGACAGGTCCCGGTTCCTCCGCCGGCACGGCTAGCCTCGGACAGAACTCTAAGGGCAATTCTTCAGGAGCGGCTGACTGAGATTGCTGCGGCCGGGACGGGGAGTTCGAACCGCATCGTTGCGGCCTTGCTTGTCGATATTCCACCATCGGGTGCGGCGGGAGAGTTGACAGAGAAGGGAACGGTGAATAGCTGGGCGCTGCAGCGAAATCGCCCAGAGCTGCTGGAAGCGCTTTTTGGGGAGACCGACGAACGGGTTTTGCGTATTGCAGTGGAGACGGCCCACAGCTAGGTCCAGGGGCTGAGAAAAGCATGTGGTAATATCGCGGCCCAGCAGCATGTGATTTGCGATGTTGTACCAGACGGATGCGAAAATGAGTGCCACAGTCAAATCCCAGGGCTTTCCGCTCCCGAGTTCGCTCCAGGTTGTCCCCGGAACCGAGCGAGCGCAGGCTGCCTACCCCTACTACATGCAGTTCAGTAAGGAAGACGACGAGCGCTTCTGGTTTTACAACTCCATGCACTTTCCGGAGCCGATGTGCTGCTTCGACACCATCACCGCCGAAGCCGCCTATTGTGCGCTGGGCGCGGCCAACACGCGCGTGCATTCCCTGCCGACCACCCTTGGCATCGACTACCGCATCATTAACGGGCGCATCTACATTGGCGGGAACGCGGTGACCGATCCCGCGGAAATTGCCCACCGCACGGAAGAATTCCAGCGCCGCGCCTTCTATTACTACGGGAACTGGGAACGACTGCACGTACAGTGGAAAGACAAGATGATGGCGCTCATCCGCGAAACAGAAGCGCTGGCGAAGCCAGAACTTCCTGAATTCGAACCACTGAAGCATGTGCACGCCGGCCGGGGCATCGCCTCGAATCATTACCTCCTCGACATTTACCAGAAAACGCTCGAGGGTTACTTCCGGATGTGGCACTACCATTTCGAGTTTCTGCTGCTTGGTTACGGGGCGTATCTAACGTTCTTTGATTTCTGCAAAAAAGCGTTTCCCGAAATCAGTGACCAGACAGTGGCACGCATGGTGGCGGGCATCCAGGCCGAGATTTTTCGCCCGGATGACGAACTCCGGCGGCTCGCGCATCGCGCCATTGACCTTGGAGTGGATGGGGTGCTCGTTGAAGGCGCCACCCCGGATGAAATTATCAAGTCATTGCAGCAACTCGGGGAGCGTGGCAGAACATGGCTTGAAGAACTGTCGGTCTCGCGCGACCCGTGGTTCAACATCAACGTCGGCGATGGTTTTTATCACTATCACCGCTCATGGAACGATGACCTCTCAATGCCTTTCACTGCCCTTCCCGGCTACATCGCCAACGTGAAGTCGGGCAAGCGCCTCGAACGGCCTGTCGACAAACTAATGGCGGAACGTAAAAAGCTCATCGCAGACTATCGCGAGCTTCTGGAAACGGACGATGAGCGCGGCGCCTACGATCAGATGATCGAGCTGGCGCACCGCGTGTTCCCCTACGTCGAGGGACACAAATTTTACTGCGAACACTGGTACACCAATCTGTTCTTTAACAAGATTCGCGAATTTGGCGCGCTGCTGGCATCGCACGGTTTTTTCCCGGATACCGAGGATGTGTTTCAGCTCACGCACTATGAACTGGAGGCCGCGATCATTGATCTGATGACATCCTGGTCAAACGGTTCACCCCCTCGAGGGCCTTCGCGGTGGCCTGCCGTCATCAAGGAGCGCAGAGCCGCTCTTGCCGAGTGGGCGAAGCACGAAGCCGCTCCGGCGCTGGGACCCGTTCCCAACATCATCGACGATCCCGCCATCGTCATGCTCTGGGGCATCACGCGCGAAAGCCTGGACGCATGGTTGAAAGCCGGCGAAGAACCGGACAGTAATGAGATTAAGGGATTCGCGGCTTCCAGCGGAGTCGCCGAAGGAGTTGCCCGCATCGTGAGGACCGTGGAGGAGATCGATCGCTTGCACAAGGGCGATATTCTCGTTTGTCCTGTCACTAATCCCACCTGGGCGCCCATTTTCCAGAAGATTGCCGCGGCGGTTTCCGATATTGGTGGCTCCATGAGCCATGCCGCGATCGTGGCGCGTGAATACGGCTTGCCTGCGGTGGTGGGAACGGGCACGGCCACGCAAAGGATCCGGGACGGCCAGCGCATCCGGGTGGACGGTGGGAGGGGGATCGTGACAATTCTGGATTGACCGGCGCCGTGCGGAAGCGCAGATGTTCCGAGATTAAGGTTGCGCGCAACCAGCAAACTGGCTAGGCTCGATGGAGCTTCAGTACACTGAACCAGAGGGCGATCCGATTCTGACCAAGAGGAAGGAACAAGTCCATGCTCGACCTAAACAAGACGGAAGCATCGCCTTCAACAAAGACGGCCACAGTCTTTTCGACCGCCTACAAGATTATTGGTATTCCGGAAGCTTACGCGGAGGTCATCCAACGCCACGGCATCCCGGGCGCGTTTGTCAGTCGTTCAGAAAAAGAAAGCCCGTGGGTGCCCTTCGGACCAAATGCTGCCATACGCCATCTCGCTTTTGATACCCGTCACAACATCTACAGCAATATTTTGTGGCTTAAGTCCGCCGGCGTCATCGGAACACACAAGCACCGCGGCACTGTGGTTATGTTTTGCCTGGAAGGCAGCGCGCGCTATCTCGAATATGACTGGATCGCGGGTCCGGGAGACTTTATCTACGAGACGCCGGGACTTAAACACACTCTCGTGAGCGATCACCCTCAGGGTGTCAAGCTGTTCGGTTGGCTCCAGGGACCTATCGAGTTTTACGATGAGAATGGCAAGTTTACCGAGACGCTGGACGTGTTCTGGTACATCAATCACTATGAAACCTACTGCCGCGAACACGGCCTTCCGATCAATAAGCAGCTCTATCTCTAGTCCAGGTCGACCATGCGCTCGTCCGAAAACGTCAGTTGGTTCACCGATATTTCCCTTCGGGATCGGCCGTCGGTCGGCGGCAAAGGCGGCTCGCTGGGCGAACTGACGCGAGCGGGCATCGAAGTGCCGCCAGGATTTGTGGTGCGCACCACGGCCTTCGACCGTTTCCTGAGTGCATTGGAAAAGCAGGAATCCATCAGGCCAAAGGTGGAGGCACTACAAGAACACGAACTGGAGCGGATCAAATCCCTTTCCGGCCAGTTGCGGGCGCAGTTTGAGGACGCCCCGTTGCCGACTGAATTGCAAGCGGAACTCGTGGCCAGGCATCACGAGCTTTGCGGCGATGCCCAAGACGCGCCGCTGGCGATACGTTCCTCCGCCACCACGGAAGACGCCGAGGACGCCAGTTTCGCCGGACTGCAGGATACCTACTTGTGGGTAGCCGGCGCAGAGAATGCCTTACGTTCCGTGCGTTCCTGCTGGGCCAGCCTCTATTCCATCCCGTCCATCGCGTACCGCCGCAAGCATGGCATACCGGAAGGCGGAGTTTCTATGGCCGTGGTGGTACAGCGCATGGTAGATGCGCGCTCCTCCGGGGTAATGTTCACTCGCAGCCCGCTGACGGGGGACCGCTCGGTGATCACTATTGAAGGGGCCTGGGGGCTCGGTTCGGCGGTGGTGAGCGGTGAGGTCACGCCGGATCACTTCGTCATCGCCAAAATCACCGGGGAAATTTCCGTGCGCGAAATTCGCGACAAGCACGTGCGGCACGCCCCGTCCCCTGTCGGCGGGACCATCGAGCTGGAAAACCCGGCAGATCTTCGCCACGCCCCTTGCGTCAGCGATGACGAATTGGCCGCGCTGCGAGACATCGCGCGCAAAGTCGAACGCCATTACGGCCGGCCGCAGGACATCGAATGGGCCATCGATCGCTCCGGCAAGATCTTCCTGCTGCAGAGCCGCCCGGAAACGGTTTGGTGCGCCAAGGACCATGCGCCCGTCGCCAAGCCCAAAGCGAATCCGCTGCACCACGTGATGAACATCTTTGGTGGCCGCCGATGACTCTTACGGCCAAGGACGTGGCTGAGATCCTGCGGCTGCTTGAAGAATCCAGCTTCGATAGTTTGTCGCTCGAAATCAACGGAATGAAGCTGAACCTGCAGCGTGGCTCGGCGTCGCAGGTACAAACAGTTCGACACCCCGCCGCAGTGCCTGCGCCCGCTGCAACTGCTTCGCCACTCTCCAGACCAAAAGCCAAACCGCCGTCCGAGCCGGGCCTCGCCGAGGTCCCCTCGCCGCTGCTCGGAGTTTTTTACCGCGCGCCAAAGCCTGGAGAGCCGCCGTTCGTGCAGCCGGGATCCAAAGTTGAGATAGACAGCGTAATCGGCATCATCGAAGTGATGAAGCTCATGAATTCCGTGCGCGCGGGACTAAAGGGCGAAGTAGCC
>Ga0335069_10000787_pt1 | contig 51296 bp, 36 predicted proteins | sample Lox_Sample_11_FD_206714 | JGI IMG/M metagenome (GOLD analysis project Ga0335069, IMG submission 206714) | Soil microbial communities from Loxahatchee National Wildlife Refuge, Florida, United States - Lox_Sample_1.1 | ecosystem: Environmental > Terrestrial > Soil > Wetlands | place: USA... | reverse complement strand
AGCGTCTCGCGCAATGGCTCGAAGATCCCGGGCTCATCGCGGTTGAAGTGATCAGAAAAAATCAGATCCAGCGCGGCTCGAGTTTCCGGGTCATTGTCGTAGTGCCAGTGCGGGTTGTACCAACTGCGGCTATCGGCCACCTGCTGCGCCGTCAGGCCGAAAAGAAAAAAATTCTCTTCTCCTGCCTCTTGTGCCATCTCAATGGTCGCTCCGTCGTGCGTGCCGATCGTCAACGCCCCATTCATCATGAACTTCATGTTGCTGGTGCCGCTGGCTTCGTAACCAGCGGTTGAAATTTGATTGGAAACGTCGCTGGCGGAAATCAGCCGCTCGGCCAGCGAAACGTCGTACTCAGGGACAAACACGACTTTGATTTGACCTCGCGCCGCAGGGTCGTTGTCGATCTTATCCGCGACATTGTTAATGAACTTTATGATGAGCTTGGCGAGATGGTAGCCGGGCGCCGCTTTCCCAGCGAAGAAGAAAGTCCGCGGTTGCATCTCTGCATTGGGATTTTCCAGCAGCCGGTTGTACAGCACCACTATGCGGAGAGCGTTCAGTAGCTGTCGCTTGTATTCGTGGATGCGTTTAACCTGGCTATCGAAAATTGACTCCGGATCGACTGTTACCCCGAACTTCGACTTGAGCCAGTCAGCAAACCGGACTTTCGTCGCCCGAGTGGCTTGACGGAAGTTGTCGCGAAAGGCTTGGTTCGCAGCAAGCGGTTTTAGTTTGCTCAACTGACTCAGATCAGCAATCCAGCCGTCCCCGATTGCATCCGTGATGGTGCGAGCCAGCGCCGGATTTGCCTGCAGCAGCCAGCGCCGCGGCGTTACGCCATTGGTCTTGTTGTTGAAGCGTTCGGGAAACAATTCGGCCAGATCCTTGACCGTCGTCGTGCGCAGTAATTGAGAGTGAATCGCGGCTACACCGTTGGTGCTGTGCGACCCGACGATCGCCAGGTTGGCCATGCGTACGTGTTGTGCCGGGCCTTCCTCGATAAGGCTCACACGCGCGACGCGGCCGTCGTCACCCGGGAAGCGAGTCCGCACGTCATCGAGCAACCGCCGATTGATTTCGAAGATGATCGCCAGATTGCGCGGTATCAGTATTCGAAACCACTCAACCGGCCATTTCTCGAGAGCCTCGGGTAAGAGCGTGTGATTGGTATAAGCAAGCGTTCTTCGTGTCAGGTCCCAGGCTTCGTCCCAACCGAGCTTCGCCTGGTCGAGCAGAATCCGCATCAACTCCGCCACCGCCATCGCCGGATGTGTGTCGTTCAGCTGAATCGCTACTTTCTCAGGGAGTGCGCTCCAAGCGGAATTGTCGCGCCGAAACCGTCGCACGATATCGGCGAGTGCACAGGCGACCAGAAAGTACTCCTGCACAAAGCGCAAGCCCTGGCCCAAACTGGTAGAGTCGTCGGGATAGAGAACTCGGGTGAGCGATTCAGCCCCGAGCCTCTCAGCCACGGCGCCGACAAAATCGCCGTGGCCGAACTGTTGAAAGTTGAACTCGTCGGGAGCGGCAGCGGCCCACAGTCTTAGCGTGTTGACGGTCTTGCCGCCGTAGCCAACCACCGGACGATCAAAGGGAATCCCGATCAGAGTCGAAGGCCGATTGCTGACTGGATGTAGAGCTCCCCCACGAACCTCAATGGAGCAGTTGAGCGGGAGTTCGACGCTTTCATGCGGCCGAGCCACCTCCCAAGGGTCCGGGCGACGCAGCCAGTTGTCTGGGCGTTCCTGTTGCCAGCCATGGTCGATTGATTGCTTGAACATCCCGTATTCGTAGCGCAGCCCATAGCCCATTGCTGGCAACTCCATCGTCGCCATGGAATCCAGGAAGCACGCCGCAAGACGGCCGAGGCCACCATTGCCGAGACCAGCGTCGGGTTCCTGCTCCAGCAAACTCAGCCGATCGAGATTTTTCTCTTTGATCAATTGCTCCGCCACAGGGTCGAGCAGAAGGTTTTGAACGTTGTTGGCGAGCGAACGACCGAGAAGAAATTCGATCGACAAGTAATAGATCCGTTTGGGATTCCTAGTCTTATAGGCCCGCTCCGTCCCGATCCAGCGCTGGGAAAGTACGTCACGAACGGATCGCGCAATCGCTTCAAAGCGATCCCGCGCATCAGCGACCTTTATGTCCGTAACATTGTCAAAGAGAAGATGCCGCTCATATAAGGCTTCGTCAGTCCCAGTGAACTTAACGGGGCCGCATCCGTATTGTGCGATGAGGTTCGATATCTGGTCGGAGTCCGCCGGCTTAAGAGAAACTGCCATGTCTTTTCCCTTGTGCTGAATTCTTCAACCTTGTTCCCGAAAAGTTCGCGAATTTAAGTCACCTCAGTCATTGGGTCAGGTACTTAGTGATGAGTCAGATGATGCAGGTCGTTCCAAAGCTGGATCACAGGTTGCGACCGATCGTGCTCATAGCTAAGAGCGCTCAAGCTGGCAGTGCTCAGCAGGAAGTATCTGCCAGCCTGCGGTCCCAGTCCCAGCCATCGCGAGGCTAGTACCCTCAGGAAGTGTCCGCTGGAAAAAAGCAAAACGTTCCCCTTCACTGTACGGACGCGCTCAACCACGCGATCAGCCCGCGCTCCCACCTCGTCTGGCGATTCGCCACCGAGGCAACCGTCACGGAATAGTTCCCAGTCGGGGCGCTTGCCCCGGATCTCCGCAGTGCGCAGACCTTCGTAGTCGCCGTAGTTCCATTCGAGCAAGTCGCGATCGCTTTCGACTTGGGCGCCGAAGCCGGCCAGCTCGCAGGTCCGGGCTGCGCGTCGCAACGGACTCGTAAACACCCTCGCAAAATGCCGTGCCCAGAGTTGTTCGCCGAGCTTACGAGCGTCACGCTCGCCGCGTTCGGTGAGCGGCAAGTCGGTAAGTCCGGTGTGCTGGCCCGAGAGACTCCACGCCGTCTCACCGTGCCTTGCTAGCCAAACGACCGGCAGCGTTTCGTTCATAACCTGGTTTCCTTACAAATGCGTCGTGGTCAGAACGGCCACTGCCAATTGGTGATATCCTGTGGATCGACGCCAAATTCGTGGGCGTAACTCTTCGCCGCTATCTGCCGGTTGAGCAGCGCCTCGCGAACACCGGCTCCAGTGACCTGGAAGCGAGGCATCCGGTCAATGGCATCAATCGCCAGACTGAACCGATCCGTCTGATTTTGGATAGCCAATTCCAGTGGCGTATTGATGTTCCCCTTCTCCTTGTATCCACGCACGTGGATGTTGTGCTGACCGGGCCGCCGGTAAGTAAGCCGGTGAATCAGCCATGGATAGGAATGAAAGTTGAAAACGACCGGTTTGTCCGGGGTGAAGAGAGCCTCGAACTCCCGATCCGTCATTCCATGCACGTGTTCGGTGCTCGGCACCAGTTTGAAGAGATCCACAACATTAACGAACCGCACTCTCACGTCAGGCAGTTGTTCGCGGAGTAGCGCAACCGCGGCCAAAGACTCCATCGTCGGGACGTCGCCGCAACTCGCCATAACCACATCGGGCTCGACACCTTGGTCGTTGCTCGCCCAATTCCAAATGCCGGCGCCTTTCGTGCAGTGCTCGATTGCTGCCTCCATATCCAGGTACTGCAAATGCACCTGCTTGTCCGCAACAATGACATTGACGTAGTTGACGCTTTGCAGGCAGTGGTCAGCGACGGACAAGAGGCAGTTGGCGTCGGGCGGCAAGTAGATGCGGACGACGCTGGGGCTCTTGTTGGCGACCACATCGAGGAAGCCGGGGTCCTGATGGGTGAAACCATTGTGATCCTGCCGCCAAACCAGCGCAGTGATCAGCAGATTCAGGGATGACACATTGGCGCGCCACGGTAGTTCGTTACATTTCTCCAGCCACTTCGCGTGCTGGTTGAACATCGAATCGATTACATGGATGAACGGCTCGTAGCTGTTGAGCAAGCCATGCCGGCCGCTGAGGATATAGCCCTCCAGCCATCCCTCGACCGTGTGCTCGCTGAGCATCTCCATCACGCGACCATTCGGAGCGAGCTCGCCGCCGTCAGCGTCCTCGGGGAAGTATTCTCCCAGCCAAACTTTTTTGCCCACCTCGTAAATCGCTTCTAGACGGTTGGACTGCGTCTCATCCGGTCCAAAGACGCGAAAGCGGTCCATGTTCAGCCGCATCACTTCGCGCAGCAAAAGAGCGAGCGTAGGGACATTACCGGCCCGCGTCGCACCGGGTTTTTTGACTTCGACGGCGGAATCGCGGAAATCAGGCATATCGAGAGGCATTCGCACCAAACCGCCATTAGCGATTGGGTTTGCGCTCATCCGCCGATTTCCTTTGGGAGCCAGAGCCTTCAACTCGGGAACTAAACGACCTGTCCCATCAAAGAGTTCTTCGGGCTCGTAATTGCGCATCCAGGTTTCAAGAACTTTCAAATGGCTCGGATTTGTGGCGATGTCAGTAAGCGGGATTTGATGTGCCCGCCAGAAGCCCTCGAGATAATGCTCATCGACCTGCCGCGGGGCCGTCCAACCTTTGGGGCTGCGCAAAACGATCATCGGCCAGCGCGGTCGCAGCGCTTCTCCGGTGCTTCGCGCCTCCTCTTGGATCTTCCGGATCTCAAGAACGCAATGCTCCAGAGTCGCGGCCATCGCTTGGTGCATGCTCGGTGGATCACTGCCTTCGACGAAGTAGGGCGTGTACCCGTATCCGACGAACAAAGCCTCCAGCTCTTCGTGACTGATGCGAGCTAGTACCGTGGGGTTGTTAATTTTGTAGCCGTTGAGGTGCAAGACCGGCAGCACAGCACCGTCAGTTATTGGATTAAGGAATTTGTTGCTGTGCCAGCTCGTCGCGAGCGGGCCGGTCTCGGATTCACCATCTCCAACCATCACCAGCGTTATCAGGTCCGGATGATCGTACGCCGTTCCATAGGCATGCGAGATGCTGTAGCCGAGTTCTCCACCCTCATGAATGCTGCCAGGGGTTTCGGGAGTCGCATGACTGCCTATCCCACCGGGGAAGCTAAACTGCTTGAAAAAGCGTTGCATCCCGGCGACATCTTCGCTCTTGTCCGGATAGACTTCAGAGTACGTTCCCTCGAGATACGCGTTGGACAGAATGGCGGGCGCACCATGCCCGGGGCCGGAAATGAAGATGGCATTCAGATCATACTTGTTGATCAGCCTGTTGAAATGAATGTAGGTGAAGCTCTGGCCGGCGTCAGACCCCCAGTGACCCAGTAGTCGAGGTTTGGTTTGCTCGATTTGCAGGGGTTCGCGCAACAATGGATTTTCCTTTAGATAGAGCATCCCCAAGCTGAGGTAGAGAGTGGCACGCCAGTAGGCGTCGATTTTGCGCACTTCATCCGAGCTGAGCGGAGAACCCTTAACCGTCGAGCGAGTTGTCCCGTACGCCGAAAGCCTTTCGTCAATACGAAGCGGCTCGGAAATTTTCGCAGGCGTTTTCATGTTGTTTACCTCTTTCTGGATGGAGCAGCCAGGATTTGTCACAGCTATTGCTAGTACCGAAGCCGTATAATTTCGCGGTCGCTAAGCTCGCTAAAGGGCTCGCTCACAGAGCCACAGGCGTGAAAACACGGGTACCGTTTTGTGCCAAAGAGCTTCACTGGCGGCGAGAGGCTGTGATCAGTTCTGGAACCATCACGCTCCTAGAGAGACGCATAGACGAAGATTACCCCCGGACTTGAGGTATGGGCGGGCAACTGCCTCCGAGGATCTGGTCTCGAAGGTCATGTCGGCTAGTCCGTTGTGGATTACGGTAGAATACGCTGTTCAAGTTCCGCGCAGCGGCAGACCGGCCGCGCGATAGACATCGTCGATGATGCGCATGTTGATGACACCTTCGAGGCCATTGGTCGGAAATGTCTTTTCGCCGCGTATCTGCGCGACAAACGCGCGTAGCTGATAGGTGTAGGTGGTGTCACCCGCTATACTTTCCTGCTCCACCCCATCAGCCGTCTTGAACATGATCTGATTGCCCTGATGCGGAGCGACTGGGTTGACTATCATCAGCTCTCCCCGATCGCCCCTTGCTATGAACATCGAGCTTCGCACGGCATCTTGTGCCATCGAACACTTCACCCGGGCGGCCACGCCGCCCGTCATCTCCAGGTCGACTTCCATCGCTACGTCAATATTCTTCGGTCCTGTCTTTGCCGATGCCTTGAGCACGCGCGGCATGAGTCCTGAGAACTCGCGCAGCATGTGTAGCGGGTAGCTTCCGAGATCCATTGTAGCGCCGCCCGCCAGATTCCAATCGTAACGGTTAGTTGTCGGCGGCTCCGGCACTGAGAAATTGCCTTCGAGGTGCAGCAGTCGCCCCAGCGTACCGCCCTTGATAATTTCACGCACCCGCACTGCCAGCGGATGATAGCGATAGTGAAAGGCTTCGCCCAGGAAACGCCCTGTCTCCTTAGCGACCTCGGCCATCCGCTGCGCCTCAGTGGCATTGGCAGCGAGCGGCTTTTCGCACAGCACGTCCTTGCCCGCACGCAAGGCCGCGATCGTCCATTCGCAGTGATACGAATTCGGCAGTGAATTATAGATCACATCCACTTCGGGATCTTTGATAACGTCCTCGTAGGTCGCGTGGACGCGCGGGATACCGTGGGCGGCGGCGAAGTCTTCGGCGCGCTTACGATCGCGCGCAGCGAGCGCAACTATCGAGGCTTCGGGCACTTTCTTAACGGGCTCGATCAGCGCCTTTGGAGTAATCCGCGTGGCGCCGAGCGTGCCGAATCGTAGGGGCGGTCTAGTTGCCATCGTTATTTTCACCTAGCTCTGTTGCAGAATGCAAAGCTGCGCGGCTACGGAACTTTCAAAAAACGGCATTCTCTCGCGTCGCTTTACAAGGACAGATATCGACGTCTTGCTTTCACATCATTCGTTCCGCCCTGTCACGCTTGGCCCCATCGCAACAACAGATCTGCCGATTCTTTGCTGGCTTGAATCACGTCGTCGGCGCTTCGAACCATAGCGTTCCGAGGGGCGGAAGCGTGAGCGACATGGAGCAGGGGAGACCGTGCCATGGAATCTGCTCAGCCATCACGGCGCCAGCGTTCCCTTGATTGCTACCACCATAAGTCTCCGAGTCACTGTTCAGAATTTCACGGTACAAACCGGGATCCGGAGCTCCCACCCGATAGCCCGTGCGTACAACGGGCGAGAAGTTACAGATGCAGAGCAGTCGGCGACCGGAAGTCGGCGCCGAGCGCATGAAGGCGATTATGTTTTCATCTGCATTGTTCGCATCGATCCATTGAAAGCCAGCGGGCTCGTGGTCAGCCTCCCACAGCGCCGGCTCGCTACGATAGATACGATTCAGATCGCGCATCAGGGTCTGCACTCCGCGATGGTCCGTTTCGGCCAGTAGATGCCAGTCGAGGCTTTGGTCATGGTTCCATTCCCGCCACTGGCCAAACTCTCCGCCCATGAACAGAGTCTTCTTGCCTGACCGCGCCCACATATAGCCCAACATTGCTCGAAGATTAGCGAACTTCTGCCAGCGGTCGCCGGGCATTTTGTCGAGCAGCGAGCGCTTGCCATACACGACTTCATCATGCGAGAGCGGCAGCACGAAGTTTTCGGACAAGGCGTAAACGAAGCCGAAGGTGAGGTCGCGATGGTGGAAGCGTCGATAAACGGGATCTTTGCTGAAGTATTCGAGCGTGTCGTGCATCCAGCCCATGTCCCATTTGAAGCCGAAACCCAGTCCACCCGCGTAGCCCGGCCGGCTCACACCGGCCCAGGCCGTCGATTCTTCCGCGATCATCACAACGCCTGGATGACGTGCATAGACCTGCTGATTCAGCTCCCTGATGAACGAAATAGCCTCGAGGTTTTCGTTTCCACCGTGGACATTCGGAATCCATTCGCCGGCGCGCCTTCCATAGTCCAGGTAGAGCATCGATGAAACAGCATCGACTCGTAGGCCATCGGCGTGGAATTCATCCAGCCAATAGTGCGCACTGCCAAGCAGGAAACTACGCACCTCGTCGCGTCCGCAATTGAAGATGTACGTGTGCCATTCAGGCTCGTAGCCCTGACGCGGGTCGACATGCTCATAGAGCGCGGTACCGTCGAAACGGGCGAGCCCGAATTCGTCGGTGGGAAAATGCCCCGGGACCCAGTCGAAAATCACGCCAATTCCGCGCTGATGCAGGCGGTCGACGAGGTAGCGAAGATCGTCGGGCGATCCATAACGAGCGGTAGGGGCGTAATAACCCGTGGTTTCATAGCCCCACGACCCGGCGAACGGATGCTCCATGACCGGCAGAAATTCGACATGCGTGAATCCGATGTCCGTCACGTAGTCAGCCAACCGATCCGCAAGCTCGCGATAAGAGAGCGAGCGGTTGTCTTGCTCCGGCACCCGCCGCCACGAGCCGAAGTGCACTTCATAAATCGCCATCGGGCTGCGGAGCGCATCGCGCTTGGCGCGAGCGGACATCCAGGCGGCGTCATTGAAGGAATAAGCGGACTGGTAGATTCGCGAAGCCGTGGCTGGCGGACACTCGGTCGCCGATGCGAACGGGTCGCTTTTGAGCAAGATGCCGCGGTCTCGCGTTCGGATTTCATATTTGTAGAACGTACCCGGGCCCAAGTCCGGCATGAACAACTCCCAGAGGCCGGAACTGCCGAGCATCCGCATCATGTCCAGCCGCCCATCCCAGCCATTGAAATCGCCGACAACGCTGACACCGGCTGCATTCGGCGCCCAAAGCGCGAACGAGGTGCCGCCTACGCCATCGAGCTCGCATGGGTGCGCGCCCATTTTCTTCCATATCTGTTCGAGCTTCTGCTCGGTCCATAGATGAACGTCGCGATCGCTCAGCGTCCGGGGAAACGAATAGGGCTCACGAATCGTCACCCGATTGTTTCCGGGATAATGAATCTCGAGCCGATAGTGGAAACCGTCGAGGCCCGGTTCCCCAACGGTAATTTCGAATAATCCAGGCTCGGGGCGCGGGACCATTGCGCGCGCCTCCCGATCACCCATAAGCAGGAACACCTGCCGTGCGTCGGGGCGGTAGGTCCGTACGATTGCGCCGCCATCGGTCAGGTGAGCGCCCAGAATCGAGTGTGGATCGTGGTGTCTGAGCTCAAGTAGCTGCTTTAGTTCCTGCTCCGGAATTTTGGAAAAGCTTCCATTAACCGCTTCTGGGCTTGTTCGCTCGTGAGCTGCAATCCTTCCGAGAGTCGGCGACATCGCGTTAATTCCTGTCTCGGTGAATTGCATCACCAATATTGTCCGGCTGTTGGTTTTGCGTAGGCACAGGCAGCCGTTGGATCCGGCGCCCTAGTGCAGCGCGGTGGCTGGCCCTTAGCAACACCGCGAAGATAGGCAAAGCCGCGGAGCAATCGATATGCATTATTACCGCCCTCTGCATGCTCATTTAGGCGCGAATCGTTAAACTGCCGGAAGACGCACTCCAACCTCGTCCAGATGCCTTAGCAGGCCGCTGGGATCCTCATAGACCCGGTAAGCGCCCGCTCGCTCAAGCTCCTCCTGTCCGTATCCACCAGAGAGGAGCCCGACGCCGAGCGCTCTCGCTCGGCGAGCGGATAACAAATCCCAGACGCTATCTCCGACCACGACCGAATTCTGGATATCCACCCCGAGGCGGTCGGCAGCAGCTATGAAAAGGTCCGGATCGGGTTTCGCGAATTGAACCTCATCTCTTGTGATCACCGGCACGCCAGACGGGATAGCAAGAAGATCCAGAGCCGGCCGGGCGGACTCCATACGGCCACTTGTGGCGATCGCCCAAGGCACGCCGAGATCGGTAAGTCTGTTCAGCAAGGCGCGAGCACCGGGCAGGACTCTAACTTGTGGCATTTGTCTCAGATATTCTTGCATGTGCAAACGCTGAAGTTCTTCAGCTTGAGCTGCACTGACCCTTTGAGCCGTCTCGCGCAACAGAGCATTTGCCATTAAGCCCCCACTCATCCCGACCCGCCGATGGATGCGCCAGACGGACAGGTCGATGTTGACGCGCTCCAGGGCCGCGCGCCAGGCAAGTGCATGCTGATAGACGCTGTCGACAAGGGTGCCATCGAGATCGAACAGGAAAGCCGTGACGTTGCTCAGCGCTGTCATTGTGAAAGGTGCATCCTTTATTTTATTGCTGCAAGTTCCACGACTGGCGAAGGGCACCTTATAACCTCAGAGCTGCGTAGTGGGCGGCTCCTAGCAAGCCTGCATCGTCGTTGAGAATGACCCGAATCGGCATAGCCTTGAGAAGATCGCTCATCCTTCCTTTGGTACTGAATGCCTTTAGAAAACTCGAGCCACGCAGCTGATCCACTATCTTCGGAGCGATCCCGCCTCCCAAGTACACGCCGCCGGTTGCCATGATCTTGAGTGCGAAGTTGCCGGCTTCGCTACCGTACAGTGATACGAACAATTCGAGCGCCTGGGTGCATAGAGCGCTGTCGCCTTCGATACCATGTCGCGTGATCTGGCTAGCGGGGTCTCCCTGCCCTAGTCCGACTTTGAGCCAATCCGGCTCGTCGCCGTAACTGACATTGCGGAGAAAGTTGTAGATGTTGAGCAGCCCCGGGCCGCAAACGACGCGCTCCCAACTGACGTGCCCAAACTGCGCCCGCAAGTAGCGAAGCAATTCGTCCTGCAGCTCATTCGTAGGCGCAAAGTCCGCATGCCCGCCCTCGCAGGCGAAGGGAAGATGCCGCGATCCGTCCCAATACAGCCCGGCCTCGCCGAGACCGGTACCTGCGGCAATGACAGCCATATTTCCCACGGCCTTCGAATCGCCCTCGTTCAGGATTGCCAAGTCTTTCGGCTGAAGTACACCGACCGCGTAAGCAATGGCCTCCAAGTCGTTGAGAAGGATGACGTTCTTCAGCGCAAGCGCTCGCCCAAGTTGCTTAGCATCTACCGTCCAGGGCAAATTCGTGGTCCGAACCTGTCCGTCGCGGACCGGCCCGGCCACAGCGAAGCAAACTTGTCTGCTTTTTGCGCCATGCGTCGCGACAAACTTTCCGACAATTGCATCCAGACTGCTATAGTCGACGCTTGAATATACCTCTTTAACAAGGCACTCAAGCTTATCTCCGTCGTCATTGTAATAGGCGATTCGGCTATGTGTACCTCCGATGTCTCCCGCCAAAATATTCACTCGCATCCTCCTATAAGGTGACTGTTACTTGCACGGCCAATACGAGCGTGTTGCTAATCTGACCCGTTCCCTGAGGACGGAAAACACCTTGTATATCTGGTTGAACGCTAAACGAAGGTGTCACGTTGTACGTATAATTCGCTTCGATGATCGATTCGTGGGTCATTATCGGCTGGTTACTCACGCGCTGCGATGCTGCGAGATCGCTTGAAAACTGGCCCCAGACTCCAAACAAGCCCAATTCATCCTTGGGCCGACCCGGAATTAATCCGAAGTACAACAACCCTGCATTGGTAAAGTATTCCAACTGGTTCATCTTGGGCGGCGCATAGGTGAGCGAAAGAAATCCCCACAAACCCTGGTGAGTATAGGTCGCGCCCTCGGGCCGGCGGAGTAGCCGCTGCTGATCAGTCAAATAGATTTGCCAGGTTCCCCCACGGTACTGACCGCTTTCGAATTGCAGTCGAGGCTCCGAATCGTACATCCCGCCAAACTTGATCGTCCCGGGATATCCGAGCTGTCGTAGCGGCGCGGGCGAATAGCCGACCTCCTCCATGATTGCGACGCCCGAATTATGCCGGATGCTGAAGTCTACACCGTGGAAATTATCGTCGCGGAAGTGCAAATAGGTATTGTACACCCCTGTCATCGAGTACAACTCGGGCAATAACTGGTAGCGCGCTCTAATTCCCCAAGCAGCCCCCGGGTAGCTCGGGACTGACGCGTTAACCGGAATACTCAGCGGGTTTCCGCAAAAGCCGAGGTTCTGCGCATAGCAATATAGTGGTGAGGTCGCGAAGTCATCAAGGGCGTTGATACGGCCACCGACAATATCCAGCTTTCCGTCAAACAAAAGCTTTTCGATTGCCAGATCGACCAGCCGAATCGTTTGATGACCGTAAAGCTGCTGGACATTAAAGAAATTAGGGATGTCGTTGGAGAGAGCGTTTCCGGTTCGCTGCGAAGCAGATGCAAGAAAGTAGGTATCGCGGAGACCGAGTAGTTTGCCGAGATCCAGTGCGATCCCGGCCCCGATGTTGTGAGTGTAGCGGAACTTGTGGTCTTCTCCACCGACTGGGTTGCCGGCGGATTCGCTTTCGTACGACGCGAAAAGAGAGACTCCTTCCTCCGAGAGCCGGCTGCGCCATCCGCCCCAATTGCCCGTCGCGCCAGTCAGCTGTCCCCAGGATGGAGGGTAAAACAGAATACGAGGGTCGATAATCCCCCATGGAGTCGCCCAGTCGCCTTGGGCAGAGTGCATCCAGGGGGTCGAGAAGGTTTGCGCTTGGACGGGCGCCGCCGAAAAGAGGAGTAGTAAACTGATGATTAGGTATCTGCCTCCTGATCGACTCACGTTGGTGCCCTCCTTTGCCAGAGCGCACGCTAGTGATGAACGAGGACCCCTAGGCGTTTGCTACGCCACTGACACGTGATCTCTTCGAGCGATTGTCCCTTGGTCTCGGGAACGTATCGGACAATGAAGATGAATGCCGCCACACCCATGGTGCCATAGAGGAAGCACAGCGACGGCCCCAGGAACACCAGCAGCATAGGGAACGAAAGGCTTACGAGAAAGTTCGCCAGCCAGTTGGATGCTGTCGAGATCGCGGCAGCTCGCGCTCGTGCCCGGTTGGGAAAGATCTCCGAGATCATCAGCCATACTACGGGGCCCAGCGAGAAGGCGAAGCAAACGATGTACAGTCCAATGCACCCCACGGTAATCGGCGCAAGCCAATGAGGGTTAATACCGAGTGTTGAGCCGAATCGTTGAGCCGCGCCGAGCCCGACCAGGGTTACTACCATTCCAGCCAGACCGACTAGGAGTAGCGGTTTTCTTCCGATTCGATCGACCAACCATATCGCGATCAGAGTAGACAGAGTGTTAATCACACCGATTCCGATCGTAGCTGCCAACGCTGTGGTGGCCCTGTCGAGGCCGGCCTTTTGAAAGATCTCCGGCGCGTAATAGATGATCGTGTTGATTCCGGTGACCTGTTGGAAAACCGCGAGCCCGACACCGACAAGAAGGGCCGGACGAAGTTCAGGCATCAAGAGTTCTGTCCAAGCAGCCGGCTGATTGTGCGCGATGTCATCCTGGATTTCCTGTACTTCCGCGTCGATTTCGTCTGCAGACCGCACGAGCGAAAGAGCTTTTCGCGCGGCTTTTTCTGCTCCTGTCTTCAGCAGCCATCGGGGTGACTCGGGCAACGGGATCATTCCGAGCACCAGTAAGGCGCCGGGAATAAATGCGATTCCAAGCATCCAGCGCCACGCATGCGCGGGTGCCAAAGCTCGATCGACGATATAGGAGACCAGGATACCGATGGTGATCGCCAGTTGAAAAAGCGACACCAGTTTGCCGCGACTGCGTGCATGCGCCAACTCCGCGATATACATCGGCGCAGCTACTGACGTCATTCCAATCGCCAGTCCTATGAGGACGCGACTCGCGATAAGAACGTCGACGTTCGGCGCGATCGCCGAGAAGACCGCGCCTGCAACAAAGCTCAATCCGGCGACAATGTTGGTCCAGCGTCTGCCCATTGTGTCAGAGGAAGTTCCAGCGACTAGCGCGCCGAACAGCGCGCCAAAGGTCACGGCGCTCACCACAAGTCCCTGCTCGGCAGGACCAAGATGGAAATCGGGAACGATAAACAATAGCGCGCCCGCAATCACGCCGGTGTCGAAGCCAAACAAAAGGCCGCCCAGCGCCGCAACTGCGGCTATCAACGCGATATACGAAGTCTTTTCGGGACGACCTTTACGCTGATCAATGCGTTTTGGTTCCGAGGGAGAGGCGGCCGAACTGCCCATGTCGGTAACCGATCGTACGGCGCTGAAATCACTGCCACTGATTGCAGCGGGACTTAGGTGCGGGCTTTCATTGCTCCGGAATATTCTTTCCATGCCGTTACCTCGCAAAAAGCGTTCGTCTGCGGAGACATCCCGTTCGCGTGCTTTTACGAAGGAGAGGCGTGAAAACACCGGTACCGTTTTGTGCCAAGGAGCTTACTGTGGCCCCACTCCTTCGGAAGACCACCTTTATTCTATTGCCTCTATCAGGGTCGGAAGGGCCTGCACCCGATGTGGCTCCGTGTGGAGAGGGCTTCTTCGTCAAGAGGGGGCCGCGTGCGTGGCAGAGGAAAGAGAGCCCAAATCCGTCGGGTCGGTGCTGAGATGTCGAAGGTTTCATCTAACTAACAACCTTCGTTCAGAGTGGCGGGTTCGATCGCCTGGTCGCAAAAAGATTCCACATTCAAACACGATACTTGTCCATCATATCGACCATGCATGATGTGGGACTCGCGAGTGCAGGAGCCGGTACCAGGCTCTTCACGCTTACCCAGTATAGAGGGCAAATCTTCCGCAGCGGCGAGAAAGTTCATTTGTGCTTGGGGAAAGGTGAAGCCGAATAAATCGCGCCGTCAGAGGGCTTTCCGTTCACGCACGTCTGTTTGGTAGTCCGGATTTAGTCCGATAAGGGGGGCGCATGGGGAATTACTATGCTAAAGCACCAGACCGTAAATAGGGACAAAGCCGCATGAAACCGCGCCACGCCGTAGTGCTCGCCCTGGTCGGCTGGTATCTTATGGTGCCACCGCACCGAATCTGCGCTAATTGCCGCCATTACTTTCAGCCGGACCCGCTAAACGCATCGCTTGACAAATGGGAAATGGTTGAGAGCTTCGACTCTATGGCAAAATGCGAGGAAGACTTGCTTGGGTATCAACAAAAAGAACGTATACCCTTGCGGAGACTTTTTAAGCGGCCTAGCATCTCCTATGTCGCCAGATATGGTCGCTGCATTGCCTCCGACGATAAGCGTCTTGACTAAGGCAGGACACTCCCTCGTCCGACTTGAGAAACACCACCGCACACTACGAGGACCAGTTTTCGCGAAGCGCGGCCCCAGTAGGGAAAAGGCTGGCAGTTGTCGGCGGTACTGGCCGAAATTTCACACGAAACGCCCACTAGGCATCTCTGGCTCGTCCCTTCGAGGCGCACTCCGCTTAGAGAGGCAGGCGGTCAAGCGGCCCAAGCCGCCATTGCCAGCCGAGGCTCTTGTTCTTGCCGGATCAGCTCCCGAAGGTTCAGGCCCAGCTTCGAGACTGCGCGGTCAACCTGCGGATAGATACCCAGACCAATAATGTTTTCGTGTAGACGTTATCCCAGCAAGAGTTCTGCGGATAGAGGCGACGAAGCTATTATAATATGATGAGTGCAGATCGGTTGACTCGCTAGCGAGAGTTCGAGGTTTTCCAGGACCACTAGGATTCCCTCCACTGATGAGGATGCCGAGACGCTGTCACGCTGGCCGCCTTTAGGGAACCTCTGCACAAGTGCTTCGGTTCTTCTAGCTCAATCCGTGGCTGGTTGCCGGGTTTTTGGGTCAAAACCCGGCAGTTGACATTGAGGCGAATCTGGAGGGAGGGAGTAACCTCTGTTCAGACTCAAGTCTACTCGGCATATACAGCCGGGTTAGCACGCGCCTTCCTAAAACGTCACCCTGCGTACGCCATCAAAGGCTGTCTTAACGGCCATCCCCACCGGACGTGTCGTAACGATGGCCTATTGAAACCTGTGGTAAACACGGAGTGACAAAGAGCACATCGATCATTTCGCTGGAAGACCTCCTCCAGCGGCCTCGCGAGCTCTGGGCCCGGCGTTCGAAGTTTGCGCGCCGCGCAACCCTGGGATCGCATTCAGCTCCACAGTTCGCTCGGCAATCTGGCGGCTCATCTGACCGAGGTTCTGGCTGAGTGCAACGGCTCCTGCTGTGTCACCGTCTAGGACCGGGGCGGTCGTAAACGACTGGCCGCTTGCCAGCTCGCGTCCGTCCTCGCCATCCTTAATTGTCCAAACTGCCGTCAGCCAGGACTGACCGTCCTCCGTGGCCTCGAAACGCTCGACCCACACGTCAACTTGATAGTCGATATGGGTGTCGCCGTACCATGGATAGTTCGTAATCTTCACAGTGCGGAGAATTTGCGACAGATTCTGACTGAGAACGCTTTCGAAATCCCGCTCGAGAGGTTCGCCCCAGCGCTTCTCGCCGGAGACGCTGAGGCGATTCGACGTCATGCGCGTCACTACCCACGGCTGCTTGAGATAACCAGGAAACCGGATCGGGCCGACCCCGATCGAAAGGCTCGCGGTCGAGGCCGCAGATGCGGCGCTCGAACCGCTTGGAACAGTCGGGGATAGTATGAAGTACTGCGTGAGGTCCCGCTGTGGCGCCATGAAGGAACAAGCCGCGACTGTGACGCAGGTCCCTGCACTGAGCATCAACCACAGTCGATGCATTTGCATCTGTTTCATTGGTTGTCCGTCACGTACTTGCCGCGGATCAGCGCGCCGGGATTGCGCTGCAGATAGTCGGCTAGATCGTGAATCGAGCGCGAGGCGTCGGCAAGCTCCTCGAGCGTCAGGTCAAGCTTGTGAGTCATCGGAGAGCCCGGGCTCGCGAGAAGCTGAGCCGACGCTAGGGTCGACCGCGCCTGCACCAGCGCCGCCTGCAGGTCTGTCGAGGACATCTCTAAACTCGCGATCAAGGGGTCGATCTTCGCGTCAGTCCGCTCGACGGTGTTTTTCACCGCGAACACCGTCTTGTTAACGTTGCCCAAGGTCTCGTCGAGCTTAGCTGCGACTACCCGGAGATCAGGATCGCTGACGATTTGATTGAGCGAGGCAATGGCTTGGTGAAGCTGGGGGTCGGCGGCGAGTTGGTTGACCGACACGCCTGCCTTGGTGATCGCAGCAACCAGCGCGTTGAAATCAATTTTTTCCAGCTTGGCCAACGCTTTGGTCGCATTCTCTTGGATCTGCTCCAGCTCTGTCGGAATAGTCGGAATCTCAGGATACGGACTCGTGCGCGGTTCGATGTAGAGGTGGGTCGGGGTGTCGGGTTGGAAGGTCAGGTCGATATAGAGCAGGCCGGTCAGCAGGCTTTCCATGTTAAGCTGGGCCCGGAGCCCCTGTCTTATCAGGCGGTCGAATTCTTCGCGGTTAAAGGACTCCCTTGTTCCCCCTTTGGCCATGAATTCCCGCTCATCAAGCTCGAGGATCACCACCATCGGCACCTGTTCAATGCTGATTTGCCGAAGCTCGCCCTGCCCGGCGCGCAGCCGCAAGGAGATTTGCTCTACGGTCCCGATCTGGACCCCGCGGATCTTGACGGCGGCGCCGATTCTTAATCCGCTAAGGTTGCCCTGGAACATGCAGATGTAACGATGGGGCTTGCGGAACAACTCTCCCGAACCCAAGACCACGGCGACCACCGCGGTCAGCGCGAGGCTGGCGATCACGAAGCCACCGATTGCAGTGGAACTTACGCGTTTAGGCATATGGGGCTGTCGCTCCTTTTTTTTCCTTGCCGCCCATGAGGAATTTGCGCACGCGCGAGTCGGTGGAATGGGCCAGGAGCTCACGCGGATCGCCGATAGCAATCTGAGTGCGCGATTCGGCGTCCAGGAAGACGCTGTTGGTTGCAATAGCGAAGATGCTGGACAGTTCGTGAGTAACCATCACGATGGTGGCCCCCAGGCTGTCGCGCAACTCAAGGATTAGTTCGTCCAACAGACTGGAGCTGACTGGATCCAGACCGGCCGAGGGTTCATCGAAAAACAGGATTTCCGGATCCAGGGCCATCGCGCGCGCCAGACCGGCGCGCTTCTGCATTCCGCCGCTGATTGCGCTGGGATAGGTGTCCTCGAATCCTTTGAGTCCGACCAACGCAAGCTTCAATGAAGTTATTTTCTCGATCTGCTCGTCGGTGAGATTGGTGAACTCTCCCAGAGGCAGGCCGACGTTTTCGGCCAGCGTCATCGAACTCCACAGCGCCCCGCTTTGATACAGAATGCCGAAACGCCGCAGCATCCTTTCGCGCTGCTCCGGCTGGGCTTTGGTGAAGTTGCAATCGTCATAGAGTATTTCCCCGCCGGCCGGTTCCTGCAGCCCAATAAGATGGCGTAAGAGTGTACTTTTGCCGCATCCGCTGCGGCCCATGACGATGAAGATGTCACCGCGTTTGACGGAGAAATTCAGGTCGCGCATCAGAACGAAACTGCCATAAGCCATGGTCAGGTTGCGGACCGTTATATGAGCCTCCCTGTTGCCTGAGCTGCTCAGCGGGTTTGTGTTCTGTGCCATCGCTGCGACACCGTCCTCAAATTTGCAAAACATTGAAAGCGACTGCATAGACCCCGCAAGCCACAATCACCATCACGATGGACATGACGACCGCTTGCGTGGCCGCATCGCCCACTGCCGAAGAGCTGCTGCCGCACTGAAATCCTCTCAGACATCCCGCCAGCGCGATCAACGCGCCATAGGTTGTCCCCTTAATGAGGCCGCCCGCAAAATTCACAAAGGTGAGCGTCGAAATGGTCTCCCGAAGGTACGAAAAAAATGACAGGTCCAGCATGACCACTCCGACGCATGCTCCGCCTAGAATCCCCACAAAATCCGCGAACAAACACAGAAGGGGCATCATCATCAGGAGCCCCAGCACGCGCGGCAGGACGAGGAATTCCAGCGGCGAAATTCCCATGGTGGTGAGGGCGTCGATTTCCTGGGTTACCTTCATCGTGCCTAACTTGGCGGCGAACGCGGCGCCGGTGCGGCCCGACATAATGATGGCAGTCATCATCGCCCCCATCTCCCGTACCATTCCGATCCCCACCAGGTCGGCTACATAGATGGACGCGCCAAACCGTGAGAGCTGAATGGCCCCCATAAAAGCCAGAATGACTCCGATCAGAAAGGCGATCAGGCTCACGATTCCGACCGCGTCGGGCCCGCATTGCTGCACGACTTCCATTAGGTCGATTCTCCGGTAGCGTGCTTTGCCGCGGACGAATTTTCCAATTGCAATCGAAAGGTCACCGACGAAGCTCAAGAAATCCGCTATACCAAAGCTGTAGGCGAGGACCCCGCCGCCGACGCGTTGTAGTAGTGTTCCCCTCCCTGCTGATCGGCGGGCACCTTCGCTTTCCGGCAAGGCCTCGGTCAGTTCGATCAGATGCCTCAGACCAGCAGGCAATCCTTCACGGTTCTGTTTTATCCCGCGCTCACGGCAGATCGTCTCGACGTCAAGCAGAAACGAGACCAGCCCACTGTCCCAACCGGTCAATAACGAGGTATCGAAGCTGACGTGACTAAGCGCGGCGTGTCTTTGCAATTCGGGAATGACGATGGCGCCTGAGAGCAGGTCTCGGCTCAAATGCCAGTGACCGGAAACACGAATCGTCAGATTCATCTGTCCTGTCAACTCGAACGATATCTTTCCCTGTGGCAAAGGCAATTTAGTGACACTCTCGCAGTGTAAGTAGAGATTTGGTCGGCATCGACTATTAGACCGTGGGGAAGCAACGCTAGCGGCGGCACTGTAACAGGCCGCTCGAGCACTCGAGTATGTTCAGTTCGCGGTCAGCACCTCACCAGACGTGGTGTTTATATGGATGATCCAGAAAGCCGTCGCTTCTTCATGGGTCAGCATGGCGATCACGCCCTTGCCGGGTGCAAAAAAATAGTACGCCGTATCATGTGTTTTGGCTGGACCAACCTTGCCTTCGCACTTGAGGCTGAACAGGACCGCTTCAAAAATCCCAGCTGGCACTATCACCTGGTAGGCGCCCGAATAGGTAAAACTGCCCCTCATGAATCCGGAGTATTCCTGTTCAGCCGGGTCGTCGAGATCATAGGCCACAACCTGCTGCACGTAATAGCGTGTTTCTCCGGGCTTCATGCCCTTTATAACGAAAGGATAGGCAGGCGTGGTAACAACCACCACACCGTCTCCCGTGTCTCCAACAGCGGGCATGATGAGGTTGCCTTCAGGCGTCTGGCGGAGGAAACCGGCGAGCGAGGGCGAGAACTGGAATCGCCAGCCAGATTCTCCGTCTGGGCGCTTGACCATAGTAAGACCCAGCGTCTGTGTTTTTCCGGTATCGCGGCCAGCCGTGACCTGGTAGAGGGACGCCTTCTCCCGAAGCGGAAAGTAGATCGAAACGTCTTGGATAGGCATACTCGGCAATGCTCTGCCCACGATGGGACCGAGCTGAGTGAGGATCATTTGCCGATCTTCCGGCGGCAACGGCAACACAATCCCCTGTGCCGCCGAATCGGAGGCCAATAAACAGATGCCGAGAATTATCGCAACAGACGTTCGTAATGTATTTTGACTTTTGAGGTGTGTCATCATAATTTCCATGAGCCAAAGGCAAGACTGAGTATCAATTGTTGAACCGAACGGCGCGACCCATCTCCTCATAGTCCCAGGCGAGAAGAGTCCCTTTTTCGTTGACTCCTGGACCGCCCCGTAGACCTGTGAATCTCGTATACTCGAAGACTGTCAAAAGCCGAGGTCAAAGTTGGCCATGATCTTTGCAGGAGCGTCTGCAGAGAAGTTGGGGAGCATCTGATTGGCCGAGGAGTCATGATTGTCGCTACGGCGCAGGCGGCCTAGGCAATGACCATTGTAGCCAACATCGCTTTTGTCTCACCTCTCAGCGCCTGCCTCTTTCTACAGCAAGGATGCTTCGGTCATCGCGGGGCTGGCGGGTAGGGGCCGACTTGGGGGACCGCCGGACACCGATACACCACCAGCCTGCTTGCACTGCCCCGGAAAATCCTACTGATTCGTGGCCTGCTGCTCGCTGGCTAAATTGAGCTCAATGACGGCGATTCCTCCCGCGAGATTGAGACCCGTGTTAGCTTCAATACTCAGCGGTTGCAGCGCGATCGAATCTTCAAAGCCACCCACCAAAATATTCCCTCCCGCGCCGAGTCCAATGGTCGCGCCCGCGGTCCCTCCCCCGTAGTGGCCGGCGAGCAGACCGGGACGAGAGGTGATTTTCATCCCCGGCGCGACTACTGTCCACAAAATCACTCCGGACTGAACATAGCCGATGTCAGCCCCGAACTTGGAGATTGACCCATCATAATGCTCGACCTTCTTGGTGTTATCCGCCGGTGTGTAGATGCATCGCAGCTTCCGCGAAGAACCGATAACGAATCCCCAGCCATTCGCAACGTGGCAGCTGAGATACCCTATCTTTGTAACCTCCTTTGCAGGAGCCTCCTGGGCGAGTGCTTTTGAACCGTTTGACAGCATTGCAGCTGCAACGACGACCCCAAGCGATACCACCGTAACTCTACGCATTGTCATTTCCTCCCTAGACTGCAAGTTAAGGCGCGACCATAGCGCTACCTCACATTCCGAAGCGCAGAAACTGACGCCTACATAGCAATTTGGCGTGAAGAATGTGGTCCCATTGTGTGACGTATTGATTCACATATAGTCCTTTGATGGCGGGGTCGCCGTTTTCTCCTGCACTGTTCCAACTTGATCAGCCGCCGGCACTGAGCGGGCAGATCGACTAGCAGGATATGGAATAACGAGTGGCGCAACGCGGTATGATAGAGACCAGTGAGTGATGGTTGGCGGTGGAGGAGACGAGGATGCGGGGGATGGACAGCGAAACGCTCCGGGCGGCCGTCGATCGCGTCGGTGGTTGAGTTTGCGCACAAGCCGTCGGCAATCGGTGGGCCGCTTGCCCAAACGCCCATCCAGACTTCGCGCAAAGTGGTGCCTAAAGCCGATGAAGTTGAAGGTCTAGCGACGTCCGGCACCGCGCTGCTCGCGCAGTTTGGTTGCAAGGTTGCCGAACCCGATAAGGCGCGTCTTCTTCTCCTGGACCACCAGCTTGAACTTCGCTAGACGCTCCTTGAGTTGGGCCAACATCCGGGGTCGTGAACCGCATCGCTCACGATTTCGAGGCTCACTACCTCACCTCGCTCAACCCCCGTCTACGTTTGGAACCTCGCGTCGCCGCGACGCTCGTCAAGACTCGGTTCCGGCCCTGCTCGCTACGGCTCTGACCCGATGGGACTCTCACCCATCGTTCATCATCAGCTTTTCTTAGCGCACTCCGAAAAGTGGTCGAAAGGTAAGATATTTAGCGGGCTTTCGCTGACGAGGTGCTGGTGCGGCACCCCGTCAATCTCGCGGTGCTCCCGGTGCACGACGTCGAGTGGAGCGACCTTGGTGACCCGCAGCGCGTTATGCAAACGCTCTCACGCGTTCGAGTTCGTCCGGGGTGGGCTACCGCATAGTGCGGATCTGGCCGCGCCAGGCAAATGATTTTGGTGCTGAGTATCCGTCTTGAAGAATCGCGTTTCGCCAGGAGATGGGTGATGGGAATAGAGGAAACAATTAGTCGGGAAGCTTATATCGGTGTGCTGTGCTTAAGAGCTTCACGGTGGTTTCACCTCGGGGCGACTAGCCACAGGATGCAGAGGGATGTGTTGCAACTTCGGCTGGGGTGGCTGTTAGGCCGAGAAGACCGTGAAGCACGCAACCCGACCGATCATCTTCAAGTGGCGGCAAACGGCGCCGGAGCTGATTATTTATGCCGTGCGACGGCATCTTCGCATCCCCTGTCGCTCCGCGACGTGAAAGAGTTGCTCGACGAGCGCGGGTTGGCGTCGGATCAGACGACGATCTGGCGATCCTCGCGTCTGCAACCCTGCGGCATCAACACCGCTAAGGCCCGCCTCTACAACTTAGCGATTGCGGCAGTGAAGACAGAAGGAACTCTGCGCCGACGTTTCCATCGACCGGTGCAAGATTTGAACAACATCCTCGAGCAGGATCATCGCGCGATCAGACGACGCGTCAAAGCCAAGCAGAGCTTTCGGGAGTTTCGAGCGGCGCGGCGACCGATCGCTGGGATGAGTCCATCTACATGACCAACAAGGGGCAGGCACGCTGGATCAATGCCGCCGATGTATGCCAGCTGAATCGGTTCATCGACCAACTGTTCGATCCGGTGTCCTGAAACCTCGTCCCCAGCATCCTCTAGGAACGTACTTCGTTCCTTCGTCCCCTCTTTCAAAGTGCGACACTTCCGTACATGCCGCACCGTTCTGGTCGGCCGTCATCCGAAGCCCCTCACCATAGCAGGCATCGCCGGACCCTCTCGTGTATGGTAAATTCACCCTGTCAAACCAAGTCAGGCTAGGCGGGCAAGACGCAAGGCGTTCTTGGTACTAACCACCGGCTTGACGGCGAGGGTCTGCGGATTGAACCGAGCTTCTGGCATCGGCACTGGGGGAGGTGACGGCCTTCATATCTTGTGGGAGGACGGCGACCGCGTCCTCGGCCGAGAGTGGCGGACGGGGGCTAACGGCGAACGCAGCGCCAGACTAGCGGTGTGGCCCGTAACGGCGCATCCACCTCCTGTCGTCCTCCACCGTCTTTCGCACGAGTATGGACTGAAGGACGAACTGGATGGTACGTGGGCGGTGCGGCCGCTGGACCTCGTCCATCAAGGTGGGCGGACGGTACTCGTTCTCGAAGACCCAGGTGGCGAGCCGCTCGCTCGCCTCATCGACCGGCCCATGGAGGTGGGCAGCTTTCTCCGTCTTGCCAGCAGTATGGCCGCGGCTCTTGGCAAGCTCCATCAGCGCGGCCTCATCCATAAGGACCTTAAGCCCTTCAACATCCTGGTGAACTGCGTTGATGGGCAGGTCCGCCTCACTGGCCTCGGCATTGCCTCGCGGATTCCGCGCCATCGCCAGGCGCCTGACCCCCCCGAGACCATCGCCGGCACTCTTGCCTATATGGCGCCCGAGCAGACCGGCCGGATGAACCGTTCCATCGATTCACGCAGTGATCTCTACGCTCTCGGCATCACCTTCTACCAGATGCTCACGAGCCAACTGCCGTTTACCGCGTCCGATCCGATGGAATGGGTGCACTGCCACATCGCGAGGCGGCCGATCGCGCCTACCGAGCGGCTGAAAGACGTACCCCTTACCCTCTCGAAGTTGATCATGAAGCTGCTCGCCAAGACAGCCGAGGAACGCTATCAGACCGCGGCCGGCCTAGAGAGCGATCTGCGACACTGCCTCGCTGCATGGGAGACTCAACGCCGGATCAACGACTTCCCACTCGGTGAACACGACACGCCGGACCGCCTGTTGATCCCCGAGAAGCTGTACGGACGCGAGCGCGAGATCGAAACCTTGCTCGCCGCCTGTGATCGGATCGTCAAGAGCGGCGCGCCCGAGCTAGTGCTGGTCTCGGGCTATTCCGGGATTGGCAAGTCCTCCCTAATCGATGAGTTGCAGAAGGTGCTCATCGCTCCGCGCGGCCTCTTCGCCTTCGGCAAGTCCAACAAGTACAACCGAGACATTCCCTACACCACGCTCACGCAGGCGTTTCAGAGCCTGATCCGAGGCCTTCTCGCCAAGAGCGAGGCCGACCTAGCGCCATGGTGCGAGGCCCTGCGTGACGCGCTTGGCCCTAACGCCAGGCTGTTGACGGATCTCGTCCCTGACCTGAAGTTGATCCTCGGCGACCCGGCCCCGCTGGCCGACCTGACGCCCCAGGATGCGGAACACCGCTTCCGCCTTGTGGTGCGGCGTTTCATCGGGGTTTTCGCCCGTCCGGAGCATCCGCTGGCCCTGTGCCTTGACGACCTGCAGTGGATGGACACGGCCTCGCTGGACCTGCTCACCGACTTGGCGACGCATGACGTGGGCTCGCTGCTGCTCGTTGGAGCTTATCGCGACACCGAGCTAGACCATGGCCATCTTCTGACGCGCAGCGTCCAAGCCATACGCCAGCTGGGCGGCCAGGTGAACGAGATAGAGCTTTCGCCGCTAGCGCGCGAGGATGTCGAAAGCCTGGTCGCAGACTCGCTCCGTTGCACGCCAGAGGCGGCGGCACCACTGACGGATTTGGTCTACGACAAGACCCGCGGCAATCCGTTCTTCACCATCCAGTTTCTGACCACCTTGGACGACGAGAGACTGCTCCTCTTCAGCCGGGACTCCGGGCGCTGGGTTTGGGACCTGATGCGCATCCGCGCCAAAAGCTATACGGGCAACGTGGTGGACTTGATGGCTGACAAACTCGGCCGTCTGCCGCAAGAAGCGCAAGAAGCCTTGCAGTGGCTGGCCGCTCTGGGTGCTAATGCGGATTTCGTGGTGCTCGGCATGGTGCTGGGCTGCGCCGCAGAGATGGTCCACGCTCGTTTCTCGGAGGCGTTGAGGGCCGGTTTGGTGCAGCGGCTCGACCAAGCGTACACCTTCATTCACGACCGAGTTAAAGAGGTCGCATATTCGCTAATCCCCGAAGCGTCGCGGGTCCAACGGCACCTGCACATCGGACGCATCCTGTTGTCCAGCTTGCCTTCCGACCAGATCAACGACCGGATTTTCGACATCGTCGCCCAGCTCAACCGCGGCCGCGAACTGGTCGAGGCGAGGGGGGAGTGCGACCGTATCGCCGAACTAAACTTGAGGGCCGGCGACCGCGCCATGGCATCCACAGCTTACGTCGCGGCGCTGTCTTTTTTCGTAGCGGGGACTGAGCTCTTAGGCGATGACATATGGGAGCGGCGCTATGATCTCGCCTTCCGGCTGGAGCTGAACCGCGCGCAGTGTGAGTTCCTGACGGGCGAACTGGGGGCCGCTTGCCACCGGCTGGCGACGCTCGCAGCAAAGGCGATTAACACCGTAGACCGAGCCGCCGTAGTCTGCCAGCGCATCGCTCTCTATACGACGATGGATCGCAGCGACCTTGCCGTCGATGCCTGCTTCGAGTTCCTGCGACAGGTCGGCATCGACTGGGCGTCGCATCCCACAAGTGACGACGTCAGAAAGGAGTATGAGACGGTTTGGAAGCAGCTCGGCGAGCGTCCGATCGAAGCCCTAATCGACCTCCCGCTCATGACCGATCCGGACCGGCGGGCTACTCTCAACGTTCTCATGTGGGGCGCAGCTCCGATCTTCTTCGCCAACCCAAACCTCTTCGCGTTGGCCATGGGGCGCGCGGCGAACCTCAGCATCGAACACGGAAATAGTGAGGCCGCTTCATATGCGTATGTCATGCTGGGAATGGGTTTTGCCTCTTATTTCACCGACTACCAATCCGCGTTGCGATTCGGAAGACTTGGCTTGTCGCTGGTCGAAGTAAATGAATTTTCCACGTTTGGTGCGGAAGTGCGTTCAGGATTCGGCTATTTTATCCTTCCATGGGTCAAGCATATTCGGGAAGGGCTGGTTATGATCCGGGACGCTTCTGGCATCGCTCAGAAAACCGGTAACCTCACCTATACAGCGTATACGGCGATCAACGGTATCTCATGCCAGATCGCGGCAGGATGTCCTCTTGCGAAGGTTCAGGAAGAGACCGAGGGTGCTTTGGAGTTCGTCCAGAAGGCCAGGTTCGGGCTCGCTGTCACCATCATAACTGCGCAGCTACATCTCGTGCGGACCCTGCGGGGACTGACGCCTGTCTTTGGTTCGTTCAACGCAGCAGAATTTGACGAAGAGCGGTTCGAAGCAACATTGGAAGCCGATCCGCGGCTGGCGGTCGCCCTGTTCTGGTACCTAGTGCGTAAACTGCAAGCGCGCGTCCTCGCGGATGATTTAGTCGCCGCCATGGCCGTCGCCGCGAAGGCGCATGACCTTTTATGGACGTCTCCTGCATTGTTCGAGACTGCCGAATACCACTTCTACGCGGCTCTGGCCCATGCGGGATGCTATGCTGCGACGCCATCCGCAGAACGCGGTCAATTGATGGCGGCGCTGCGGGATCACTTCGCAAAACTGACGACTTGGGCGGCGAACTGCCCCGACAATTTCGAAAATCGCGCTGCGCTGGTCGGCTCGGAGATCGCCCGCATCGAGGGCCGTGATCTTGACGCGATGCACCTCTACGAACGGGCTATCCGCGCTGCTAGCGCAAATGGCTTTGTCCACAACGAGGCGCTCGCCAACGAATTGGCCGCGCGGTTCTATGCTGCGCGCGGGTTTGACAAGATCGCGAAGGCGTATTTAGGCGATGCGCGGTACTGCTACTCACGTTGGGGGGCCGACGGCAAGGTGCGGCAACTGGATGAGCTATATCCGCACCTCAGGGAGGCCGAGCGGGCACCCGCTGCGATCGACACGATCGGCGCGCCGGTCGAACAACTCGATCTCGCGACGGTGATCAAGGTATCAAAAGCCGTCTCGGGCGAGATCGTCCTTGAAAAATTGATCGATACGCTTATGCGTACCGCGATCGAGCACGCGGGTGCAGAGCGAGGCTTGTTGATTCTTCCGCAAGGTGTCGAACAACGGATCGCCGCGGAAGCCACGACCGACGGTGATACTGTGAGCGTGAATTTGCGTGACGAGAGCATCACCGAAAGCAAGTTGGTGCAGTCGGTCCTGCGCTATGTCTTGCGCACGCAGGAGAGCGTGATCCTAGACGATGCCGCTGGGTCCCGGTTCGCCGCGGATCCGTACATTTGTCAGCAGCAGCCCCGTTCGGTTCTGTGCCTGCCGCTGCTCTATCAGGCCAAGCTCATTGGAGTGCTGTACCTCGAAAATAGCCTGGCTCCTCACGTCTTCTCACCGGCCCGGATTGCGGTGTTGAAGCTACTTGCCTGGCAGGCGGCGATCTCGCTCGAGAATAGCCGTCTGTACCGCGATGTGGCGCAAAACGAAGCCAAGATCAGACGCCTCGTCGATGCCAACATCATCGGGGTATTCATCTTTGATGCCGAGGGGAGGATCATCGAGGCCAATGATGCCTTCCTCGACATCGTTGGATACAAGCGGGAGGATATCGCCTCCGGTCTTTTCCGATGGGCTGATCTGACGCCACCCGAATGGTTAGACCGTGACGCGCGGCGCTGGCTCCCAGAATACGACAGCACCGGCGTGTTGCCGCCGTTCGAGAAAGAGTATTTCCGCAAGGACGGCAGCCGGGTCCCGGTGCTGATTGGCGTGGCCAGTCTCGAAGAGCCCGCCGACCATGGGGTCACATTTGTCCTTGACCTGACCGAGCGGAAGCAAGCCGAGGAGACTCTGCGCGAAGTGCAGATCGAGCTGGCGCACGCCAGCCGCGTCGCCACCTTGGGGCAGCTCACGGCCTCGATCGCCCATGAAATCAGTCAACCGCTTTCCGCAGTCAAGGTCAGCGGAAGTGCGGCTTTGCGGTGGCTCACGAGAGATCCGCCTGAAATAGAAGAAGCGAAAGAGTCCGTTAAAGCCACGGTCAAATATGCCGGTCGAGCCGGTGACGTGATCAGCCGCATTCACAGCTTGGTAAAGAAAGGCGCGTCAAGCAAGGGTACGCTCGATATCAATGAGGCGATCCGCGAGGTGGTTGTCCTCACCCGCACTGAAGCCGTCAAGCACGGCGTCACGACGCAGATGCAGCTGGCTGATAACCTACCGCGAATTCATGGAGACAGGGTCCAGCTGCAACAAGTTATGCTCAACTTGATCATCAATGCCATCCAAGCGATGGGTGATGCAGCCCAGGATGTGCAAGGTCTGCACGAAATTCATATCAGCACTGATTACAATGGATCGAATGAAGTGCTGGTAGCGGTCCAGGATTCAGGCCCGGGAGTAAGTCCAGAGAAGCTTCTGCTCCTGTTTGAGCCTTTCTACACGACCAAGCCCGGCGGTATGGGCATGGGGCTATCGATCAGCCGCTCCATCATCGAAGACCATGGGGGACGTTTGTGGGCGAGCGAACATGAGGCGAAGGGTGCGCGGTTTCAGTTTACGATTCCCGTCAGATGATGTTTTCAAACGTTTACCTTATTTGGCGCACACACCCGAGTGCAGGTGCATCCGTCTCTGTTCGCCTGCAAGAAAATGGGGCTATCGATCGGTCGCTCAATCATCGAAACGCACAGCGGACGATTGTGGGCGAGCAAGCCGCGACACCAATGCTTTATATAATAGGCTCGAAGTTGTCACCGTTCGATCACCCTGAGGGTCGGCGCAGGTTTTGCGGTTTTCGACCACCGGTCACAAGTTGCTATTGCTCGCTGTAACCGGCTGAACGGCTTCGCCGTCGCGGGCGGCCTGGCCCGGATTTATAGCGATCATCTCGCCTGGTAGTATCTCTCCATTGACCTCGACCCTATAGCCATTGTCGTGGCCGAGCGTTACCTCGGTTAGGTTAAGTCGGTTGTCGCGCACGACGGGTAGATAGACGTTGTTATCGCGAAAGAGCAGAGTATCATCGGGAACAATAATGCCTGCAGTCGTGACCTGAGTGGTATTTTCATGTCGGCATACATCCCCGGATAAAGCGATCGATCAGGATTTGGCAGATCGACCTCGATCAGCATCGTGCGGGTGGTCTGATCGAGCGCATGTGGATGGCGGGTTACCGTACTTCTGTAATTGCGACCGGGCAACTCAGTCACCGTAATCTTCGCCTGGTCAAGCGTCCTTTATGAACGGCGAAAGGCTTTGCGGAACGTAGGCATAGACTCTCAGCGACGCCGTTGTAGCCAGTGTGAAGATCGGCGAGTTGGTTGCAGTTGACGATGGCGTAGTCGATTCCGGAATCAACGCACCGGGGTCGACATAGCGTGCAGTTACGATACCATTGAAAGGAGCCCGCACTATCTCATACTGTTGCAAGGCGAGTTGTTTTTCGTACGCAGCCTTGGCTTGCACCATCACGGCATGCGAATCGTCGGCCGTCTGTTGCGGAACAACCTGCTGGCGAACAAGTGCTTGGTATCGGCGATTCGGTCACCGCCTGGAGCCAATAGTAAGACCGGGCATCGGAAACCTGCTTGTCGGTTTCAGGTGACTCGATGATCGCGATGACCTGTCCCTCCTTGACGTGGTCACCCTTGTCGACATTAATTGCTTGGAGAACGAGAGCACACCCATTACGAGCATGAGGAGTGCCATCACCGCGACCGAGAGGGGCCGCCGAAGTACCAATTTGACCAGTGCCATCATAGGAAATCTTGACCTCATCAGAGGGCGTGAAAACCCACCACACAATCTGTGAACGTCAATTTGTTTCAGTGTAGTCGTAGATCGAAGCGATCTGTAGGCCAATCCCGGCCGACCCGGAACTGCACCTGTTCCTCGATAATTACGGCACCCACAAGACCCCGGTTATCAAGCGCTGGCTATTACGCCATCCGCGCTTCCAGCTACACTTCACGCCGACCGGCAGCTCCTGGCTCAACCGCGTCGAGCGCTGGTTTGCCCTGCTCACCAACTATTGTAGGATGGCTCGATCTCGAAGTTCGGGGCTAACCCAGCGGGGCTTCCGCTGCGAACCGATAATAGATCCCAGCCACTTGCGACGTGGCAGCTGAGATACCCTATCTTTGTCACTTCCTTCGCGGGGGCCTCTTGCGGGAGAGCCTATGATCCCTTGAACAGCATCGAAATCAGCAAGTAGGGCCCAGAGCGACATTACCGTAGTTCTACCCATTGTCATCCAGTTGCATCCTTCGTTCGGAATGGAGAGTTCGGATCGGGCAGTCGCATACAGATCCAGCGTCGGCCTCATAAAAACCATTCATGATGCGGGACTTGTGAGTGCACGAGCTGGGACCAATCCTTTCACGCCTGTCAGTGCAGACGGACCAATCTCCACCGGCGAGAAAGAAAACCCATTTGTGCCTAGCACCGGCGACGTTGAATGAGCCGCTCCGTCAGAACGCTATTGCGTGCACCCGTGTTTCGTACTCCGGACTTTAGTCCGAAAAGGAAATTCTCGCGTGGCTCGGACAATCGATTTCGTTGGGAGGTAGAGAATAATGGCAGAGAATCCGACCCAACCTGTGCGCCCGGCGCGGATTGTGAATAACATCGGGGTCGCGACCATCAGCAATCCACCGGTCAATTCGCTCAGCAGCGACGTTTGCGACAGGCTGCTTGAGTCGTTCGACGAGTTTGAGAAAGCCCACGTCCGAGTCGTTATCATTGGCGCGAATCCAAGCACGAAGATCTGGTCTGCCGGTCACGACATCCGCGAGATACCACTCGACGGTCACGACGCTGTGACTTGGACGACGGGATTTGAACGAGTCCTCCGGCGCGTTCAGAACTGTATGGTGCCGGTGATAGCAATGCTTCACAGCAGCGTTTGGGGCGCGGCCTGTGACTTGGCCGTGACTTGCGACCTCGCAATCGGCACACCACAGACGACCTTCGCCATCACTCCTGTCAAGTTGGGGATTTCCTACAATACAGCGGGGATGTCGCATTTCCTCGGGGCGTTGCCCCTGCACGTCATTAAAGAGATGGTCTTCACGGCCAATCCTCTCTCGGCCGAAGATGCTTATCGTTATGGTCTGCTCAATCGCCTGGTGAACCCCGAGAAACTGGAGGCGACGACGATGGAAATCGCAGAGACAATCGCCGACCGCGCGCCGCTCGCGGTTTCGGTCATCAAGGCCGAGCTGAGCAGCCTGAGTAGGGGCGCCCCCATGAGCGCCGATGAGTACGAATTCATTCAGGCAGCACGGCGAGCCGCATTTCGGAGCGACGACCTCAAAGAGGGCGTCAAGGCGTTTTTTGAGAAGCGGCCCCCCGTCTTCCAGGGCAAGTGATCGCTGAGTGAACCGAGGAGACCACGACTAAATGGGGAAACGATGACTAAATACGGACGATTTCCCATCCTATCTGCCGAGGAAGCGGCCGAGTTGATTTTCCACGGCGCTTCCCTGGGCATTGGTGGATTCACCGACCCCGGCTGTCCGCACGCGGTTCCGAGAGCGCTCGCAATGCGGGCTCGAAGATTTCACGAGCGCGGCGAGCCGTTTCAGATTCGAATCCTCAGTGGTGCCGAGGCTGGGCCTGCGGTTGATGTGGACCTTGTGCAAGCAGACGCGGTCAGCTTTCGGATGCCTTTCCAGGCTGAGCAAGCGTGCCGGAGCGCCATCAACCAAGGGAAAATCGATTTCGCGGACATCCATCTCTCTCACTGCTCGCAGCAACTTTTAGAGGGATTCTTTGGCAAGGTCGATTTTGCCGTGATCGAAGCCAGTGACATCTCGGACGAGGGACGCGTCTACTTCGCGACGGCCATCGGCAATGGCCCTACCTACCTGCAGTTGGCCGAGAAGGTGGTGATTGAAATCAACCGGCATCACCCGGCGCGTGTCCGGGAATTTAGCGATATACTCACCCTTCCCCTGCCGCCTCATCGCGAGCCGATCCCCATCCGACACCCCCTTGACCGGATCGGTGCTCCCTTCGCCACGGTCGATCCCGCCAAAGTTGTCGGCATCGTCGAAACCGATGAGCCGAGTACGCGTTTGCCACCGCGGCAGCCCGACGCCGCGAGTAAGAAGATCGCCGAACACCTCGTGCGCTTCTTTCTGGATGAACTGGCCGCGGGCCATCTGCCACGCGAGTTTCTGCCGCTGCAGAGCGGCATCGGAAACGTCGGAAACGCCCTCTTGGCAGGTCTTGGCGAGCATCCCGACCTGCCTGCGTTTACTTTATTCACCGAAGTTTTCCAGGATTCCTGTGTCGAGCTCATGCGCTCCGGGCGACTGACCGGCGCAAGTTCGACCGCCCTCACCGTGTGCGAAGACAAGCTCCAGGAAATCTATGAAGATCTCGATTACTTTGGCTCAAGGATCGTGCTGCGTCCTCAGGAAATCTCCAATAACGCGACCGTTATCCGCCAGCTCGGGGTCATTGCCACCAATACCGCCCTCGAGGTTGATATTTACGGACATGCGAACTCATCTCACGTGTGCGGCACGCAGATGATGAATGGAATCGGCGGTGCCGGGGATTTCGAGCGGAATGCTCTCCTTTCGGTGTTTGTCTGTCCCTCGATTGCCAAGAGGGGGAGAATCAGCGCGATTGTTCCCTTCTGCAGCCATGTGGACCACTCCGAACATTCCGTACATATCGTGGTCACGGAACAAGGAATAGCCGACCTGCGCGGCTTGGGACCGGCAGAACGGGCGCGCCGGCTGATCGACCGCTGTGCCCACCCTGCCTATCGCGACTATCTCCATCGCTATGTCGAGGGAGCTCGCGCGGGCCACATCCGCCACGACCTGACGCGCTGCTTCGAATTGCATCGCAACCTGATCGAGCACGGAGCCATGCTTCCCGAGCTTGATCTCAGACAGTTCTCCCCCAGCTCGCCAGATGAACCGAGCGGGGCGGTTCGGCACCTCAGAGGAGCGTCATCATGATCGAAAAAGAACTGAAAATCCTGGACGATTTTCCGCCTGTTAGTTACGACGCCTGGAAGGCGCAGGCGGTGGCTGACCTGAAAGGTGTGCCTTTCGAGAAGAAAATGATCACCCACACCTATGAGGGCATTGATACCCAGCCGATCTACACCCAGGAGAGCTGGCTTTCGGGGAACGACCCGTCGGGCTTCCCGGGGAGTCTGCCCTACACGAGAGGAACGAGGCCGCTGGGGCATTCCTTGGACGGTTGGGACGTCCGGCAGGAGGTCCTGCATCCCGAGCCAACCGAGGTCAACCGGATCGTGCTCGAAGAATTGGAGAACGGCGTGACCTCCGTCGAGCTGAAGCTCGACGCGGCAGCTTCCGCCGGACTCGACGCGGACGCTCTCGGATCAGCCGAGCTGTGCGGCCGCGAGGGGGTGATGGTGTACAACCTGGGTGATCTCGACCAAGCCCTCAAAGGCGTCCAGATGGACGTCGTCCCGGTCTCTCTGGAAGGCGGCGCCGCCTTCCTGCCCGCCGCAGCCCTGTTGGCCGCGTTGTGGGAGGAACGGGGCCTCAAAGGTTCGAAGGCCCGAGGCGCCTTCAACGCCGACCCGCTGGGCACACTGATGCGCGACGGTGTCCTGCCGCAGCCACTGGATGTGGCTCTCCTGCACATGACCGACCTCGCGGCTTGGACGACATCGCACCTTCCAAACGTGAGCTCCGTTCGAGTCTCGACCGCCGTCTATCATCATGCAGGCGCCGATTCGGTTCAGGATCTCGCATTCGCCATCGGGACGGCAGTCGAGTATCTGCGTGCCATGACGGCCGCCGGACTCGAGCTCAACTCCGCAGTCAGGCAAATTGCCTTCCACGAGACAGTGGGCTGCAAGTTTTTCCAGTCGATTGCCAAGCTCAGGGCCCTACGAAAGCTCTGGGCCAAAGCGATCGAGGCTTGCGGCGCTGACGTGAAAGCCGTATCGGGTCTGCGGGTGATCGTCGAGACCAGCAGGCGCGTGATCAGCCACCGCGATCCCTGGGTTAACCTTCTCCGCAATAGTGCCGCGACTTTCGCGGGCGCCGTGGGCGGAGCCGATGCGATCATAACGCTTCCCATCGACGTCGCGGTGGGGTTGAGCGTCGAATCCACTAGGAGATTGGCCCGGAACACTCAACTGATCCTGCAGGAAGAATGTCATCTCAATCAGACCGTGGACCCGGCAGGCGGCTCATGGTTTCTTGAGAAGCTTACGGACGAGATGGCTGAGAAGGCGTGGTCTCTTTTCCAGCAAATCGAGTACCTGGGGGGAATGATAAGAGCGGCGACGGGCGGCTGGGTCAGTGAGCAGATCCAGACAGTCGAGAAGCGGCGCGAGCAGGACATCGCGACGCGCAAAGCGGCGATCACCGGGGTGAGCGAGCATCCCGACGTGTTCGAGAAGGAGCTCATTCGACCCATCCCGAATTACACCGAGTTGAGAGCAAAAGCATCCGGAAGGCTGGCGAAATGGCGCCGCGACCGCCGTCAAGGCGACTCCAGCGCGGCGCTGGGCGCCGTCGTGGCCAAGTCGAGGCGCGGCATCGGCGAGTTGATGACCTCGGCTGTCAAAGCAGCACGAGCGGGAGCGACCATCGGGGAGCTTACATCGACCCTAGCCGGACCGCTGACCAATCACCAAGCTACGTCCACGACACCGCTGGCCGCCCATCCCTACGCAGCTGCGTATGAGCAACTGCGGGATGCGGTCGATGCTTACGCCCGGTCACATGGAGACATCCGGCCCAGGGTCTTCCTTGCCAACCTAGGGACGAGAAGGGAGTTTCTCGCACGCTCTAACTACGCACGGGACTTCTTCGAGGCGGGCGGCTTCGAACCCGTGGACAATGACGGCTTCACCGACGCGCAGGCCGCCGCCGCCGCATTCGCTGGGTGCCGAGCAGAAATCGCCGTCATCTGTTCGACCGACGCTCGCTACGCAACCGACGTGGAACAAGTCGCACCCAAGTTGCTGGCCGCCGGGGCCAAGACCGTCGTGCTGGCTGGGAACCCGGGTTCGAACGAGGCCAGGTACCGCGCCGCCGGCGTCAACCAGTTTATCTTCATCAAATGCAGTGTTCTCGCAATCCTTCGCTCGCTGCTGCATCAGGTAGGAGTGCTGCCATGAGCAAGATCCCAAACTTCAAAGACATCGCCTGGAACGGGGGGCCGGAAGTGGATAACCGCCCGGCCGATTGGCGTACCCGCGCAGCGGCAGAATCGGGCCGTTCCCTGGACCAGCTTGCCTCCTATACCCCCGAGCAGATTCCCATACAGCCCCTCTACACCAGTGCCGATATTGAGGGGCTAGAGCACCTGCGTACGATGCCCGGCCTCCCGCCGTTCTTAAGGGGCCCTTACTCCACGATGTACGTGGGCCGACCTTGGACCGTCAGGCAATATACGGGGTTCTCGACTGCGGAGGAATCCAACGCTTTCTATAGGCGTAACTTGGCGGCGGGTCAGAAGGGTCTCAGCATCGCCTTCGACCTAGCGACTCACCGCGGCTACGATTCGGACAATCCGCGGGTCGCTGGCGACGTCGGCATGGCGGGCGTGGCCGTCAATAGCATCCTGGACATGAGGATCCTCTTCGAAGGCATCCCGCTGGACCGCATGAGCGTGTCGATGACCATGAACGGGGCCGTGCTGCCGGTACTGGCCCTGTACATCGTCGCCGCTGAGGAGCAGGGGGTGAAGCAGGAACAGCTCTCAGGGACCATACAGAACGACATTCTCAAGGAGTTCATGGTCCGCAACACCTACATCTTTCCCCCGCAGCCCAGCATGCGACTGATTGGGGATATCTTTGCCTATACGAGCCAATATATGCCGTTGTTCAACAGCATCAGCATCAGCGGCTACCACATGCAGGAGGCCGGCGCTACCGCCGACCTGGAGCTGGGCTACACCATCGCAGACGGGCTTGAGTATTTGAGGACAGGCTTGAGCGCCGGCCTGACCATCGACCACTTCGCGCCGCGGCTATCCTTTTTCTGGGCTATCAGCAAAAACCCCTTCATGGAAATCGCCAAGATGCGTGCCGCCCGGTTGCTGTGGGCGAAGATCGTCAAGCAGTTCGGTCCTCGCAACCCTAAGAGCATGGACCTTCGCACTCATTGCCAGACGAGCGGATGGACCCTGACCGCCCAGGATGTGTACGACAACGTCATCCGTACCTGCATCGAGGCGATGGCCGCCACCCAAGGCCACACCCAGAGCCTGCATACGAACGCATTTGACGAGGCTCTGGCGCTTCCGAGCGATTTCTCCGAGCGTCTCGCGATCAATACCCAAGACTTTCTTCAGGAAGAGACCGATACCGATTCAGTCATTGACGCTTGGGGCGGCAGCTACTACGTAGAGCGACTCACGCACGAGCTCATGCACAAGGCTTGGGCTCATGTCGTCGAGTGCGAGCAGGCCGGCGGCATGGCCAAGGCGATCGAACAGGGCTTTCCCAAAAAACGGATTCAGGAAGCCTCGGCCCGGACGCAGGCCCGAATCGACTCGGGAGCACAAGTCATCGTCGGACTGAACAAATATGCCATAGACAAGCAGGAGGCGATGAAAGTCCTCAAGGTAGACAACTCTGCGGTTCGGCAAGCACAGGCAAGACGGCTTGCTCAGCTCAAGTCGGAGCGAGATCCTGCGAGGGTCTCGTCGGCGCTGGACGCGCTTACCGAGTGTGCTCGCACCGGGAAAGGGAATCTCCTCGAGCTGTCGATTGCGGCGGCGCGGGCTCAGGCAACTGTAGGTGAGATCAGCCTCGCCCTGGAAAAAGTCTTCGGTCGGCACAAGGCCGAGCAGGAACTGGTCACGGGGATCTATGCGCAGACTTACGGCGCGAAGAAGCCGTCGATCGTCACCGTGCAGGACAAGGTCGAGCAGTTCTTGAAGAGCCAGGGCCATAAGCCGCGCATCTTCATCTGCAAGCTCGGTCAGGACGGTCATGACCGCGGCCAGGAGGTGGTAGGAGCGGCTCTTTCGGATCTCGGATTCGACGTGGTCCTTGGCCCTTTGTTTCAGACGCCCGAAGAGGCCGCGTGTCAGGCCGTCGAAGAACACGTGGATCTAGTCGGACCAAGTTCGCTTGCCGCCGGTCATCTGACCCTGGTGCCGGCACTCCGCCATGCTCTTACGAGACTCGGCCACAAAGACATGCCCATCGTAATCGGTGGCGTCATTCCACCGCAGGACTACGACGAACTTTGCAGGGGCGGGGCTCTTGCCATCTTCGGACCGGGTACGGCCATCCCAACCGCTGCACTCAAAATTCTCGAGATTCTGCAGCTCCAAGCAGGGCAGACTGCGACCGGTACAAACGGAGGCCGGGAAAGTTCTTTAACCGCAATGGAATCGCGTTAAAAAGGAGGACAGAAGCATGCGCCGACCGCGACCAGCTGCGATGAACCGGTGGACGGCGCAGCCTGTCGTATAAGCGGCTGTCGCGCGATCACGGTTACAACGGTACCAACATGAGGTTTCGCAGGGCGTGTGGTGCCAGCCGCGGCAACCAATAGCAAGCAGTAGAGTTGGTGCGGTCAGGCCGCGAGGCGCTGCTAGCGATTGTGCAACCCGCCGACTTGTGGGATGGCGATGACTCGACCGCTGTGCGGTGGTCGGAAGCAGCGCGAGTGTGGGCGATCCTTGTCTAGTGATGGCGTCTGAAAGGGCCGGAGGAAGGTATGGCGGCAAACAAGGAAGGTGAGATTGGGGATGAGGTTTAGGAGCAGCTTCTGGCGGGGCGGGATCCAGCGACGGTGTTCGCAAGCGGCGGGTTAGTCGACGAGCTGAAGAAGCGGCTGGCGGAGCGGATGCTGAATGCCGAGATGGACCATCATCTGGGTGCGGCGGCGGAGGAAGCAGCCGGCAATCACCGTAATGGCTACAGCGCCAAAACGGTTCTGACAGATACGGGCCAGCTGGAGCCGGCGATACCGCGGGATCGGCATGGGCACTTCGACCCGGTGCTGATCGGCAAATACCGGCGGCGCTTCGCCGGTTTCGACGACAAGATCATCGCGCTGTACGCGCGCGGCCTGACGACCCGGGAGCTTGCGGCCCACGTCGGCGAACTCTACGGGGTAGAGATCTCGCCGGACCTGGTGAGCGCGGTAACCGACGCGGTGCTGGAGGAGGCCGCGGCGTGGCAGAGCCGCGGGCTGGAAGCGACCTACGCCGTCGTGTTCTTCGATGCGATCCGGGTAAAGATTCGCAACGAGGGGATGGTCAACAACCGGGCGGTATACCTGGCGATTGGGGTGCGCTGCTCGGGCCACAAGGACATCCTGGGGCTTTGGATCGAGCAGACCGAAGGCGCGAAATTCTGGCTGCGGGTGATGACCGAACTGCGCCATCGCGGCACCCAGGACATCCTGATCGCGGTGGTCGATGGACTCAAGGGTTTTCCCGAGGCCAGCACCTCGGTGTTTCCGCAAACCCTGGTCCAGACCTGCATCGTGCATTTAATCCGTTACTCGATGCACTTCGCGGCGTGGAAGGAACGGCGGCCGGTGGCGGCGGCGCTCAAACCCATCTATCAGGCCGCAGCGGCCACGGTGGCACGGGAGCGGCTGGAGGATTTCGACCGCGGCCCCTGGGGGCAAAAATATCCGGCCAGCGCGCCAAGCTGGCGGCGCAACTGGGAGCAGGTGATACCGTTCTTCGCCTGCGCGCCCGAATTGCGCACAATCCTTTACACCACCACTGCCATCGAGAGCCTTAACGCGCAGGTGCGCAAGGCGGTGCGGGTGCGCGGCCACTTTCCATTCCCACTGAGGAGGCCGCCACCAAGCTCATCTGGCTGGTACTGCGTAACGTGCAGGCGCGCTGGAAAACTCCACCGGTCTCATGGCAAGCTGCCAAGGCCCAGTTGGCTATCCAGTTCGAAGAGCGTTTCGTTCTGACGGATTGAGTAATGGACTTAGCCGCGAAGCATAATTGCACTAGCCTGCGCGCCGGCTTACGCCGCCCTTCACCGCGGCCGCCGCTGCGGCTGGAAGGCGATTATGCAGTCCCGCGGGGCGACTGCTGCGTTGTGCAGTAGTCATTCTCTACTAACTGCTCACACACGAAATTCCTGACGGATCCTGCCGGGACATTCCGCACGCTGGCGTTATCGCTCTACAAGATCGCCAATGACATCCCCCTGATGTCATACGGCCCGCGCGCCGGCTTTGCGGAGTTGGAGATTCCCGAGAACGAGCCGGGGTCCTCGATCATGCCGGGCAAGGTGAATCCCACCCAGGCCGAAGCGTTGACCATGATCACCGTGCAGACGATGGCTAACGATGCGGCGGTGGGTTTCGGCGGCGCCGGCGGTTATCTCGAGATGAACGTTTATAAGCCGCAATGATCTTCAACATTGCGCACTCGATCTCGATCACGACCGACGGTTGCGCGAACTTCCGCAAGTTGTGATCGAGGGAAACCAGGCCCAATCGAAAAAAGACCCAGGCGTATGTGGACCGTTCGCTCATGCTGGTGAGGGCGCTTTCGCTGGCGATTGGCTACGACAAAGCCTCAAAAATCGCGTACTAAGCAATGGATAACGATCTTACGCTAAAGGACGCTGCGTTGAAGCTCGGCTTCGTAACAGAAGAACAGTTCGACCGCGTCCTCGATCCGGCAAAGATGGTCCATCCCTACGTAGCTGAGACCCGTAAGTACGTGAGTGGACTTTCCAAAAAAGTTAAATCACGAATCGAGGAGAACCCATGTCTGATTCAAGTACTCGCAGCAACAAACGAGGCGTTGACGTTCTGCACGACCCCAGGGTCAACAAATCGACCGGTTATACGGAGGACGAGCGGCGGACGCTCGGACTGATCGGGTTAGTTCCCGATGTGACGGAGTCGATTGAGACTCAGTCAAGCCGTGTCATGCTGCAGCTCAAGAGCAAGGGCACCGACCTCGAACGATTCATTTACCTAATGGGTCTGCTCGATGCGAACGAGACACTCTTCTACCGCACCCTGATGACGGACCCAGCCCGCTTCCTCGAGATTGTCTACGATCCGACGATCGCGGAGGCCTGCCTGAAGTTCGATCACATCTTCCGCCGACCGCGAGGGATGTATCTGTCGATCACCCGCAAGGGGCATGTCAAGGAAGTGCTGCGCAACTGGCCGGTCAAAGACGTGAAGTTCATCTGCGTGACCAACGGCGGCCGCATCCTTGGCCTGGGCGACCTGGGCGCCAACGGCATGGGCATTCCAATCGGAAAATTGCACCTCTACACTGCGGCTGCCGGCGTGCCCCCGGGAGGGTCTGTTGCCGATGTACCTCGACGCGGGCACGAACAACGAAACCTATGTTCGCGATCCGCTCTACGTCGGACTGCGGCAGCATCGCCCGCCGACCGAGGAGTTGTACGCCTTCGTGGACGAGTTCGTGGATGCCGTTCAGGAGGTTTTCCCGAACTGTTGCATCCACTTCGAGGACTGGACCGGTTCAGATGCGATCGCGCTTCTCGCGCGCTACCGAAACAAGGTCTCTTGTTACAACGACGATATCCAAGGCACGGGCGGTGTAACGCTCGCCGGTCTGATCAACGGCCTCAAGATAACCGGCGGCCAGCTCAGGGAGCAGCGCGTCCTTTTTCTAGGTGCCGGCTCCGCAGCCATCGGCCTCGCCAACCTCATTGTTTCCGCGATGGGCCAAGAGGGCCTTGCGCCCGATGTGGCCCGGCAGCAGATCCGGATGTTCGACACGAAGGGTGTGTGTGGCGAATTCCGATTCAGGCGGGAGCTGGGGTCTGAAATAAGCCGTTACAATGCTGTCGCCAAGTATACGACTCAAGTTTAGCGATGGGCGCTGCGGGTGCGCCACTCCGCTCCGCCGGCGTAGCTCCTGCCAGCCCGGTGTGACAGCGGTGGCGGTTGTAATAGGCCTGGTAATGAGCGAGCTTCCGTTCAAGATCGCCGCCGCCCCAAAATAAGATCCGATCAAGGTACTCACGCCGTATCGTCCCGATCAGTCGCTCCACGAAAGGATGGGAAAGCGGCGTACAGGGAAGGGTTTTGATCTCATCCACTTCCAGTATCCGAAGATTTGCGCGCCAGCGCTGAAAGCGAAACAGGGGATCGTTATCGGAGGAAAGGTATCGCGGCGGGGTCTGCTTTGCGATCACGCGATTGAACATCCGGCAGATGACGGGACCGTCGCGATCCGCCGGGGCAACGCCAAAGCCGATGATACGACGGGTGCAGACGTCCATCACGACCATGACCCAGTGACTTTTCAGCAGGATCGACTCGCAACGAAAGAAGTCGACGCTCCACAGGCTGTCCTTAGCCTGCCCGATGATGGAGAGCCATGAGGGGCCATCACGGCCTGGTGAAGGTCGACAGTTCTGGATGAGGATACGCCGGACCACATCCTTGTTGATCGCGAGGCCGAAAGCACTGGAGATTTGCTCGGCAATCTTACGGCAGCCCATGCGTGGGTTGCGCCTTCTCATCTCGACGACCGCATCAATCAATTCGCTGGAAGGACCTTTAGGCCCGGGGCGGCGGGGGTCGATTGGAGCCATATGGAAGATGATACTTGCGCTTCACCAAAGCCTGGTGAAGGCGTAGCAGTGTCGAGGGCTTGGCTATCACAGCCATTTTGCGCACGCGCTTCGATGGCACCAAAAGCGTGTAAAATCCAAGCATCAGGCGATCCCACGAGGTCAGATTGGGGGCCCGTCGCTGCGAACGTTTCATGATGAGTAGCTGATGCTTGACTGCGAGCGATTCAACCACCACCGCACGAACACCACCGGGACTGGCAAGTCGCGCAAGAGTCACCAGCAAGTGGCCGAGCAATGGGAACAGCAGTCTCATCATTCGGAGCGGAACTCTAACCGTCTCGCCACCGTTGGCAAGTCTGCACTTCCTTCTCCCATTCTGCCAAAATCAGCAATTCGCCACACACACCCGAAAAGTTGCGCTCGTCGCTGCGATGCGAAAGCTGCTCGCGGCGATCTGGAGCGTTGCAGTCAATCGAAGACCGTTTGTGTCTTCTCTGGTGCCTACGCCCGTGACTTAGGCCGTTCGGCTCGACCACTCGGGGCAATACAAGTTGAGCGTCACTCGCTTCGTCGACCTCGGTATTATCAGGTAAAGCGGACGAGGATCCAAAAAACTGCCTGCACGGCGGCGATTGAACCTTGTGATCGCCGGCGCCTCCGACGTTCGAGTGCGTCGTCGGTCGGTCTTGGGGGTCCAGCAGCCAGCGTGATATTGGAAATGCGTTCGGCTTCCTGGCTTGCAGAAGCATCAAGGGCAATTTGTCGTGAATTCAATGGAGACGAGAAATCATGGCCACAATAGCTGAAGGCCTCGTCAAGACTATGGTCCAGGCCGGAGTGAAGCGCGTCTACGGAATTGTCGGCGATTCGCTCAACGGGATCATCGATGCGATCCGCCGCGAGAAATCGATTCAATGGATCCACGTACGTCACGAAGAGGTCGCTGCGTTCGCCGCCGGTGCGGAGGCACATGTCAGAGGTGAACTTGCCGTCTGCGCCGGCAGTTGCGGTCCTGGAAACCTTCATCTCATCAATGGTCTTTTCGATTGCCACAGAAGCTCCGTGCCGGTTCTCGCAATCGCGGCGCATATTCCAAGCGCCGAGATTGGTTCCGACTACTTCCAGGAGACCCATCCTGAGTTTCTATTTAGGGAGTGTAGCTACTACTGCCAATTGGTATCGACTCCAGCCCAGATGCCGCGAGCGCTGCAGACGGCGATGACTACCGCGATCGCACGCCGCGGCGTCGCTGTGATCGTTCTGTCCGGCGATGTTGCGCTACAGTCCCGCGAGCATCTCAGCGTTCCCGCAGCCTATCAAAAACCGGTAAACGCCCTCATCCGACCATTGGATCGCGATCTCGATCGGCTCGCCGAGCTGCTGAACGAATCGAATCGCATTACTCTATTATGCGGTTCCGGCTGCGCCGGTGCTCACGACGAACTGGTGAACCTTGGGGAGACGCTCAAGGCGCCGATGGTGCACGCGCTGCGCGGCAAAGAGTACGTCGAGTACGACAATCCTTATGACGTCGGGATGACGGGCCTGATCGGATTCTCTTCGGGTTATTACGCGATGTGTGGCTGCGACCTCCTGCTAATGTTGGGGACAGATTTCCCGTACCGGCAGTTCTATCCGACCGAGGCAAAGATAGTGCAAATCGACATCCATGGCGAAAAGCTCGGCAATCGTGCACCGCTGACGATGGGCCTGGTCGGCGACGTAAAGAGCACGATCGCAGCGCTGCTTCCGCGCCTGCGAGAAAAGAGCGACTGCACCTTTCTCAACAAGGCGCTTCAACATTACCGCTCCGCGCGCCAGGAGATGGACAATCTCAGCGTGGGCCATGCCGGGCGCAAACCGATCCATCCGCAGTATCTGACCAGGATGGTGAGCGATGCCGCCGCACAAGATGCGATCTTCACCTGCGACGTAGGCATGCCCACGGTGTGGGCGGCGCGCTATCTCAAGATGAACGGCAAGCGGCGCTTGCTCGGCTCCTTCAATCACGGATCGATGGCGAACGCGATGCCGCAGGCGATCGGCGCACAGGCGGCCTGTCCCGACCGCCAGGTGATTTCACTCTCTGGTGACGGTGGTTTTACGATGCTGCTGGGAGATCTGCTTACACTCATGCAGATGGAACTGCCGGTGAAAGTGGTCGTCTTCCACAACGGCAAGCTGAGTATGGTCGACCTCGAGATGAAATCGGCAGGCTATCTGCCCGCTGGCGTCGATCTTAGAAATCCTGACTTCGCCAAGATAGCGGAGGCCGCGGGCGTTCTCGGGATTCGCGTCGAAGATCCTGCGGACCTCGAGCAGGCAATTTCTCGCGCATTCTCGCACCGTGGTCCCGCCGTGCTCGACGTCCTGACAAACCCGCAGGAGCTGTCGATGCCTCCCACGATCACTTTAGAGCAGACCTATGGTTTCGGCGTGTTCGCGCTCAAGGCCGTGCTCAGCGGGAACGGAGGCGAGCTGGTCGAGCTAACCAAAACTAACCTATTCCGGTGATCGGAATCGTCTAACTGAGATCTTCCTGACGCCGATAACGTTGGAGAAGGAGCAAATCAATGACACTCCGCGGAATATCCCTACTGCGCGACCCACACCTGAACAAGTCGACTGCCTTCACTGAGGCTGAGCGCCAAGCGCTGGGCCTTGTTGGTCTTGTGCCTGAAGGAATTGACAGCGAGGACACTCAGGTCAAGCGAGCGCTGCTTCAGTTAGGGCAGAAACCGACCGACCTGGAGAAATACATTTTCCTGTCGCAACTCCAGGACATGGACGAGACGCTCTTCTACCGCCTGCTCATGTCCGATCCCGCGCATTTCCTGCCGCTCGTGTACACGCCGACAGTCGGTGAGGCCTGTCTGCAGTTCGGCCACATCATCCGGCGGCCCAAGGGTCTATACATTTCTATCAAGCGGAAGGGCCACGTACGAGACATTTTTCGGAATTGGCCGGAACGCGACATTCGTTTCATTGTGGTTACCACGGGCCAGCGAATTCTCGGGCTCGGCGACCTTGGTGCGAACGGCATGGGCATTCCGATCGGTAAGCTGGCCCTATACACCGCGTGTGCCGGGGTACCCCCTCAGTTCACGCTACCTGTACTTATGGACTGTGGCACAAACAATGAGGCGCTGCTTCGTGATCCCCTCTATTTGGGACTGCGGCAAACGCGTCCTGAAATCTCACAGTTGGACGAGTTTGTGGAAGAATTCATTACAGCCGTCCGAACTGAGTTCCCCAATTGCTGCGTTCAGTTCGAGGATTGGGCCGGAGTCGATGCTGTCCGACTCTTAGCCCGCTATCGTGAACGGACGTGCTGCTTCAATGATGACATCCAAGGCACCGCCGCAGTTGCGCTTGCCGGAATACTGGGAGCGCTACGAATAACCGGCGGGAAGCTTTCCGAGCAGACCTTCTTGTTCCTCGGTGCGGGTTCAGCCGGCATCGGTATAGCAGGTCTGTTGACCGAAACCATAGCGCTCGAAGGAACTTCGCCTGAGAGGGCCCGCACTCATACCTGGCTGTTCGATGTTAACGGGTTGTTGGAATCAAGCCGTAATGACCTTGCAGATTTCCAGAAGCCGTACGCACATCCACACGCGCCAATGAAGACTTTCGTCGACGCGATTGAATCGATCAAGCCGACCACGATTATCGGCGTCAGCACTGTTGCCAAGGCTTTCAATCAGCGTGTTATCGAGGCGATGGCCCGAATCAATCAACGCCCGATTATTTTCCCTTACTCAAACCCGACCTCGCATTCAGAATGCACCGCCGAGGAGGCTTACCGCTGGTCGGAAGGCCGAGCCGTGTTTGCAAGTGGGAGTCCCTTTCCTCCCGTGCGATTCGGTGACCGGACTTTGGTGCCCGGACAGGGAAACAATGTGTATATCTTCCCCGCCATCGGAATGGCTGTTTATGCGACTCGTGCGAAGTTGATTACTGATGAAATGTTCATCGCCGCCGCCCGTGCGGTGGCGGAGCAGGTGACCAAGGTCGAGTTGGACGTGGGGCTGATTTATCCGCCACAGTCGGAAATACTGAAGACTGAGTTGTACGCGGCACAGCGCGTGGCAGAAGTGATCTTCGCACGCGGACTCGCTCGCGTTCCGAAGCCGAGCGATATTGGTGTTTTCATTCAGTCGCAGACCTATAAACCCGAATATCCGGCGCTGATCTGACATAGTCGTTCACCTTGTCGAGTAAGCAGCCGGAATTGATTTTGTGAGAGCTGGCTTTTGGACGAAACAGAGTTGGTATCGGTACTTAGCGAGAACCGGTAAATACAATGAAGAGCGACAGTCAGATACGCAGTCGAAGGACACGCAAGGAAAGCTGGAGCCCTTCTCAACTCAGATCGATGGCGCGTCGAGAGCGTTTCGCTGGGAGGAGTGAAAGTTCAAGCCGATCGACTGTGGGAAGCGCAGACGCAACGGTCGCTGGAGCATTTCAGCATCGGCCAGGACCTGATCCCGCGGGAGATGATCACTGCCTACGCAATCCTGAAGAAGGCGGCCGTCAGCGCCAACCATGCAGGTGGAAGTTTGCAGATAACGAACAGAAGCGGCCGTTATGAAGTCCTGCTTTTTGGAGCTCTTGGCCTTAGTGTTTCTGGAAACCACCGCGCGCGATTTTAAGGTACTGCGCAAAGGCCGATTGCCTGGCCGCCGACACGGTGTAATTAAATAAGACGAGAAGCGGCAAACCTGCAGATCGGATTGTCTGGTATTTGTCTGGCCGGAGCATGAAGGAGTGTGGAGATGCCAAGATTTACGACGAAAGACGGAGCAGAAATCTACTTCAAGGATTGGGGCGACGGACAACCCGCAGTGTTCAGCCACGGCTGGCCGCTGAACGCCGACGCGTGGGAGGACCAGATGATCTTTCTGGCGAACCATGGTCTACGCTGCATTGCACATGATCGTCGAGGCCACGGCCGGTCCAGCCAACCCTGGAATGGTAACGAAATGGACACGTACGGGGATGATTTGGCAGAACTTGTCCAACGCCTCGATCTAAAAAAGGTGGTGCACGTTGGCCACTCGACCGGCGGCGGCGAAGGACCAGGCGCGTAGCTAAGGCGGTATTGATCGGAGCGGTAGCTCCTTTGATGCTCAGGACTGCAGCCAATCCTGGCGGGTTGCCAATCGAGGTTTTCGACGATATTCGCAAGAATGTTCTCGCCGACCGTTCGCAATTTTTCAAAGACCTTAGCGCTCCGTTCTACGGAGCACCCCAATCGTGACGGTGCTAAGGTCTCGCAAGGACTGCGCGACTCATTCTGGCTCCAGGGCATGCAGGCAGGCCATAAGGCTGTCTTCGATTGCATCAAAGCGTTTTCAGAGACCGACCTGACGGAAGAATTAAGGAAGTTTGATGTTCCGACGCTGATAATGCATGGCGACGACGATCAGATCGTACCAATCGGAGCATCAGCAATGCTTTCTTCCAAAATCCTCAAGGATGGCATATTCAAAATCTATCCGGGGCTTCCGCATGGGATGTGCTCGACGCACAAAGATCAGATCAATGACGATTTGCTTGCGTTCATCAAGGGTTGAGCAACTTAGCCTCGGTACTGAGAATCGCCAACTGTTAGGCGCAATTATGGTCAGACCTATTTACCGGATGCACCGGTCATACTGAAATAATGCCGTGGCCAATCCCCGTTTAAGTGATGCCGATAAAGCTCTGAAATCGCGGCAACCAGTGATTCAGCCGCCGCGGCGGGCAGCGGTTTTCCTCGTTTTGACGATAAATCCTGACCCGGCCTGCGAGGACGCTGTGCGGTCGATTTTAGCCGACCTGTCCAAGTTGGTTCGTGCGGTGGGATTTCGCGATCCCAACGCGCAACTTTCGTGCGTCCTTGGAATCGGGTCCGACACTTGGGATCGCTTGTTTGGAAGTCCACGGCCGGCCGAACTTCATGTCTTCCGGGAAATCATCGCAGGTCCTCGCCATGCGGTCTCAACGCCGGGCGATCTGATTGTCCATATACGCGCTGAGCGCGAAGACCTGTGCTTCGAACTCGAGACGCAGATCACCATGCGCCTCGGCGAAGCGGTCTCCACCATCGATGAAGTGGCCGCTTTCCGCTACTTCGACAATCGAGATCTGCTCGGCTTCGTTGACGGAACGGAGAATCCGATCGAGGGCGAAGTCACGGAGGCCGTTTTCGTCAGCGATGAGGATCAGACATTTGCCGGAGGCACTTACGTTATCGTGCAAAAGTACCTCCATGATCTAGCGGCGTGGAATGCATTACCCACCGAGACTCAAGAAAAGATCGTTGGGCGTACCAAGCTAGCGGATGTCGAGTTGGACGATTCCGTAAAGCCAAGTTCGGCGCACAACGCGTTGACGACAATCGTGGAGAATGGCCTCGAAAAAAAGATCTACCGAGCCAACGGCGTTTTTGGCCTACCGGGGAAAGGTGAGTTCGGAACTTACTTCATCGGCTACGCACGCTCACCGCGCGTGATCGAACAAATGCTGCAAAACATGTTTGTCGGACGACCGCCCGGTAATTATGATCGGTTGCTGGACGTCAGTCGTGCGATTACGGGCACGCTCTTTTTCGTGCCGCCACTGACGTTCCTAGAAACGGCTACGTCCCGGACAGCGACGCCTGCTACAGCAGATGAGACCTTGAGCGAATCATCACCCTCCGGTGAAGCCGTCAACGATGGCTCACTCGGGATCCGATCCCTCAAAGGAATAAGCCGCGATGAATAATCTCTACCGTGAGTTGGCACCGATCAATGAGTGTGCGTGGTCGCAGATCGAGCAGGAAGCCGCACGCACCCTGAAGCGATACCTTGCAGCGCGGCGTGTGGTTGACGTAAAGGGCCCAAGCGGCTCGGTGTTGGCGGCGGTTGGTACCGGTCATTTGAACAACATCGACGCACCAGCCGAGGGAATAATAGCGCGCCAACGCGACGTCAAGACACTGGTCGAACTTCGTGTTCCCTTCCAGCTTGACCGCCAAGAAATCGACGATGTCGAACGCGGCGCTAACGATTCAAACTGGCAATCACTGAAAGACGCTGCAAAAAAGATTGCGTTCGCTGAGGATCGCGCCATTTTCGAGGGATACGCGGCCGCTTCGATTGAGGGTATCCGCAAAGGCTCGAGTAACCGTCCGATGACGCTACCTGAAAACGTCGCGCATTATCCGGATGTTATCGCTGAAGCGCTGAGCCAACTGCGATTGGCGGGCGTCAACGGACCCTACTCCGTGTTGCTGGGAGCGGATGCGTACACGGCACTGAGCGAGGCCAGCGACCACGGTTATCCAGTAATTCAGCACATTCAGCGCCTCGTGAATGAGGCTATCGTCTGGGCGCCGGCGATCGACGGCGCTTTCGTTCTTACCAAGCGCGGCGGCGACTTCGAGCTCCATCTCGGTCAGGATATATCGATCGGTTATCTAAGCCACACGGAGAAAATCGTCACCTTGTACCTGCAGGAAACCGTGACGTTCTTAATGCTGACCGCGGAGGCTTCAGTCGCGGTAGCGCCGGCGCCGCAAAAGGGCGGCAGAGAATCGTCATGAAGATCTTTTGTTTCCTTAGGACCTGCGACGGCTCCTGTGAGTACTCAAAACCTCAGCCGGGGCGCTCGCTTCTGACAGCGATACATATCGCCTCTCTGGTCCACCGATTGCTCGAGCAGCACACCTCCCAGGCCTTCGCAATGAGCTACGCTATTGCCGAGCGGGCTCGCAAACTCGGCGCAACTACGATCAAGTCGATTGGCGATATCTCGAAGCATCAACGGTTAGGGCATGGACGGGCAGTGCTCGCGGTCGGCCGCCATGTTCTCGAGATCGCTTACCACCTGATGGCAGAAGCGACCACTTACCGCGAACTCGGTACTGACTACTTCGATCGCTACCGCGCCGAACGGCTCAAGCGCCGCAGCCTCGAGCAACTCCGGCGCCTCGGCGATCAGGTTACCCTCACACAACTTCCGACTGCCGCCTAAAAGGGAGCATTTTCAGGACAGACACGCTCAGGAACCAGAAGTACGCGATCGAAATCGAAAACGTAGATTTAATCTGGACCAATTCATTGGTGCTTTTGAGCGCTCGCGGCCACCCGCCGTCATGGCGACACCACAAGCCGGGGATATGTCCCAAGAGATGATGGCAAAGATGAATGCGATCATGGCGGCGATATTACGGCTGGAAAGATGGGAATCGCTAGACTTTTCAACGCTTTCGGAGCTTTTAGTAGGGACAAGGATGAGCGGCACTATTTCGAGGTTCGCATGCAATCGTGCTGACTGAAGATGTCTGGCAATGGCTGAAACAGCGATCAACGATGACGGCGATTTTTTTCGGGTACCCGCCAACGAGGCGTGGACTCTTCTGCAGTTCACCACGGTGCTGTACTACCTGCACGAAACCAATCCGGACAACCTACTGGTCCGCGACAAGACTGACCCCAAGGCCCCGGTAAGTATTGCGGCCGTCGGAATGGCATTGGCGACGATCCCGGTGATTGTCGAGCGCGGCGTCGTCATCCGCGAATTCGCGGCCAAGCTCACTTTGAAAAAACTGCGATACCTGCTGCAATGCCCACAGGGTCCCGAACCCGAGGCCTCCGGCTACAAAGGCTTCTTCTATCATTTTCTGGACATCGAAACAGGCCGGCGCGTTTGGCAGTGCGAGCTGTCAACCATCGATTCAGCCTTTCTGTTCGCGGGCGCGTTGACGGTCGCCACATACTTTGATCGCGACACCACCGACGAGGCCGAGATTCGCAGCCTCGCCGATGCGCTCTACCAGCGCGCCGATTGGAACTGGGCTCGCGATGGCGCAGCCACACTCACGCACGGCTGGCGACCGGAGAGCGGATTCATCCCGCACCGGTGGCAAGGCTACGACGAAGGCCTGCTACTCTACATCTTGGGGCTGGGCTCGCCCACACATCCACTGCCGCCGGAAAGCTATCGCGCCTACTGCGCAACCTACCAATGGAAAAGCATCTACGCCCGCGAGTTACTCTACTCGGGCCCGCTATTTACCCATCAACTGTCACACATGTGGATCGACTTTCGCGATATTCGCGACGAATTCATGAGACGGCATAGCAGCGACTACTTCGAGAACAGCCGTCAGGCGACCTTTGTGCAGCAAGAGTACGCAGTTCGCAACCCCATGAGCTTCGCCGGCTACGGGAAAGACTGCTGGGGATTCACGGCATGCGATGGACCAGGATGGATCAATCGAGTCGTCAACGGTGTTGAGCGCGAGTTCTTCGATTACACCGCTCGCGGTGCTCCCTTCGGTCCCGATGACGGTACCGTCGCACCCTGGGTGGTCGTCGCCTCTCTGCCTTTCGCTCCCGATATTGTCATCCCGGCTGTACGCAATTTTGCTCAACTGGATTTGGGGATGATGAGAAAATACGGATTCTTGCCTTCGTTCAATCAATCGTTCGCCGTAAAGGGTAGTCCGACCGGCTGGTGGGTTTCGCCCTATCACTTCGGCGTCGATCAAGGTCCAGTGGTACTGATGATCGAGAATCATCGCACCGGGTTGTTGTGGCAGATCATGCGCCGTTGCTCGCCAATCTTAACCGGTTTGCGTCGGGCAGGCTTTACGG
>Ga0335069_10000786_pt1 | contig 51385 bp, 31 predicted proteins | sample Lox_Sample_11_FD_206714 | JGI IMG/M metagenome (GOLD analysis project Ga0335069, IMG submission 206714) | Soil microbial communities from Loxahatchee National Wildlife Refuge, Florida, United States - Lox_Sample_1.1 | ecosystem: Environmental > Terrestrial > Soil > Wetlands | place: USA... | reverse complement strand
GGCCAGACGCGGGACTTGCGCGGATTTGAGTGGCGCTATCTCTGGGGGCAGACGCGGGGCGATTACCTGGCCAGTTTCGCCGGGGGCGACGACAGCAGCGTGACGGCCGTGGCGATCTCGCCCGACGGAACTCTGGTGCTCTCGATCACTCAAGGCGGGAAAGCCCTCCTTAGGGACTTTAGCTCCCGCAGGATTGTGGCCGCTTTTCCAAAGGCCGAAGGCGTATTCCCAACGTGCGCCTTTTCCGCGGATGGAAAGGTCATCGCTCTGGGCTCCCGTGACGGTGTGGGGCTCTGGAGTACGGAAACCCACGACTTGCTGCGCCACCTGCCGGGGAGGAACGCCCAGGTAGCGTTTTCCCCGTCGAAACACCTGCTGGCCTGCGGCTCGTATCCCGTTTGGGTGCCTGACCGCGGCGATACGACGGTTTGGGACTATGACACTGGCGCGCAGGAGGCGTTCTTCCCAGGTGCCGGCGGGCGGGCGGCCTTTTCGCCGGACGGAACACTTCTGGCATTGGCCAGCTCAAACGGCGTCCTGACGGTGGTCAGCGTCGCGAACGATCAGGCGGTGGCTTGCTTGCCCACTGAGCACGACGTGTGGGCGCTCGCATTCACACCGGATGGGAAGGGACTTGTCACCAGTTATCGGAACGAGGGAGTGGTCGAGGTCTGGGATCTGGCCACTCAGCGCGTCGTGGTCTCCCTGGCGGGCCATACGATGAATGTTTGGAAGATCACCTTCTCCGCCGATGGCAAGATGATGGCCACCGCCGGCTCCGATCAGGCGGTGCGCCTATGGGATGTGGCAACCTGGGAGACGAGCGAGGTCTTGCGTGGTCATGGGCGCGAGGTTTGGTCCGCGGCCTTCACTCCCGACGGGAAATGGCTGGCATCCGGTGGCAGCGACTTCAAGGTGATGCTCTGGGCGACCCATCCGCAGCGAATACCGGAGACCATTACCAATGTTTGGGACGGACCCGTTTTCAGTCCCAACGGCTCGCTGCTCGCTACAGCCTGTTCGAACAGCTCTGTTACCATCTGGGCAACCTCCAGCATGCAACCAATGAACGTAATTCCAGAAACCCTCGGAACGCTGGGCTTTATGCCCGGTGGCCGGGTTCTGGCCTGCCTAAGCCAGCCTCCTTACCGGATTGTGCAATGGCACGTGGCTTCCCGGTCGGTTCGGTCGCGGCTCGACCTGGCTTGCGAAACTCCCCTGGAGTCAGCGGCCTTGTCACGTGACGGAAAGAGGCTCATCACCGTGGGCGGCACCACTTCCGAGGCCGGCACCTGGGGAGTAAAGGTCTGGGACGCCTCGACCGGGGTTTTGCTGGGCTCCTTGCAGGATACCTCGAACCCCAGCGCAGTGGACTCGTCACCCGATGGGAAGTGGATTGCCTCGATCCACTGGCTTGATGTCCTGTTGTGGAATGCGGACACCTTCAAGCTGGCGGCGACGCTTCATAGGCAACGCATGTGGTTGACTGACCTGACGTTCTCATCCGACAGCCGGTTGCTGGCGACCGGCAGCGGAGACGGGACGGTGGTGCTTTGGGACTTACAGACGAAAAAGGACATTGGCGTATTGAGCGGGCAGCCTGAGGCGACAACAGGTCTTAGCCTATCGCCCGATGGGAAGACGTTGGCGGCCTACAGTGGCGGCGCGGTCACGCTATGGAACCTGAGCACGCTGCGGGAAGTGGCCAAGTTCAATTATGGCGAGCCGGCTGGTTCAACTTTCTCCCCCGATGGCCGCTTTCTCGCGGTTCTCGATCAGCATCGGCGGCTGCACCTCATGCGCGCACCGTCCTGGGAGGAAATCGCCGCCGCCGAGAAAGCAGAGCCACGATCTGTGCCTATGCCCTGATTCGTGATGCCATCTAAAGGACGAATTCCAAAGCGCTGACCAGCGCACAAATCGGATCCTCGGCAGGGAGGGTTGACCTCTTGACTTTTCAGCGCCGCCTGCCATCCCCGCCGCTCAAATACTCATGTGGGCTTGATCGTTTTGGCCACAAAACGGCGCACTATGCTCTGGAAAGGAACAACGATATGAGAATGCTCTGGTTAGTACGAGCCAGATTTACCCTGGCGCTCCTCTCCGCGTTGGGAGCACTGACCTTTTCGAGCCGGTTTTACCCGCTCGCATCGCCGTGATTCCAACCAGGCAACCAGCTTGATCGTTTTTACCCCGAAACAGTGCTTTGAAGAATGAAAGGCGTGACAAAATGGAAGCTCAAACTGCAAAAAACCTGACGGGCCTTGCGGCTCTGATAGCAACTAGCCTCACCGCGAACGCCCAATACACCTACACCACCTTGGACGATCCGTTGGCTGCGACAAATGGCGCCGTATACCCTTACGGCACCGTGGTGACGGGCATTTCAGGCACGAACATTGTGGGATACTACGCCGATACAAACGGAACCACGCATGGGTTCGTTTGTAACGGCATCGGTTGGACGACCTTGGACGACCCGCTGGCCGAAGTCTATGGCGATGACCCCGGCGTATTGCAAACCTATGCCCAAGGCATTTCAGGCACGAACATTGTGGGTTACTACTTTGCAGGGTCTCATATGGGAGGCTTCTATCATGGGTTCGTGTTTGACGGAAGCGCTTGGGCTGATTTCGCCGAGCCACAGAACGGAGTAGTGCCTTTTACCTATGCCCAGGGCATAGATGCCACTAACATCGTGGGCTATTACCTTGACGGCACTTTCGCCAACCACGGATTTCTTTATAATGGCAGCACTTCGGCAGCGCTGGACGCTCCTCTCGCCGGGTCAGGGAACAGCCAAGGCACCTTTCCCTCGGGGATTTCAGGAACAAACATCATTGGCCATTACCTGGACACCAGCAACTACGTTCATGGATTTCTCTTCGACGGCAGCACCTGGATCACCTTGCATTATCCGTCAGGTGTGGGGGACGCCTATCCCACGGCCATTGATGGTACCAACATCATGGGGAGCTATACTGACACGAATGGTGTTGGCCATGGATTCCTTTATAATGGGAGCACTTGGCTAACGCTCGAAGTTTTGCCCGGCGAAGCCGATGGCATTTCGGGCGTCAACATCGTTGGGACTTACTACGACAGCAACAATGTCGCCCACGGTTTTCTCGCCACGCCCATACCGCAGTTGACCATCACGCCTTCAGGCAACGCGCTCAAGCTCTCCTGGCCGTCCTGGGCCAACAATTATGTCCTGCAACAATGCTTCGATCTTACCTCCGGAAACTGGGTGCCGGCGCCAGAACCGCCAATGCTGAACGCTTCGAGCGGACAGTACGAAGTCACGTTGAACCCGGTCTTTGTTCTCCAGAACTCCCGCTACAACTTTCGCTTGAAACAGGAATGATGAAGTGAAAGGAGGCAAGCATGAAAATCGGCGAAATACACTGCTTGGGGCTGCTACTGCTGACGACTGCACCGTGGGCCTTTGGAGCCGGACAACCCGCGTTGACTGGACATGTGCAGGGAGCAGTGGCCCGGCCGCACCTACGCCCGCTGGGCCGGCTGCCTGCCACCAACCAGTTACACCTGGCCATGTGCCTTTCACTACGCAATACCAATGAGTTGTCGCAACTGTTGCAGGACCTCTATAGCCCGGCCAGTCCCCGCTTCCGCCATTATCTGACGCCGGAACAATTCACCGCACAATTCGGTCCGGCTGAATCGGATTACCAAGCGGTCATCCACTTTGCCGAGAAGAATGGGTTGAGGATTACGGCCAAGCATTCGAACCGCGTGGTGCTGGACGTGGCCGGCTCCGTGGCGGACATCGAGAACGTGTTTCACGTCAAAATGTATCTCTATCAGCACCCCACGGAGCCGCGGACGTTTTATGCGCCCGATGCCGAGCCGTTAGTGGATGCCAGCCTGGGCGTTCGCATTTCGGGCATCTGCGGCATGGACAATTATTTGCTGCCGCACCCGGCGGGCCTCCGTCCGATGACGGCGAGCCAATTGGCCGGGGCAGGGTCAGCAACCGGCAGCGGTCCAGGCGGGGCGTATCTCGGGAAGGACTTCCGCGCCGCCTATGTTCCAGGCACTCAACTGGACGGGACCGGACAGAGCGTGGCTTTGGTGGAATTCGATGGCTACTATGCCAACGACATTACCTCATACGTAAGCCTCGCCGGACTGCCACGGGCTAACTTGACGAATATCGCGGTGGATGGGGGCATCAGCACCCCGGGAGGTGAGAGCGGCGAGGTTTCCTTGGACATTGAGATGGTCATTTCCATGGCGACCAACCTGGCCAACGTGCTGGTTTATGAGGCCCCGGATAGCTATCCCTGGCTGGACATTCTCAACCGGATAGCCAACGACAACCTGGCCGCGCAAATCAGTTGCTCATGGTATGGCGAACCCACTCCCGGAGCCGAGCAGGTTTTTCAACAGATGGCCGCGCAAGGCCAGTCCTTTTTCAACGCCAGCGGCGATATGGAAGCCTTTATCGGTCCCGTCTTCTTTCCCGCTGACAGCCCGAGCGTTACCCAGGTCGGTGGCACCGTCCTGACCACGGCTGCTCCCGGCGGCTCGTGGGCTTCGGAAACGGCCTGGAACTCGGGTTTGGACACAAGCACTGACCCAAATGATCCAACCAGAGGACAATATGGCGGCACGGGCGGAGGCATCAGCCCCACCTATTCCATTCCCTCCTGGCAGCAGGGCGTTAATTCATTCCTGATCAATGGCGGTTCCACCACCGCGCGAGACATTCCGGACGTGGCCCTCACGGCCCTCAACGTTTATGTAAAATATGGCAACGGCTCGGGCAGCGCCTTTGGGGGCACAAGCTGCGCCGCCCCGCTCTGGGCGGGCTTCATGGCCCTGGTGAATCAGCAGGCTGCGACCAACGGTCTGCCGCCCGCCGGCTTCATTAACCCCGCCATTTATGAAATCGGCAACGAGTCCATTTATAACACCTGTTTCCACGACGTCGTAACGGGAAGCAACACCTGGCCGGCCAGCCCCAATGCCTATTACGCGGTGCCTGGGTATGACCTGTGCACCGGCCTGGGCACGCCGAACGGAACCAATTTGATTAACGCCCTGGTGAGCCCTGATCCGCTGACCGTGGTCTCCAACGCCGGCTTCGACGCCCTGCGGTTCCCTGACGGAACGTTCAACGTCCAGTGCCAGGCCTATTCTCTGACCAATGCCGGGGCGGCTTCACTCGACTGGACCCTGATCAACACCTCTGCCTGGCTCAATGCCTCCAGCGGCGGCGGCACGCTCGCCGCCGGCGCGGGCGATGCCGTAACCGTCAGTTTGAATACGGTAGCCAGCAATCTGGCAGCCGGAACCTACTCGGCGACTGTCTGGTATTCGAATCTCACGAGCGGCGTGGGCCATTCCCGCTTCTTCACCCTCGCCGTGAGCGACCCCCTCGTGGTCCTGCCGCAAAAGCTCCTTTTCCACGGCCCCTCCGGTGGGCCGTTCAGCCCGGACCCACAGGGTTTCATCCTGACGAATGCCTCCGGGGGATGCGTGCCCTGGGGAATCCTCAACACTTCCGCCTGGTTCAATGTGTCGCCCGCGTCGGGCAGCCTGGCGCCCGGCGCGCAAACCAACGTGACCTTCGGAACCAGCGCTGCCGCGACGACCTTGATGGACGGCGTTTACACCAACATCGTCCTCATCACGAATCTGACCAGCCAGTATGTGCAATCGGTCACGGGCATACTCTCGGCAATGATCGTGCAAAACGGCGGGTTTGAGACGGGCGACTTCTCCGACTGGACGCTGGCGGGCAACGGCGGCAGCCCTTTCCTGCTTTACAACGGGGTGGTGAACCCGAATTACGCGGGCAACGGTAATAATTGGTGCGTTCCGTTCGTGCATTCCGGAGCGTTCGGCGTATTCCTGGGAGACACCAGTCTGGCCACGCTGTCGCAGACACTTCCCACCGTTCCTGGCCGAAAATACCTGCTGACATTCTGGCTGGATAACCCGGTGAGCGGATCCGGGGAGCAGTTCCTGGTTAATTGGAACACCAACAGCACAGGCACCAACCGCATTCTTCTTCTCAACAACCCGCCGGTCCTGGCCTGGGGGAAGCACTCTTATGTAGTCACAGCCACCGACACCAACACGACACTGCAGTTTGGCGCACAAAATGACCAGGAGGCTTTTGGACTCGATGACGTCAGCGTCGTGGCGGTCTTTGAGCCCTCGATTATCGGCCAGCCGACCAACCTCACCGTTCTGGCCGGCGGCACGGCCCTGTTCAATGCCACGGCTAGCGGCACCCCAACACTCAGTTATCAATGGACGTATAACAGCACCAGTCTTGCGAACGGTCCGGGCATTTCAGGCGCCACTACGACGAATCTTATGCTGACCAGTGTCTCAACGAACAGCGCGGGGGATTACGCGCTGGTCGTCGCCAACGCTTACGGCTCGACCACCAGCAGCGTGGCGACCCTGACTGTCGTGCTGCCTCCGACTATCGCCGGCATCGGGGCCAATCCGGACGGCAGCATGACGCTTAACCTCGGCGGGTCACCGGGCGCCACGTATATCCTGGAAAGCAAAACGGATTTGGGTTCTCCCGACCCGTGGCTGCCCGTCGCCACCAACGTGTTTGATCTGACAGGCTTCTGGCAATTCACCGACCCTCAAGCCACCAATTTCCCCGAAAGATTCTACCGTTTGAAATACACACAATGACTGGCACGGGCAGGCTCCAGTTCCGATAGCCCCGCTCCATTCAGCGCCATCCGTCCCAGGGCGTCCTGGAGAAAGGCATTCACTGGCACGTGGCCGCAAAGCCGAAATGGCAGACCCGCACCTCCGAGCCGTTCCCCGGCACCGCCGGGCGGCGGCCCAAAATGGTGAATCCTTCCAACCCGGTGTATCAGTCTTGGGTCACAGATGAACAAGCGGCTTTTGCTATATCCGCTGGTCCTGGCCCTCTTCGGGCTGGGTCTGTTCGCCCTCCTGGAGCAGGGACGTAAGCTCCAGCCACCAGCCACGGCACCGGCCGCGAATCAGCCCGCGTCTGCTCTCAAATCCGGCACGACTGTCCCGGAACCCGCTCAGGCCGCTGCGAACCACGTGCAGCGCTCCCCCGCCAGCAAATCCAGATCCGATCACCCCGGTTTCCGCGAAAAGGCGGCTTTTGCAGCAAATGCGCCCGCCCTGACACCTCCCCTACCCCTCCAGTACCCCTCCATACCCACAAGATAGATAACAAAGTTATCTATCTTGTGGGTATGGAGGGGTACTGGAGGGGTAGGGGAGGAGGTCCGGTTCATAAAGGTGAGGAAAGGCACCAAAACGGCGTTTACAGGCAGGGGACATCCCAGAAGCCATAGTGCACAGAGGCGGGAATCGCCGTTTGGGAGGGCGAGCGTCCCCGCAAGGCCCAACTTTCCGCTGTTCTAATGGCTTTTGGGCTCGCGGGGACGCTCGCCCGCCCGCGCTTGGATTTTTGAAACACGCTCTTAAAGCCGTCCGGCACGGCAACCTCCCGGTCTGGAGCGCATGCTCGCGCATCATCCTTTCCCTCTTTGACGCACGCTGACCGCGTGGGTACGGTGCGGCATGGCTTGCGAACTTCTGCAATGCGGGGCGCTGCTGGCCCTGGCTTCCATAGCTTCTGCGGCTTCCGAACCCGCTCTCCCGGCTACCCCGCCCGACCGGGACCCCATTCGCTGGGAACACCCGGCCGGCCTGGTCACCAGCAACACCCTCGATGAAATCCGCTCGAAGCTGAGCACCCAAGCCAGGGCCCGCCGCGTGTATGAAGCCAGGCGCGCCGAAGTGGAACGCTGGGTGCAAGTGCCTTCGGAAAAGCTGCGCGCGGTCTTCCCCCGGCAGCGAGGAAACGTGTACCATAACTTCTCCTGCCCGGCCGACCGTTCCCGGCTGGTCTTTGATCCCTTCCAATGCGAGTCCTTTGTCTGCCCCTCGTGCGGCAAGCACTACGCGCCTGGCGTGGACTCCGGCGTCTATGGCGCCGGCGACCGCTACCATGGCACGCTTTACGACGGCTGGGTCTGCCTGTTCTATGAAATGGCCGGCGGCATCGCCGAAGGCCTCGGCGTCATGGCCGCGGTGGACCCGAACCCGCCCGCCGCCTACGCGCGGCGGGGAGTCGAGATCCTGATGCTCTATGCCGATACCATCGAGGGGCTTAAGACGAAGAAAGACCCAAACCCGGTCATGAACGTGTTGCTCACCTATCACCGCGAGGGCGACAGCACGGTGCTTTTCGACCTGGCGTGCGCCTACGAAGTGCTGCGCCGGCACATGAGCCCGGAGCAGCGCTCGCGCTTTGAGAAGGTGGTGCTGCAACGAATGCTCGACGACACAATGCTCGAACCGATCTACGGCTACGACCTCAACAATCTCTACCAGTGGCATCGCACCATCATTCAGACCGCCCTGGCGCTGGAGCGCGCTGACCTGATTGACTGGAGCTTCGGCTTCGGCGCGCTCGCCCCGGAGCGGCAACCGCAGCACCGGAGCCTGCGCCGGATACTGGGCACGCATTTCAAGCCGGACGGCGCGTTCTGGGAGATGTGCTCGGGCTACCACTTGTATCCGCTCTTTGGCTTGTGCGAGTGCGCCGTGCTCTCCCATAACCTCGCGCGCATGGATCCCCGGCGCTTCCCGGCGGCCCAGTATGACCTGACGAGCGCCGCGAACCCTGACGGACGGGTGATTCAGCGCGCCCTGGAATGGTTCATGGCGATAGCCATGCCGGACCGCACGATGCCGACGATCGGCGACTCGATGGCGCCCCGCGCGGGCATGGACGACTACTACCCCACCGCCGAAGTGGGCTACCGCTTTTTCGGCCTCAAGGCCGTGGGCGACTACGAGCAGTTCCGGACGGGCAGCCGTTCCTGGGCCGCGCTGCTCTACGGCGCGCCGGAAATCCGCCAGGAGGCCACGCCCTTCACCAGCAGCTACCTGTCCAGCGGTTGGGTGTCGCTTCGCAACGCATGGCAGGGCAACCGGGGGTGGGTCGGCCTCAATGCGCTCATTCCCGGCGGCGGACATCAGCACGCCGACCGGCTCGGCCTGCTCAGCTATTCCCAGGGGCAGTTGCTGGCCCTGGAAAAGGCCACGCCCTACAACGAAGATACGACTCACCTCCTGGGCCGGCTCTCCCCCATGCACAATACGGTCACGCTGGATTCGACCTCCCAGAAACCGGGCGCGTCCTTGCAGGGTGGGGAAATCCCCAAGGTGGTTTATTTCTTCACCAGTCCCATGGCCCAGTTCGCCCAGTTGAACGCCGACCACCTGTATCCCCAGACCCGGGAATACCGCCGCACCGTGGTCCTGGTGGAAGACATTTACGTGGACCAGTTCTGTGTCCGCGGCAACGCCAGAGGTGGGGATGGTCTGGTTAGCGCCACCCCTGTCTGCGATTGGATGCTGCATCACGCCGGCGCACAGCCGGAGCTGGACCTGCCGCTGAAAGACGAGCCCTTCGAACCCGCCGCCTGGCTCGCGCATGGTGTCCCCGGTGCCCGGGCGGCCCGCACCGATGGAACCTGGGAAGCGCGCTGGAAGGTCAAGGATGTGACTTCCCGGCTGACGATGCTCGGCGCGCTCGGCACGGAGGTGTTTGCGTTGCAGACCTACCCGGCGGACCAGGCTGTCATTACGAAAGACCATCCGCCCTGCCAGAGCCTGTGCGTGCGCCGGCACGGCGATGCCACGTTCCTGGCGGTGGCCGACGCCTGGCGCGACACTCCCAATCTCCTGGCCGTGGCCCCGGGCGACAGCCCCCAATCCGTCCGGCTCAAAACGCGGGCCAACACGTACTACCTCGTGCTGGGCCCCAGCCGGGCGCGCTTTGACGACGGCCTGGTCTTGCAGACGGACGCGGCGGCGCTCGTCGTGCGCAACGGCGACGCGCTCATGTTGATTGGCGGCACGATGGCTGAGATAACCGCTCCCCAGGGCTCCCTCAAGGTCACTGTGCAGCCAAAAGGCTGCCTGGCCGCCGAATGCGCGCACGGCACGGTGACCTGCGAAGCCGGCGAAAGCCTGCAATACGAAACGTTGGGGGGCGAAAACTACAGCTTGCAGCAGGCCAACCGCGCCATTGAGTTCAGCGGCACCTTGTGGCGCGTGGACGCCCGCCGCCAGCGAACAACCGGGCGGGCGCATAGTCCCTGACTCTTCACGGTGAAGGGAGGGAGAATTGCTTCACATCGACTGAGCGACGGCTGTTACGAACTGCTCTAGGCGCAGACTGGCGATAGGACGCGCATCGCTGCAGAGTTCTGCAGCGCAGAGAATGCCCATGGGAAGGCGCTGGCCGACTCAGGCCAGCGCCTGACCCTCATCTTCTTCTACGCCCGCGCGATGTGCTTACATAGAAGACGGGACTTGCAGTCATTGGGCGCCCTCTTGAGCGAGGCTCATCCTGGCCGCTTTCAATCCGGGTGAGTCAGCCGCAAGCTCAAGCGTCCCCGGCCTGGACCCTGCCTGGATGAGGACCATGCAACGGCCATGGAAGGCGTTGCGCTGCGCCGCGCGATCCGGGTCGTGATCGCTCGGGTTGCCATTGCCTACGCCCAGGATCCTGCCCCCGCCGCTAAGCTTGAAAGCAACACGGTTGGTGGCATAAGGCACTAATCGGCCTTTGGCATCCAAAATGGAGACGGGAACCACCACCGCGTCCTGCCCATCGGCCTGGAGGACTTTGCGCTCGAGGGAGAGTTGCAGCGAGACAGGCGGGCCGGTGGTTTCCAGTTGGTCGCTCGCCAGCAAACGCCCATTGGTGCAGCCCTTCGCCTCCAGGCGGCCAGGCTGGTAGGGGACCTGCCATTCGAGGTGTCCATCCTGCGGCATGGTTTGGATTCCGAGGCTCTTCCCGTTCAGAAAGAGTTCAACCTGTTTCGCATTGCTGAAGGCAATCACCCGGATGGCCTGTCCTTCCTGGCCCGGCCAATTCCAACTCATCGGCATCAAATGCACCATCGGTTGATCCGACCACCAGGATTGGAGGTAATAATATTTATCCTTCGGGAAGCCGCACGAATCCATCAGCCCGGTATGGTTGGCCACGTCCGGCCAGCCGTAGGGATCCGGCTCGCCTTTGTAATCGAACCCGGTCCAGGTGTAGGAGCCGGCCATGAAGGGCCGCGAGGCGACCGCCTGCCAGCCGTCCTCGCTGAGGTTATAACTGCTGCACCAGCCGTTGGTACGGTCGCCCTCGTACTCGCCGCGCGTGGTCTTGTTGTTGGCCGTTTCGCTGCCGAACATCGGCAGGCCCGGATTGGCCCGGTGGAAGGCGTCATACTCGCGGAAATGGTAGTTCACGCCCAGGAGGTCCTCGTCCGAGATGCCGTTGGTAATCCAATGCGCGTTGATGGCGCAGGTGATGGGTCGCGTGCGGTCAAACCGATACACCATCTCCTTCATGGCGGCGAACAGGCGGGCGCCGGCCGGTTTGCCGCGCAATCCCTCCTCATTGCATAGCGACCACATGATCACACTGGGATGGTTCCGGTCCCGCTGAATCATGGTGGCAAGGTCCGACAGGTTGGTGGCGGTCGTCCCCGGCGGGCTGTGTGACAAATAGGAGTCGCCCAGGTGCCGGTTCTCGTCCATCACCAGCATCCCAAGCCGGTCGCAGGCCTCGAGCACCGTTTCGTTGGGCGGGTTATGGGCCGTCCGCCACCCATTGCAGCCCATCTTCTTCAACTGGGCGACGCGCCACGGCTGCAAGCTGTCCGGCACCGCAATGCCCACCGCCGGGAAGTCCTGATGATTGGCAACGCCTTGAATCCTCACATGCTGCCCGTTGAGGAAGAAACCCTTGTCCGCATCGAAATGAATCGTGCGCACTCCAAAGGTCGTGGTCGTGACGTCCGCCGGCTTCCCTTGTTGTAGAAGGGTCGTCCGGAGAGTGTAAAGGTTCGGCGATTGCAGCGACCAGAGCCTGGGATGCTCGATCCGGGTCTGCTGGACCACCTCGCGCCGGGCATCTGCCGCCACGGATGCAGAGGCCTTGAGACTTTGCACCGCCCTCCCGTCCGGCTCTATGATCTCCGAAACCACTTCGCAGCCCGCCATGGCCGCCCCGTTGTTCTCGACCACGGTTTGGATCGTGAGGTCTGCTTCGGCATCGGCGCCCTCCTCGCCGTGGGGCACCTGGGCGACGACGTAAGTCCCCCATCGCGCCACGTGCACCGGGGCCAGCGCGGTCAGATAGACGTGACGGTAAATGCCTCCGCCTTCGTACCAATGCCCCTCGAACACCCGCGGGTCAACCCGCACTGCCAGCAAGTTGTCGGCACCGGGCTGGGCGACCCTGGTGATGTCGTAGGAAAACGGCGTGTAGCCGCCCGGATGCCGCCCCAGCCATTGGCCATTCAGCCAAACCTCGCTGTCCCGAAACACGCCCTCGAAGTCCAGCCGCAGGATTCTACCCCGCGCCGTCTCCGGGACCGAGAGATGCTTTCGATACCACCCGACTTCGACCGGAAGGTAACCATGCTTCTGCTCGTTGGTTGGGTCATAGATTCCATCCAGCACATAATCGTGCGGCAGGTTGACCCGCTGCCATTGCCGGTCATCGTAGCTCGCCGAAACGACCTGGTTGCGCGGCGAGACCTCGCCGCGATGAAACCGCCAATCGGCATCCAGCAAAGTCCGCTGGCGCGGCGCGGTTGGTTGTGCCGGCGCTTCCGATCCTTCAGCGGCCGCCGAGAGGCAGCAGACCAGTCCGATTGCCGCCGCGTATGAACATCGGCTCATCATGTGACGCGCCGCCCTGGGTTACTGAGGAAGTATGCATTGCCGCACCAATGCCAATCCGCATCCTTCCAGAGCGAGAACAACGGCTCGGCGTAATTGGAGAGGCTGCTGCCCTTGAAATCCATCGCCGCAACGACGCGCAGCGCATCGGCATTGTAGCGCTTATACCACTCCCAACTGACCGCCGGAGCATCGGGCCAGATGCACGGGCCGAAGGATTCGGTGATAACCGCCGCGAGTTGCTTGCCGGAGGGCAGAGTCATGTGCCCCAGCGCCGCCTGGTGATAGTCCCTCGTCCGCTTCAGCATCGCGGCGTAATGCCGCCGGCAGGCGCTGGCCCACGCCCGGGAAAACGCGGCCAGGTCATAGGCCGGTCCGTCCGTGGCGAGCTTTTGACCGTTAAACACCGGCACGTTCCCGCCCGGGAACCGCGAGATATTGAAGGGCACTCCCGGGAAGGCCCTCTGGTCCTGCGCATCGGAGATAACGCCGGGCATGAAATGGACGTCCACCACGTCGTAGTGATCGGTGAGGCGCGCGCCGTAGTCCTCCGTCCCCAGAGACGAGTAGGAAATGGGGATCTTGTCGCGCGCCACCTCGGCCTGGATCGGCGCGGCCATCCAGCCGTTGATGCGCCGGTAGATGGCATCCACCTGCTGGGGCTTGGTCAGGTGCGCTCCAGCTTCGCCTTTGGCTCCGTCACCGGCCTTGCGCAGGGCTTCCAGGTGACCGCCGGCGAAATGCGGCACCTCATTCATCGGGGCGATCCACACCGCGCGCTCCAGCACGCCGTCCTCGCGCATGAGCTTCAGCGCCTTGACCCATACCTCTCCATACCGCGTGAACTCGCGCTCCTCATCCGCCGCCGCAATGACGTGATCATATCCGAACATGTGCGGCTTGTCCCAGGAATCCAGCCCCAGCCAGATACGGTGCTTGCGGCACAAACCGGCCAGCTCCGCCACCTTCCGGCGCACGTTGCAGGTGAGGCCGACCGCCCGCTGGCCCCATTGCGGCACATTCACGCCCGCATCCCAGTTCTTCTCGAAGCGCGACTCAGCCTCCGGAAAGCGCGAGGGGAAACAATCCACGCGCAACGTATTGTAGCCGCGCTCGGCGGCCTCGGCGACGCGGCGTTCCAGGTCGGCATAGGGCCCCCCCGGATAGCTGGCGTGCAACCAGCTAAAATCCCACATCGAGATGGTCAACCGTGTGCCGCGGCCAAAGTAAGCGTTCCCGGCCGGCGTGAGGGCCTTGGCCTGCGGCGCCGCCGCGAGGGCCACCGGAGCCGCCGCCGAGAGCGGTAGCGCCAGCGAGGTCCGCTTCAGAAAGCTCCGCCGGGAGAGTGAATCCGCCATTGATCTGCTCATGGTCAAAGGGATCAATCAACCCAAGGGGCCTGCCTTCGTTTTGCGCATGACCCCAGATTAGCCCCATGGGGGCTGGCATGGGCAAGGTAGAAGATGGCGTGGGAAGGTGTTGCGTGTTGCGTGCGGCGCGAATTCGCGCAACACGCAATACGTTGGGTCCAGGGACAGTCGGCTCCCCGCCGGGCAATGCAAGAATTAGCCATTAACACCGCGGAACCACTTATGCCGCAGATGTTTGCGCGCACTCGCTAGAACTCCCCATCAACTCAGCCCCCACGTCGCTCCTTTCACCCCGTGACCACCCCGTCACTACACCGTATCCTCCCCGTGACCTCACCGTAGTACCTCTAATAGGCTATTAGAGGTACTACGGTGAGGTCACGGGGAGGATACGGTGTAGTGACGGGGTGGTAAGCGGGAAGAGGCGGCACAATCCCTGCATTTTCTCAGAGCTGAGAAACCGCGGGCGGGTCGGCCGAATGTATGCCTAGTCGAGGGTCGAGTCGGGCTCGCAAGTCATTGGAAATACGCACCATGCTGATCCTGGCGGCTTGTTTGTGGGAGTGCTGGAGGGTTAAGATAGGCGGGTGTTTGCGCCCTGGCACCTGCCGCTGCTGTTCCTGAGGGGATTGGCGGGGGGGTTCGTGGATTCCATAGCCGGCGGCGGGGGATTGATCACGCTCCCGGTGGTGCTGAGCTTTGGATTGAGCCCGGCACAGGCCCTGGGAACGAATAAGCTGCAGTCCACCTGCGGCTCGGGGAGCGCGGCGTGGCATTTCACCCGGGCTGGGACCGTCCGGCTCAGGGATTGCACACGGGATGCCTGGCGGCAACGTGCAGTGGGTTGCGGGGCTGAGCCTGGGCATCGGCCAGGTGCTGGGCGCCCGGATCGGCTCCCGGATGGTCATCCGGCGCGGCACCCGGTTCATTCGGCCCATATTTCTTACGGTTGTGCTGGCGCTGGCGTTGAAGCTCCTCTACGGGGCCTACGCAGAAGAGTTTTAACGCAAAGACGCAAAGGGGCAAAGGCGCGAAGGCTTTGAGTCCATGACCCGGGTGGTCGGCACGACCGGGGATGGGGGTCTTCTCCACTTTGCGTCTTTGCTCCCTTGCGCCTTTGCGTTGAATTCCGAGTGCATGGTTACGGCTGGAGGCTGCGCTTCGATGGCAGGGCGCACAAATTTGCTCTGGCTTTGCACAAATTGTGCCGGGTATGGTGTCTATCCGTTTGAACATGAGTATGCCGAAACCGAAGGCTCCGGAGCAGGTTGTCCGCAAGCCCGTGAAACCGCTTGCAGGGCCGACGCCTGTGGCGCAGCCCTTGACTGTTCCGCCCCTTTTCCGCCGACTGGACTGGATCGCCCTGGCCATCACGTTCGGCGTGGTCTGGACCGTCTATCTGCTGACGCTGGCGCCGGAACTGACGCTCGAGGACTCCGGCGAGTTGGTCACGGGCGCCTTTTACGCCGGGATTCCGCACCCGCCGGGCTATCCGGTCTGGTCCATTTATAGCTGGCTTTGGACCACGCTGCTGCCGATCGGCAACATGGCGTGGCGCGTGTCGGTGGGGCAGGCGTTCTCGGGGGCGGTGGCTTGCGGGCTGCTCTCGCTGATGGTTTCGCGCGGCAGCAGCATGTTCGTGGAGGGGATCGAGGAACTCAAGGGCATAACGGGAAAATGGGAAAGCGCCATCTGCCTGGTGTCGGGCGTGGCGGCGGGGTTGCTCCTGGGCCTGGACGGGTTCATGTGGAAGGAATCGGTGGTGGTGAACCGCATTGCGGTGACCAGCGTGCCGTGGTTCCTGTCGGTGCTCCTGTGCCTGATGCGGTGGATTTACGCGCCGCACCAGATGCGGTATGCCTACTTTGCGGCGTTCCTGTTCGGCCTGTGCATCACGCTGCACCAAAGCCTCATCGTGGCGGCGCTGGGCATCGAGGTGGCCCTCACGGCGGGCAACCCCCGGCTCGGGCGCGACGTCTTCCTGGGCAACTTCCTGGTTTACCTGCTGGATTACTTGGTGCTGGCCGTCACGCACGACCATATCTTCCACAATCTCGGCAAGGAGGGGATGCTGGTCATCTTCAACCTCGTGGGCTGGGGTTCACTGGCGGCGGGCATCTGGCTGGCGATCAAGACGAAAGGGGTGGGCACCTACTGGAAGCCCATCGGGATCATGTTCCTCCTCTGGTGCCTTGGAGTGTCCTTCTACTTCTACATGGCGCTGTCGGGCATGAGCAACCCGCCGATGCAGTGGGGTTATCCGCGCACGGTCGAGGGCTTCTTCCATGCCATCAGCCGCGGGCAATACGAGCAGCCCAGCCCCACCGACCTGTTCAAGGAGCCCTTCCGCTTTGTGAGCCAGCTCGGCATGGTGATCAACGGCGCCGCCGAGGAGTTTAACTGGGTGTACCTGTTCATCGCGCTGGTGCCCTTCGTGTTCTTCTTCAAGATGCAAAAGCGCGAGCGCGCCTGGATCATCGCGCTCTCGGCGATGTATGTGTTCGTCGGGGGGCTCCTGATCATCCTGCTCAACCCGTCGCTGGACAAGGCGTCGGCTGACCTGAACAAGGTGTTCCTGTGCTCGTCGCACACGATTGTGGCCTGCCTCATCGGCTACGGTTTGGCCCTGACGGCCGCCTTCATGGCCACTCATTACCAGAAGTTCCGGCTGTGGGGCCTGGCCGGGGCGATCGTGGCTGTCGTGCTGGCGGTGGTATTCCTATGGGATACCACGGGCAAGCACTACTTCGGCCCGGGCGGGCCGCTCGATGCGCTGAGCCCTTCGGAGCTGTGCCACTGGATAGGCCAGGCTTTCGCGAAGAACCAGTATGGGCTGCCGATCTACGCCGCTCTGCTGCTGGTCGTCCTGTCCCTGGCGTTCGTGTTCGCGCTCGTGCTCTACCGGCAGCGGGGGCCGCTGCTCATCACGCTGGGCATCTTTGCCGCCATGCCGCTCTGCTCCGGCCTGGCACACTGGAAGGCCAGCGACCAGCGCAATCACTGGTTCGGCTACTGGTTCGGCCACGACATGTTCACGCCGCCCTTCAAAGGCAAGGACGGCAAGCCGCTCTACCCGGAAATGACCAAGGACGCGGTGCTGTTCGGGGGCACGGACCCGGGCCGTTTCTGCCCGACCTACACCATCTTCTGCGAGAGCTTCACGCCGCACGACTGCCAACCGCCGCTGGATCAGCACTTCGATCGCCGGGATGTCTATATCATCACGCAGAACGCCCTGGCCGACGGCACTTACCTTTGCTACATCCGCGCCCATTACGATCGCAGCACGCAGATTGACCCGCCGTTCTTCAGCGAGTTGGTCCGGACGGCCTGCAAGGACAAGGAATACCAGACGAACCTGCTGGCCAAGGCGGTGGAGCCGCTGGACCGGTTCTTCACCAACCTGGGCGCGCATATCGAGAAGCGCCGCCGCACTTACACTTCCTGGTTTACGGAGGGCACCTTCACGGACCTGGACGGTTTCGCCGCCAAGCTGCGGCCCAGCGCGCAGCAGGACCCGCTCTCGAAGTGGCTCTATGACAACCTGAGCCCGGACACCCAGAAGCTGCTCACGAGCAACGGGGATTCCAAGGGCCTGCGCACCGCGCTGGCCCACGACCTCAACGCGCTGCTCGAGCGCGAACTTCAAATCAAGGAGCGCCTTAACGCCAAGAAGCAGGAGAAGGACGCCGTGGACCAGGACATCGCGGACGGCAGCACGTCCGAGAAGCTGCACCGCGACCAGGAACGGCTGGCGAAGGAGATTGCCGACTTGTCCAAAACCGGGCCCCTCTACGAGCCCGAGCGCTTCAAGCAGGTGCCGCTCAGCGAGTACCTGACTGACTTCATCAAGCAAGACCCGGAGAGCTGGACGCGTATCCGCCTGAACCGGCTGCTCCTCGAGGCCGCTTACCCGAAGCAAATCGCCAAGAGCCTGGGCGGGGTCTATCCCGACCGCGAGATTTACACGCCCACGCCGGACGACTCGCAGCGCTGCTTCCAGGAATACATGGCCGACGCCTCGCGCCGCATGCAGCAGAACCAGCTCAAGCCGGGGGAGGACGTCAAGCTGGTGGACAACCGGGTGCAGGTGTCGGGCCAGGTCGCCGTGATGAATATCAATGGCCTCCTGACCAAGGTCATCTTCGACCACAACCCCAAGAACGAGTTCTTCGTCGAGGAAAGCTTCCCGCTGGACTGGATGTATCCCTACGAGACGCCATTTGGGATCATCATGAAGGTTAACCGCCAGCCGCTGCCGACCCTGACGGATGACATCCTGGACCGGGATCACGAGTTCTGGAAGCAGTTCTCGAAGCGGTTGACCGGGGACGTGGTGGACTACGACACACCGGTGAAGCAGATCTGCGATTGGATTGAGAAGACTTACCTGCGCTGGGACTTAACCGGGTTCACGGGGGACCGCAAGTTCCTGCATGATGACGATGCCCAGAAGTCGTTCTCGAAGCTGCGCAGCTCGATTGGCGGCGTTTACGCCTGGCGCCTGACGCAGGCCCCGGCGGAATATCGCCCGAAGTCCAATGCCGAGTATCAGCGGCTGCTGCGCGAGGCCGATTTCACCTTCCGGCAGGCCTTTGCCTTCTGCCCTTACAGCCCGGAAGCGGTGTTCCGGTATTGCCAGCTCTTGCTGCAGCTCCGCCGGTTCGACGACGCCGAGTTGGTTGCCGAGACCTGCCTCAAGCTGGACCCGTACAACGGCCAGGTGCGCGGGCTGGTGGACAGCATCAAGCAGTATAAGCGCGAGTCAGCCGGAGGAGACCCGTTCCGCGGCAACATGTTGAAGGCGGAGGACGAGCTGCACCGGAATCCCAATGACTTCCAGGCGGCGTTCGACCTTGCCGGCAGCTACCTGAGCATGCAGCAAACCAACCAGGCGCTGGCGGTGCTGGAGCATGTGCGCGAGAACCCGAAGGTGGACACCGCGGCGCTGCGCAGCCTCATCCAGGCTTACGAGAGCTTTGGAAATGCCGAGGGGCTTCAAAAGACGGTCGAGAAGCTGGAGGCGCTGGTGCACCGCGATCCCGCCAACCTGCAGGCCAAGCTCGACCTTGCCGAAGGATACCGCGCCCTCCATAAGCCGGCGGAGGCGAGCAAGGAGTTGGACGATGTGCTCGCCAGCCCGAAGGCGAATCCGACGGCGATCCTGGGCGCCGCCTCGACCTACGCCGCCTTGAACAACGCCCCGCGCCTGGAGGCCGCGCTCGAGAAGCTGACGAGCCTCATGCCCAGCAGCCCGGAAGCGTGGTATGACCTGGCGGTAGTGCGGGCCGGCATCGGCAAACCGAACGAAGGGCTCGCGGCACTGAAGAAGTGCCTGGATCTCAATACCCAGCGCCTGCAGCATGACCCCAAGGCCAGCAACCTGCTCGTGAATGCCCGCAAGGAGCCGCGCTTCGCCGCACTCCAGCGGATGCCGGAGTTCCAGAAGCTCATTTCCCAGTAGCTGGGTACCGCGGGGGGCGAGGGCCGCCCGTTATTTCCGCTTGTAAGTGCCCATCAGCTCGGCGTGGGCCAATACGTGCCCCTCCATGGCCCGTTCAACAACCGTCTTGGCCGCACCCGGTTTGAGGTCCAGCGCGGAATCGAGCGCATAAAGCTTGAAGTAGTAGCGGTGCGGCTTCCCGGGTGGCGGACAAGGCCCGCCGTAGCCGAGGTGCCGGAAGTCGTTCAGTCCCTGGCGGGCGCCGGCGGCGACGTATTGGCTCTTGGGCACGTCTTCCGGCAGCTCGGTCGCCGTCCCCGGCAGGTCGTACAGCACCCAGTGCACCCACGTGCCGGCCGGCGCGTCCGGGTCATCGGCAATCAGGGCCAGAGCCTTGGCGCCGGCGGGCACGCCGCTCCACTTGAAAGGCGGTGACACGTTCTTGTCGTCGCAGGTGTATTTCGCGGGAATGGGCCCGCCCTCGTTGAATGCGCTGCTGGTTAATTGCATAGGTTCCTTTTCCTTGCTCGGTCGCGCCGCTGCGTGGGCCACCAGCCCAGCAACCGCGCAGCACCCAACCACTGCTCCGATGCGTGTCCCCAGGTTCATTCCTGCACGCGCACGAACGTTTTCACCGCCTGGTTGCCGGCGGCCATGGCCTGGAAGAGCTCGGGCAGCTCGCTCAGCGAGCACTCGCGGTCCACGAAATCATCGGCCCGCACGACGCCGGCCTCGATGTATTCCAGTGCGCGCCGGACCGTGCGCGGGGTGTGGTGAAAGCTGGCCAGCAGCGTCAGGTTCGAATAATGGATGAGGCCGGTGTCCAGAGACGCCTGCGTGCCCTTGGGACAGCCGCCAAAGAAGTTGACCGTGCCGCCTTTGCGCACGAGCCGCACCGCCGCTTCCCACGTCTCCGGCTTGCCCACGGCCTCGATGACGACATCAAATACGTCGCCCGGCGGCAGGGCCGCTTCGACCGTTGCCTGGCGGCTCACGCTGTGAACCGCGCTCGCGCCCAGGCGCCGGGCTGTCTCCAGCCGCGCCTTGCCGCGCCCGGCGACCGTCACCGCGCATCGCATCGAGGCGGCTAGGGCCACGAACATCAGGCCGATGGGCCCCGAGCCGATCACCAGCACCCGTTGGCCGGCCCGCAAACGCGTGTCCTCGATTCCATTGACCACACAGGCGAGCGGCTCGACCAGCGCGGCGTCGCGGAACGCCGTTTCGGGCTTGAGCCGGAGCAGGTTCTTCTGCACAAGCCGGGCAGGGACGACAATGGACCTGGCGTAAGCGCCGTTGAGGAACAGCAGGTCCTCGCACAGGTTTTCCTGCCGGTTACGGCAGTAGAAGCACTCGCCGCACGGCGCGGAGTTGGCCGCCACGACGCGATCCCCGACGTTCCAGCCCGATACCTGTGGTGCGACTTCCGAGATCACCCCGGCGAACTCGTGTCCGAATTTCGCGGGAGGGATGATCATCTTCGCGTGGTAGCCGCGCTTGAAGACCTTCAAGTCGGTGCCGCACGTGAGCGCCGCCTCGATGCGGATTCGCACCTCGCCCGGCTGCAACGGCTGCAGCGCGACATTTTCCACGCGAATCTGCTCTTTCCCGTGAAGGACAGCGGCTCTCATACCTCGGCTCTGGTAACGTTACACGCTTGCCGCTGTCAAGCCAACCTTTTCTGCCGCTGCTGTCTCTAGTCGAGCAAGCCTCCGGCTTGCTTCGCCGGCCCTGCAGGCTGATGCCCCGCTGGGATGCACGCGGCGAGCTGGAAGCTTGCCCGGACAGCCGCAAGCCGGAGGCTTACGCTACTACGCGTGGGCAAACTCCCTTACACCGGCCCGGTCAGCATCACCCGCCTCCCCTGCACTCGCACCTGCGCCCGCGCCAGGGCCGCCACGCAGCGCGGATACAGCTCATGCTCGGCGGCCTGGATCCGCTGTTGCAGCGTCTCGGGCGTGTCGTCATCCAGCACCGGGACGGCCTGCTGCCCGATGATCGGCCCGCCGTCCACGCTGGCATCCACGAAATGGACCGTGCAGCCGGTGACCTTCACCCCGTGGTTCAATGCCTGCTTCCACGCCTCCAGTCCGGGGAAGGCCGGCAGCAAGGAAGGATGGATATTGATGATCCTGCCCTCGAAGGCGCGCAGGAACTCGCCTTTGAGGACCCGCATGAACCCTGCCAGCACGATAAGGTCAACTTCCGCCTCGCGCAGCTTCGCGATATAGCTCAGCTCGCCCTCCTCGTCCAACTTCGTGCGGAACTTGCCTGGGGACAGGTAGGCGGCGGCGAGATGGCGCGCGCGCGCGCGCTCCAGGATGCCGGCCTCCGGGACATCGCTCACCACCAGCGCGATCTGTGCGGGCACGCGCCCATCGGCACAGGCTTGGGCGATGGCGACAAAGTTCGACCCCTTGCCTGAGCCGAGCACGCCGATTCGAAATACACGCTCACCGGTCACCCGGCTGTGTTACACGCGCACCAGTCTTCTCCACAAGCCCAAAGCCGTTTCCGAGTATTGACCACGGGGCGCCGCCACCGGACCGCGAGCCGTCCTCGGCTCGCGATCCGCAGAAAACCCTTGCGCCGCGGGGCCGCGGCTGCTTCATTATCAGCAGTTCCGGGCGCATATGGCGGAATTGGCAGACGCGCTACTTTGAGGTGGTAGTGGAGTAATCCGTGCAGGTTCAAGTCCTGCTATGCGCACCAACTTTCCTTGCTTCTCGGCCCCTCTCGAAAGCCTTGATTTTACTGGTCCTCTTTGCGCTTTCGTGTTCATAACCGATTTAAGTTCTGTTCGTGCTGCTGAAGGCTCTCGGGCTCCCGATGCGACCAAAGGTAGTCTCGCACCTCCAGCGTCACCCGATCCTTCGGCCAGAGCGCCAACCTGGAAGAACGAGGCAAGCTGCCGCTGAGCCAGTTTGTGTATGAGCCGTGCCCGGATCGTTTACGCTGTCGCGCCGGACATTGTAATCTGCGGTTTCTGCTACACCATCAGACCGATCAACCGACCAGTGTGGCCGTTACCGCGTTGGTCAAGATCGTCGGAGGCACCGACTTCCAGTCAATCCGGAGCCAGTTGGCAAGGCTTTGGGCCGCTGCACACCGAGGCTTTTGTTTGGGCGCTGTGGCAACGCACCAGAGCCGCGCTGCTTGTGAGACTAACCGGATCGCTTTTGGAAAACGGTGGCTTGAGCAACACGCCCTCACGTCGGCTGCGACAACGCTCTCAGCCGGGCACGTTGGCGTGCAGCTCCTTCAGCCAGACCTCGGCCTCGGAATCGCTCGGCGCGCGCCAATCGCCGCGCGGGGAGAGCGAGCCGCCTGAGCCAACCTTCGGCCCATTGGGGATGGCGGAACGCTTGAACTGGCTGATCTTGAAGAAGCGATACAGGAACACGTTAAGCCACTTCTTAATCGTGCGCAGGTCGTATTGCTGGCGCTTCTCGGGCGGGAGCAAATCCGGCCAGGCGCCGCGGTGCTTGTCGCCCCAGGCGTGCCAGGCCAGGAAGGCGACCTTGCTGGGCCGGAAGCCGTGACGCGTAATGAAGTAGAGGTTGAAATCCTGCAGCTCGTAAGGGCCAACCATGTCCGCAGTCTTCTGGGCGGGGCGGGTCGAGTCGCCCGTGGCATGAGGCACCAGCTCGGGCGAGATTTCTGTGGCCAAAATGGCTTCCAGCGTGGCGTTAGTCGCCGCATCAAACTGGCCCGAGGACACGACCCAGCGGATCAGGTGCTGGATGAGCGTCTTGGACACCGAGCAGTTGACGTTGTAGTGGGACATGTGGTCGCCGACGCCGTAGGTCATCCAGCCAAGCGCCAGCTCGCTCAGGTCGCCTGTGCCTAGCACCAGCGCCTGGTGCAGGTTCGCCAGGCGGAACAGGTGCGAGGTCCGCTCCCCCGCCTGCACGTTCTCGAACGTCACATCATACACCGGCTTGCCGTGGGCGAAGGGGTGGCCGATGTCGTGGAACATCTGCTTGCACGCGGGGCGGATGTCAATTTCGCCCGCCGTGACGCCAAGGGCCTTCATTAGGTTACGGGCATTGCCCAGCGTGAGCTTGCTGGTGGCAAAGCCGGGCATCGTGTAGGCCAGGATGTTCTTCCGCGGCAGGCCCATCCGGTCCATCGTCCTGGCGGCTACAATAAGCGCCTGGGTCGAGTCCAGGCCCCCGGAAATGCCGATCACAACCCGCTTGGTCGCGGTGACCGAAAGCCGCTTCAGCAGACTGTGGACCTGGATGTTGTAAGACTCGAAGCAGCGCTGATCGAGAACCCGCGCATCGCTCGGTACATAAGGGAACCGCGCGATATCCCGCCTCAGCGGCACTTTCCCGGCAGGCATGCGGAACTCGAAGAGCACGCGCCGCATAGTGCGCAGCCGGTCGCGGTAGTCTCCCACGGAGTCCGTGAAGCTGCTCAGCCTCATGCGGTCCTGGGCCAGCCGCTCCAGGTCAATGTCCGCCGTGATCATCTGCTCCTTCTCGGCAAAGCGCTCGGACTCGGACAGTAGGTCGGAGTTCTCGTAGATCAGCGCGTGCCCGTCCCAGGCCACGTCTGTGGTGGACTCGCCCGGCCCGGCGCAGGAATAAAGGTACGCCGCGATGCACTTGCCCGATTGCGACGCGCAAAGCTTGTGGCGGTATTCGGCCTTGCCGATGGTGATGTTGCTGGCGGAAAGGTTTACCAGCACGGTTGCGCCCGCCAGCGCCGCGAACGTGCTGGGTGGAATGGGCGCCCACAAATCCTCGCAGATCTCGGCGTGGAGGCGGAAACCCTCAAGGTTGCCTGCCTCGAAAATGAGGTCGTTGCCGAACAGCACCTGCCGGCCCAGAAAACGCACCTCCCGGCTCACAGCGTCGCGGCTCGAAGCAAACTGCCGCTTCTCGTAATACTCGCGGTAATTGGGCAGGTAGGTCTTGGGCACCAGACCCAGCACCCGCCCGCGGTAGATCACCACGGCGCAGTTGAAGAGCTTCTCCTCCAGCGCCAGCGGGCAGCCCACGACCAGCATCGGGGTCAGGCTGGCGCTGGCCTCAACCAACCGCCCGACCGCCGCCCGGCTCGCGTCCAGCAGCGCGTCCTGGTGGAACAAATCATCGTTGGTGTACGCGGAGATGCCCAATTCCGGGAACAAGGCTACGGCGACGTGGGCTCTGGACGCCTGCCGCGCCAGCACCAGCGTGCGCTCCAGGTTGAATGCCGGGTCCGCTACGCGCAGCGACGGAATACAGACCGCCGCCCGTATCATCCCGTGGGAGTAGATCGAGTCAAAACGCTTCGGCATGGGGCTTCACTTACCGCAAAGGCCTTGCTTTTCCAATGTTAAACTGAGCGAGCAACAGGAGCGCAGGCTTAAGCCGTACGCAGAAGACCTTTAACGCAAAGGCGCAAAGGAGCGAAGACGCAAAGGTCTTGAACGTCTGAGCCCGTGGGCTTGGACGTCACTGTCTGGCCTTACCGGGTTCGGATCAAGGGGTCTCTTCCGCTTTGCGCCTTTGCTCCTTTGCGCCTTGGCGTTGAGTTCCCAATGCGCTGTTACCGCTGACACTTGCGCTCCTATCCAGCCTCGCCCGCCATTGACGCCGCACGGCTTGCCCCCCACACTGAACCAAGACTCTCTATGGGCGCACAATGGAAGCAAGCCGGGCGCGAAGCCAACGCGCAGAAGAAGGGCCAGTTGACCGTCAAGCTGGTCCGCGAAATCATGGTCGCCGCCAAGCTCGGCGGGCCCGACCCTGACCTGAATCCCCGTCTCTTCGCCGCGGTCGAGAAGGCCCGCAAAGCCTCTGTCTATCGCGACACCATCGAGCGCGCCATCAAGAAAGGCTCCGGGCAGACGGAGGATAAGGTAGCCTACGAACTGGTCACCTATGAAGGCTTTGCGCCCCACAAGGTCCCGGTCGTCATCGAATGCCTTACCGACAACCGGCACCGCACTGCGCCGGAAATCCGCAACCTCTTCAAGGCCGGCTCCCTCGGCCAGCCCGGCAGCGTCGCCTTCTTCTTCAACCACCTCGGGGTGGTCGAAGGCACGCATGCCGACGCAAACCGCGACGCCGAAGCCGATGCCATTGAAGCGGGCGCCCAGGAAATCGAGCCGCTCGAGCCCGAGGAAATCCCCCCGGGCCAGAAAGGCGCGCGCTTCCTGACCGAGATCAAGGACCTGGACCACGTTTCGAAAGCCCTGAAAGCAGCCGGCTGGACCATCAGCTCAGCCGAGATACGTTACCTGGCCAAGAACTTTACCGAGTTGAGCGACTCCGCCCACAAGGAAGTGGCCGATTTTCTCAACGCGCTCGACGACCACGATGACGTCCATCGGGTCTACGCGGCGATGCGGTAGGACGGCCCTCGTTCCGCTCAGCGCCGCAGGTCCTCGCGCAGCGTGGTCAGCCCCTTGGCCACGGCGAAGCGCGTCAGGCCGGCGATGCTGTGGATATCGAGCTTGCGCATGATCCGCTCGCGATGAGTTTCGATCGTGCGCACCCCCACGTTGAGCATCTGGGCGATTTCCTTGTTGCTGCAGCCTTTTGCGATGTGAACCAGCACCTCCCGCTCCCGGGCAGTCAGTTTCCCCAGCTCCTGCCCTGCGCCGTTGGCGCCCGCGAATTGACTCAGGGCGACCCTGGCAATCTCCGGATTGAAGAAGCTCTCGCCGCGGTTGACGGTCTCGATCGCGTTCACCAACTGCTCGATGGGTGAGTTCTTCAAAACGTAGCCATGCGCGCCGGACTGGAGGATGCGCAATACGTACTCGGCGTGCTGATGCATGGACAGGACGAGCACCTTCACCTGCGGCAATTCCTTGCGCAGCGTGGCGGCGACCGTAAGGCCGCTCAGGTGCGGCATGTCTATGTCCAGAAGCACCAGGTCGGGCAGCAGTTGCCTGGCCTTGGCCAGGGCCTCGCGCCCATCGGCGGCTTCGCCCACGACCATGAGCTCCCGCCGGCGCGAGAGCAGGGAGCCGATGCCTCGGCGCACCAGCGGATGATCGTCCGCCAGCAATATGCGAATGGGGGCTTTCATTGGGATACTGTCTTCTGCGAGGCCGGCACGGCGGGCCCCGGCGACCCCGGCGCGGCCAATTCTCGTTGCACCCACGTCGTGGCGCACTGCGTCAGCTCCGCCGCGCTCTGGAGGGCCAGCTTCTGTTTGATCTGCTCCCGGTAGTACTCGATCGTCTTCACGCTCAGGTGAAGCTGGCGCGCAATTTCGCTCGTGCCTTTCCATTCCCCGATGAGCTGGAACACCTCCAATTCCCGACTGCTAAGCCGTTGGGGCAGGGACTCCTGCATATCCGGACGTCCGCCGACCTGCTGCCGTAGCATCCTGTCGGCAAGGGCATCGCTGACATAGATGTTTCCACTCAGCACCCGCCGTACGGCACCCACGATCTTGTCCGCGGCCTCCGATTTCATCAGGTACCCCAGTGCCCCGGCGCGGAACGCGATCTCCGCGTACACCGTCTCGTCATGGGCACTGACGACCAGCACCGGAAGGCCCGCGTGCTGCGCCTTGATATTGCGCATCAGCTCCAGACCGCTGCTGTTTTTGAGCGAGATGTCCACGACCACCAGGTCCGGCTTTAGCCGGGCGATCTGGCTGAAGCCACGAGCGGCGTCTTCCTCCTCGCCACACACCTCCAGGTCCGGCTCGCGGTTGATAAGCTGAGCGATGCCGTAGCGGACGATTGCGTGATCGTCCACCAGGAGGATGCGCTTCCGCCTGTCCTGCCCCTGGGTCTGGTTTCTTTGGGCCATGCTTAGTTGAGTCAATCTGCGCCGCCGCGGGCTTTGGCCGTTCGCCGGGCGCAGTGCCTTGCGCCCGGTCGCGGACCTCCCGCCGGCTTCGGGGCCGCTGGGCGGCACCCGCAGTGCGTGCAGTCTTACCGCAGCTTTCGAGCCAACCGTCCCGATGCGAACGGGTGCGTAAGGCTCCCGCGGAAAGCGTCAGCCAGCGCCCCGGGACTTGTCCTTACCCGGGACATAAAGGGTCGAAGAACAGGACAGCCCCTCTCAACCGAGAGGGGGAACATCCAACATCCAACATCCAACATCGAACATCCAACACCCGCCCCGGCAGCGCGCATTGGGTGTTGGATGTTCGATGTTGGATGTTGGATGTTCTTCTTCCCGCCTGGTGCTTGGCCCCTCCGGCACCCTGAGGCTCCCATGCACGCCCGTGCCTCCCTTGACTGCCTGCGTTCTGCCCATAGACTCTCGCTATGTCATTTGAGGCTCAGCCAAGCATTGCCGGGCAGGGGTGGGTGTTTTCCGCATGAGGAAGCCGTCTGTCCTGGTCATCTTTCTCACGGTCTTTATAGACCTCATCGGGTTCGGCATCATCGTGCCGCTGATCCCGGTCTACAGCGAGCACATAGGAGCGCGAGGGGTGATCATTGGCGTCATCTTCGCATCCTTTTCCCTGATGCAGTTTATCTTCGCCCCGATCTGGGGGCGATTGTCGGATCGCTACGGGCGCCGTCCCATCTTACTCATCAGCACAGCCGGCGCGGCGGCCTCGTACGTGCTTTTCGCCCGCAGCACAGGGCTGGAGAACCATACGGCCGCCCTCTGGCTACTAGTCGTGTCGCGGCTGTTCGCAGGCATGTGCGGCGGCAATATCACCGTAGCCCAGGCCTACATCGCCGACATCACGCCACCGGCCGAGCGCTCGAAGAAAATGGGCCTGATCGGCATGGCCTTCGGCCTGGGCTTCGTGCTGGGACCTTTCATCGGAGGCAGGAGCCTGCGGCACCTGGGAGACACAGGCCCGGGCTGGGTCGCCGCAGCCCTGTGCGCGAGCAACTTTGTCCTGGCCCTTTTCGTTCTTAAAGAGAGCCATCGCCCTGATTCAGCCCAGGCTCCCGCGCGGCCTCATCTTGATCAGTGGGTGCATACGCTTACCAAGCCCAGGGTGGGCATGTTGGTCATCGTGTTCTTCCTGGCGACGTTCTGCTTTAGCTGCTTTGAAAGCACGCTGCAACTCGTCGTGGGGGCTAATTTTCACCTGGACTACAAGCATGACCCAACCTCAGCGAGCACCGTCACGGACCTTTTTGTCTATTGCGGTGTCATCGGCGCACTGATGCAGGGCTTTGCCACCGGTCGACTCGTCAAGAAGTTGGGAGAACCAAAGCTCATCGCGCTGAGCCTCGTGCTGACGGCAGCCAGCTTCGTATGGCTTCCGTACATACAGGGAACCGCGCAGCTATCCTGGAAACTGCTATTCCATCACGACCATCTCCCCTGGGTCTGGCTGCTCCTGGCACTCGCGCTGTTATCCGTAGGCACCAATCTCACCCGCCCGCCGCTGTTCGGGATGCTCTCGAACCTTACGCCTTCGCACGAACAAGGAGCGACGATTGGTGTTGCGCAAGGTGCTGGAAGCCTGGCGCGCATCGTCAGCCCTGTGTTCGCGAATGCCCTGCTGGTCTACTCACCTGCCCTGCCCTATCTGATTTGCGCCGCCGTGCTGTTCGCCACCACCCTTCTGACCGTGCAGCGCCTTGGCCGCGTGGAACAGCCGGCCCAAAGCGCCGCCGCACCCAACCCGGCCAAGTGAGCCTTGGTGCGAGCAGGGCGGGCGGGATGAGTGCCAGGGAAAGCGAAAGCTCGCTCAGACGGCGCCTCGCCTGGCTCGCGTTCTTTGCGCCACTGGCCGCGTTCGCCGTCAACTCGCCCGGCCCCGCACAACTCCGCTTCGAGGTTGCCCTCAGCCCCGGCCTAACCGTCCCTTACAAAGACGGCCGCCTGTTTGTCGTCCTCGCCCGAACCAATAAGCCTGACCCGTGCCTCACGCTGGGCCGCGCCGGCCTCAATGCGCCCGAGGCCCTCGCACAGGACGTCACCGGCTTCGGCACCAACACCGCCAGGGTGCTGGACGAAACGGCATTCGCCTGGCCCGTAACCAACCTCGCCGCAATGCCCGCCGGCGACTACTTTGCGCAGGCGCTCTTCGAGTGCAACCCCGACCTGCGGACGCCTTTTGCCCCCGGAAACATTTACAGCGCGCCGCAGAAGATTCACTTCGACGCGGCCCAGGGCGGCGCATGGAAGCTAAAGCTCGACCAGCAGGTCCCGCCCGAGCGCCTTCCCACCGACACCGAGCAGGTCCGGTTCATCAAGCTCCAATCCACGCTGCTCAGCCGCTTCTATGGGCGCCCGATCTATCTCCGTGCCGGGGTGGTCCTGCCCAGAAATTACGATCATGAGCCGGAGCGGCGTTACCCCCTCTGGGTGCGCATCGGCGGCCTGGATACCCGCTACTCGATTGTCGGCGAGCAAATGCGCGAGGGCGCCGAGTTCCGCAAAGTTTGGATGGCCCAGGACACCCCACGCCTCATTCTGCTGCAACTCGACGGCGCCGGACCCAACGGCGACCCCTATTATGTCAATTCGGCCAACAACGGCCCCTTCGGCGACGCGCTCACCCAGGAACTTATCCCGTATGTCGAGGGCCGTTTCCGCGCCGTAGGCCAGCCGCGCGCGCGGTTCCTCTCGGGCGTATCCACCGGCGGCTGGGTCTGCCTCGCACTCCAGGTCTTCTACCCCGATTTCTTCAATGGCGCCTGGTCCTCATGCCCCGACCCCGTGGACTTCCGCGCGCTCGAGTTGGTTAACATCTACCAGGACGACAACGCCTATGTGAACCGATATGGCTTCGAGCGCCCGAGCGAACGCGACCGCACCGGCGACGTGCGCCTCACCATGCGCCGGGAAGTCGGCGCCGAGAACCTCCTGGGCCGCGGCAACAGTTACACCCTCTCCGGCGAGCAGTGGGGCGACTGGAATGCCGTCTTCGGCCCGCGCGGCACCGACGGCCTGCCCGTCCCGATTTGGGACCCGCAGAGCGGCGAAATCAACCACGCCGTAGCCGAGCAATGGAAGAAATATGACCTGCGCCTCGTGCTCGAGCAAAACTGGCAGACGCTCGGCCCCAAGCTCCGGGGCAAGCTCCATATCGCCGCGGGCGAGGCGGACGATTACTTCCTCAACAACGCCGTCCACCTGCTGGAAGCCTCCCTCACCAAGGCCGACCCGCCGTTCGTGGGTCACATAGCCTATGGTCCGGGCAAAGGCCACGGCTGGTCGGACATCACTGTCCGCCAGATGCTGGAGGAAATGCAGGCGACTGCTGCAGAGAAATAGGGCAATCCGGGTCTGCGCAGCCCAGGAGACGCTGCTTCGGCGGCACACAAGCTTTCGCCCGTCCCGAGTCCCTCCGTGGCCTCGCCGTTACCACACCGTATCCTCACCGTCGTACCTCTAATAGGCTATTAGAGGTACGACGGTGAGGATACGGCGAGGATACGGTGTGGTAACGGTGGAGTTCACGTGCGGCACGGAGGGAGTTTGCGGAAGTACCGTGGGGATAGGCAGTTCGGAATCTGGTGCGAGATCGGGCCTTACGGGTGGGCTTAGGCAGACCGAAATGAATGGGTCCTATAAGTGACTGCCTCTAAACGATTTACGCATTAACTGAGCGATCCCGTCGGGTATTTGAGGTCTGATCAGCCCAGTCCCCAACAGGCGCCTGCTACCGCGATAGCGAGCCAATCGGCCGGCAAAGACCATCACTCAGCCCTCGGCGGGCGCGCGCCCATCTGCACCTTCGCCATCAAGGTCAATGAGGATATCCCGCGGCTCGGCGCCTTTGCTGGGGCCGACGATGCCGCGGTTCTCCAACTCGTCCATGATGCGGGCGGCGCGGCCGTAGCCCAGGCGCAAGCGGCGTTGCAGCAGCGACACGCTGGCTTTTTGCTCGCTGCGGATCACCTCGATGCATTGCTGGATCACCTCCTCGTCCTCATCAATCCCGCTCTCTTCCTCGAACGAGCCGCCGGCATTGGAGAGTTGCTGATGGATCTCCAGCTCGTAGCTCGGCTTGGCCTGCCGGGCAATGAACTCGACAATGCTCTGGATTTCCTGGTCGGTAATGAGGGCGCCCTGCGCGCGGATCAGTTTGGCCGAGCCGGGCGGCAGGTAGAGCATGTCGCCCTTGCCGAGCAGCTTGTCGGCGCCCATCGCGTCGAGAATGGTGCGCGAGTCCACTTTGGCGGCTACCTGGAACGCAATGCGCGCGGGGATGTTGGCTTTGATGACGCCGGTGATGACGTCCACGCTCGGTCGCTGCGTGGCTACGATGCAGTGGATGCCCGCCGCGCGCGCCATCTGCGTGATGCGCGCGATGGCCATCTCGACGTCCGCCGGCGCCACCAGCATCAGGTCCGCCAGCTCATCAATGATGACCACGATGTAGCTGAGCTTCTCGGGAATGACGATGTCCTCCTCGCGAGGGACGACAATTTCCTCGTCCACTTCCACGGCAAAGCCCTCGGCGCCGGGCTCGACCTTTTCCTTCTTCGCCGTGAGGGGCAGCTCGGGCTCACGGGGCGGCAGGGGCTTGTTTTTGGGACGCGAGTTGAAGGAGCCGATATTGCGCACGCCGACGCGGGCGAAGATCTGGTAGCGCTTCTCCATCTCGTTGACCACCCAGCGCAGGGCGAGGATGACTTTCTTGGGGTCGGTGACCACGGGCACCACCAGGTGCGGCAGGAGGTTGTAATGCTGCAGCTCGACGACTTTCGGGTCTATCATCACGAAGCGAAGCTGGTCGGGCGAGAAGCGGTAGAGCAGCGAGGTGATAATGGCATTGATGCAGACCGACTTGCCGGAGCCGGTGCTGCCGGCGATGAGCAGGTGCGGCATCTCGGAAAGATCGGAGATGATCGGGTTGCCATAGACGTCCTTGCCCAGCGCCAGGGGGATGCGGGCCTTGGTGTTGCGCCAGGCATCCGATTCGAGCAAATCGCGGATGATGACGGTCGTCTTGACTGGGTTGGGGACTTCCACGCCCACGGAGCTTTTGCCGGGCACGGGCGCCAGGATGTGGATGCGCTCGGCCTTGAGCGCGGCGGCGAGGTTGTTGTTGAGGGCGGTAATCTTCTCCAGCTTCACTCCGGGCGCCGGATGCAGCTCGTAGCGGGTGATCGTTGGGCCCTTAGTGATGTCGCCCAGGGAAACCTCGATGTCGAACTGCGCCAGCGTCTGCTGCATGAGGCGCGCGTTGGCCATGAGTTCCTCCTTGGACTCGGTGGGCTTGACGGTGGGGTCCGGGTGCTGGAGGAAATCGTACGGGGGCAACTGGTAGTTGCCGATCATGGGCGTGGATGCAACGGTAAGCGGCTTGTGTTTCTTCGGCGCCTTGGGTTTGGCCCCCACCGGCAGGCCGTTGATCCTGACCTCCGGTTCTGGCTTAGGCTCGACTGTCTTGGGCTCCGGCTCGGTCTTCTCCTCAGCAGGCGCTTCGGCCTTGGACGGCTTGGGCTCGGCCGTCTCGGCTGCGGGCTCCGCCTTCTTGCCCAGCACCTCGGCAGTCGTGGCCGCGGCGATTTCCCCGGCGGGGATGACTTCGCCGTCGTCCGCGGGCGCGGGCTCCTTGGGCGCGCCGGGTGCGGGCGCCGAGGCGGCTTTCCGGGTGCTGGACCCCTTGCTGGCCTGAGGCACGCTGAGGTCGCGCACGGTAGGCGCGGGCACGGGTTTCATGTCAGGCCCCAGGCCCGAGCGGTTGGCCTGCTGCTGGAGCTTGGCAACCTGGTCCTTTAGTTCCCGCGCACGGCGTTCGAGCGCGTCCTCGCCCGCCGGGGCGCCATCCGCCGCCGCCGCGCGACGGCCCGCGAGCGAGCGCAGCCAGTTCCCGAGCTGGAAATTGGTCAGGAACAGCAGGCTGATGAAATAGAGCATCAGGTAAATGATGGTGGCGCCCGTCGTGCCGAAGTAGTCAAAGAGGTGCTGGTTCAAGTTGAGCCCCAGGATGCCGCCGGCCGTGGCGTTGATGTTCCGTTGCAGCGTCTCGAAGCGGCCCTTGTAAAGGTCCAACAGCCCCATGAAACAGAGAAACAGCACCAGCGCCCAGGCCCAGCGGCGTCGCAGGTAGGCGAACGCATCGAAGAAGCAGCCCAGCCCCAACAGGAACAGCAGCACCGGCAACACGTAGGCGGCCGCGCCGGTCCACCGGAAACACGCGCAGGCCATCCACGCGCCGAAGGGGCCAATCCAGTTGTGCACCGAAGGGTTGGTCGGCAGGATGTTGGCCGAGACATCCCGGGGATGATAGGAGAACAGCGCGACCAGCAGCAGCACCGCAAAGCCCATCAGCACGACGCCGATGATGTCACTGAAGCCACGGGAGGACTCTGAACTGGCCGATACCTTGCGAGGCATAGCCCGAGACTAGCAGGTCAGGAATAAGTGACAAGGCACGAGTCGGCGCCGCGCCTCCGCCTATTTGATCAGGATGCCCCGCTCAGCCAGCGCCGCGCGTATCGCCAACGCCAACTCGCTCCGGATGGCGGCCATATCATCCGACTGGTTGCTCCAGAAGCGCACCTCGAAGTTCAGGGCGTCCTTGTCAAAACTGATGAGCAACGCCTTGGGTGGCGGCTCCTTCAGGACGCGCGGTTGACCAGCCGCCGTGCCCTGGAGCAGCTCGATTACCTGCTGGGCGTTGGCAGGACCAGCCACCACGACCGGCAGGTCCACCCGGCGCAGCCGGTCCGAGAGCGTCCAGTTGGTGACCGTTTCCGATATGAGGCTGCCGTTGGGCACTATCAGCTCCGAACCATTCGTGAGGCGGACGATGCTGGCGCGGATGCCGATGCGTTTCACGGTGCCTTCGTTGCCGCCCAACTGGATGACATCGCCCACCTTGACGGGGCGCTCGAACAGCAGGATGAGCCCCGAGACGAAGTTGTTGATGATGTTCTGCAGGCCGAAGCCCAGCCCGACGCCCAGCGCCCCTACAAGGATCGTCAGCCGTGTCAGGTCGAAGCCCAGCACCGCCACGCCCGCCAGAAACCCGACTACCAGGACGGCGTAATGGACCATCCTGGAAATCGAATAATGCAGGCCCGGCGCCAGTTGCACGCGGGGATAGACCTCCTCCTCGAGCATGAACCGCAGCAGCCGCGAGATGAGGAACGAGGCCCAGACGGTGAGGCCGCACCAGACGATGTCGCCCAGCGTGAACTTGAACGCGCCCCGGCCCACCGAGGTGGAGAACGCTTCCTTCAGGTTCTGCACCACCGGCGCCCGCAGCGACAGCGTCTCCAGGACATAAGCGGCCCAGAGCACGAAGGCCGTCCATTCCAGCACGACGCGCGCCCGGCGTTCGAGCAGGTCGCGATGCCGTTCCACCACCCCCAGGCGCACCAGCGGCGGAATGCTGAGCAGGCTTAAGAGCACCCCGTCGAGTATCCGCACGAGGGCATAGAGAATCAGGGCCATGTAGGCGCTTTGCAGCAGGGCATGGCCCAGGAACTTCGCCAGGTTCACATAGCCGGCCGCATCGGCCAAACACGCCACGATGAAGACCACCAGCGCGACCCGGCAACCGCAGAGCACGCCCTTGTGTCTGCGCGCCCCCGGCGACGTGCCCACCCGGGCTCGGGCGAGCCGCCAGCCCACAAAGACCGCCCCACTCAACATCTCCAGCAGCAACAGCACCCTCGATGCGGTGGCCTGCGAAGCCGCAACCATGCGCAACAGATCCACGAAATAGAACACCACGAGCGCGCTCAGGACCGGGCACAGTGAAGGATCAATGAGCCGGCGCACGATCATCGTGGCGGGAATCAGCGCCACCGCCCCGTTCAGCGCCCAGAACAACCGCGGCGCCTGCGGGTAAATCCAACTGCTCGCCAGCAGCGCCAGCACCAGGGCCGTGGCGATGGGCGCATCGAAGATTCGTGCCGCGTGGCTCGCCTCGCCTCCGCCCAGCGCGCGCAACCTCCTGCCCGCCCAGATCAGGAATAGCAGGACCGCCAGGAACACGCCCCCCTGCACGACCACCTTGCCCTGCTTGCGCTGCAGGTAGCCCCGCAGCGCGTCCACCTGCCGGGTGAAGGAGTGCTGACTTTGCTGCGCCAGCGCCTGGGTGGATTCCGACCACAGCTCCCGTCCCCAGACGGGCGGGCTATCCCGCACAACCAGGCGGCGGAGATAAGCCTCGCGCACCGCCTCGATGCCGTTCAATTCGTGCAGAGCGCGCCCATCCTGCTGCGCCACGCGCGTCTGCAACGTCAATAGAAGCTGCTGCTGGGCGTCGGCGTTCGTTTGCGTTTGCTTCACCGCGGCAAGGACCCGTTCGACCTGGGCCACCATCTGGGTCGGCATCTTCGCCGCCGCGCCGGACGAGCGCGTGGCTTCCCACGTCGCCTCCATTTGCGCCAGGCGCGCCTGCTCTTCCTGCACTTGCGCCAACCGTTTTGCCAGGCTGCGCTTCCACTCCGCCAGCTCGTCCCGCACGCCCTGCCACTCGCGTCCCAGGCGGCGCAAATTCTCCAGCGAGGGGCTGGACGAAAGCATGCGGGAACTCTCTTCCTGGCGCGCGGTCGCTTCGTCCGTGAGGACCTCCAGGTCGCCCTGGATGACGGCGGTGACCTGGTCCGCGGACAGGGTGCCGCCGATGGAACGCAGGCTGCCAAACGCCTCCTCCGCCCGCGCGGCGATCTCGGCCAGCGGAATGGCCGGCGCGTTGGTGGCGGCAGGGCCCTTGCTGGCCGCGTCAGGCGCGGCATCCGCGGCACGCGCCGGGATAGCACCGGCCCAAAGCCAGCCGGCGCCTGCAATCACACACAGGCACAAGCCCAACCGGGGCCGTGCCGCTCTCGTCTCACGTTCTCTCATTCAGCGGCCTCTGCGGCGGACGGTTCCGAAGTCTGAGGAGATGTGAGAATGATCACCCGCTTTCCGGACGCGCTCGCCAGGGAGGCGCTGTGATGGTGGCACAGGCGCCGGGGCGTGTCTATATCCTCATGGGTCTTCCAAAAGGATTGGCTCCTTCTGCTTCGAAGGCGGGGAGTCTATCTCGTTGATGACGACCTGGTAGGATGTGATGTCGCGATACTTGTCCCGGGGCAAAAGGATGCGCCATAGCCCGAGCTTATGTTGCCGGGGCCTGAATCCATGACGGGTTAGAAACACCTGCGTCGCCGCGCCCACCAGGTTCTTGTTGGCATCGTAAAAGGCGATGCTGCACTGGCCCCACATCGGCTGCGACGCGGTGTTCGTCATGGCCACTTGCGCGTAAATCGTATCCCAGCCGTAAAACTCGCCCACCCGGCAGCTCCATTTGGCCTTTACGGCCTCCCCGACTTGCGCCGTTTGGACGGCAACGTTGGTGTCCAAAACGCTTCGCGGGAGGGTGATCTGGCCTTGCACCGAGTCCGCCCGGGACGAAGCGGCAAGGAGCATCATCGCCAGGAAAAGCGTTGGGTATCTCATACGAGTGCGACCCTATAGCGGATCGGCAGAGTCAACAATGCGGAAAGAGGCTGGCCCGATGAGCTCATTCGGGCACGCGCGGACGGCTCGGCGAGGCGTCCCCGCCCCGCAGGCTGTCGGCGGGAAATCACTTATGGCAGCAACTCGGAGCGCCCCCGGACATGTCGGGGCTGACATAGGGAATGCCCAACCCCATCCCACGAACGATGAGCAGCGCCCCAAGCAATCCCACGCACACAGGAATGGCGCTCCGCAGCTTCAGCCGCAACCCGACCGGCACCAGCCTGCCGGAGAGGCTGAGCGCCAGCATCATTGGAATCGTGCCCGCGCCGAAAACGGCCATGTATCGTGCCCCGGCCAGGATGCCACTCGTCGCCGCCGCCCCGGCACAAGCCGCATACACCAACCCGCACGGCAGCAGCCCGTTCAGCAGGCCCAGCGCCGCGAGCGAGGCAAAGGACCGGCGCCGCAGCAGGCCCGACATCCGCCCTTTAAGCCACTCCACCAACAGCGTGACCGGACTCCACCGGACCAGCCTGCGCGACGCGGCCAGGCTCAGCAGCAGCACCAACCCCAACCCGATGCACGTCCAGCGCTGAATGCCCGCCAACAGCAGCGTCCACCCCGCCAGCCCAAACACGATCCCGAGCAGACAATAGGTGACAATGCGCCCCAGGTTATAGGCAACCCGGCCCAGAACATATCCAGGTGTGCTGGCCCCTGCGGCAGGCAGCGCCAGCGCCAGCGGCCCGCACATGCCCGCGCAGTGCAGGCTGCCCACGAGACCGAGCACGAACGCCGTCCAAAGGTCCAGGGAAGGCAAGGTCATAGCAGGCGACAGGGTAGGTCAACAAACGGGAGTGGGCGTCATAAGCCCGAAGGCCGAAATCCGAAGGCCGAAAGAAGGCCGAAGACCGAAGGCCGAATCCAAGCTAGCCGAGAGCGCATGGGTGTACATCGGGCTCGATGCCAGCCAAGCCAGGATCCAGCGCATTGCATCTGTGCTCATCTCTGTCCATCTGTGGTTTTCTTCCGCATAGCTATGGCTACGCCGGCCTGGGGCTGACCACCACCTTTTGCTCCAGGTAATAGTTCCGCTTTTCGCACGTCCAGGACACGCGCACCTTCCAAAGGCCCGGCGCCAGGCGCGCCGCGTCCAGGCGCTGAGTGCCTTCCGCGTCGGGTTCGAGCGGCATGGCGCGATCCAGCCCGGCGGCGGAGGGGCGATACAGCTCGATGGTTCCCGATACGTTCTCCCGCCCCTGGCCCGGCGGCAGACAAATCCTGATCTGCTGATGTGCTGCGTCGAACGACACGCTCGTCTGCGGCGCCTCACGGCGGGCGCGTTCCGCCCGGTCAATCTGCCCCTGGAATTTGAGCTCCTTCTCGTAATAGTCCGTGCTCACCAGTTCCACCTTCTGGGAGCAGGCCATTACGACCAGGCCCACGGTGCCCGCGAAAAACAGCGCGCACACGGTAGTGATGCCCAGGGGCCAGAAGTTGCGGGAAGTGGTCATAGATATGATGGTTGGCGACTAGGGCTGACGAAGGGGGTGCGGAAGCAAGGCCGAAGGCCGACATCCGAAGGCCGAAGGAAGGCCGAAGCCCGAAGCCCGAAGCCGCCGGTCGGTCCCCCTCTTAGCGCGGAGACGCAGAGGCCGCAGAGGAACGCAGGGAAGAAGGACTTCCTGCTTTCGTCTTCTCTGCGTGCCTCTGTGCTCTCTGCGTCTCTGCGTTGAAATAGTCCACTCTCCTGCATCCAGCGCCTTCGGCCTTCGGCTTTCGGCCTTCTTTCGGCCTTCGGCCTTCGGGCTTCGGATTTGGGAATCCAATTACTCCGAAGCTGCTGGTCCATCATGCCGCCCTTCATTGCGCCGTATCATCCCTCGGCCCGATAAACCCCGTCTTGAGCTGCTCCAGCCGGCGTCCCTGCGAATACACACCCACCCGGAGCGGCGTGGTGCCGGGCTTCATCACGGAGGGCGCCAGCTCGATCAGGGCCGATGCCTCCACCTGCTTCTGGGGCGGGACGACCAGATCCTGCCCCATCACCTGGAGGCTGCCCGGCGGGTTCTCCAGCTTGAGTTCGATGGGCACCTCGCGGGACGTCTTATTGACCACGCGAACCGTGTAGAGGTTGCTGTACCTGCCGTCCGGCATCTTCTGAAAGAGCGCACCCTGAGCGCGCAAGAGAGTGGCCTGCACATCTGAGCGAGTGAACAGCAGCACCAAAAAGACCGCGACCAGCGCCACGAGCACCGCCGTGTAGCCGGCCAGGCGCGGCGTCAGGCGGAGGCGCTCGCCCCGCTCGACGCCGTTCAGGGACGCGTAGCGAATCAGGCCCGGCGGCCGCCCGACCTTGGCCATCACCGTGTCGCAGGCGTCAATGCACACGGCGCATTGCACGCACTCCATCTGCGTGCCGTTGCGGATGTCAATGCCCGTCGGGCACACCACCACGCACTGCTGGCAGGCGATGCAGTCGCCGCTTCCTCCGGCCCGCCGCTGCTCGAAGCTCTGCTCGCGGCGCAACGGCCCGCGTTTCTCGCCGCGCTTGTAGTCGTAGGCCACCACGATCGAGTTCTCGTCCAGCAGCGTGGACTGCAGCCGGCCATACGGGCAAATGAACGTGCATGCTTGCTCGCGGAACCGGGCGAAGATGGCGTAGAAAACCCCTGTGAATAGCACAATCGCCGTAAGCCCCTCGAGGTGCTTCGCCGGGTTGTCAGTCACGACCTGGAACAACTGCCCGGTGCCGATAATGTAGGCCAGCAGCGTGTTGGCGATGACGAAGGACAGGCCGAAGAAGATGGCGTGCTTGCCAGCCTTCTTCGCGACCTTGCCGGCGCTCCACGGCGCCTTGTCCAGCGCGCGTTGCTGGTGGGAGTCGCCTTCGATCAGGTATTCGATCTTGCGGAACACCATCTCCATGAGGACGGTCTGCGGGCAGGTCCAGCCACACCATAGCCGCCCGTAGGCGGCGGTGAACACGATGATGCCCGTAATGAACACCAGCAAGGCCACCGCGAACATCACCATGTCCTGCGGCCAGAAAATCTGTCCCAGGATCACGAACTTGCGCTCGACCACATTGATGAGCAGCAGGGGATTGCCGCCAACGCGGATGAATGGCCCGGCAAACATGACGCCCAGCAGCAGCCAGCTCAGGAGCGTGCGGGCGCGGAAAAACCGCCCCCTGACCTTGCGGGGGTAAAGCCACTGCCGGTGGCCCTGCTGGTCCGCCGTGCTGAGGTGGTCGCGGAAGTCCTTCCAGTCCACGTCCCTTACCGGGCCGGGGCCGGGGGTGGATGGAGTCTCCGGGAGGGGCGCCACTCTGCTATTCAAACTCACTCGGGCCGGTCTTTACCGGGGCCAGGTTCTCTGGCGGCTTAGGGTTGGGCGGATGCGTGCCGCGCAGCGTGTAGATGTAGCTCGCCACCTCGTACACCTCCTGCGGCTTGAGGCTGTTCTTCCAGGTGATCATCCCCTTGGCGGGCACGCCGTTCCAGATCGTCGTCACGTTATCCACAAAGTTCGAGCCGTGGATCCAGTAATCGTCGCACAGGTTGGGCCCGACTAGTCCACCGCCATCCGCGCGGTGACACGGCGCGCACAGCGTCAGGAACGTCTTCTTGCCGCGCGCCAGCACATCCGCGTCTTTCGAGGGCTGCAGCGTGGCAAAGCTCGCCTCGAACCGCGTCATGGCCGCGGACTTGCGCGCCTCGCCGGCTTTCATCTCGTGCCGGTACTCGCTGAGCATCTGGCCGTGTGCCGCCAGGTCGCCCGTGGCGAAGACGTGGTAGTACGCCATGTAAACCACGGCGAAGATGATCGTCAGGTAGAACAGCCACACCCACCAGCGGGGCAGCTTGTTGTCCAGCTCACGAATGCCGTCAACTTCGTGGTCCAGCAGCAAAGGGTCGTTATCGTCGTTCATGTGGTTCTCCAGGTTGGGCGGCGGCGGTGGCATCGGGTTCCGGCGCCGTGCCGTCCGCGAGCGGCAGCTCCTCCATCGTCTTGAGGTAGGGTTGCTTCAGGCGCAGCGTCCATAGCAGCACGCCGACAAAAATGCCGAAGAACAGGCAGATGGATATGACGCCATACATGCCCACTCCGCCCAGTTTTTCCAGCACGTTCTCAATCATAAGAGTTCAGGCCCGTAATCCACTGAGCGCAGCCCGCCCGCCGCTGTGATAGCCAATCGCCAATCGCCGATAGCCAATGTCTGTCGCGCATGTAACCCATTTAGCCTATCTAACGCTTCTAACATTTTTAACGTTTCACTTTGCCGCCGTCGTCACCGGCGCCGGCGCGGTCGTCTTAATGTCCGTCCCGAGCCGTTGCAGATAGGCGATCACGGCGATAATCTCACGGTTGGTCTGCGCGGTCACGCTGCCCACCTTGAGGTCGGCTACGACTTTCGCCGCCTGCGCCTCCAGGTCCTTCTGGGCCGGGCCGTTCTCGTAGCCTTCCGGGTACGGCACACCCACGCTGCGCAAGGCCTTGAGCCGTGCCGGCAGGCAGGCTGTATCCAGCGTGTCTTTCAACAGCCACGGGTAACGCGGCATGATCGAGCCGGGTGAAGTCGAGCGCGGATCATCCAGGTGATTGTAGTGCCACGCATTGGGATACTTGCCGCCGACGCGATGCAGGTCCGGCCCGATGCGCTTCGAGCCCCAGGTGAACGGATGGTCATACACGAACTCGCCGGCCTTGGAATATTCGCCGTAGCGCTCGGTCTCGGAGCGGAACGGGCGGATCATCTGCGAGTGGCAGCCCAGGCAGCCTTCGCGGATGTAGATGTCCCGCCCCAGCACCTCGAGCGGCGTGTAGGGCTTTACGGCCGCGATAGTCGGCACGTTCTGCTTCACCAGCCACATCGGGATGATTTCCACCATCCCCCCGACCAGGATCGCCACCACGGACAGCACGGTGAAGGTCAAAGGCTTGGCTTCCAGCCAGCGATGCCCCCAGTGCCGGTCCTCGGACGCCACCTGCAACGCGAGCGGCGCAGCCTGGGCCTCGGTCTCCGGCACGAACTCGCCACTCTTGGCGGTCTTGTAGAGGTTTACCACCATGAGCACCACGCCCGTGATGTAGAGCGTGCCACCGATGGCCCGCAGCACGTACATCGGTATGATGGTCTGCACCACCTCCAGGAAATTCGGGTACTGCAAGAACCCGTCCTTGTTGAACTGCTTCCACATCATCCCCTCGGTCACACCGGCCACGTACATGGGCACGACGTAGAAAACCATGCCCAGCAGGGCGATCCAGAAATGGTAATTCGCCAGCTTAACCGACCAAAGCTTCGTGTTGTAGAGGCGCGGGAAAATCCAATAGAGCACGCTGAAGGTGAGGAAGCCGTTCCAGCCCAAGGCGCCGGTGTGCACATGCGCGATGATCCAGTTCGTGTAGTGCGCTATGGCGTTCACGCTCTTGATGGCCAGCGTGGGGCCTTCCAGCGTGGCCATGCCGTAGGCCGTCACCGCCACGACCATGAACTTGAGCATCGGGTCCTGCCGCACCTTGTCCCAGGCGCCGCGCAGCGTGAGCAGGCCGTTGAGCATGCCGCCCCACGACGGGGCCACGAGCATCACCGAGAACACCATGCCGAGCGACTGCGCCCAGTCCGGCAGCGCCGTATACAGCAGGTGATGCGGCCCCGCCCAGATGTAGATGAAGATGAGCGCCCAGAAATGGATGATGGACAGCCGGTACGAGAACACCGGGCGATTGGCCGCCTTGGGCAGGAAATAATACATCAGGCCCAGGTAGGGCGTCGTCAGGAAGAAGGCGACGGCGTTGTGCCCGTACCACCACTGCACCAACGCGTCCTGCACGCCGGCATACATTGAGTAGCTCTTCCAAAGCGAGGCCGGCACCTCCATCGAGTTCACGATGTGCAGCACCGCGACCGTGACCGCTGTCGCGATATAGAACCAGATCGCCACGTACATGTGCCGCTCCCGGCGCTTCACGATCGTGCCGAACAGGTTGATGCAGAAGATCACCCAAATTACGGCAATGGCGATGTCAATGGGCCACTCCAGCTCGGCGTATTCTTTGCTCGTGGTGTAGCCCAGCGGAAGCGTAATGGCGGCGCTGACAATGATCGCCTGCCAACCCCAGAAGTGCACCCAGCTCAGGAAATCGCTGAACATGCGCGCCTTGCACAGCCGCTGCAGCGAGTAATAGATGCCCATGAACATGCCGTTGCCCACAAAGGCGAAGATCACGGCATTGGTGTGCACCGGGCGCAGGCGGCCGAACGTGATGAACTGGAGGTTGAAGTTGGCCGCCGGCAGAAACAACTGCGTGGCCACCATCAGCCCCGCGAGCATCCCCACGACGCCCCACACCACCGTGGCGATGGCAAACGCGCGCACAATGGCGTTGTCGTATTTAAACGTCTCCACGAGGGCGGCGCCTCCGCCGGCCCTGCCGATCCGGGCACCGGCCTCTCGTTCTGTGGTCTCAATCATAGTCAGGTAATGTGCGACTGTTCAGGTGTTGGCCCGGTAGTAGCGCAAGCCTCCGGCTTGCGAGCGTCCTGGCAGCCCTCCGGGTTGCCGCCGCCCCGGCCCTTTTCCGGCACGGCCTCATCCTCACTCAGAATGCGCATTGCCGGGGTGCAGGTGTCCTCGTACTGCCCCGCCTTTACCGCCCACACGAAGCACCCCAGGAACGCCACGGCTACTGCCAGGCTCGCCAGAATCAATATCAGGATGACGGACATGCAGCTAGGGTCGTGCGGTCAGGCCGGCGCGCGCCGCCGCCCAGCGTGTCGCGCCGCAGGCGAAGAGCACGACCGAAATTGAACTCAGCGGCATCAGGACCGCGCTGACCAACGGCGACAGGATGCCTGCCGCCGCGACGCCGATGCCGGCCGCATTGTAGAGAAACGAAATGCCGAAGCTCAAGCGCACGATTCGCGTAGCGCTCCGCGCCACCTGCAGCATCCGGGCCAATCGCGGCACCTGGCCCGAAGCCAGGATGACATCGCTCGCTGGCGAGAAAGCGCCCGCCTTTTCCACCACCGCAACGCCGACGTCGCTCTGCTTGAGTGCGCCCGCATCGTTCAAGCCGTCACCCACCATCATCACCACCTTCCCGCCGTCCTGCAGGCGGCGGATAAAGCTCAGCTTGTCGAGCGGCCCCTGGTTGAACTGGAGGGCGGCGCGGTCGCCGAACAGGGCGCGGAACCGCTCCCGCTCTTTCTCGTTATCCCCGCTCAGCAGCGCCAGATCGTATTGCGAGCCCAGATCTCGCAGCAGGTCGTCGGTCTCCGGCCGGACGGTATGGGATAGCATGAAGGCGCCGCGCAGGGTGCCGTCAATCGCCAGCCAGACGGCGCTGCCGGGGGATGAGGAAAGGGAACATCCAACATCCAACATCCAACATCCAGCATCCAATGAATGCCCCAGTGGCGTCTGCGGGCGGTCCGCCGAATGCCCCAGTGGCATCGGCGGGCGATCTGCCGACGGCTGTGCGCCCTCGGCCATTGGATGTTGGATGTTGGATGTTGGATGTTGGATGTTTTCCTCTCCCCCCCTCACCCACTTCTCCGCCCCCAACCGCACCTCGTGCCCCTCCACCCTCCCTTCAATCCCGCAGCCCGCAACTTCCGTGTAGTTCTCCACCTGTCCCTCGGCAGCGCTTCCCAATTCCTCCCCGATTCGCGCCGCCAATGGATGCGTCGAATGCCGTGCCAGCGCCGCCACCCAATCCTTCTCCTGTTCCGGCAACTCTCTCTCCGCCACCGCCGGTTCAACCAGTTCCGGCGGCGGGCTGCAGGGTAGGGACGCCTCGCCGAGGCGTCCGCCGCCGCCATCACACGGACGCCTCGGCGAGGCGTGCCTACCTACGAACCGCACCTTCCCGGCCTGTCCTTCGGTCAGCGTGCCGGTCTTATCGAATACGATCGTATCCACTTGCGCCATGCGCTCCAGCACAAGCCCGTTCTTGAGAAATACCTGCAGGCGCGCCAGCAACCGTTGCGCGGTGCCGAAGGTAAACGGCGCGGCCAGCGCCAGGGCGCACGGGCAGGCCACGATTAGCACCGAGATAAACGCCTTCAGCGCCCGGCCCGCTTCCCCGTGTGCCAGCCAGAAAGCCCCGGCTCCAACCGCCACCGCGATCACCACCAGCGTGAACCAGCGGCTGACGGCAGTCGTGAGGGTGTTCAGCCCGCTCTCGCGCTCCTTGCGAAAGGCCTCGTGGTCCCACAGCGACGTCAGCCGGCTCTGCGACACCGCCTTGACCGTCTCGACCTCGATGGCGCCGCCGCTCTGCCGGCCACCGGCGTAAAGGTAATCCCCTGGCTCCTTCGTCACCGGCTCGGCCTCCCCCGTCACAAAGCTGTAGTCAATGCACGCCGGGCCGCCGACCAGCCGGGCGTCGGCGGGGATCAACTCGCTGTTCCGCAGCCGCAGGCGGTCGCCCACGCGCAGGCTGGAAATGGGCACGCTCTCCTCGCCCGCCGCCGTCGTTCGGGTCACTGAGAGCGGGAAGAAGGACTTGAAGTCACGGTCGAAGGCCAGCCGGTCGTATGTCTTCTGCTGGAAGACCCGCCCGCAGAGGAGAAAGAACACCAGCCCGGCCAGTGAATCCAGGTAGCCCGGCCCGCGACCCAGCGCGATATCGAACGCGCTCGTGCCGTACAACGCCGCCAGTCCCAGCGCAATCGGCACGTCCAGCGTGAGCACCCGCCGCCGCAGCGACAGGCCCGCCGAGCGCCAGTAGTGGGACGCACTGTAAAAGACGACCGGTGCCGCCAGCGCCAGGCTCAGATAGCCGAAGATCAGCCGGCACAATGGCCCGCTCAGGCTATCCAACCCCAGGTAGCCCGGCAGGCTCAGCAGCATGATGTTGCCGAACGCAAACCCGGCGATGCCCACCTGCAGCCATTGCCGTTTGCGCGCGGGATCGCTCTTGCGCTTCTCCAGCTCGCCCAGGGTCAGCACCGGCTCGTAGCCGATAGACGCCAGCAGCCCCACCAATTCACTGAGGCGGAGCTTCTCCGGCGAAAAGCTGATCGTCGCTTCACGCCGCGGGAAGTTCACCTGCGACCGCCCCACGCCGGCGTGCAACCGAAACAGGTTCTCCAGCAGCCACACGCACGCGACGCAATGGATTGCCGGGATCTGCAAGGTGATGCGGCTCAGCTTGCCATCGGTGAAATCGAGCAAGCGCTCCTGCAATGCGGGGTCGTCCAGGTAAGCCCACTGTTCGCGCCGGGCGCCCTGCCGGATGCGCACTCCGGGGTGCCGGTCGAGTTGGTAGAACTGCCCCAGCCCGCTCTGCTCCAACAGGTCGTGCACGAACAGACAGCCCTGGCAGCAAAACGCCTTCCCGTCCCGGCTCAGCTCACGGTCGTAGCACGGTTCGCCGCAATGAAAGCAGGCGGCCGGCTGGAGCTTCCCGGAGGCATCGGCTTGGCCACGGGCGGCAGCAGGCCGATCCAGCACCCGGGGGACCAACGCCGTGAAGGACCGGCCGGTCGCCCCTATCAAGCCCTCATGTGTAACTGAACTCACGATAGCTATCGAATTCGGCCGAGAAGGGCCGCTTACACAGCGGCCCCTGCGCCGGAATGACCCCAAAATCTCCCCCGCCCGGTCATGCCAAGCGCAAAACGCTCTGCATGATAGCCCAGGTCAATGCCGGTGCAAGCTGCCCGCCTGACCGCACTGCCTTCTGAGAATCAGTATCAATTGGACACGCGTGACGCAACGGAGATGCGGTGAGAATCCCAGATGACATTAAAGCAGGCTGACTACATACAAGTCATTCACGTGCAGCGTATTACGCAGCTAAAAACAACTCCATAAAAGGAGGAAATCAACCTCCCTTCCATTGCCGATTCCTTTCTGATTCCTTTGACCCAGCTCAAGGCTGGAAAGCGCCTTCTGATGCCAATCTAGGCATATGAATTGCCAAGAAACGGTTAGTGAGAATCAGTCGCAAGAAGCAGCCTTGGCGTATCGTATGAATCGGTCGAACAGTTTTGAGTCTGCGGTAGGAAATGAACCTCGATGCGAGCTTTGCCCGCTGACCCGGGTCAAGGCCGGCGTGGCGGTGCGTATCAAGCAGCTTTGCGCCGCCCCGGAACTCCAGAACCGGCTGCGCGAGGTGGGGCTCGGTGAGGAGCAGATCATCAAGCTGCTCACCAGCCAGACCAATTTCATCTGCCAGGTGTGCAACGCCCGCTTGGCCATCAGCCAGCAACTGGCCCAGCTCATCCTCGTCGAACCGCTCCGCCCTGCTTATGCACGGGTGCACGCGTAGGCTCTGAACCAAGCGCCGTGTTCCTTTCGCGGCCGCCGGCTGCTCCCGAATCCAACGGGAAGAGCCCATAGCCAATAGCCAATAGTCAATAGCCGATAGGCTGCCAGCCAATAGCCAACAGGCTGCCTCTGCCGCGGCTGGAGCATTCTTTGGGCTCTTCTTCACGCTTGACCGCAGCACCGTAGGCGGGATAAGCAGAGTCAAGGCCCGGCTATGCAAACCGCAGAATACATGGCAGACACCGGGTCACCAACAACACGCACCAGGAAAGCTGACCCACTATGGCCAAATACACCAAGTTCGAGGAATTGCCCGTCTGGAAAGAAGCTGCTCGGCTCTACAATCGTGTCCTCGACCTGTTGGAAGAGCCCGGCGTGCCGCTGACGCCCGGGTTCCGTAACCAGCTTGATCGCGCGGCCTTGTCCGTCTCCAACAACGTTGCTGAAGGGTTTGAGCGCGTGACCGCGAACGAGCTGCTGTCCTTCCTGGCCATTGCACGTGGCTCCGGCGGCGAGGTGCGCTCGATGATGGCCGTGGTGAAGGACCGGCCCAGGCTGAAACCGCACCTGCGGCACCTCCAGGACATCCGCGCACTTGCGGAATCCTGCGCCCGGCAACTGACCGCCTGGAGCAACTCACTGGAATCCTCGCCCGTGCAGGGCAAACGCCATCTTGCAGGGGCTGCACGGCAGAACCGTGAGGTCGCGGACAAGGCCCGCGAGTTCCGCCTCAACTTCCTACGCAACCTCAAGCCGGAGCACCCGCTTTACACCTCGCCCGAAGCTCGCGCGGCGCGCGGCGAATCGGTGCCTGAGTAGAAGCTGACGGCTGCGGCTATTGGCTATCGGCGATTGGCTATTGGCCGGGTTCTTCCGACCGTGTCCGATTCAGAGAGAACGTTCCATAGCCAATCGCCAATAGCCAATAGCCGATGGGCGGCCCAAGTCGCGGCTGTGCCGCCCTTTCACGGTTTCCGGCAGCACCGTGGCCGGGATAAGCAGTATCGAGGCCGGGCCCCGACGGGCAATGCGCTGATCGGCTATTTGGTATCGGCTATTGGTCACGCTATTGTCGACGATTGGCAGCCTAGCCGGGTATTGGGTATCGGCCGTTGGCCGCCTGCTCGGCTATCGGCTATTGGCTATTGGCTATTAAAACTCCGCGTTGCCCGGCGTGCGCGCGAAGGGGATGACATCCCGAATATTCGGCACGCCCGTCAGGAACATCAGCAGCCGCTCGAAGCCCAGCCCGAACCCCGCGTGGGGCACCGTCCCGTAGCGCCGCAAGTCCGCATACCACCAGTAGTCCTCGGGCCGCAGCTTCTGGAACTTCATGTTCTCCAGCAGTTGCTCCAGCCGCTCCTCCCGCTGCGCGCCGCCAATAACCTCCCCAATCCCCGGCACCAGGATGTCCATCGCCGTGACCGTCTTGCCATCGTCGTTCAGGCGCATGTAGAACGGCTTGATCTCGCGCGGGTAGTTGAACACGGTCACGGGCGACTTCGCGTGCTCCTCCGTGAGGAACCGCTCGTGCTCGGATTGCAGGTTCAACCCATACTCGACCGGGAACTCGAACTGCCGCCCCGACCGCTTCAACACCTCGATGGCGTCCGTGTAGGGCAACCGCACAAAAGGCCGCTCGACCACAAACTTCAGGCGCTCATGCACGCCCTTGTCCACGAACCGGGCAAACAGCGCCAGGTCTTCGCCGCAGTGCTCCAGCGCGTGCCGCGCCATGGCCTTGATGAACTCTTCCCCCAGCTCCATGTCGCCCTGCAGATCGCAAAACGCCATCTCCGGCTCGATCATCCAGAACTCCGCCGCGTGCCGCGCGGTATTCGAATTCTCGGCGCGGAACGTCGGCCCGAAGGTGTAGATGTTGGAAAGCGCGCACGCGAAGGCCTCGCCTTCGAGCTGCCCGCTCACCGTCAGGTAAGTGCGCCTGCCGAAGAAATCCGACTGCGGTTTCTCGTCTAGGTTCCCCTTCAGCGCCGTAACGCGAAACATCTCGCCCGCGCCCTCGCAATCGCTGCCGGCAATAATAGGCGTGTGCACATACACAAAGTCACGCTCCTGGAAGAACTGGTGCACCGCGAACGCCAGCCGGCTGCGCAGCCGGAACACCGCCCCATAGAGATTCGAGCGTGGACGCAAGTGCGCAATGGTGCGCAGAAACTCCGCCGTATGCCCCTTCTTCTGCAGCGGATACGACGCGTCCGCCGTGCCCACCAACTCGACACGCGTGGCGCGCAGCTCCCATTTCTGCCCCTGTGCCGGCGAGGGCACCAGCTTCCCCTCGATCACCGCCGAGGCGCCGGTCGTGAGCTGGGGAAGGTGTTCGGAGCCCGGCGTCCCGGCGTCCACTACCACCTGCAGGCTGGCGAGGCAGGACCCGTCGTTCAGCTCGATGAAAGAGAAGCCCTTCGCGTCACGCCGTGTTCGCACCCAGCCCTTCACCGTCAGGGTTTCCCTCGGCTCGGTTGCGGCCAGGACCTGCTTGATCAGCGTGCGCATGGGAGTTGTCAGGCCAGGATCCGCGCGCCCGCGGCGGGGCGCGAAGAGAAAATGGTGGCCTGCCGCCCTGTGCGCTTCTCGTAAGGGCCGTCAACCGCCCGCGTAATGCTGGCCACGGCATCGGCTCTGACAAGGCTCACGACACAGCCGCCAAAGCCGGCCCCCGTCATACGGCAGCCGATGACGCCGCTTTTCTCCCCCAGGGCCTGGACGATCTCCACGGCGGCATCCAGCTCAGGGCAGCTCACCTCGTAGTCATCGCGCAGCGAGGCGTGGCTGTCATACATGAGCTGGCCTACCCGGGCCCAGTCGGCTGCCTGGATGGCCTTGGCCGCCTGCAGCGTGCGCTCGTTCTCGCTCACGACGTGGCGGGCGCGGCGGAACACCACCCGCTGCATTTGGTCGCGAGCCGCGTCGAGCGCACCGGGAGTGGTATCGCGCAGCGCCGGCACGCGCAGCGTGCGCGCGGCCGACTCGCACTGCGAGCGCCGCTTCGGGTATTCGCTTTCCGGCAGCTTGTGGCGGACGTTGGTGTTGATGATGAGCACACTCACCTCGGGATCGGTCATCGGCACGGGCGTGGTCGTGCGCGAGCGGCAATCCAGCAGCAACGCCACGTCCTTGCGGCCCAGGATCGAGGTGAACTGATCCATGATCCCGCACGGCACGCCGGCGAACTCGTGCTCGGCGCGCTGGCACAGCAGCGCCTTCTCCAGAGGATCCAGCGTCTGGCCGCAGATGGCCTCCAGCAGCGTGGCGGCGGCCACCTCCAGCGCCGCGCTGCTTGCCAGCCCGCCGCCGTATGGCACCGTCGAATCAATCACGGCATCAAAGCCCGGCACCTTGCAGCCGGCCTGCTGGAAGCCGGCGATCACCCCGCGCACATAGTTCGACCATGCTGGCTCGCCGCGCTCGACGCCGTTGCGCACGTTGAACGTGGCGGTCTCGCCGGTCGTCAGGCTGTGCAAGGTCACCACGCCGCGAGTATTGCGGTCGGCCGCCAGCAGGGTGTAGCGCTCAATAGCCATTGGCAGCACGAACCCGTCGTTGTAGTCGGTGTGCTCGCCGATCAGGTTCACGCGCCCTGGGGCAGCGACCAGCCACCGCGGCGCGTGGCCGAAGCATCGCTCGAACAGGCTCATGGCCCGCTCAGTCATGGGACTTGGACTCATTGCTTGCTCCCTGAAACCATAAACGCTGCCGCCAATGCAGGCGAGAGCATTCGGCGTTGCTTCGTGCAACCCCGGCGCCCCGCCGTTACCCTTCTCGCGTGCAGAAGCTTCCGCGCGCTTTCTATGACCGCGACACGGTTGACGTCGCCCGCGACCTGCTGGGCAAACACCTCGTGCGCCGGTGCGAAGGGGCGGAACGCGTGGGCCGCATCGTCGAGGTGGAAGCGTATCTCGGACCGCACGATCTGGCGGCGCATTCCTCGCGCGGGCTGACCCCGCGGACGAAGGTCATGTTCGGACCGCCGGGCCACGCCTACGTTTACCTGATTTACGGCATGTACTATTGCATGAACGTCGTCACCGAGCGCGAGGGCCATGCCTCCGCCGTCCTGCTGCGCGCACTCGAGCCCGTGCAGGGCGTGGAAGGGCGCACCCAGGGACCCGGCTTGCTTTGCCGCGCCATGCAAATAGACAAGCGCCTCAACGGCCACGACCTCCTGAGCGACGACTTCTTTATCGCCGCCCCGCCTCAAGCCGAGCCGCTGGTCATCATCAAGCG
>Ga0335069_10000785_pt1 | contig 51396 bp, 43 predicted proteins | sample Lox_Sample_11_FD_206714 | JGI IMG/M metagenome (GOLD analysis project Ga0335069, IMG submission 206714) | Soil microbial communities from Loxahatchee National Wildlife Refuge, Florida, United States - Lox_Sample_1.1 | ecosystem: Environmental > Terrestrial > Soil > Wetlands | place: USA... | reverse complement strand
TTCCGTCCGTGGGTGTACCGGATCGCCACCGAGCTCGGGATCCGCGGCCAGGTCCGCAACGACGTCGGTGGCGTCACGGTGGAGGCGTTCGGCGAGCCGTCGGCGCTCGACGGGCTGGTGCGCGCGTTGCAGTCGAAGCCTCCGCCGGCGGCGGAGATCCGCTCGCTGCAGTGGGAGGAGATCCCGGCTCGCAAGGCGGACGAGTTCGTCATCGCCCCGAGCCAGCCGGGCAGCGGCCGGCGGGTCTCGATCCCCGCTGACCTCGCCACCTGCCCGGCCTGCGTCGAGGAGATCTTCGATCCCGCCAACCGTCGGTACCGCTACCCGTTCACCAACTGCACCGACTGCGGCCCACGCTTCACCATCGCCAGGGACGCGCCCTACGACCGCCCGGTCACCTCGATGGCCGGCTTCGTCATGTGCGAGGCGTGCCAGCGCGAGTACGACGATCCGAAGGACCGCCGGTTCCACGCACAGCCCAACGCCTGTCCGCGCTGCGGCCCGCGGCTGCGGCTGCTCGACTCGACGGGGAAGGACCTGGCCTCGGCGGATCCCATCCGCGAGGTGGCGGCGGCGCTCCGCGCGGCGAACGTCGTCGCGGTGAAGGGGCTCGGCGGATACCACCTGGCGGTGGACGCCACCTCGTCCGAGGCGGTGCAGCTGCTCCGCGAGCGCAAGCGGCGCGACGCCAAGCCGTTCGCGGTGATGGTGCGCGACCTCCGCGAGGCGCGGAAGCTGGCCACCATCTCCGAGGTCGAGGGAAAGCTCCTGGAGTCGGTGGAGCGGCCCATCGTGCTCCTCCCCCGCAAGCGGCTGGCACCGGTGGCTCCGGAGGTCGCGCCCGACAACCCGCTCATCGGGCTGATGCTGCCCTACGCCCCGCTCCACCACCTTCTCCTCGCCGAGGTGGACCGGCCGCTGGTGATGACCTCCGGCAACCTCTCCGACGAGCCGATCGTCTTCCAGGAGCCCGAGGCGCTGAGCCGGCTGCGCGAGGTCGCGGACCTCTTCCTCGCCCACGACCGGCCGATCGTCACCCGCTGCGACGACTCGGTCGCCCGGGTGGTGGCGGGAGCGCCGGTGCTGCTCCGGCGTTCGCGCGGGTACGTGCCCCGGCCCATCCCGCTGGCCCGGCCGGTGGCGCGGCCGGTGCTGGCCTGCGGCGCGCAGCTGAAGAACACGTTCTGCCTCGCGGCCGGGGACGTGGCGGTGCTCGGGCCGCACGTGGGCGACCTCGACCAGGTGGAGGTCCACCGGTCTTACGAGGACTCCATCGACCGGATGCAGCGGTTCCTCGGCTGCCGGCCCGAGGTCATCGCCTACGACCTTCACCCCGACTACGCCTCCACCCGCTACGCGCTGGACCGACCCGAGCCGGTGAAGGTTGCGGTGCAGCACCACCACGCGCACGTGGCGAGCGCGCTGGCGGAGCACGGCCTGGAAGGACCGGTCATCGGCGTGGTCTTCGACGGCACGGGCTACGGCACGGACGGGAGCTCGTGGGGCGGGGAGGTCCTGGTCGCCTCCCCGGGGGCCTTCCAGCGCTGCGCGACGCTGCACCCGGTGGCGCTGGCCGGCGGAGAGCGGGCGATCCGCGAGCCCTGGCGGATCGGGCTGGCCCTCCTCCTCGACGCGTACGACGGAGACCCGCCCGGTCTGTGGAACTTCCCCGCCATCCCCGAGGACGCCGGGGTGATGGTGCGCCAGGCGCTGACCCTGGGCATCAACGCGCCCAGAGCGCACGGGATGGGGCGGCTGTTCGACGGCATCGGCGCGCTGGTCCTGGGGATCGGCAAGTCGCGGTACGAGGGCGAGGTCGCGCTGGCCTGGAACCTGGCCGCGGACGCCGGGGGTCACGGGCGGTACCCGTTCGGGATCGACACCCGGGGCTCGGTGCTGGAGCTGGACGTCCGGCCGGTCGTGCGGGCGCTGATCGAGGAGCACCTGGTGGGCGTGCCCGCCGGGCGGCTGGCGGCGAAGTTCCACGACACGCTGGTGCATGCCACCGCGACCCTGGTCGGCCTGGTGAGCGACCGCGTGGGTGATCTGCCGGTCGTCCTCAGCGGGGGGTGCTTCCAGAACGCCCGGCTGGCCGAGGGTCTGAAGGCGGCGCTGGAGCCGGAGCATCAGGTGTACCTGCACCGGCAGGTCCCGCCTGGCGACGGCGGCGTCGCGCTGGGCCAGGTGATGGTGGCGGACGCGACCACCCGCGGGTGACAGGAGACAAGGGCCATGTGCCTCGGAGTGCCGGGAAGAGTGGTACAGGTCGACGGGCTGGTCGCCACGGTCGACTTCTGGGGCCTGCGGAAGCAGGTTCGCCTCGACGTGGTGGACGCGCCGGTGGCCCCCGGTGACTACGTGCTGAACCACGTGGGGTTCGCCATCCGGCGCATCCCGGCGAGCGAGGCGGAGGACACCCTGGCGCTGTACTCCGAGCTCCTGGCCAAGGAGGCGCCGGGCGACCTCATGGCCGCCGACGTCCGGGGCGAGCTGGACGCCGCGCACCGGGGGAAGCCATGACCGCCGCGGCCACGGACGCCGCCCAGCTCAAGTTCCGCGACCCCACCGCCGCCCGAGGGCTCGGCGCGGCGATCGACAAGGTGACCCGGGAGATCGGCCGTGACCCGGTGGCGGTGATGCACGTGTGCGGGAGCCATGAGCAGGCCATTGCCCGGTTCGGCCTGCGGGCGGCGTTCCCCCCAACGCTGGACGTCATCATGGGTCCGGGTTGCCCGGTGTGCATCACCGACGTGCCCGAGGTGGACGAGGGCGTCGCCCTGGCCCGCCAGGGCGTTCGAGTGGCCACCTACGGGGACATGCTCCGGGTGCCAGGCTCGGCGGGCTCGCTCGCGGATGCGCGTGCGGCCGGGGCGAAGGTTGACATCGTCTACGGCGTCACGCAGGCGGTGGATCTCGCTCGGCAGACCCACGAGGAGGTGGTGTTCTTCGCCACCGGCTTTGAGACCACTGCGGTGGCCACCGCGGCGGAGATCCTCCGCGGGCCGCCGAAGAACTTCTCGGTCCTCTCGGCCCACAAGTACATCCCGCCAGTGATGGAGATCGTCGCCGAGATGCCCGGGAGCCGGGTGGAGGGCTTCCTCGCCGCGGGCCACGCAGCGACCATCACCGGGTCCGCGGTGTTCGAGCCATTCGTGGAGCGGCACCGGCTCCCGGTGGTGGTGGCCGGCTTCGAGCCCCTGGACATCCTGGCCGGGCTGCTCCGCCTGGTGGAGCTGATCCGGGACGGTACGCCGCGGGTGGAGAACCTCTACCCCCGCTGCGTGACGCGGGAGGGAAACCTCGCGGCCCAGGAGCAGCTGTGGAAGGTGTTCCGTCCGCTCGGCGGCCGCTGGCGGGGCATCGCCCACGTCCCCAACGGGAACCTCCGCCTTCAGGATTCCTGGGCGCATCTGGACGCCCGGAGACGCTTCGACATCGACCTGAAGGCGCTGTGGGACTTCGCGCCGCCGTCGCTGGTCCAGCAGTGCATCTGCGGGGAGATCATGTCCGGCCGGCAGTCACCCACCTCCTGCCCGCTGTTCGGCAAGGAGTGCCAGCCCGAGACGCCGGTAGGCGCCTGCATGGTGTCCAGCGAGGGCACCTGCCGCATCTGGCACCAGTACGGCGGGCACCCGCAGCTCGGCCGGCTGGCCGTGGGAGGCGCCCGGTGAGACCGACCCTCCCGCTGGGGACGACAGTGAGCCTCAAGCACGGCGCTGGCGGCCGGGCGATGCGTGCGCTCATCGAGCAGCTGTTCGCTGAGGGGGCGCAGCAGCCTCCCGGGGCAGTGGGTCTGGCGGAGATGGACGACGGAGCGGCCTTTCCGGTCAACGGTGGCTGGCTGGTGCTGACCACCGACTCCCACATCGTCGCCCCACGCTTCTTCCCCGGTGGCGACGTGGGGCGACTGTCCATCTCTGGCACGGTGAACGACCTGGCGATGATGGGGGCCACCGAGGTGCTGGGGCTCACCTGCGCGGTGGTGATCGAGGACGGCTTCCCCATCGCCGAGCTGGAGCGCATCCACGCCTCGATGCGGGACACCTCCCGGGAGGCCTGCGCGCCGGTGGTCACCGGGGACACCAAGGTGATGGGCCGGGGCGAGCTGGACGGCCTGGTGCTCAACACCACCGGGGTGGCGCTCACCGAGCGGCTGGTCCGCGACAACGGGCTCCGCCCCGGGGACCGCATCGTGGTGACCGGGACCATCGGCGACCACGGGTTCGCAGTGCTCGCCGCGCGGCAGAAGCTCGAGCTCCAGGGAAACCTGGTCTCCGACGTGGCGCCGCTCAACGGGCTCATTCGCCAGGTGCTGCGAGCGGCAGGTGAGGGCGTGGTGGCGATGAAGGACCCCACCCGGGGTGGCCTCGCCAGCGCGCTGCACGAGATGGTGGAGAAGAGCGGGGTGGGGGTGGTCCTCGAGGAGCAGGCAGTGCCCCTCTCCGACGAGGTCCGCGCCGCCTCGGAGATCCTCGGGATCGACCCCTTGCACGTGGCCAACGAGGGCAAGGCGGTGCTCGGCGTGCGGCCCGAGGCGCTGGACCGGGTGATGGCCGCACTCGACGGCCACCCCCTCGGCCGGCGCGCGGCGGTGGTGGGCACCTGCATCGCCGAGCAGAAGGGGCGCATCGTCCTGGACACCGGGCTCGGCAAGCGCCTCCTCGCCGAGCCCGAGGGCGACCCGATGCCCAGGATCTGCTGAGGCGGCCGGTGACCGCCGCCACGCACATCCGGACGGCGGTCGAGCGGGGAGTGGGGACGCTCACCATCGACCGGCCGGAGCGGTTCAACTCGCTCGACGTCACCACCGCGCGCGACCTCAGGAAGGCGGGCCTGCAGCTGGCGCGCGATCCGGCGGTGCGGGTGGTGGTGCTCCGCGGCAGCCCAGGCATCTTCTGCAGCGGCGCGGACCTCAAGTACATCCGCTCGGGTGGCAACCCGGCGGAGCTCGCCTACCTCACGCCCGGGGCCCGTCCGGTGCCGCTCGGGCCGGGGGAGATCTTCAAGCAGATCCTCGAGTACCTCCACGCCACCATCTCGGAGATCCGGCGGGCGCCCAAGCCGTTCCTCGCCGCGGTGGACGGGGCGTGCGCCGCCGGCGGCCTCGGGCTGGCAATGGCCTGCGACCTGGTCCTCGCCTCGGAGCGCTCGACCTTCGAGTGGGCGTACGCGAAGACCGGCCTCTCGGGAGCGGAGAGCTCCACCTTCTTCGTGCCCCGGCTGGTCGGGCTGCGGTTCGCCGCCGAGATGCTGCTCCTCAACCCGCGACTGGACGCCGCGGAGGCGCGCGAGGTGGGGCTGCTGAACCGCGTCCTTCCCGTCTCCGGCTTCGACCCAGGGGTCGAGGCCGTGGCTCGCAGCATCGCCGCGGGACCCTCGGCCGCGTACGCCGCGGCCAAGCAGCTGTTCAACGAGGCGATGGGCGTGGACCGGCTGGACCACCACCTCGACCGCGAGCTCGAGGCGCTGGTCCGGAGCGCCGACTCGCCGGAGTTCGCCGAGGGAGTCGACGCGTTCTTCGCCAAGCGGCCGCCGCGGTTTCCGGGAGCCGAGTAACAGGTCTGCACCGGCTCCCGGAGATGCCGCGCTGCATCCCGGAAAACTCGGAGAATTCGCGCACGTTTTGCGCGCGATGAGCGGCGATACGCAGGTCCTGCCCCGGCCGGCGTGGTCCTGCTCCCGGGCGTCGCGGAGGCTCGCGGCTTGCACGCCCCACCCCCGCCGCGGCGTCGGGCCTTCACCGGTGAACGCTGGCCGTACGCCCGAGACGGAGGGTGGTCATGGGGAGTCGCGAAGGCTGGCTGGGTGAAGAGCTCCGCCGCCGCGGAATCAGTCGCCGCGAATTGCTCTTCTTCTGCGCCGGGGTGGCCGGCACGTTCGGGCTACCGGCGTCTGCAGCGACGCAGATCGCGAACGCGCTCACCAAGGCGAAGAAGCCGATCCTGGTGTGGCTCGAGTTCCAGGATTGCTGCGGGAACACCGAGTCGTTCCTGCGCTCGAGCGCGCCGACCGTTGGCGAGGTGGTCCTCGATCTCCTGAGCGTCGACTACCACGAGACGATCATGGCCGCGGCCGGCTTCCAGGCCGAGGAGGCGCTGAAGGGCGTGGTGAGGGACTCCGCAGGTCAGTTCATCGCCGTGGTGGAGGGGAGCATCCCCACCGGGGCCGACGGCGCGTACTGCACCATCGGCGGGCGCTCGGCGCTGGACATCGCCCGCGACGTCTGCGGCAAGGCGGCGGCCACGATCGCCATGGGGACCTGCGCCACCTACGGCGGGCTCCCGGCCGCTGCGCCCAACCCCACCGGAGCGCTGGGAGTCGCCGACGCGGTGCCGGGGGTGAAGAACCTGATCAACATGTCGGCCTGCCCGACCAATGCCGCGAACATCACCGCGCTGCTCACCTACTACCTGACCTACAAGCGCTGGCCGCCGCTCGACGGCTTCCGCCGCCCGCTCTTTGCGTACGGGAAGACCATCCACGACAACTGCGAGCGCCGGGCGCACTTCGACGCCGGGCAGTACGTCGAGGTCTGGGGAGACGACGCGCACCGCTCCGGGGCCTGCCTCTACAAGATGGGCTGCAAGGGGCCGGTGACCTACCAGAACTGCCCCACCGTGCGCTGGAACGACGGCACCAACTGGCCGATCGGCTGTGGCCACCCGTGCATTGGCTGCGCCGAGCCGGACTTCTGGGACAGGATGACGCCCTTCTACAAGCACCTGCCCGCAGTGGCCGGCTTCGGCGCCGGGTCCAACGTGGACACCGTCGGTGCCTGGCTGACCGTGGGCACCGCGGCCGCGTACGCCGGGCACGGAATCCTCAAGGGCATCCAGAACGCCGGGAAGAAGCCCGAGAACGGCGCCGGTCCTCCCGGTGACAAAGGCCCGGCCGGCAAGGCAGGGGGCCAGTCATGAGTCACGTGGTGGTGGATCCGGTCACCCGGATCGAGGGGCATCTGCGGATCGAGGCAGAGGTCGATGGCGGCCAGGTGCAAGACGCCTGGTCGTCGAGCACGATGTTCAGAGGCATCGAGCTCATCCTCAAGGGTCGCGACCCACGCGACGCGTGGGCGTTCACCCAGCGCATCTGCGGCGTGTGCACAACCGTGCACGCCATCGCCTCGGTGCGGTCAGTGGAGAACGCGATCGGGGCCAAGCCTCCGCCCAACGCCCGGGTGCTGCGGAACCTGATCATGGCCTCGCAGTGCATCCAGGATCACGTCATCCACTTCTACCATCTGCACGCGCTGGACTGGGTGGACGTGGTCTCCGCGCTCAAGGCGGATCCGGAGAAGACCTCGGCCCTGGCCCAGTCCATTTCCGACTGGCCGCTGTCCAGCACCAAGTACTTCGCCGGGGTCAAGACCCGGCTCAAGGACTTCGTGGACCGCGGGCAGCTCGGCCCCTTTGCCAATGCCTACTGGGGTCACCCCGCGTACAAGCTGCCGCCCGAGGCAAACCTCATGGCGGTGGCCCACTACCTCGAGGCGCTCGACTGGCAGCGCGATTTCATCAAGATGCACGCCATCCTCGGTGGCAAGAACCCTCACCTCCAGTCGTTCCTCGTGGGCGGGATGGCCACGCCAGTGGATCCGGACAAGCAGGCCTCTATCAACATGGGGTCGGTGGCGAGGATGAAGGAGCTGACCGCCAGGGCGAAGGAGTTCGTCAGCAAGGTCTACCTGCCGGACGTCCTCGCGGTGGCAAGCTTCTACAAGGACTGGGCGGGGGTGGGCGGTGGCGTTGGCAACTACATGGTCTACGGGGAGTACCCGGAGACCGACGACGACAAGCCGGCGCTCTTCCTGCCGTCGGGGGTCATCCGCAACAAGAACCTGGGCAAGGTCGAGCCGCTCGATCCCAGCAAGATCACCGAGTCGGTGAAGCACAGCTGGTACGAGGACGGGAAGGCGCTCCATCCTCGCGAGGGCGAGACCCGGCCCAGGTACACCGGGCCCAAGCCCCCGTACGAGCGGCTGGAGACGGCCGCGAAATACAGCTGGCTGAAGTCGCCCCGCTACGATGGCGAGCCGATGGAGGTCGGTCCGCTGTCCCGAATGCTGGTGGCGTACGGCTCCGGGCACAAGCGGGTCCAGGAGCTGGTGGGCACGGTGCTGAAGTCGCTGGGCGTCGGCCCGGAGGCGCTCTTCTCGACCTTGGGACGCATCGCCGCCCGGTGCGTGGAGACGGTGCTCCTCACCGAGAAGATCGACACCTGGGTCGACGCCCTCGCGGCGAACATGGACAAGGGTGATCTCCGGATCCACGACACCGGGAAGTGGGACCCCTCGTCCTGGCCGAAGGAGGCGTTCGGCGCGGGCTTCCACGAGGCGCCCCGCGGCGCGCTCGGGCACTGGGTGCACATCAAGGATGGGGTCATCGCCAACTACCAGTGCATCGTCCCCAGCACCTGGAACGCCGGACCGCGTGACGGCGGCGAGAAGCGCGGGCCCTACGAGGCCGCGCTGCTCAAGACGCCGGTGGCGGACCCCAAGCAGCCGCTGGAGATCCTCCGCACGGTCCATTCGTTCGACCCCTGCATGGCCTGCGGCGTCCACGTGGTCGACGTGGAGCGGAGGGAGCTGGCGCGGGTGAGGACGCCATGAGGGCGATGACCGCCCAGTCCGGGGAGATCGCGCATCCGGAGGTCAAGGCCACGCGCGTCCGCGTCTACGTCTGGGATCTGGTGGTGCGGAACACGCACTGGTTCATCGTCCTGAGCATGGCGGTGCTCATCGCCACCGGCCTCTACATCGCCCATCCCTTCGGCTTCCCGGGAGGGACCCCCAGCCCCCACTTCCAGATGGGCTGGGTGCGGGTAGTACACTTCTACGCCGCCATCTTCTTCACCCTGGCGGCGGTGGTGCGGATCATCTGGCTCTTCGTCTCCCCGGTGATCTACGCGCGGTGGACCCAGTTCCTGCCAGTCCCGCGGTACCGGCGGCGGGACCTGCTGACCACCCTGAAGTTCTACTTCTTCCTCCGCGCCCGACCGCCGGACGTCATCGGCCACAACCCGCTCGCGGGTCTCGCCTACACCGGAGTGTTCATCCTGTACTTGCTGATGATCACCACCGGCCTGGCGATGTACGCGGGCGAAGCCATCCCTGGCGCGTACATGAAGAGCTTCCAGTTCCTCATCCCCATCTTCGGAGGCCTCCAGACGGCGCGCTTCATCCACCACCTGGTGATGTGGGTGCTGATTCTCTTCGTCACGCTGCACCTGTACACCGGCGCGCTCACCTCGGCGCTCGAGGAGAACGGGGAGATCGACTCCATCTTCTCCGGCTACAAGTTCGTACACCGGCATGACGTGGAGAAGGAGCTGGCGGACGAGGCCTCGGAGCACTCGCGGACGCGCCGTGCCTGAGCCGCTGCTGGTGCTCGGCCTCGGAAACCCGCTCTGTCAGGACGACGGGGCGGGGGTGGTGGCGGTCACCAGGCTCATGGAACGTTGGAGCCCAGGGCCCGGCGTGAGGATGATGGAGGGAGGCACGCTCGGGCTCTGGTTGCTCCCCCTCCTCGAGTCGTACCGGAACGTGCTCCTGGTGGATGCCATCCGGGCCGACGGCGAGCCGGGCACCCTGGTGCGCATCGAGGGCGAGGAGGTGGCGAGGGCCGCCGCCCATCGGCTCAGCGTGCACCAGGTGGGCGTGGGGGACCTGATGGACGCCGCCCAGCTCCGCGGGACGCTCCCTCCGAGGCTGACGCTGGTCGGGGTGGTGCCGGAGGCGGTCTCGCTCGGGCTGGGGCTCACCCCGCGCGTTGCCCAGGCCCTGCCGGCGTTGATGGAGAGGGTGGTCGAGGCCTGCGCCGAGCTCGGGCACCCGCTGCGGCCAAGGAATGACGATGAAACCCTGGTGGGCGCTGACGATGGCTTGCGCCGGGTCTTGGGCATGCCTGTCGAGGTGCGCTGAGGACGGCAAGACGTCCGACGTCCCGGTCGAGCGGCTCCGGACGCCGGCGGTGCGGGCGAGGGGAGAGCAGCTCTACCGGGAGAACTGCGTCCTCTGCCACGGCGAGAATGCCGACGGCCGGGGTGCGCGCAGCATGGGCCTCGACCGGAAGCCCGCCAACTTCACCGACCCGATGTGGAGCCGGCCCGAGAACGCGGCGCGGGCCTTCCAGGCCATCACCGACGGAGTGCCGGGCTCGGCCATGCCGGCCTGGGGCGCCGCCCTGAGCACCGACGACCGGTGGGCGCTGGTGGCGTTCCTCATGTCGGTGAGCGAGCGCACCGCGGGCGAGCCACCGAGCCGCTGAGCACCGCGCCCGGGGACGGTCCCGGGCTTCGCCGCAACCGGCTCCTAGAGTCCGCCGCGGAGCTGCGCGAGCACGTCCGGGAGACGGACCTGTTGCGCCAGCGACTGGATCTGCCCCGAGACCTGAGGAACCAGCGCCTGGGCCTCGCCCTGAAAGCGGCTGAAGAGGGCGCGCAGGTCCTCGGGCGAGAGCTTCCGGCCCTGCGCGTAGTACTGCTTCGCCGCGTGCCCGAGCGCGTAGGTCGCAGCGAAGGTGACCGCTGCCCCGGCCGCCACTCCGGTGGCTCCACCGAGCAATCCGCCGAGGATTCCCGAGGCGACGCCGCCCAGCACCTTGCGCACCATGCCCTCGACCACCTGCGCCGCCGCGCCAAGCCCGAAGGTGCCGGCGAGGTCCTTCACCTGGTTCGCGTCGAGCTGCTGGCCGTAGTGCTGGCCGACCTCGTAGACCAGCCGGAGCTGGAGCGGGAGGATGGCTAGGTTCGCCAGCCGGTCGGGCAGGAGCTCCAGCGCGCCGGTGAGCATCGCCTGCTGGAGGATGCGCTGGTCGAGCTCCGCGTCAGTGACCGAAGGGAGCGTCCCGGTCAGAGGCGCGGCGGTGAGCATCCGCAGCTGGTCCTCGAACTGGTGCGTCGCCGCGGGGGCGAGCCCGAGCGCCCCGTGCAGCGCGCTGAGGAAGGTCTGCTCGGGGGCGTTGGGCGCTCCGTCGACGCTGCAGATGGCGAGAGCGACCTCGTAGGCCGTGCGCCGCGCCTCGGCGTCCGAGAGCGAGGCCGCCAGCACTCCGATGCCCTGGGCCGCGGCCTGCGGCTGCTCGAGCGCAGCGCTCGCCGCGGGCACCCCGAGCCGGGTGGCCGCCGAGGCGAGCTCGCGCTGCTCGTCCGGGGAGATCTCCCCATCGGCCATCGCGGCCATGAGCGCGATCTGGGTGATGCGAGAAGCGTCGGCGGCGTTCATGGGCGTCTTGTACCGGAACCGGGGGCGCGGCGGCGAGATCGCTCCGCACCGACGCAGGCGGTGCGCACCGGGGCGGCTCCCGTACTCTGGCTAACCGGCGGCCCTGCTCTTGCACACCTCGGGGGGGGTGCAGGTGACACGAGCACGGAGGTGCCTCATGGGCTCCGTCGAACAGATTCACTCGGTGGCTGGGTCGGCTGGCTGGCTCGAACGGCTGGCGGGAACGGTGGGCAGCTCGGTCCAGGCGCAGGCGGTCTACGGGCAGGCGGTCGAGCGCGACGGCGTCACCGTCATCCCGGTGGCCCGTGTGGTCTACGGGTTCGGTGGCGGCGGGGGCACCCGCCCGGGCCCCGACGCACAGAGCGAGGAAGGCGGCGGCGGCGGCGCGCAGGTCCAGCCGGTGGGGTTCATCAGCGTTCGCGGTGGTTCGGCCGAGTTCCGCAGCATCCCGGACCCATCGGCGGACGCGCGCCGTCTCTTCGCGCTCTTCGCCGGCGCGGGCCTCGGCGCCTGGCTGGTCTTCCGCGGAATCCGAAGCCTGTTCCGGTGACGGCGGTGGACGGCCTGGATCTCGCCCGCGAGCGACTCGTCCGGACGCTCGCGGCCCGCGGCATCGAAGACGAGGACATTCTGAGGGCCTTCGGCGAGGTGCCTCGAGACCGCTTCCTCCCCGAGGGGATGGCCGAGTTCGCCTATCAGGACATCCCGCTCCCCATCGCCGAGGGGCAGACCATCTCCCAGCCCTACGTCGTCGCCTGGATGACCGAGGCTGCCGGGGTGAAGCGGGGCCAGCGGGTGCTCGAGGTGGGCACGGGCTCGGGGTACGCCGCCGCGGTGGCGTCGCGCGTTGCGGCCGAGGTCTACTCGGTCGAGCGCCACGGTGTCCTCGCCGACGGCGCCCGGAAGCTCCTCGCAGAGCTGGGCTACGACAACGTCCACGTGCTCCACGGCGACGGCACCCGCGGCTGGCCGGAGCATGCCCCCTACGATGCCATCCTGGTTGCGGCGGGGGGCCCGTCCGTCCCGCCGGCCCTCGTCGAGCAGCTTGCCCCGGGGGGAGCCCTGGTGATGCCGGTGGGCCCCGCCGCCGAGCAGACGCTGGTGCGGATCCGGCGGACGGGCGACGGCGTGGTCACGCGCGAGGAGCTGGGCGACGTCCGCTTCGTTCCGCTCGTCGGGGAGCATGGCTGGGCCCCGACGTCCCGCGGCTCGGAGACGGCGGTGGTGGCGCTCCTGGGCGAGTGCGCGCAGCCGATCGAGGACGTGGAGTCGGCCGAGCTCGACGGCTTGCTGGAGCGCATCGGCGCCGCCCGGGTGGTGCTGCTCGGAGAGGCCACCCACGGCTCGCACGAGTTCTACCGGATGCGCGCTCGCATCAGCCGGGCCCTCATCGAGCGGCACGGTTTCCGCGCGGTGGCCATCGAGGGCGACTGGCCCGACGCGGCGCGGGTGGACCGCTACGTCCGCCACCTCCCGCCTGCCTCGGCGCCCTGGAAGCCGTTCTCGCGGTTTCCCACCTGGATGTGGCGCAACGAGGACCTGAGGCTCTTCGCCGAGTGGCTCCGGGTGCACAACGGGCGGGTGGAGCCGGAGCGGCGCGCCGGATTCTATGGGCTCGACCTCTACAGCCTCTTCACCTCGGCCGACGCGGTGCTGCGGTACCTGGACCAGGTAGACCCGGACGCCGCCCGAGTGGCCCGGTCGCGCTACGGCCTGCTCACCCCCTGGCAGGCCGACCCGGTCGCCTACGGTCGCGCGGTGGTCACCGGGCGCTTCGAGAGCTGCGAGGCCGAGGTGGTGCAGGTGCTGGTCGATCTGCTGGCCCAGCGGCTCGAGTACCAGGCGCGGGACGGCGAGCGCTTCTTCGACGCCTCGGAGAACGCCCGGGTGGTGGCGGACGGCGAGGCTTACTACCGGGCGATGTACCGGGGAAACGTGGCGTCCTGGAACCTGCGTGATCGACACATGGCGGACACGCTCGGTTCGCTCCTGGCCTTCCTCGGCCCCGACGCCCGGGTGGTGGTCTGGGCCCACAACTCGCACGTGGGCGACGCGACCGCGACCGAGATGGGCGCCATGGGCGAGCACACGCTCGGGCAGCTGTGCCGCGAGCGCTTCGGCCCCGACATCAGGCTGGTGGGCTTCGGCACCGACCACGGCACGGTGGTGGCCGCGACCAACTGGGGCGAGCCGCACGAGGTGAAGCGGGTGCGTCCGGCGGATCCCCGGAGCTACGAGGCGCTCTGCCACCGGGTGCAGACGCCGGGCTTCATGCTCTCGCTGCGCCATCCCAGGCGCGAGGTGCTGCGGGACGAGCTGACCGCCCCCAGGCTCGAGCGGGCGATCGGCGTCATCTACCGTCCGGAGACCGAGCTGCAGAGCCACTACTTCCGGGCCAGCTTGCCGCGCCAGTTCGACGAGTGGATCTGGTTCGACCGGACGAGCGCTCTCCAGCCGCTCGGGGGCGGGCCCCTGGAGCCTGGATTGCCGGAGACGTACCCTTTCGGGCTCTGAGGAAGGAGCGCCAGAATGGGCACCGAGGTCAGCTACGGATACACCCGCACTCTCCCGGGGGTGGGGTACGACGAGGCGATCACCCGCGTCACCGAGGCCCTCAAGAAGGAAGGCTTCGGAGTGCTCACCACCATCGACGTGAAGGAGACGCTGAAGCAGAAGCTGGGCGTGGAGTTCCAGCGCTACGTCATCCTCGGGGCCTGCAATCCCCAGCTCGCACACCGGGCGCTCTCCATCGAGCCCGGGGTGGGGCTGCTCCTGCCATGCAACGTGGTGGTCTCCGAGAGTCCGCAGGGCGCGGTCGTCCAGATGGTGAAGCCCGAGGCGATGCTGGGGGTCGTCCAGCGGAAGGAGATCGCACCCATCGCCGCCGAGGCGGACGCGCGCCTCCGCCGGGCGATGGACCAGCTCGGGACGCGCTGAGCCCTCAGAGCAACCGTCGAACCGGGTTCGCCCGGCCCTCGACGAAGCGTGCCGGCCGGAGCGGCTCGACGTCGAGGGAGAGCGTGCGGCCGGCGAGCATCTCGGCGGCCAGCTGTCCGAGCGCCGGGGCATGCATCACGCCGTGCCCGGACGAGCCGTTCACCAGGAACAGCTGCTCGAGCCCGGGCGCGGGACCGAGGAGCGCGTGCTCGTCGGGGGACATCTCGTACAGCCCGGCGGCGGTGGACTCGACCGGCACGTCGGCGAGCACCGGCACGCGTTCGCGAGCCATGGCCACCACCGTCCGCGTCCACGCAGGGTCGACCGAGACGTCGAACGGATCCTCCGGCCCGTCGCTGGGCCAGAGCAGCAGCACCCGGCCGTCGCGCACCCGGAGGTGGAATCCGTCCGGGAAGATGATCATCGGCATCGACGCGGGAAGGGCGCCGGTCGGGACGGTGACCGCGACCTGCCGCCGGAGCGGTGCGACGGGGACCTCGACTCCGGCCATCGCCCCGACCCGTCCGGCCCACGCGCCCGCGGCGTTGACCACCCGCCCGGCCTCGTGGGGACCGGCCGAGGTCCGGACCCGGAGCGCATCTCCGGCCTGCTCGAGCCCGAGGACCTCGGCCTCGACGGCCTGGACCCCGGCGCGGAGGGCCGCCTCCCGGTAGCCCCGCCGGATCTCGACCGGACGGATGAAGCCGTCCCGGGCGGAGAAGGCCCCTCCGACCAGGCCGTCCGTGCGAATCCACGGGGCGAGGCGCCGGACCGCGTCCATGCCCACCAGCGCCGCATCGGCGCAGCCGGCGGCGCGCTGCACCTCGATCGCCGCGGCGAGCTGCTGCCGCTGCGCCTCGACCCCGGCGAGGAACAGGTACCCTGCGGGCAGGAACCCGGGGTCCACCCCGGTCTCCTCGCGAAAGGCGAGCAGCTTCTGCCGCGAGAGGAGCGAGAGCCGCACGTTCACCCCGGTGGCGAACTGGGCCCGGAATCCTCCTGTGGCGCGCTCGGTGCTTCCGCCGCCCCGGTCCACGACGAGGATGCGTCCGTTGCCCGCCCGTGCCAGATGGTGGGCGACGCTCCAGCCGATGACGCCGCCGCCGACGACGAGGACGTCCCAGCTCACCGGGCGTAGACCGCCGCTGGGTCGCGGAAGGCCTTCAGCTCCAGCGCGTTTCCGCTCGGATCCAGGAAGAACATGGTGGCCTGCTCCGCCGGCTGTCCGCGGTATCGCACCGAGGGCGGTATGACGAAGCTCACCTTCGCGGCCTCGAGCCGGCGGGCGAGGGCCTCGAAGCGGTCCCAGGGGAGGAGGGCTCCCCCGTGGGGGATGGGGACCTCCACCCCGTCCACGTGCCCGAAGGCGCCAGGAGGACAGGGCCGGCCGAGGTGGGCGGAGATCTGGTTCCCGAAGAAATCGAAGTCCACCCAGGTGTCGGTGGAGCGGCCCTCGGCGCAGCCGAGCAGCCCGCCGTAGAACGCGCGGGTGGAGGCGAGGTCCTTCACCGGGAAGGCGAAGTGGAAGGGCAGATGAGTCACGGCCCGGGAGCAAACCTCTCCCCGACTCTCCGGTGCAACGCCGGACCGCTTGCGATGCCTCGCGGCGGGCGACAGGCCCGGGCGGTGCTCCTCATGCCGTTGCTCTCCGCGGCCGGGAGACACCCCAGAGCGTCCGAGCACCCGTTCAGCCCGGCTCGCGGCGGGCGAGGAGGCCCAGCCGGACGTGCTCCTCGCGCTCGCGCTCGTCCAGCGCCGAGCGGACGCGGGCCGCTTGCCGCCGCAGCCCCGGGGCCACCCGCCGCTCCAGCCGGTTCACCTGCCGGGTCGTCTGGGAGAGCGCCTCCCCGAGCCGCCGGAGCAGCATCTCGCGTGGCGCCGCGCGGACGAGGAGATCGGTGAGCCGCTCGAACGCCTCGGCCGCCTCGACCGCGGCCGGCACCGGCCCGGGCGGGAGCCCCCTGGCGGCAAGCGTGCGGACGATGGGCCCGGAGGCCTCGAGGTCGGCCACCGGCACGCCCCACACGACCCGCGCCGTCACCCGCACCGTGAGCTCGCGCGAGGGCCAGGCGAGACCGGTCAAGGCCCCGGCACCCTCCGCGGCCAGCGCGTCCAGGTACACCGGCCAGGAGGCGCGGGCCTGGGCGTTGATCTGCTCGCGGGTGTCCAGGGCCGAGCGAGCAAGGGAGAACAGCTCCGCCACCAGCGCCTCGCGCTTCCTCCGGAGCAAGGAGGTCCCCCGCTCGAGCCGCTCGAGCCGCCGCTGCGCCCGGAGCAGCCCCAGGCGGGTGGCTGGCAGCCGCGCCTCGCTCACCGCCCGGCTCCCTTGCCGAAGCGGCGCTCCCAGGTCGCCTCGCGGATCCGCAAGAGATCCTCGCGGGGGAACCCCTGCATCAGCGACCAGCCCGCCTCGAGCGTCTCGGACAGCGTGCGGCGACTGCGCCCCTGTCCGACCAGCGTGTGCTCGAAGCCGTCGACGAAGGCCAGCGCCCGTCGGTCGGCCGGGAGCAGCCCGCTCTCGCCGACGATGGTGCTCATGAGCCGCGCCTCGATTCCCTTCGCGTAGAGTGCGTAGAGCTGGTCCGCCCACTCGCGGTGCTCGGGCGCGCTCCGGCCCTCGCCGATGCCGGCGTTCATCAGCCGGGAGAGCGAGGGCAGCACGTCGATGGGCGGGAAGACGCCGCGGCGGTGCAGGTCCCGCCCGAGGACCACCTGGCCCTCGGTGATGTAGCCGGTCAGGTCGGGAATCGGGTGGGTGAGGTCGTCGTCGGGCATGGTGAGCACCGGCAGTTGCGTCACCGAGCCCGTCCGTCCGTGGACCAGTCCTGCGCGCTCGAAGAGCGAGGCCAGGTCGGTGTACATGTATCCGGGGTAGCCGCGCCGTCCGGGGATCTCCTGCCGCGCCGTGGCGAGCTCCCGCAGCGCCTCGCAGTAGCTGGTCACGTCGGCCATCACCACCAGCACGTGCAGCCCGTGCTCGTAGGCCAGATGCTCCGCCTCGGCCAGCGCCACCCGTGGCGCGAGCAGCCGCTCGATGGTGGGGTCGCGCGCCTCGTTGAGGAACACCACGCTGCGCTCCAGTGCGCCGCTGGACTCGAAGCGCTCCAGGAACTCGCTGGCCTCGCGGGAGGTGATGCCGATGCCCACGAACACCACCGCGAACGGTTCGCCCTTCGGCGCGCGCGCCCACTCCACGATGCGCGCCGCGAGCTCCAGGGCCGGCAGCCCCGGCCCGGAGAAGATGGGCAGCTTCTGGCCGCGGACCAGGGTGTTCATCCCGTCGATGGCGGAGACCCCGGTCTCGATCAGCTCCTTGGGGGGGAGCCGCGCCGCCGGGTTCAAGGGAGCGCCGTTCAGGGGCCGGAGCGCCTCGCCCACCGGTGGAGGCAAGCCATCCAGGGGCGCCCCCAGCCCGCTGAAGACCCGTCCGAGAAGCTCGCGCCCCACCACCGCCTTCGCCACATCGCCTCTGAACTCGAGCCGGGAGACCCCGGGGACCAGCCCCAGCCCCTCCTCGAGCAGCTGGAGCACGGTGTGCCGCTCGCCGGCGTCGATGACCTGGGCCTGCCAGCGCCGGCCCTCGAGGGAGATCTCCACCTGCTCCCCGAGCGCCACCCGGCGGACGTGCTCCACGAAGACCAGCGGTCCACGGATGCCGGTGGCGCCCACCACGGTCCGGGGGAGGGCGCTCACGGCGATGCCTCCGATGCCGAGAGGCGATCCAGCTCCGCGGTTGCAGCGGCCGTCCGGGCCGCCACCTCGTCGGGCGCGCCGTCGCGGAGGGCCACCAGGGCACGGCGGAGCGGCCCCAGGTCGATCTCCGACAGCGCCGTGCCGGCCTGCAACCGCGCCGCCACCCGGTCGGCCACCCCGCACGCCAGGGACGCGAGGTGGAACGTCTTCTCGGGCGAGGAGCGCGCGTCGTTCGGATGGTACGCGCTCTGGCCGAGCACCACCTCGCGGAGCAGCTGGGCCACGGAGAGCACCAGGCGGTCTGCGTCCTGGAGCGCCTCGGGCCCGATGAGGCCGGCGATCTCCCTGAGCTCCCGGTCGCGCTGCAGCAGCTCGAGCGTCCGTGCGCGCACCGCCGACCAGCGGCGATCCACCGTCTCCGCGAACCAGGGCGCGGTCTGGTCGACGTGCAGGCTGTAGCTGGTGGACCAGTCCACTGCCGGGAACTGACGCTGGTGCGCCAGGTCGGCGTCGAGCGCCCAGAGCGTGCCCGCCACCCGCAGCGTGGCCTGGCTCACCGGCTCGGAGAGGTCTCCGCCGGGAGGGGAGACCGCGCTGATGAGGGTCAGCGCGCCCTCGCGGTCCGGACGGCCCGCGGCCTTCGCCCGCCCGGCGCGCTCGTAGAACTTGGCCAGACGGCTCGCGAGGTAGGTGGGGTAGCCCTCCTCACCAGGCATTTCTTGAAGGCGGGCGCCAATCTCCCGCAGCGCCTCGGCCCAGCGCGAGAGGCTGTCCGCCATCAGCGCGACCCGCAGTCCGAGGTCGCGGAAGTACTCGGCGATGGTGATGCCCAGGTACACCGAGGCCTCGCGCGCGGCGACCGGCATGTTCGAGGTGTTCACCACCATCACCGTCCGGTCCATGATCGACCGACCGGACCGTGGGTCGGTCAGCCTCGGGAACTCCGAGAGCACCTCGGCCATCTCGTTCCCGCGCTCGCCGCAGCCGATGTAGACCACCACGTCGGCGTCGCCGTACTTGGCCAGTGACTGCTCGATGACCGTCTTCCCGGTGCCGAACCCGCCGGGCACCGCCACCGTCCCGCCCTCGGCCACCGGGAAGAGCAGGTCCAGGACCCGCTGGCCGGTCAGGAACGGCCGTCCTAGCGGCAGGCGCCCGGCGACCGGCCGGGGCCTGCGCACCGGCCAGCGGTGCGACAGCCGGAGCGGTGTGCCGTCCGCCAATGCCCCCAGCGGTTGATCCACCGTGAAGTCTCCGCCGGCCAGCGAGGCCAGGGTTCCTTCCACCCCGGGCGGCACGAGAATGCGGTGGGCGAAGCCGGGACGCTCCTCCACCGTGCCGAGCACGTCGCCGCCGCCCACCCGCGCCCCGGCCTCGACTGCCGGGACGAAGCGCCAGCGCCGCGCCGCATCGAGCATCCGCAGCTCCCGGCCGGGCGGCACGAAGGGTCCGGTCTCCGCGGCGAGCACGTCGAGCGGGCGCCCGAGCCCGTCGAGGATGGCGCCCAGGAGCCCCGGCCCGAGCTCCGCCTGCAGCGTCCCTCCGGTCGCCCGCACGGGCTCTCCCACCGCGAGCCCATTGGTGTCCTCGTACACCTGGAGCACGGCGACCTCGCCCGACACGCCGATGACCTCGCCGAGCAGCTTCGCCGCGCCGACGTGGGCGAGCTCGTACAGCGCGACTCCCGGGGCGGGCGCAGCCTCGACCAGCGACCCGTTCACCCGCTGGACACGCGGGGCGCTCATCGCAGCCTCACCTGGTAGCCGATGGCCCGCCGGAGGAGCTCGACGATGACCTGGTCCGCGGCGGCGTGCTCGGCCCAGCTCGGCGAGGGGACCGGCACCACCAGCGGCACCGGCCGGGCGGAGAGGCGCCGCTGGAGGTCGGCGTCCAGTCGGTCGTAGAGCAGCGCCTCGATGAGCACCAGTCCGGCCCGCGGGTCGGAGAGCAGGGCGGTCAGCCGCCGCGCCGCGTCCTGGGCATCCGGCGCCACCAGCGGGCGGAATCCGGCCAGCGCGAAGGCCGGGGCTACCTCCGGCCGGCAGAGGAGGGCCACCCGGAGCTCGCTCATCGGCGCCCTCGCCGGGCCGCCGCAGGGGCTCCGAGCGCCACGCCCCAGACCAGCCGCTGCAGCTCCTGGACCTCGTCTCGCACCCCGAGCACGTAGGCGACGAGAGGCGCCGAGCTCAGCGGGGCGGTGCGGGCGCGGGTCCGCGCGATGTCGAGGACCGCTGCCCAGGCACGGTCGCGCGCCAGCGCCGCGCCGCCCGCTCCCGAGAAGGCGCGCTCGAGCGAAGACCCGGCGAAGCGCTGCCGCGCCAGCAGCAGCGCCGCGGCGCCCGAGCCTGCAGCGGCGATGGCCTTCCACGCCGGGACGGGGAAGCGCACCCCGCCGGGCACGGGCTCGAGCTCGGGCCGGTCGCCAGTGCTCCCGGCCAGCATCACCGCGGTGAGCGCGTTCTCCAGATCGATGGTCGCCGCGACGTAGCGGCGGAGCTCGGCGTCCACCCGGGCCGCGGCGGCGGTGGCACGTCTTGCCCAGGAGCGCGTGAGGGCGGCGTCGAGGGCGAGGAGATCCGGTGGGCCTGGGGCCTTGACGCCGGCGAGCGCGGCGGCGTCGGGGTGCCGCCACGCCGCGAGGAGCGCGGCCATGGCCGGCACGGTGGTCTGCGCGGCGAGCGTGGCCAGCGCGCCCGTGGGCAGGGTGGGCGTGGGCAGCGTGCCTCGGAGGCGATCGGTGGGCGCGGCCCCCTCGACCACGCCATGGAGCAGCAGTCGGAGGTCGCGCCGGTCCTCCTCGCCCAGCAGAACGGTCAGCACGTCCGGAACGTCCACGCACCACCGGGCGAGCGCCGCGAGCCGCGCGCCCGCACGGCGACGGACGGCGGCTTCCAGCGCCTCGGGCGTGGGGACGCCGGGACCGGTGAGGACCAGCGGGTCGGGCCCGGTGCGCAGCCGCTCCGCCACCGCCTGGAGATCCAGCGTGGCCCGGAGCTCGTCCAGCGCCGCCGGAGCGAGCAGGTGCGTGGACAGCCCGCGGGCCCGCGCGATGGCGGCGTCCAGCCCGCTCATTCCGCCGTCTCCAGCGCCGGACCGACGGCGATGGCCAGCGTGGGGCGCTCCATCGCGATCCGGGCCGGGAGGGTGAGGTCCACGGTGAGCCGGCCCCCGTCCGCCGTGCAGTGCAGCCCGGCCGGGACCTCCGGCGAGGCGACGACCGAGAGCGCCGAGCCCGTCACCCAGCCATGCACCCGCTCGACGTCGCCCGGGGCGCAGCGCAGCGTCCCGGGGTCGGCGCCGAGCAGCTCGCGGATGCTCCGGACGGAGGTCTCGAGCGCCCGGGCGTACTCCGGCCACCCCAGCACCGCGGGCGCGGAGGCGCGAGCAGCCTCGAAGACCCGGTCCAGGAGCGCGGCGCGCGCACGGAGCACCTGGGCAGTGGCCTCCCGCCGGGCCGCCACCCGTCGCCGCTCCGCCGCCTGCCGGAGCCGGGCCCGCTCGGACTCGAGCGTCCGTCCGAGCCGCTCCTCCGCGCCGGCGCGGGCGGTGGCGCGGATCGCCTCCGCCTCGTCCCGGGCGGCCGAGAGCAGACCGGCGACTTCCTCGTCGTTCGAGCGCCCGAGGGCGTCGAGCAGGTCCGGCAGTGGCACGGCACTACCCCCCGGCGCGGAGCATGATGAACATCGCCACCACGAAGCCGAGGATGGACATCGTCTCCGGGATGGCGAGCATCACGATGACCGTGGTGCTCAGCTCGGGCTTCTCGGCGAGGCTCGCCGCGGCCGCCGGGCCGATGCGCGACTGCGCCCAGGCCGTGGCCAGCGCGGGGATGGAGATGGCCAGCGCGGCACTGAAGGTGATCCAGAAGATCTGCATCAGTGCGTCCTCCAGTGGGTGAAGGGTCGATAGCGCACGCCGCCCGGGCTGTAGAACCGCCCGAAGAACTCGACGTAGTGGAGGCGGAGCGCGTGCACGGTCGGGCTGAAGAGCCCAAGCGCGAAGTTCACCAGATGGAAGAGCAGGGCAAAGATGGCCCCCACCACCACACTGCCAATCGCGCCGGCGAGCCGGTTGGCGACCACGGCGAGCATCACCGACGCCGTCCCGAGCGCCATGATACGGGCGTAGGAAAGGATGTTGCCCATCGTGGCCAGGAGCTCCACCGGGGCCACGATGCCCTCGGCAATGATCAGGACGGGAAAGGCGACCAGGAGTGCGACCACGGTGGGGGTGAGCAGCTGGCCGGGGAGGAGCTTCATCGCCGCCAGCAGCGCGACGACGACGAGGAGGATCATCACCGCCGAGAGGCCGCGGCCCAGGGCTTGCCTCCGGTGCCGGCCGTGCAACGCGTTGAACACCCCCAGCACCAGGCCGAGCAGGACGTGGACCCCGCCGATGCCCACGCAGAGGATCAGGAAGGAGACGATGTCCTTCGGCTCCTCGCGGTTCAGCACCAGCGGGTGCAGCCCGAACAGCCGGCGCCCCGCGTCCCCGAACAGCTCGCCGAAGAGCACGCCGAAGATGATGGCGAACACCGCGCAGACCAGCGCGATCTGCGAGACGGCGTGGAGCTTGGTGCCCGGCCGCGAGCGGTGGTGGAGGAACAAGCCGACCCCGAGCATCACCACCCCGTAGCCGATGTCCCCGAGCATCAGGCCGAAGAACACCGGGAAGAACACCGCCACGAACGGTGTCGGGTCGATGCTCCCGTAGGTCGGCAAAGGGAGCATCTCCACCAGCAGCTGGAAGGGTCGGAAGAGGCGCGGGTTCTGGAGCACCACCGGAGCGTCCACGTCCGGAGCGGAGGGCAGCTCCTCGACGGTGATCTCCGGGCCGATGCGCTGGCGAAGCGTCTCGCCGAGGGCCGGCAGATCAATCGCCGGCACCCAGCCCTCGAGCACGAACGCGGTCCGGGTGGAGGCGGCGAGCCCCACTGCCTCGAGGCGGGTGATCGCGTCCTGTGCGACGGCAAGCATCTGAGGGAGCGTCCCGCTAGCCACCGCTGCCTGGGCCTTTCGCTCGGCGTCGACCTCTTCCAGGAGCGCCGGGAGCGCCGCGAGCCGGGCCCTCATCCTGGGGAGCGCCTCGGTCGCCGTGGCCCGCTCGTACCCCGCAGGGAGCGGGACCTCCTGCACCCCGCTCTCAGAGAGGAGCCGCTCGACCCGGCCGGTGCGTGGTAGCGGGACCAGGAGCAGGAGCGCGGTGTCGCCGGTCGCGAGGGTGCGGGTTCGCAGCTCGAACGCCGAGTCCAGCGCCTCGGCCAGCGCCTGGCGCAGCGGCTCCACCACCGACGCCTGCCCGGGCCGCAGCACGATGTAGTACGCGCGCACCGTCGCCGGGATGTGGCCCGCCTCGAAGAGTCCGGAGAAGGCGTCGAGCATCTCGCGATACTTGCCGAGCAGCGCCCGCTCCTCCTCCAGACGCTGCCGGCGGTCCCGCAGCTGCTCCGCGCCGCGGCGGAGGTGCCGCGCCTGGCGAGCCCAGCGGGCCCAGGGCGCCGGTTCGGGCAGCGGCGCGTCGAGGGTCGCCGGGGGGAGGTCGAGGAGCGTTCGCGCCGTCTCGGCGTCCGCGACCAGCGCCCGCAGCTGCCGCACGAGCCGCTGCTCGCGGCGAGTGGTCGGAGCGGGGTTGAGCGCCGCCAGCCTGGGAGGGGAAGCGAGGTGCATCGATCCCAGGTCCTGGAGGACGCGCAGCGTGCGCTCCAGCTCGCGCCGCGGCCCCATCACCCGGACGCGGCGCATCGCGCGGATCACCCGCGGCCTCCCGAGAGCAGCGCCCGGAGCACGTCCTGGGCGAGCGCCGCCACGCGCGCCTCGTCGATCGCCGCCAGCCGGTCGATGCGGGCCCGGGTCTCCGCCTCGAGGCGGGCCAGCTCGGTAACCAGGCCGCGTTCCTCCGCCTCGCCGAGCTCCTGGAGGGCCCGGGAGAGCATGGCGGTGGAGTCGCTGGCCAGCGCCTCGGCATCGCGGCTGGCCGCCTCCACGACCGCACTGGCCTCACGCCGCGCGGCGTCGACGCGCGCAGTGAAGGCCTGCTCTGCCTCGAGCAGCCGGCCGAGATCTGCACCCATGCATGCGACGAGCGTGCAACGGCTGGACCCTTGCAGCCGGGGAGGGCGGCTCCCGCGGAAGGGGGGTGCACGCCCCGCACCGGCTGCGGCAGCCACGGAGACCGCGCAGATTCTGCACCCCTTCCCCCCATCGCTAGGTCGTGCCCCCGGGGGCGCGTCCGCTCAGGCGCGGTGTGCAGGCCCCTCCAGCGGGGCACGCACCGAGAACGCGAGCGAGCCGTCCTCGCGGTTCTCGGCGGAGACGGACAGCCCGAGGTGGCCACAGAGCGCCCGTACCAGGGCGAGCCCGATGCCGTGGTGCGCACCGACGGGCCGGGCCGGGTCGAGCCGGACGAAGCGCTGGAAGATCCGCTCCAGCTCGGTCGCAGGCAGCTGCGGGCCGCTGTCCGCCACCGCGAGCCACAGCCCCCGCCCAGGCTCGCTCCGGGTGGTCACCCAGCCCCCGCGCTCGGTGTAGGTCATCGCGTTGGCCAGGAGGTTCTGGATGACCAGCCGAAGCGCCTGCGGGTCCGAGCGCACCCGGGTTCCCGGTGCGATGTGGTTGGTGAACCGGAGGCCGCGGCGGGCGGTCACCTCGCGCAGCAGCGCGGCGCTGCTGTCCACCAGGTCCCTGAGGTCCACCGTCTCCTCGCTCGCGGCGAGCGCGCCCGTCTCGGCACTCGCCAGCGCCAGCAGGCTCTCCACCATCGCCTGCATCTCCACGGCGATGCTCTGCGCCTCGGCGAGCGCCTTCCGGTACTCGGGCGCGGTCCGCTCGCGCGACAGGCCCAGCTCGGTCACTGCCCGCAGCCCGGAGAGCGGCGTCCGGAGCTCGTGCGCCACGTCGGCGCTGAAGTGCCGCTCACGCTCGAAGGAGGCCTCGAGCCGGCCGAGGAGCTGGTTGACCTTGCTCGCCGCGGGCTCGAGCTCGACCGGGAGCGCTTGCGTCGACAGCCTCCGGTCGAGGCCGGAGGCATCGATGCGGTCCACCTCCCTTCCCAGCGCCTCGACCCGGCGGACCGACCGGGTGACCACGAGGCCGACCAGCAGCGCCGCGGCGAGCGAGACCAGCCCCGTCGCCCCGGCCAGCTCGACCCCCAGCGCGGCGAGCGTCTCGTCGAGCGCCCGGGTGGGGCGGGCGACCAGCACCTCGAGCCGCCGGCCCGAGGGGTGCGTCACCGCCTCGTCGAGCCTCGGCGCGAGGCGCAGCCAGAGCCCCCGACCGCGTGCGCCGCCCTCGAGCGTGAGGAAGGTGGCCACCCCGGGCCGGAGGCCGCCCGCGTCGACCGGCCCGGGCGAATCCGTCGAGTGGTCGAGCTCGGCGCCGTCGTCGGAGCGGAGCCGGTACCAGAGCCCCTCCGGCACCGCGGGGGTCTCCGCCCCGTTCTCCAATTCCCAGCGGCCGCCCGGCCCCTCCTCGACCCGTGCGGCGACGGCCCGCGCCTCCTCCGCCAGGTCCTCGTCGAACCGCTCCCGGAGCGTCTCCCGTAGCGAGAGGTGGAGCAGCGCGGCGAGGGTCCCGAGCGCCAGCGCCACCACCGCCAGCACCGAGCCCATCAGGCGCCGGCGGAGCGACCAGCGCCGGCTCACTCAGCTGCTCCGAGCTGGTACCCGAGGCCGCGCCGGGTCCGGAGCAGCGGCGCCGGGTGTCCGCCGTCGAGCTTCCTCCGGAGGTACCCCACGTACACGTCCACCACGTTGCTCGTCGGCTCCTCGGAGCCGGAGAAGACGTGGGCCCAGATCTCCGCCCGGCTCACGATGTGCCCGCGGCGGCAGGCGAGGTACTCGAGCAGCGCGTACTCCCGTCCGGAGAGCGTGACCGGCCTCCCCGCGCGCTCGACGGTACGGGCCACGGTGTCCACCCGGAGGTCGCCGATCTCGATCACCGGAGCTGACGCCTGGAAGCGCCGGCGGAGGAGGGCCCGGACCCGGGCGAGCAGCTCCTCCAGCGCAAAGGGCTTGACCAGGTAGTCGTCCGCGCCAGCGTCGAGGCCGCGCACCCGGTCGCCGAGCGCATCCCGGGCGGTGACGATCAGCACCGAGGCGTCGGACCGGCGGCGGCGGAGATCGGCGAGGATCGACAGCCCGTCCATGGTGGGCAGCATGAGGTCGAGCACGATGAGGTCGTAGCGGGACTCGCCCCCGAGCCGGAGGCCCTCGAGGCCGTCCGCTGCCAGGTCGACCGTGAGCCCCGCCTCGCGCAGGGCCTGGACCATGGCCCGGGCGAGCGGCTCGTAATCCTCGATGACCAGGAGACGCATGCGACCCCCGGTCCGGATGCTGCGCCCGCGGCAGCCGCCCGTGAACCCTCATCGACGGCCGCCCCGGAAATGTTTCCGTCCGGGCTCCGCCGCTCAGGGCGTCGAGCGAGGGCCCTGGCCGGTGCGCCCCTCCGGATAGGGGCGGTCACCCATGAGGCCCTTCCAGAGGAGACGGTTGTACGTTGCGGCGTCGACCCGGTCCTCGCGGGTGAAGTCCATGCCCTTGGTCGCCTGGGCCCACCAGCCCGCGTCGTGGGTGGGCGCCAGTGCGGGCGCGAGGGTGAGCGCCTCGGCCACGGCCGACTTCGGTAGGGGCAGCTTGGTCCCCACCAGGATCGAGGAGGGCACGGCGTGGAAGTCCCACTGCTCCTGCCGCAGGTCGAAGACCTTGGTCATCGGCCGCACGCCGTGGTCGTGCAGGTTCAGGTGCTCGAGACCGAGCACGTCCTCGATGGTCCGGAGCATCGACACCGTGCTGTAGCGCCCCGAGACCACCGCCCGGTGCTTCACGTACGGGCCGACCACGTAGGCGGTGCTCCGGTGCGCGTCGACGTGGTCCGGGCCGTCCTGGGAGTCATCCTCGAGCACGAAGATCAGCGTGTCCTTCGCGTACGGGCTCGTCGCCACCTTCTCCACCAGGAGCCCCACCGCGTAGTCGTTGTCCGCGTGCTGGAGCTCGGGGGTGTTCACCCCGTCGATCGCGGTGCCGAACGAGCCGGTGTGGTCGTTCATCAGCCGGACCAGCGAGAGGGCGGGGAGGTTCCCGCCGGCGACGAAGCCGTCGAACTCACGCGCCCACTCGGCCTCCCGGTAGAAGTCGGGCTGGGCGGGATCGAAGCCGCGAAAGAAGACGTCGGTGTACTGGCGGAGCACCGCGTTGGCGGCCGAGGCAACCGGGATGCCCGCAGCGAACGGATACCGCACGCTCGGGGGCACCCCGCCGAGGCTCGGAGGGGCCGAGTACGGGACCAGGTCGATGAAGAAGCCGTAGTTCCGGACGGTCTTCCCGGCCCGCAGCGCCGCATTCCACAGATAGCCCGCGCCCGGCTCGCCGTCCGGAGCGTCCAGCTCGACCTCGTTCGCCGTCCCCGGGAGGATGTCGGGATCCAGCGGGCTGATGGGGATGATCTTCTGACGCTCGGCGGAGGTGGGCAGGGCGATGTTGATGTCCCGGTCCAGACCCTCCGAGTCGTAGGTCAATCCCCGGCCCGCGTAGTTCACCATGAATGCCTTCTCGTTGGCGTCGGAGGATCGGGCGGCGGTGGCCCACTGCCAGCCGTCCATGCTCACCTCGCCGCTGGCGTAGAAGTTGTCCAGGTTGACGAAGCGCTCGGCGAGGGCGTGGAAGTTCGGCGTGATGGACCGCGGGAACTGGGTGATCGCCGGGTCGCCGTTGCTCCCCTTGGTGTCGCCGAGGATCTGGTCGTAGGTCCGGTTCTCCTTGACGATGTAGATGACGTGCCTGATGCGCTTGCGGAGCTCGCGCATCACCTCCCGGTCCTCCTCGCCCGTCCCGGCGTCGTTGTTCCGGGCCGTCTGCTCGGTGAGCTCCTCGAGTTCGTGCCGGTTCGGCACCGGGATGGTCAGGAAGCCGGCCTTGGTGAGCTGGAGCACGTACTGATTCGAGGACCCGTTCTCTGCCGAATCGGGGCACCCGGGGGCGATGTTGTCGAAGGCGGTTGCGCACTGCTTCGGGTTCGGTCCGGCGTTGCTCTTGGCATTCACCACCCAGAGCGTCCGCCCGTCGCGGCTCACGCTCACCGAGCTCGGGTACCACCCGGTGGGGATCAGGCCGCGCAGCTCGCCGCCGTCTTCGTCCAGATCGATCACCGCCAGGGAGTTGCTTCCACCGTTGGTGACGTAGAGGGTGCGCTCGTCCGGGGAGAGCGCCAGGGAGTTCGGGCTCGCGCCCTTCCGCGGACGTGAGCGGCGGTGCTCGCCGTTCTCCCGGTGCTCCCGGTCGTCGTCCCCCTCCCGCTCCCCCGGAAAAGAGGTGGAGAGGCGCCGGAGCACCCGGTTGGAGCCGGTGTCGATCACGTACACCACGTCGGCGTTGTCCGCGGCGACGAAGAGCCGGCGCTCGCGCCGATCGAGCAGCATCTTGTTCGGGTTCCCCTCGAGCGGGATCCGGGAGGTGACCTTCGGGGCGCCGGTGAAGTCCACCACCACCACCTCCCGGTCACGGAGGCTGGAGACGTAGGCGGTCCCGTTCCCCTTCACGCTCACCCAGAAGGGGAACTCGCCGCCCGGCACACCGGCCTTGCTCGAGTCGGTCTTCCCGGGCCGGAGGTCCAGCTCGCCGCTGCGCTTGCGGGTGAGCAGGTCCACCACGCTGATCGAATCGTTCTCGTAGTTGGCCACCACCAGCTTCTTCCCGTCCGAGGTGACGTCGATGCCCGCGGCGTGGGCCCCCACCGTCGGGGGAACTCCCAGCGGGGGGAAGCCGAAGGGGAGCAGACCGTTCCCCGGGGGGTGGTTCAGGGCGATCGGAGCGCCATCCTCCGCCCAGCCTCCGCCACTCCTGGCGAAGACGTGCACGTCGTCGTCCACGCCGCCGGAGACGTAGAAGCGGCTCCCGTCTGGGGCGAAGACGATGCCATCGTAGGTGTTGGGGATCTGGAGCGCCTGCTTCTGCACCGCGGTCCGCCCGCTCACCTCGAAGACGAAGACGTACTCGTTCGAGTCCTGGGGAATCCCGTTGCCCGAGGCATCGGCCCAGCGGTTGAAGCCGCTGGTGAGGACGAGCAGCGTCTTCCCATCCGGGCTCAGGGCGGTGCTCACCGCCTGCCCCGCGGTGAAGCCGGGGAGCCCCGGCAGGCCGGGGTTCAGCTGGGTGAAGGTCGAGCCCGGTGCCGCCGTGGGCGTGATGCGCTGCCCGGTGGGAATCGGAATCGGTTCGTGCGCCCCCGCCGCCGTCACGAAGAGCGTGACCGCCGCTGCCGCCACCACGTCGAGCCGTGCCATACCACCCTCCCGAGAATGTCCCAGGGAGGCAGCTAGCAGCGGCGTGCAGCGGTCTGGTCACGGCTTGCGCACGTTCCGGTCGAGCGGTGATGAGAGCACGATGAGAAGCCGGTCCCTGGTGGCTCATCGATGGCTCATCCGCGGAGGGCGAGATCCAAGTGTCCGGAACGCTTCCCTGGCGGAGCTCCGCGCCGCGCGGGGAGCGCCGTGAACCGGCGCCCCCTCCCGGGCGAGCCCGCCGTCCCGTGTTGGCATGCGGGCCACGCGGCTGGCGCGCGGTGGGCTTACCCGTCGTCCCGCGCGCGGGGACGCCTCCGCGCCATGGAGGACACGGACGATGCGCTGGACTCGATGGAAGACCTTGCTCCTGGGTGGCCTGCTGCTGGGGCTCGCCCTTCCGCTGGTGGGCTGGAGACGGGACGACGGATCCCGGTTCCTGACCTATGGCGCGCCCGCGGGCCAGAGACCCGCCACCCGGCACGTGACGATCGACGGGCTGGACGCGGCGGTGCTACCCAACGGGCGACTGGTCACCCCCGCCGGTACCGAGGTGAGCGTGGGTGCCCCGAAGCCGTTCGGCCTGGCGCTCTCGCCGGACGGAAAGAGCCTGGCCACGATCAACAGCGGGATCGGGCCCTTCTCGGTCACGCTGGTCTCCCAGCTGGGGGGCGGCGGTGCGGTGACGAAGCTCATCCCGGTCGATGCGACCTTCATGGGGGTGGTGTTCTCGAAGGACGGCTCGCGCTTCTACGCCTCGGGGGGAGAGCGGGGGAACGTCTGGGTCGGTGACACCGCGAGTCGCAGCATCATCGGCTCGGTCAACCTCAACGGGAGCGCCCACGCCCTGAGCGCGCCGCTCGATCCGGCTGCGGTGACGCCGACCTTCAAGGGGACATTCCCGGGCCGGATGGCGCTCTCCCCCGATGGCCAGTTGCTCTACGTGGTGGACCAGGGTGCCTTCCAGGTGCACGTCCTGGACACGCGGGCGATCCACACCGGGGTGGACGGCACGGGCAAGGTCACCGAGCCCAACAACTTCGGCGCGGTGGTGACGCGCATCCCGGTCGGCCGCTACCCGTACGACGTCGCGACCTCCGCCGACGGCACGCGGCTGTACGTGGCGAACCTGGGCACCTTCCAGTTCAAGCACCTGGATCCGGCCAGCCCCACGGGGAACTCCAACGCCGACTACCCGCTGTGCTACCCCGGCGCCGGATACCCGGACGAGACCGGGGCCGATCGCACCCTCCGGATCACCAGGGTGGACCCCCGCGCCCTCCCGGACTCGCTCCGGGACCCGGCCGGCATCCGCTGTGGCTACGTGCCCGTGGCAACCCAGAACTACACGGTGCCGGGCCTCGGATCGCCCAACGCGCCGGAGAGCAACTCGGTCTGGGTGTTCGACGTCTCCAGGCCGGCCTCCGCGGCCCGGCTGGCAGTGGTGAAGACCGGTCCGGCCATCGCCGAGAGGCTGGACGAGGTGCTCAACCGGGACGACGACGATGACGACGACGGTCGGGCCTATTCCGGTCCTCACCCCAACGCCCTCGCCGTCGGTCCGGAGGCGATCTACGTGGCGAACGGAAACGACGACTCGGTCTCGGTGCTTCGCCCGGGCTCGTGGAAGGTGATGCAGCGGATCGCGCTCTCGCCGCTGAAGGGCGAGGACGCGAAGCTGCGGGGCGTGCAGCCGGTCGGCCTGGCGCTGTCGCCCGACAGCAAGACGCTCTACGTCGCCGAGGCCGGACTCAACGCGGTGGCGGTCATCCGCCACGGCAAGGTCCAGGGGCACATCCCGACGGGGTGGTGGCCCGCGGCCCTGGCGGTGAGCGCGGACGGGAAGACGCTGTACGTGGCGAACGCGAACGGCCGGGGCTCGGGGCCCAACAACCCCACGCCGCCGGACAACCTGGGGTCACCCAGGTCGGCCACCATCGGCTCGGTCAGCATCATTCCGGTGCCGGACCGCCACACCCTCGACGAGTACACCGCCCGCGTGCTGAAGAACAACGGGCTGGTCCCGGCCCGCGGTGAAGAGGAGCAGGAGAAGCTCGAGGCGCTGGCCGACTCGGTCCGGAAGCGGGTGAAGCATGTGGTCTTCATCAACAAGGAGAACGCCACCTACGACCTGCTGCTGGGAGACATCCAGAAGACCAGCTCGGGACAGCCGGTGAACGGCGATCCGACCTTGTCGCTGGGCGTGGCCGCGGCTCCCAACCACCACGCGCTGGCGCTGAAGTACGCCTTCTCGGACAACTTCTTCCTCGAGCCTTCCGTCTCCTCGGACGGTCACCGCTGGCTCGCCGGCGTCTACACCAGCGAGTTCGAGCAGACGCACTGGCCCGCCTCCTACGGCGGCCGGCGCGGCGATTCCGGTGACAACCCGGCCTCCTATCTGCCGTACCCCGGGCGAATGGGCTTCACCGACGCGAACAGCTCGCCGGATCCGAACGACTACAACCAGTCGGGCGGGACGGCGCTCCACCTGGTGCGGAACGGGCGATCCTTCGCCAACTTCGGGAATGGCTACGAGTTCGCCCAGGTCGACGAGGACGTGCGCACCGACCCCACCGGCATCCGCAACCACGTCAACGTGCCGATGGAGAAGGTGATCCGCGACCGGAGCGATCACCTCTACCCCGAGTTCAACACCGGCATCCCCGACGCGCCGCTCCCCGAGGACCCGACGCGCTTCAGCCGCTTCGGGCGCTTCCAGCAGGTCTTCGAGTCACGCTACGTGGACCGCAAGACCGGCGAGTGCAGGCTGCCGAGCTACGTGGACCTGTACTACCCGAACGACCACGGCGGCGGCGCGAACGACATCTACCCGGACGGCAGTCACCCCTGGGACTTCGTCCGCTTCGTCCAGGACAACGACGACGCGCTCGGGCGCACCGTCGATCTCATCTCCAAGAGTCCGTGCTGGAAGGACACGGTCATCTTCGTCGTCGAGGACGACACCCAGAACGGGTTCGACCACCTCGACGGCCATCGCTCGATCTTCCTGGCGATCGGTCCGGCGATCAGGCCGGGCTACCTCCTGAAGACCCACGCCAGCCTCTCCAGCATCTTCAAGACGGTGGACATCATCCTTGGCGTTCCGCCCCTCAACCTCTACGACGCCGCCGCCGGTGACCTGCTCGAGCTGTTCAAGGACGGGAAGGGCCACGACGACGACGACCACGATCGGTACGACCGCTGCGAGGTCAAGGAGGACATCCGGGGAGCGGCGGCGTGGAGCCGAGCGACCGAGGGGGTCGAGTTCAGCCGGCCCGACTCTGACGAGGTCCGCCTGCGCGAGGCGATCCGCCAGAGCACCCAGCGCCGAGGAAAGAAGCTCGAGGGGACCTTCGAGTGACCGCCTGAAGTGAGACGGGGAGCTGCCGGAGCGAGGTTGGTCCGAGCAGCTCCCCGTCGTCGTTGCGGGAGGTCGGGTCTGCGGGGGACCTCAAAAGGCGTAAGAGATGCCGGCCCGGGCCATCACGCTTCCGGGGTTGAGGCCGCCGATCTCGAAGGCCGGCCCGCCCACGATGCTCAACCGCTCGTCCATGAAGGTCAGCGCGATGGTCGGGCCGAGCAGGTGACGGGGCCCACCTTCCGCCTCCGCGGGGTCGAACTCGCCCTCCAGGTCCTGTCCCACGTACTCCGCGCCGAGCCGGAGCCAGCTCAGCACCCGCATCGAGGCGCCGGCGGTGAGCATGACGTCCACCGGATCCCGGCCAGTGGCGAAGATGTGCTCCACGTGGGTGGAGACCTGTCCGCGGAAGCGGCCGAACTCGAGGCCCAGCTGCAGCCGCCCGTAGGCGCCGTTGCCGCCGCTCAGCTCGTGAACCCAGCCTCCGTTGAGCACCATCTGCACGTTCTTCCACGCGCGGGGGAAGAGGCCGAAGCGCAGGCCGGCGGTGGCACCGGTCGAGCCGCCGTTGGTGACGTAGTCCCTCCCCAGCACGCCGATGGCCTGCACCGCCATCCAGTCGGTCAGGCCGATCTCGCCGCCGATCTCGCCCATGCCTCCGGGGCTGCCGAGGTTGCTGGCGAAGGGCCGCGCCGGGTTGCCGCTGCCGTTGTAGGTGAAGCGGCTGATGACCGCGGCCTGCAGCTGGCCCGGGAGCTGGCTCGAGTCGGCGAACATCCACCCACCGTTGCCCGGCCGCTGCTGCCCGGGCGCGAAGTCCGCGCGCTTGCGGATGTCGTTGTCCCCGAGCTCCTCCTCGGCGATGGCGACGTGGGACAGCAGCGCGACGACCACGATGGGCAAGGCATGGCGCATGGGTGACTCCCTCCGCGTAACGACCAGCGGTGGGTGCTTTACGCCCCGCTCGGGTGCGTCTTGACGCTCGACGCGTGAACTCTGCGCGCAGCGGGCCGGCCTGAAACGTTCCGCCACCGTTGGCCCGGGGCTCGCGAGTCCGCGGGGTTGCGATGCCGATGGATCCGTGGTCCGCGACCGTCGATTGCAGTCGTGAGACGATGGGCGTCGCACGTTCGCCACGCCATGAGCGAGAGCGGGGCGTCGTCGAGAATTCACGACACGGCAACCCGAAACGTGGGGGTGGTCCAGCCGCCCCGGGCCTCCGCAAATCAGGACGCCGGCCCCGGCGACGCCGATGCCACCATCTTGCACCTGCGCGCCCGGCAGGGGTGGAGGCGGCGCCGGTCGCGGACGCGCGGCTGCAGCGGCTCGTCGATTCCGACCGAGCCGGCCCGGCTACTCGCGCACCGCGACCGCGTTCCGGACCGCGGGCATGCGGTGGCCTCGCCCGCGCACGCTCTGCCAGATCGCCTCGTTCAGCAGGTGGCGGTCCGCGGCGTCCGGGCGGGTGAAGTCCATCCGCCTCATCTCCGCGGCCAGCGGCGCGTCCGGTGCGTTGATCTCCGTCAGCGAGACCTTGGGCGACAGGGCGTCGAAGGAGCGGAAGTCGGGCCGGCGGGTGAAGGCCTTACGCATCGGCCGGGCCAGCGCATCGAACTGGGTGAGGGGCTCGGCGCCCACGATGAGCTCCATGGTGCGGAGCATGGAGACCGTCGAGTAGCGGGTCGAGTCCACCTTCCCGGTCTGGGTGTAGGGGCTGATGGCCAGGGCGACGGTGCGATGGCCGTCGACGTGGTCGGGACCGTCCTGGGCATCGTCCTCGATGACGAAGATGGCGGTGTCCTTCCAGAATCTGGAATGGGAGACCGTCTCCACCAGCGTCCCGAGCGCCTGGTCGTTGTCCGCCACCATCGCCTGGGGTGAGAAGGCGCCGGTGGCGGTGCCGACGGTGTGGTCACGCGGCAGGTAGACGAACTGCACGGTGGGCATCGAGCCCGTCTTCTCGAACCCGGCAAACTCCCGGAGCCATTCCTTCAACCGCTCGACGTCCGGGTAGTCGAGGTCCCAGCCCGAGTAGAGCATGTCGGTGTGGCCCTCCAGCCCCGGCATCGAGGTGGGGATGCCAGGCTGCATCGGCGGCGTGCCCCGGAGACCGTCGAGGAAGAAGCCGTAGTTCCGGTAGGAGATGCCCTTGTCGGCCAGGCGGTCCCAGAGGAACGAGTGGAAGGGGTCTGGACCGGGCAATCCCGCGGTCTCGTCGTTCTCGAATCCGCCGAAATCGTAAAGGCGTCCGGCCCACCCGTAGTCCAGCGGCCAGTTCTTCTGGTTGTAGGTGTTGGCGAAGCCGTTGTTGGACCACGCCCAGCCGTCGGCCGAGACCTCGCCGTCGCAGTAGAAGTTGTCGAAGGTGACGAACTGCCGGGCCAGCGCGTGCTGGTTCGGGGTGACCCTCTCTCCGAAGATGGCCAGGCTCGGGTCGCCGTTCCCCCGACCGAGGTCGCCCAGGACCTGATCATAGGTCCGGTTCTCCTTCAGCACGTAGATGACGTGCTTGATGGGACTCGGGTCACCAGGCCGGAGCGGGATGACCTCGCCGTGGTCCTCGTGCCCATCGCCGTGGTGGTCGTCCTCGCGCTCGGCCAGCTCACCCGGGAAGCGATTGTTGCGGATGACCTGCTCGGTGTAACGCTCGAGCCGCTCCTCGTCGGGGACGTCGATGCGGGAGAGCGTGCCCACCAGCTGGTCGGCGATGTACGCGCCCTCGGCGACCGGGCCCACGCCCACCCCCTTCATGTTGATGACGAAGAGCGTGCTCCCGGAGGGATCGATCGCCACTCCGGAGGGGAACCACGCGGTGGGGATGAGTCCCTCCACCCGGTCACGGCCCTTCCCCGGCGTGCCGAGCCGGATCTGGGCGAGGTCGTTGTCTCCGGCGTTGGCCACGTAGAGGGTGCGCCCGTCCCGGGACAGCGCCAGCCCGTTGGGGCTCGCGCCCATCGGCGCGCCCGGCCAGGGACGGAGCGAGATGCTGCGGAGCACCCGGTTCGACCGGCTGTCCACCACGGAGATCTCGTCCGAGTCGGTGTCGGCCACGTAGAGCTCGTCGCGGGACGGGTGCTGGAGCAGGGCGCTGGGGTGAAGACCGACCGTCAGCGTCTTGAGCGGCCCGCCAGTCACCGGGTCCGACACGGTCACCGTGTTCCCTCCCCAGTTGCTGACGAAGGCCCGCTTGCCGTCCCGGGACAGCGCGATGCCGTAGGGGAGATGGCCGACCGGGCCCGCGCCCACCACCTTCCGCGCCCCGAGGTCGACCACCAGGAGCTGGTCGGCCAGGTTGCCCGCGACCAGCAGCCGCTTGTCGTCCGCGGAGAGCGCGAGCCCCGCTGGCCAGGTTCCGGCAGGCAGGTTGATGGGGTCGCCCTCGACGAGCTTGCCGCCGCCCAGGGCGAAGACCCGAATGGCGTCGTTGGTGCCATCCGAGGCGTACACCTGCTTCCCGTCGCGTGACACCACCAGGCCCAGGTAGTGGCTGCCCTGGTCGTCCGGGATGCCGGGGACGGTCTGGAGCACTTGCCCCGAGCGCGGGTCGATCAGCATCAGCGAGTGGTGGTCGTATCCGCCGTTGGCGACGAGGAGCTGCGAGCCGTCCGGGGTGAGGGTCAGCGCCAGCGGCCCGGAGCCGACCAGCGACTGCTTCCCCGCGGGCGCGATGAGCCAGCCGTTGCTGGTCAGCGTCCGGGGCTTCTCCTCTCCCACCCAGAACGCCGCGTAGGCCAGGACCGAATAGCCGTCGTTGGCGAGGAAGAACGCCTTCCAGCGGCCAGGCGCCAGGGGCCAGGCGCCGGAGCCCGCGGCGAAGGTGAGCGTCCCGCTGGTGTACGCCGCGCCGGGAGTCTTGCTGCCACCCACGTAGTACCAGAGGGTGGAGCCGAGGCTGCCCGGGGTCGTGCCGTCGGGATAGATGCCCACCCAGTCGGTGGCGTTCCCGGGGCCGTCCGAGAAGCTGGCGACGATCGGCTCTCCCGGCGGATAGATGCTCTTGCTGGTGGAGAGGACCGACTGCTGTCCCCGCCGGACGCTGAAGCTGGTCGAAGCGAGGATGGTGTACCCATCGTTCTCCAGGAAGAACGCGGTCCACTGCCCGGCCCCGAGAGGCCAGCTCCCCGAGCCGTCGGCGAAGGTGAGGGTTCCGCTGGTCGGTGCCGCGCCGGGAGTCTTGCTGCCACCGACGTAGTACCAGAGCGTCGAGCCCACCTGTCCGGGCGTCTGACCCTGCTTGTAGATGCCCACCCAGTCCTTGCTGTTCCCCGGGCCACCGGAGAAGGTGATCCGGATCGGCTCACCGCGGTCGTAGGTGGTCTTCTCCGCGCTGAGGGCGGGGGCAGCGAGCGCGCGGGCGTCCAGCCCCGCCGCACCGAATGCCGTGAACCAGGCCAGCACCGCTCCGAGGAGGTGTCGTGCGCGCATGAGCTCACTCCCGCGCAGGCGGCATGGGTGGGATGACAGTCGCCGCTCGCGTGGGGCGACCGTGCACGTCGATCGTGACGCGCGGTTGGCGCTTCAGTGCCTTCCTGTGCGCGCCGACCGGCACTCATCGCGTTCTCATCTGGCCCATCCCCTGAGCCTGCCTGCCCTGGAGCCCGCTGCGAACGTCACAACGGCGGAGGCCGTGGCCGGGAGCTGGCACTGGAAACCCTGATCAGCGGGACTTGCCGTCCTGGGCTCGTGTTGAGTAACAGGCGCCGTCCCTCATGGCGGCCCTGGCGATCGAGGTGGAGCGGCTGGTGAAGCGCTTCGGCGACCTGGTCGCCGTCGACGGCCTCGATCTCGCCGTCCCCGCCGGGAGCTGCCTCGGGCTGCTCGGGCCCAACGGGGCGGGGAAGACCACCACCGTGGAGATCCTCGAGGGCCTCCAGCCCGCCACGTCCGGGACGGTGCGCGTCCTCGGGCGGACATGGGCCGACGACCCAGGAGGGATCCGCTCGCGGATCGGCGGGACCCTTCAAGAGACGCGCTTCCACGAGAAGCTCACCGTCGAGGAGACGCTCACTCTGTTCCGCAGCTTCTACCCCCGCGGGCTTGCGGTGGAGACCGCGCTCGCCCAGGTGGCGCTGGAGGAGAAGCGACGATCCCGGGTGGGTACGCTGTCCGGGGGTCAGAAGCAGCGCCTGGCGCTCGCCGTGGGCCTGGTGGGCGACCCCGAGCTCCTCTTCCTCGACGAGCCGACCACCGGCCTCGACCCGGTGAGCCGCCGGGGCCTGTGGACCATCATCGAGGGGCTGAAGGGCCGGGGTCGGACGGTGGTGCTGACCACGCACTACATGGAGGAGGCGGCCGTGCTCTGCGACGACATCGTCATCGTCGACCACGGGAAGGTCGTCGCCCGCGGCAGCCCCGAGGCGCTGGTCCACTCGCTCGGCGGTGAGCAGCTCATCGAGTTCGTGGCCCACCCGCCCATCCCTCCCGAGGCGCTGGAGCGGGTGCCCGGGTTCAGCAGCCGCCGGCAGCGGGGCGAGACCGTCTCGCTCTCGGTGCAGGCGCTGCACGAGGCCGTCCCGGTGCTCCTGCGCATCGCCGATGAGCAAGGGAGCGAGCTGGCGCGGCTGTCCACGCGTGCGGCCACACTCGACGACGTGTTTCTTGCGCTCACCGGGCGCACCCTGACCGAGGCCGAGGAAGGATGAGCGGCCCGGCAGGCTGGCTGAACCCCCGCTGGCAGCTGTTCCTCATGCGGCTGCGCTCGTTCACCCGCGAGCCTTCAGCCACTTTCTGGGTCTTCGGCTTTCCGCTCCTGATGTCCATCGCGCTCGGTCTCGCCTTCCGGAACCAGGGGGCGAGTCGGCTCTCCGTCGCGGTGGCCGACGGGCCGAAGCGGCCGGAGGTGCTGGCTGCGCTCGGCGGGAGCGAGGGGCTGAGCGCCGACACCATGCCTCTGGCTGAGGCGCGGGAGGCGCTCCGGCGGGGGAAGGTGGCGCTGGTCATCGTGCCGGAGTCCACCCCCCGGCTCCTGCTCGACCCCACCCAGCCCGACGCGCGCACCGCGCGGCTCCTCGCCGTGGACGCGCTCCAGCGCGCTGCGGGCAGGACCGACCCATGCCCCCTCGCCGAGGAGCAGGTGACGGTCCCGGGCAGCCGGTACATCGACTTCCTGGTCCCCGGCCTGCTCGGGTTCGGGCTGATGTCGTCGAGCATCTGGGGCCTCGGATGGGCCATCGTCCAGATGCGGATGGGGAAGCTCCTCCGCCGGCTCGCCGCGACGCCGATGCGGAAGCTGGACTTCCTGCTCGCCTTCGCCACCGGGAGGCTCCTCCTCGCGCTGCTCGAGGTCCTCTTCTTCCTCGGCTTCGCCCGCCTCATCTTCGACGTCCGGGTGGCCGGGAACCCGCTGACCTTCGTGCTCTGGGCGCTGGCGGGCGCCCTCAGCTTCGCCGGGCTCTCGGCGCTGGTGGCCAGCCGGGCCGAGAGCTCCGAGACCGCCAGCGGCCTGATGAACCTGGTCACCCTGCCGATGACGGTCCTCTCGGGGGTGTTCTTCTCGGCCAGCCACTTCCCCGCGTGGCTCCAGCCGGTGCTGCAGGCCCTGCCGTTGACCGCCCTCATCGATGGGCTCCGCGCCGTTGCCATCGACGGAGCGGGGGTGCCGGCACTGCTCCTGCCGGGCCTGGTGCTGCTGGTCTGGGGGGTGGGGAGCTTCGCCCTGGCGCTCCGGCTCTTCCGCTGGACGTGAGAGAGGCGATGCCGGCTCGTCACCTCAGGCGAGCGATGCCTCCGGGGCGCCCGCGCCCATTCGCTCCAGCCAGCGCGCCTCGCCCAGCCGGGCGATCTCCGCTTTCTGCTTGCCGAGCTGTTCCTCGCAGTACGGGAGGAGCCCCTGGAAGTGGAGGTAGAGGACCGAGAGCGTGGCGAACGCCTCCAGGCCCGACGGGTTCTCCAGCACCACCCGGGTCAGCGCCCGCCAGTACGGCCTGCGGAGCGCGCCAGCCCAGGTGGCGGTCCAGCAAAGCCGGAGGAAGGTCCGGACGTTCCGGAAGAACAGCCGGACGCCGGGAGCGAGGTTGGGGAGAGTGTCCAGTCGGACCACCGCCTCGGCGCATCGGGCAAAGTAGCGCGACGGATCGAACGAGTGCCGCAGCACCCGGAGCAGGTCGTCGAGGACGTGGGAGGGCGGCCGTCGAGTCCGGAACTGGATGCCGGCCGAGATCTGATCCCGGATCGCCTCGTCGTCGAAGTCCCGTGCCGCCGGGAAGAGCCGGCCTTCTGCCTCCAGCCGCCGGGCCAGCTGGGTGCCGGGCAGCGGATAAACCACGCCGGCCATCACCCAGGGGATGGAGGTGGCGTCGATGCACTGGATGATCCGCTGGCCGATGTCCGGTGCCTCGTCGTCCAGCCCCAGCAGGAAGCCGGAGTGCACCGTGGCCCCGGCCCGACGGTAGATCCGATCCACCGCCTCGGGGATGGAGAACCCGGTGTTCTGCGGCTTCCTGGCGGTGCGCAGCGCCTGGGGGTCCGGGGTCTCGATCCCCACCAGGAAGTACTTGAAGTGCGCGGCACGGAAGAGTGCCAGCAGCTCGTCGTCCTGCGCCACGTTCAGGGTGACGCTGGTCGAGAACTGGAAAGGATGCCCGTGGCGCTCGAGCCAGCCCGCGAGCTCTCGCAGCAGCGCCTTGGCCTTCGGGACGTGGCCCACCAGGTTGTCGTCGAAGAAGTCGACCTGGCCCCGATAGCCGAGCCGGTACAGCGCCTCGAGCTCGGCGAGGACCTGGGCCGGGTTCTTGGTGCGGTAGCGGTGCTCGAACAGGTCGATGACGTTGCAGAACTCGCAGTGGTGGGGGCACCCCCGCGAGTACTGAACGGCCATGTAGAGGTAGTCGCGGTGGTCCACGAGGTCGAACCGGGGGACGGGGGTCTCGCCGAGCTCCGCCGCCCTCCCGGCCTCGTAGACCCCGGAGAGGACTCCCCGGTCGAGATCGGCGAGGAACCTGGGAATCGTCATCTCCGCCTCCCCGAGGCAGAGGAAGCCGGCGCCGACGCCCCGGTAGAGCGCGGGGTGCAGCGTGGGGTCCGGCCCTCCCACCACCACCGTCTTTCCCAGCGCCACCGCCTGGCGGATGACCGCCAGGGCCCGTTGCCGGTGGACGATCTTGCACCCCACCAGCACCAGATTCGCCCAGGCCAGGTCGGAGTCCTCGAGCGGGCGCACGTTCTCGTCCACCAGCCGGAGCTCCCAGTGCGAGGGGAGCAGCGCGGCCACGGTGAGCAGCCCGAGCGGGGGGGTCATGTACTTCACCCCCACCAGCTGGCACACGCGCTCGAAGTTCCAGAACGAGAAGCTGCCGAACTTGGGCCAGACCAGCAATGCGCGCCGCCGTGGACCGCGAGCGTCGCTTCGGGGTGCCATCATCTCACAAAGCTTGGTGCAGCACGGGCGGACGCGTCTTGACCGTGGTCAAGCCCGCTTGCAGCCCGGTGGGCCCCCCTGGTACGGCTTGGCCTCGTGCCCAGGCGCGCCAACCTCGCAGCGGATGATCGACGCGCGCTCGCGGTGCTCGCCGAGATCGGTCGGGCGCTGGCCCGGGCCAGTGAGGTCCGGTCTGCACTGGAGCGCGCGCTCGAGCTGCTCGAGGAGGCGCTGGGCATCGTCCGGGGGGCGGTGTTCCTCTTCCATGAGGATTCGGGCGTCCTCCAGGTCGATGCGGCGGTGGGCATCTCCGACGAGGGGCTCGCGGCGCGCTACCGGCCGGGGGAGGGGATCATCGGCCGGGTCCTGCAGTCGGGCCGGCCGGTGGTGGTTCCCGCCAGCGCCCGCGAGCCGCTGCTCCTGAACCGCGCCTTCCAGCGCCGCCGGGCCGGGGCCCCGGAGGTGAGCGTCCTCTGCGTCCCCATCGCCTTCGACCGGCAGCCGGCCGGCGTCCTGGTGGTGGACGTGCCGTTCCAGCCGGGGCGCGATTTCCAGTCCGAGATGCAGTTCCTCGGGGTGGTGGCGGCGATGATCGCCCAGGCACTGCGGGCGCAGCGGGCCATCGAGGACGAGCGCAGCCGGCTGCTGGCGGAGAACAAGAACCTCCGCTCCGAGCTGGAGGAGCGGTACGACCTGTCGAACATCGTCGGGACCAGCGGACCGATGCGCCAGGTCTACGAGCAGATCGCCCAGGTGGCCCAGACCGCCACCACCGTGCTCATCCGGGGCGAGTCGGGCACCGGCAAGGAGCTCATCGCCCACGCCATCCACTACAACTCCCCCCGTGCCGCGAAGCCGTTCGTGAAGGTGAGCTGTGCCGCGCTGCCGGACACCCTGATCGAGTCCGAGCTCTTCGGTTACGAGAAGGGGGCGTTCACCGGCGCGCAGGCCCGCAAGCGCGGCCGCTTCGAGCTGGCCCACGGCGGGACCCTGTTCCTTGACGAGGTGGGCGAGCTCAACCTCTCCACCCAGGTGAAGCTGCTGCGCGTGCTCCAGGAGGGCGAGTTCGAGCGGCTGGGCGGGACCGAGACCATCAAGGCCGACATCCGCCTGGTCGCCGCCACCAACCGCGACCTCGAGGCGGCAATGGCGGAGAAGCACTTCCGCGAGGACCTGTACTACCGGCTCAACGTCTTCTCCATCTTCGTCCCGCCGCTGCGCGATCGGAAGCCGGACATCATGCTCCTGGCCGATCACTTCCTCATCAAGTACGCGCGCCGGCACAACAAGCGCATCAAGCGCATCGCCACCCCGGCCATCGACATGCTGATGAGCTACCACTGGCCGGGCAACGTCCGGGAGCTGGAGAACACCATCGAGCGGGCAGTGCTCACCTGCGACGGGCAGGTGATTCACGGGCATGACCTGCCGCCCACGCTCCAGACCGCCGAGGCCTCGGGGACGGCGTCGCAGTCGTCCCTCTCCGACGCCATCGAGCAGTACGAGAAGGATCTCATCGTGGACGCGCTGAAGAGCGCCCGGGGGAACCGCGCCAAGGCGGCGCGGCTGCTCGGCACCACCGAGCGGATCATCGGCTACAAGATCCGCAAGTACGACATCGAGGTGGCCCGCTTCCGCGGCCCCCCGGCCGTCAGCGCGGTCCGGCGGCGGACCGGAACGCGCTAGACCGACTTCCCGGCCGCGCGGAGCACGTGGCTGGCGATCTCCTCCACGCCCACCCCGTGCGTCACCTGGGCGAACACCGTGGGCCCGGCGCCGCGCATCCGCCTCGCGTCGCGGTCCATCACCCCCAGGTCCGCGCCCACGTGCGGCGCGAGGTCGGTCTTGTTGATGACCAGGAGGTCCGACTGGGTGATGCCCGGCCCGCCCTTCCGCGGAACCTTGTCCCCGCCGGCCACGTCGATGACGTAGATGGTGAAGTCGGCCAGCTCCCGGCTGTACTGCGCGGCCAGGTTGTCGCCGCCGCTCTCCACGAAGAGCAGCTCGGGTGCGGGCCGCACCGCCTTCATCAGCCGCTCGAGCGACAGGAGGTTGTGGCTGATGTCCTCGCGGATGGCGGCGTGCGGACAGCCCCCCGTCTCCACCGCCTGGATGCGCTCGGTGGGGAGGGCCTGGTTCCGCACCAGGAACTCGGCGTCCTCCCGGGTGAAGATGTCGTTGGTCACCACGCCGAGGCTCAGCCGGTCCCGGAGGAGCCGGCACAGGGCGAGCAGCAGCGCCGTCTTGCCGCTCCCCACCGGCCCACCGACGCCCACGGTGAAGGCACGCTCGCGGGTGTCGCGCCGCATGGGACGCTCCCGCTGGTGGTAGTGGCCGGGGTGGTCGGCGTGGGCGTGGTCGCCTTCGTGGCCCATCTGGAGGACTCCTGTCAGGACTGGAACAGCCGCGAGTGGAGACGGTCGTGGGTGCCGTGGAGGAGATCCAGCAGGGGGGCCGGCTGGGCCAGGTCGTCGGCGCCGAGCGCGGCACAACGCGCGGCCACCGTGTCGAGCGCCGGGGCGAGACCCGCCAGCGTCCGCTGTGCCTCGTACGTGCCGGCGAGGCCCAGCCGGACGCCGGCCGAGAGCACCCCCCGGGCGGTGCTCCAGAGGAAGAGCGCCCTCGCGTCCTCGAGCTCCATCCCGAGCGCGCGGAAGACCGCGCCCCAGAGCGGCGCGAGGTGCATGCACAGCCCATCGGGGAGCGGGGGCGCCTCCCCCGGGAAGACGCGTGCACAGGTGGAGGCGAACGCGCCGCCCTGCGTCCGGCTCGCGCGGTTGGCCACGTGGTTGGCGAGGAAGACATCCGCCCGGGCGTCGAGCCGGGCCAGCGCCTCCGGGTCCTCCCAGGCGTCCTGGAGCAGCGGGAGCGAGCCGAATCCAGCTTGCCAGAGCGCGCCGCGGGTGAACGCCGCCAGGTCCGGGACCTCGCCCGCCTGCGCCGCGGCCTCGAGCCCGGCCGAGTGGGCGAAGCCGCCGGTGGGAAACGCCGAGTCGGCGAGCTGGAGGAGTCGCCACGTCGCCATCGGTTAGAAGAGCGAGTACCGCTGGGTGAGGGGGAGCGTCCGCGCCGGCTCGCAGCGGAGCAGCACCCCGTCGGCGCGGACCTCGTACGTCTCGGGGTCCACCTCGAGCTGGGGCAGGGCGTCGTTGAGCTTCATGTGCCGCTTCCCGAGCCCGCGGCAGCCGCGCACCGCGGAGAGGCGCTTCTTGAGCCCGAGCCTCGCCACCGTGCCCTCGGAGAGCGCGCGCCGGGAGATCAGGGCGAGGCTGATCGCCCCGGGCGACCGCGCGCCGAACATCGGCCGCATGAGCAGCGGCTGGGGCGTGGGGATGGAGGCGTTGGCGTCGCCCATCTGGGCCCAGGCGATGAAGCCGCCCTTGATGACCAGCTCGGGCCTCACCCCGAAGAACCCCGGCTTCCACAGGACGAGGTCGGCGAGCTTCCCCGCCTCCACCGAGCCGGTCTCGTGGGCGAAGCCGTGGGCGATGGCCGGGTTGATGGTGTACTTCGCCACGTAGCGGCGGATGCGGAGGTTGTCGTTGTCGCCGCGCTCGTCGGGGAGCCGCCCGCGCTGCTGGCGCATCTTGTGGGCGGTCTGCCAGGTGCGGGTGACCACCTCGCCCACCCGGCCCATGGCCTGGCTGTCGCTGGACATCATGCTGATCGCCCCAAGGTCGTGGAGGATGTCCTCGGCGGCAATGGTCTCGGCGCGGATGCGGCTCTCGGCGAACGCCACGTCCTCGGGAATTTCCCGATCCAGGTGGTGGCAGACCATGAGCATGTCCAGGTGCTCGTCCAGCGTGTTCACGGTGAAGGGACGGGTGGGGTTGGTCGACGACGGCAGGACGTGCGGCACCCCGCAGACCCGGAGGATGTCCGGGGCGTGTCCGCCGCCGGCGCCCTCCGAGTGGTAGGTGTGGATGGTGCGGCCGCCGAACGCGGCGATGGAGTCGTCGACGAAGCCCGACTCGTTCAGGGTGTCGGTGTGGATGGTGACCTGCACGTCCTCGGTCTCGGCGACGCCCAGGCAGCACTCGATGGTGGCGGGCGTCGTTCCCCAGTCCTCGTGCAGCTTGAGACCGATGGCCCCGGCGCGGATCTGGTCGAGCAGTCCCTCGGGGCGCGAGGTGTTCCCCTTGCCGGTGAAGCCGATGTTGAGGGGGATGCCGTCGACCGCCTCCAGCATGCGGGCGGTGTTCCATACCCCGGGCGTGCAGGTGGTGGCGTTGGTCCCGGTGGCCGGGCCGGTGCCGCCGCCGATCCACGAGGTGATGCCGCTGGCCAGCGCCTCGTCGGCCTGCTGCGGGCTGATGAAGTGGATGTGGCTGTCGATGCCTCCCGCGGTGAGGAGGAGGCCCTCGGCGGCGATCGCCTCGGTGGTCACCCCGACCACCATTCCCGGCGTCACGCCGGCCATGATGTCCGGGTTGCCCGCCTTGCCGATCCCCGCGATGCGGCCGTCCTTGATTCCCAGGTCCGCCTTGTAGATGCCGGTGTGGTCGACGATGAGCGCGTTGGTGATGACCACGTCGAGCGCGGCGCGGTCGCTGGCGCCGGCCTTCTGGCCCTGCCCGTCACGCAGCACCTTGCCGCCGCCGAACTTGCACTCGTCACCGTAGGTGGTGAGGTCGCGCTCCACCTCGGCCACCAGCGCGGTGTCACCCAGCCGGACCCGGTCCCCGGTGGTGGGCCCGTAGAGGTCGGCGTAGTGCCTCCGGTCGAGGCGGCGGCTCATGGCTGCTCCCGGTGGTGGAAGCCGCGGTCCTTCGCCGTGGCGAGGAAGCGGGCGCGGCTTGCCTCGCTCACCTCGCCCTCGCCCAGCGCGTTTCCACCGACCACCACCCGCGCCCCGGCGAGCGCGACCAGCTGCACCGTCTTGCTCTCCCCGGGCTCGAAGCGCACTGCGGTGCCGGCCGGGATGTCGAGCCGCATGCCATAGGCGCGCGCCCGGTCGAACTCCAGCGCCCGGTTGGTCTCGGCGAACGGGTAGTGGCTGCCCACCTGGATGGGCCGGTCACCGGTGTTGAGCACCGCGAGGGTCACCGTCTCCCGGCCGGCGTTGAGCTCGATCTCCCCCGGGGCCGGCAGCACCTCGCCGGGCGTCGGGATGGCCTCTGCCGCGGGGAACGCCGTCGGCACCGGGAGGAAGCTCCCGTGTAGCGCCAGCGCCAGGTCCCCCTGCTCGAGCGCGATGGGGTGATGGACCGTGACCAGCTTGGTGCCATCGGGGAAGGTCCCCTCCACCTGCACCTCCCCGATGAGCTCGGGGACGCCAGGGAGCACCTGGGCCCGGCCGAGCATCCGGCGGCCCAGGTCCATGAGCTCCGCCACGCTCTTGCCGTCGCGGATCAGCTCGAGGATCTGCGCCGAGATCAGCGCGACGGCCTCGGGGTAGTTCAGCCGCAAGCCGCGGGCCAGACGCTTCTGCGCGAGGACCCCCGCGCCGTGCAGGATCAGCTTGTCGATGTCACGCGGCGACAGATGCATCGAGCCTCCAGGGGTCGTCCCCGAGCAACGAGGGAAGGGTGGCGAGGTGGTGGCGCAGCCGGTGCACCAGCTGCTGCACCGACCGAGCGGCGAGACGGAGCACCAGCGCGCCCTCCCGGAGCGGGCTGGCCGACTCGACCAGCGGTGCCCCCGGCTGCGCGGGGCCGGCGTCGACCCGGAGGCGAATTGCCTCGACCGTGGCGGAGAAGAGCGGGCCCACCAGCAGCAAGGTGCCGATGGCCCCGAAGCGGCCCATCCGCTCCTCCAGCGAACCGTGCTCCGGGTCGAGCAGCCAGCACTCGTCGAGGAAGGGCAGGACCCGGAGCGTGCTCTGGCAACGGGTGAAGCCCCAGCGCTCGCGTCCGGCGGAGAGCACCTCCCAGAGCGCGAGCGAGGCGCCGGGGGCGAGGCTCACCTCGGTGCTCTGGGTGTACCGGGCGCCGGCGAAGCAGGCGGTGGGGTCGGGGAGGAGGAGGAGCGCGCCTCCCTCGTCCACCCCCGCCACCGTCTCCGAGACCACGCCCCGCGCCGAGCGGAACACCCGCGTCGGCCCCTGCGAGGAGACGAACGCGCGCGCGCCACGACCGACCGAGATCTCCAGCGCCAGCCGGTCGCCATCGACCAGCCCTCCACCCAGCGTGCTGGTGTAGGCCCAGGCGGCGGTGCCGTGGTTGCGCGGGGTGAGGAGCCGGAGCGGGCTCTCCGCGTAGGCGGTCTCCACCGCCGTCCCCATCCCGACCTGCCGGAAGGCGAGGTGGCCCCGAGCCATGGAGTGCCTTGTAGCGCGGATCACACCGCCAGGTGTCGCCGGACCTGTGCGGGATCGAGCTCGGAGATGCGGCCCCGGAGGACGATCTCCCCGCGGGACATGACCGCGCAGTGCTCGGCCAGCTCGAGGGCGAAGTCGAGGTACTGCTCCACCAGGACGATGGTCATGTTCCGCTCCAGCAGCGCCCGAAGCACCCGGCCGATCTCCTTGATGGTGGAAGGCTGGATGCCCTCGGTCGGCTCGTCGAGCAGGAGGAGCCGCGGCCGGGCGATGAGGGCCCGGGCGATGGCGAGCTGCTGCTGCTGACCGCCGGACAGGTCACCGCCGCGGCGATTTCGCATGGTGCGAAGGATGGGAAAGAGATCCTCCAGCTCGGCGCGAGGGAGGGTTGCCCCGCGTGCCGCCGACTCGCCCACGCTGAGGTTCTCGGCCACCGTGAGGCGGGAGAAGATCTCGCGTCCCTGCGGCACGTAGCCCATGCCCAGGCGGGCGCGTGCGTACGAGGGGAGCGCGGTGACCTCCTCGCCGCCGAGCTGCACCGTGCCGCGCTTCACCGGGAGCTCGCCCATCAGGCAGCGGAGGAGGGTGGTCTTGCCCACCCCGTTCCGGCCGAGCAGCGCAGTGCAGGTCCCCGCCGGCACCTCCAAGTCGATGGCCCGGAGCGCGTGGCTCCCTCCGTAGTACTGGTCGAGACCGCGCACGCTCAGCATCAGCGCCCCAGGTAGACGTCGATCACCCGGGGATCCTCCCGGATGGCATCCATGGATCCCTGCGCCAGTACCCGTCCCTCGTGAAGGACCGTCACCTTGCTGGCGATGCTGTCCACGAAGTGCATGTCATGCTCCACCACCACCAGCGAGTGCTTCCCGGCCAGGGACCGGAAGAGCTCCCCGGTCCGGGCGGTCTCCTCGTCGCTCATCCCGGCGACCGGCTCGTCCAGCAGGAGCAGGCCTGGGTCCTGGACCAGCAGCATCCCGATCTCCAGCCACTGCTTCTCACCGTGGGAGAGGAGGTCTGCGCGGACCTCCGCCTTCCCGCGGAGGCCGATGAGGCCGAGGACCTCGTCGATGTGCGCGTCCTGCTCGGGCGTGCGCCGGGCGCGCAGCGTGGGGAGGACCCGCTTGTCCATCTTCAGTGACAGCTCGAGGTTCTCGAACACCGTGTGGGCTCGGAAGATGGTGGGCTTCTGGAACTTGCGCCCGATGCCCGCGTGGACGATCTCCGCCTCGGACATCCGGGTGAGGTCGTGGGCCTCGCCGTACTGCACGTCGCCGACGTCCGGCCGGGTGCGGCCGGTGATCACGTCCATCAGGGTCGTCTTGCCCGCGCCGTTCGGCCCGATGATGCAACGGAGCTCGCCGGGCTCCACCATGAGGCTGAGGGAGTCGAGGGCCTTGAAGCCGTCGAAGGTGACGGTGACCCCGCTCAGGTAGAGGACCGGCCCGGCGGGGGTGTCCAGGTTCATGAGCCGCCCTCCCGCCAGAAGAGCCCGAGCACCCCGCGCGGCAGCCAGCGGGTCACGACGATGAACGACAGCCCGAGCGCGAACAGCCAGAGCTCGGGGAAGGCCACCGTCAGCACGCTCTTCGCGCCGTGGAGCAGCGCCGCCCCGAGGATCGGGCCGAGCAGGGTTCCCCGGCCCCCGAGCGCCACCGCGATGGCGATCTCCACCGAGTTGGCCGGTGACATCTCGCTGGGGTTGATGATTCCCACCTGAGGCACATACAGCGCGCCGGCGATCCCGCAGATCGCGGCGGAGAGCGTCCAGACGAAGAGCTTGAACCGCACCGGGTCGTAGCCGCAGAACCGCACCCGATCCTCCGCGTCCCGAATGGCGGTGAGCACCCGCCCCAGCTTGGAGAGCACCAGGGCCCGACAGAGGACCAGGACCGAGAGGAGCAGCGTCGCCGAGAGCACCAGCAGGACGATGCGGGTGTGGGGGCTCGCCAGCGGGAAGCCGAGGATGCGCTTGAAGTCGGTGAAGCCGTTGTTCCCCCCGAACCCGGTCTGGTTGCGGAAGAACAGCAGCATCGCCGCATAGGTCAGCGCCTGGGTGATGATCGAGAAGTAGACCCCACGGATGCGGGAGCGGAAGGCGAACCACCCGAAGACGAAGGCCAGCAGCGCCGGGACCAGGACCACCAGGAGCGCTTGCTGGAGGAAGTGGTTGGAACCGAGCCAGTACCAGGGCAGCTGCTTCCAGTCGAGGAACACCATGAAGTCGGGGAGCACCGGATCACCGTAGACGCCGTCCCGGCCGATGGCCCGCATCAGGTACATGCCCATCGCGTAGCCGCCGAGGGCGAAGAACAGCCCATGACCCAGCGAGAGGATGCCGGTGTAGCCCCAGACCAGATCCATGGCCAGGGCCACCGTGGCGTAGCAGAGGATCTTCCCGGTCAGGGTGACGGTGTAGTCCGAGAGGTGGAGCGGCGAGCTCGCCGGCACCAGGAGATGGAGCGCCGGCAGCGCGATCACCAGCCCGCCGTAGACGGCCAGGATCACCGCCCACACCTTGCGCGGATACAGCTGGCGGGCAGGCGCGGGTGGCGCCACGGCGGACGGGGGAAGGATGGCGGTGGCCGTGTTCACCCCTCCTCCAGTGCCCGCCCGCGTAGCGCGAAGAGCCCCTGGGGACGCCGCTGGATGAAGAGGATGACGAAGATCAGGACGACGATCTTCGCCATCACCGCTCCCGCCCACGGCTCGAGGAGCTTGTCCACCACTCCGAGGCTCGCCGCGGCGAGGGTGGTCCCCGCGAGCTGACCCACCCCCCCCAGCACCACCACCATGAACGAGTCGACGATGAATCCCTGGCCGAGCTCGGGACCCACGTTGCCGATCTGCGAGAGCGCGCATCCGCCCAGCCCGGCGATGCCCGAGCCGATGGCGAAGGCCATGAGATCCACGCGCGGGGTGCGCACGCCCAGCCCCGCGGCGCGCTGCCGGTCCTGGGTGACCGCGCGGACCAGTAGCCCGAGCCGGGTGCGGGTGAGCAGGGCCCACACCCCGAGCAGGACGCCGGCCGAGAAGAGGAGGATCACGATGCGGTTCCAGGGCAGGACCAGATCCGGGAGCAGGGTGACGCCCCCGGACATCCAGCTCGGGTTCGACACCTCCACGTTCTGCGCCCCGAAGACGACGCGCACGGTCTGGATGATGAGCAGGCTCGCGCCCCAGGTGGCGAGCAGCGTCTCCAGCGGACGCCCGTAGAGCTTCCGAACCACGGTGATCTCCAGCAGCGCACCGACCAGAGCCGCGGCGAGGAAGGACGCTGGCAGCGCGGCCACCAGGTACCAGTCGAAGTGGTGCGACCCGCGGAAAGCCCCCTGGACCAGCCAGGTCGCGTAGGCGCCGACCATCAGCAGCTCGCCGTGCGCCATGTTGATGACGCCCATCAGACCAAAGGTGATTGCCAGGCCGAGCGCGGCGAGCAGGAGGATGCTCCCCAGGCTGAGGCCGGAGAAGACCAGCCCGACCATCGCCGCGCGCTCGAGCGCGAGGTCCACGTCGCGAATCGACTCCTTGAGCGCGGCGAGCACAGTGGGGTCCTGCTCCACGTCGAGCCGTTGCATGAGCTGACGCTTGGCGTGGGCCTTTCGCAGCTCCTCGATCGCCGCGAGGCGCTGGGCGGGGTCGGCGCTGGCCAGGGCCAGCATCGCCGCGGTCGCGCGGAGAGCCTCCTTCACCCGGGGGTCCGTCTCGAGGGCCAGCGCCTTCTGGACCGCGGGCAGCACCTCCGGGCCCGGGTTCTCCTGGAGCACGCGCGCGGCGGCCAGCCGGTCGGCCGGGGAGCCCTGGAACAGCGAGAGCGCAGCCACTGCCCGCTCCAGCGTGCGCCGGAGGCGGTTGTTGATCGTCACCTGCTCCAGCTGGTCGCGGTCGACCGATGCCGGAGCACCGGTGAGCGCATCCTGGAGCGTGCCGTCCCGGTCGACCAGCACCGTCTGGCCGAGGTAGAGGTTCCCCTCCAGGAGCGCCCGGAGCACGGGCAGAGCGTGCACGTCGGACGCCTCCACCAGGGAAGTGATGGTCTCGTCGCGCGACTCGGGTTTGGCCAGGTGGTCCAGGGTGGCGGCATCGAGGGTCGTGGCCGGGCGTGGCTCGGGCGGAGCGGCTTCGCCAGCGCGGGCCGCCGCCGCCAGGAGCAGGATCAGGATCAGGAGACGGCGCGGCTCAGCGCTCGGCACGCTTCTCATTGCCGGGGATGAACGGGCTCCAGGGCTGTGCCCGGATGACCTTGCTGGTCTTCCACACCACCGAGAACTGACCGTTGCCCTGCACCTCGCCGATCATCACCG